>Ga0209515_10000180_pt1 | contig 120333 bp, 105 predicted proteins | sample Subgroupgradi54m_FD_187454 | JGI IMG/M metagenome (GOLD analysis project Ga0209515, IMG submission 187454) | Subsurface groundwater microbial communities from S. Glens Falls, New York, USA - GMW60B uncontaminated upgradient, 5.4 m (SPAdes)... ... | reverse complement strand
CCACCCCCCCAAAGGAGTCGGTCCCCTGGCCTGAGTAGCTCGCCTTCATGAAGGTGGAAGAGAAAGTCTCGGTTGCGACGGTCGCGGTCGGGGCCTGAGCCGGGCCGGAGGCAAAGCCTGTCGGAGTGACGCTCGGAAGCGGAGTCAGAGGAGTCGCCGCACTCACCGGCTCCAGGCGCGGAATAAAAAAGAGGCCGGACGTTGTGAGATTAACGAAGCCTGTTCGAGTGGAAGGTTGGGTTAAATTTTGATCTAGAACAAAATTAATGAAGCGAACTTCGTTAAGATGAAAATTTGGAAAATTGGTCGTAAATGCGGATTTAGGAATACTAAAGAATTGGTCGGCTGTTGACAAGCCTCGGAGGCTGAACTGTGCCTTTCTGCCTCCCGTGTCTTCAAATTCGATTGTTAGACACGACGTGTTGCCTGTCCCTGAACACGTATTATTGGAAGCCAAACCAAAGGTGATTTCACTGAAGCCTGTGAGATCGGCTCCATTACCAAACTGAATGGACAAGGCGGCAAATGTGTCCGCGGGGCTTACATCATAATTAAATTGAACTTTGCTGCTTGAAGTTTGAACGAAGCTACTGGACTGGAGACTGGGGTTGGTCTGGAAGACCCCAAGGCCCGGCTCGTTGGGCAAAGGTGTAATGGTAGTGGCGGCGTAAAGAAGAGGGTCTAAAATGACCTGATTTTCTTTAAGTTCATGATACCGATCAATTGCAACAATATATTGATTGAGAAGTTGACGCACAGCGACAGGGTCGGAGGAGACTTGTTGACTGTGAAGAAGTTGGGCTAATTCGGAAAATTCTTGGAAGCTCAATTCACCGACAATGCCGCCGTTTTGATAGGCATAAACAATCCCCTCACCTTTCTCGGTGACGGTGATCACATATCGCGTCTTAGAATCCGACGCTTGGAGATCAATCTCGCTCGGCGGGCCTTCTTTGTGAAAATGGGCCTCCAGAAAAACGAGGTTGCTTTCGGCTAGGGATTGAACGGGCCCAATGTTTCGGATGAACTCTTCATCCCCGGTCGTGAAAACCGCGAACGAACCCCCCACTCCCAAGAGCGCCACCTCCTCATTGGACTGAGAAACGTATTCCCAAACTTTTTGGAGATCCGAGGCTGTGACGTTTTGAGCAATATACGCCGCCGGCGTGCCGGGCTGTTTTCCATCCGGGGGTTGGAGTTCGTGAAGACCATCTTGGAGATTTTGGTAGTGCTCAGTGACGTAATTATTTTCGTTCTCGGCGCCTTGGTTCACGGGCTTGAGAGCGACTTCTTCGGAGGAGACAAAGTCCGCCGTGTCGACTTGGGACTCCTCGAAAGAAGAGGGACGAATGGGTTCTATCTGGACTTTTTCTACCGATTGAGTGGGTGTGTCGGAGGTCTGGCTGTCCTGACGCGGTGTGAGGAAAGAAATTTCCGCGTAAGCGGGCAGAGCTTGATTAAGAAAAAGGAAAGATAAGCTAATTAAACTGGTTAGTTTATGTGGTAAAAAATTATTTGTTGGCCTCATCACGGTTGTGTGGTTCAAGCTCTTTCGTTAGAACCGTTAGAAAGATAACACTTCTTTTTGACTTTGTCAAATTGCAACTGAATATTTCCCTTGGGGTTAGGTGTTACTAAAATTCGAGAGAAAGTCTTTTCTCGAAATCCCCCTCAGGAAAACAACATTTTTAGACCGTAACTCTTTACGGCAAAACGGAATAAGCTGGAATCAGAGGGGCTCACCTTGATTCGTCTCAAGCACAGGAAGGGATCAATCTCTTTTCGATGCGACGGCTTGGCCCCGGCCGCCCAAGCAGCGCGGTAACCCGCCTTTCGGACCCCGTCTGCCACCCTCTGATTCACGCCGCCAACGGGGTAGCAAAACCAAGGGACTTCCCGGCCAATGCGGTCTTCAATGAGTTTCTTCGAATCTCGAATTTCTCTTTCCAGCTCTGAAGAACTTGAAATGTCGGGAAGCCATCGATGGCTCAAGCTGTGACTCCCGATTGTGATGCCGGCGTCCGAGAGCTCACGAATTTCCTCCCAGTCCAAAAATCCATTTTGCCCCACCCAGTCGACCACCACAAAAAGAGCGGCGGGTCTCCCCCGTTTCAGGAGAAGGGAAAAGGCATTTTCACGATTGTCCCGGAAACCGTCGTCGAAGGTGAGGGCCACGGCGCGTTCAAAAAAAGGAATCCTTCCCTTCCTCTCCACCACTTCATTTAAAGAGAGAAAGCGAAACCTCCGCCTTTCGAGCCAATCCATTTGCCGGGCAAAACTCTCCGGTGATACGACCAAGGAAGTGGAGGGATCGGGCCGATTGATCTGGTGATACATCAAGACAGGGAGGGACTTTTCGAAAAAGCCCATGGATTAGGGATTAAACCTTCCGGCCGATGACGAGAAGATAGCGGCCTGCTTGCGCGAACTCGTCTGAATCTCCAGTTTCAAGATCGAGGAGCGCCTCGCGATCCTCAGCGCCCGCCTGAGACAGATCACACAGGCTCGCCATTCCATCTCCCCCATTCCCCGTGAAAACACCCACGGAGCGAATGAGAAAAGGCTCGGCACCCAGTTCCCGGTAAAGGCTTTTTAATTCGGCAGGGGTCTGCCAATTGAAGTAGGAACCCCAAAGTTCCCCTTCGCTGTGATTGAGGATAAATCTGGCTGTCTCGAAATCCCGTTGTCGAATGGCTTGCGTCAGGTAAAAAAAACGGGTCCGGTGGGAGGTCGCCAAGAGACCGCCCGTCCGAAGCGTTTTGATCAGAATGGCCATTTCATCGAGAAAGTCGGGACGCTGATAGAGGACTTCCGTGCAAAGCGTTAGATCAAAAGAGCCGGCTGGGACTTTCCGGGCAAAACGAAAGCCATCCCCTTTCAAAAACCGTGAATGGCCGCTGATTCCCACTTTTTGGGCATGTTGCTGGGCCCGCTTGACGTGAAAGCGCGAGGAATCGACGCCCGTCACTTGATGGCCTGCTCGTGCCAACGGCACGGAAAGACGGCCTGTGTGACAACCGATGTCGAGCACTCGAATCCGTTGGTGCCGAAATTCGGCATCCATTTTCTCAAACAGATACTTGAGGTAGATCCGGGCGTAGTACTGCTCGGCGGGATCGTCAAAAGGATCTTGATAGTGAGGATCGCGGCCGAGAATATTTCTTTCCAGTTCGCGAATCAGTTTCTGGAACATGGTTGGGAGAGTCTGGTTAATTGGTGCCGGGAGCCGGACTTGAACCGGCACGGGCTCAAAAGGGCCCAAGGGATTTTAAGTCCCTTGCGTCTGCCGTTCCGCCATCCCGGCGAAATGGCATTTCAGGCAGCGAGGGGAATCGAACCCCTTCATTGCGGTTTTGCAGACCGCCGCCTTCCCACTTGGCTACGCTGCCAATCTAGGGAAGGGCAATCAAAAAAATTTTAACGGAGATATTTCAGCTCTTCGCCCGTGTTCGGATCGAACTTGTAACGCTCGGGAAAAGTCTGGCCGGTCCGAGGATTGTACTTGGTATTTATTTCCTGTGTCGGAGCCGGGGCGTAAGCCGGTTGCTGGGCATACGGCTGAGGTGCGGGTGCTGCCCCATAAGGCTGAGGCGCATATTGAGGCTGATACTGTTGCTGCATCATCTCCTCACGCATTTCCTTCTTGGTCTGCTCCTTCTGCCGCCGCATTCCTTCTCCCATCAACGCACCACCCAAAGCACCTAATCCTGCACCGATGGCGGTCCCGGCCCCGGCGTGGCCGGTTTGATTCCCGATGATGGCACCCGTGCCGGCACCGAGCCCTGCGCCCAAGAGCGCACCGCCTTCTCTTTCAGACAAGCCGCTGCCCGAACCGTCCGTGGCACAGCCGGAGAAGACCAAGGTTAAAATCGCCATTCCGCAAAGTATCTTTTTCATTTGAAGGGTTCCTCCTTTATTCATGGATTCCCAAAGGCCTCCTATTATATTTTCGAGCCCTCGCCAAAGCAATCATCCAATTAAGGAGGCGCCGGGCCAGGGCCTCCTTCGAGAGCAGCCGCAATACCCGTGTTTCTAGGCTGTCAATCAATCCCACGTGGACCCCCGTCCGCCCAAAGGGGTTGTGCCGGGGCGAATAATAGTTGGCCACGATCCCGTCCAGGCCCTTTCTTTGCAACTTTCTCCGAGAGCGCTTCAACCAATCCTTCGTCTCAAGCGAAAAGCCAACGACAACCCGCTTCCCTTTCCGCCGCGCGTACTTTTGAACTAGATCCTGAGACTGGCGCAAACGCACGGTCCAAGTTTTTCGTCTTGGAACCTTGCCGGAAGACCTCCAGGTGGGGACAAAATCCCCCACCGCCGCAGCCATCACCAAGCCGTCGGTTCGGAAGAAATACTTTTGAAGAGCGCGATCCAAATCTTCGACAGTCACGATCGGAACGAATCGAACTCCCTTGGGAGGGACCAAAGACGTCGGACCTGAAATCAAGGTGACTTCGAAACCTCGGGCGTGGGCCTCCCGGGCAATCGAATAACCCATTTCCCCGGTGGAAAGATTGGCAATGAAACGAACGGGATCCAGCATTTCCCGTGTCGGTCCGGCTGTGACAAGGATACGACGAAAGGTCCGAGTCCTTTTATTTCTTGGAACGTGCACGCCGGGAGGGAACTCGCAACGTCTGAACCACGTGATGAACGATCGTCTCGGGATCCGAGACGTGTCCCAAGGCTTGTTTCCCGCAGACAAGGTGACCTTCGATCGGATCCACGAATCGATAACCGATCCGCTTCAGCTTTTCGATATTTTCTTGGGTCAGGGGGTGTTGATACATTTGGTCGTTCATGGCCGGGGCCAGCAAAACGGGCCGATTGGCTGCTAGGATAATAGAACTTGCGAGGTCATTGGCGAGGCCGCCGGCCAGGCGGGCGATGAAATTGGCCGAGGCGGGTGCCACAAGGATGAGATCGGCGAGCTCCCCCAGTGAGGTGTGAATCACGTCATAAGGCGAGTGAACAGTGAAAAAGTCATCGTAGACCGGCTCGCCGGCAACCGCGCGAAGCGTCAGAGGTGTCACAAACTTCTTGGCGGCTTCCGTGAGAACCGGGATGACCCTTGCACCCTCCTCTCGAAGGGCTTGGATCAAATCGGCAACCTTGTAGGCCGCGATGCTTCCTGTAACGATAAGAAGGAGGGTCTTCTTTTTAAGGTTCAACTTTTCTTGGCTGCTTTCTTCAAATCTTTATAGTAAACCTTGCCGGCCGCGATTTCCTCCAGCGCAATGGTGGAAATCTTTTTGGACGCCGTATGGATCAAGGGCTGCGCTCCTTGCGCGAGCTCGTTGGCCCTCGCGGCGGCAGCCAGGATCAGCTTGTAAAGGCTCGTGTCCTTCTGCGTCAACTTCTCGAGCGGGATGTAAGCCATTTTTTCTTTTCCTCCTCTAATTCCTTTGAATTTGTCTTTTTTTCAAATTCTGAAATCAGTCCTTCGATTTCATGAAGGGTCTGGTCCAAATCGTGATTGATGACCGTTGCATCATACTCGCGGGCCACCTTGATTTCCCCCTCGGCCTTTTGGATTCGAGTTTCGATTTCAGGGGCCGAATCCGTGCTCCGCTTTTCGAGCCGTTCCCTCAACGCTTGAATCGAGGGCGGCAGGATGAAAATGGAGAGGATGGAAACCTTCCCCATCCAAACTTTGCGAATGCTCCGGTGGCCCTGAATGTCTACGGTCAAGACTGCGATTTGACCGTTCTCCACCGCGTCCAGAACCGGCTTTCGAAGCGTTCCATAATAGGAGGTGAAAACCCGGGCCCATTCGAGAAACTGCCGGTTTTGCCTCAAGGCCTGAAACTTTTTCGAGCTGACGAACTCGTAATCCCGGCCGCTTTCCTCTTCCGGCCGCGGAGCGCGGGTCGTCACCGACACGGAGCGAACCCAATCCGGGTGGCGCTTGAGGAGACGCGAGAGAATGGTTGTCTTCCCGCACCCCGACGGCGCCGATAGGATGACGAGAAAACCATTTTGCTCACTCGATATTTTGGACTTGCTCTCGGATTTTCTCAAGTTCAGCCTTGATGGAAACGACTTCCCGCGAAACGCCGACGTCCTGAGCCTTGGCACCCAAGGTGTTCACTTCCCGATTCATTTCCTGCAGGATGAAATCAAGTTCCCGGCCGACTTCGCCACCCGCCGTGACCTTCCGCTTGAAAAGCTCGAGGTGGCTTTTGAGCCGGACTCGCTCTTCGGTGACATCCGAGCGTTCCACAACCAGCACCGCCTCCTGCCACAACCGCTCATCCTTGATGGCTTCTTTGAAGAGTTCTCGAACACGCTCGCGAAGCTTTTCGAAATGCTCCTGGGGAAGCCACTGGATCCGGTCCTCAACCTTTGAGACGCTCTTCTCAATTTTTCGAATACGAAGCAAGAGATCCTTTGCGAGCGTCCGACCTTCCCGCTCTTTCGCCTTGACCAATCCCTCAACCGCCCTTTCAAGGAGGCGCTTGACGGAGGGCCAAAGTTTTTCCGGGGACCCGACCTTCTTCTCAACTGAAAAAATCCGAGGGAGAGCCAGAAGATCGGAAACTGAAAGCTCGTCTTTCAAACGAAAACGTCGTTGAAGGCGCCTCAGGGCGTCCACATAGAAGCGCAGGACTTTCTCATCCAACGCCACCTCCTCAAAGGGAAGCGGATTCGTCTCCGAGAGGCTGAGGGTCACCTTGCCCCGACGGATCTGCCCTTGGCAAAACTCCCGGATGCGGTCCTCGAGGCCGTAGAGGGAAGAGGGAACTTTGAGCGAGAATTCAAAGTAGCGGTGATTCAAAGAACGGATCTCGGCGGCCCACCCCCCTTTGGAAGGACCGGCGACCCGGGCAAAGCCCGTCATGCTGTGAATCATAAGGGGTGGTGATTATAGAGGGTTAGGCGAGGGAATGCAAGATTTGACTGGCCGCGGCGCGGGGGTCGGAAGCGGCCGTCACGGGCCGTCCCACCACCAGATAGTTCGCTCCCCGTTTCATGGCTTCCTCGGGCGTGGTAACACGGGATTGGTCGTCTTTTGCGCTGCCGGCTGGACGAACTCCTGGAGTCACCAAAATGAACTTTTTTCCCAGTTCCTTTCGGAGAAATTCAGTCTCCTCGGGTGAACACACAACGCCGTCCAATCCTGCCGAGCGGGCCAGACGCGCCAAGGCCAACACCTGTTCGCGAAGAGACCTTTGGATTCCCAACTCGCGGGCCAGGATTTTTTCCTCCAGACTGGTGAGGACGGTGACCGCCACCAAAAGCGGTTTGACCCCTTTGGGACTGATTTCATCGACTGCGGTCTTCGCTTGTTTCATCATTTCGAGTCCACCCGAGGCGTGAACGTTGAACATGAAAATCCCGCGGCTTGCGATAACGCGTGCGGTCCGGGCCACGGTCGTGGGAATGTCGTGGAGCTTGAGATCGAGAAAAACTTTGCCGCCGCCTCGATGGACCAGTTCCACTGCTTCCCAGCCGTGGGCGGTGAAAAACTCGCTTCCAATCTTGTAAATTTGGACGAGGCCCTGAAGCTTCTTAACGAGCTTCCGAGCGGAACCGAGATCCGGAAAATCAAGCGCGACGATGAGGGACGACAAGGCTTCCTCTGAGTTCGTTCAAGAATTTGATTTTTTGCTCACGGCAATATTTTTGAATTCCTTCGAGGATGTCGAGCGTGGCGCGCGGGTTGACGAAATTGGCGGTGCCGACGGCGAGAAGATCGGCTCCCGCAATCAGAAACTCGACCGCATCTTCCCAGGTCGTGATGCCGCCCGAGGCGATTACGGGCACGCGCGGAAGCGCACGTTTCACTTCATAGACATAGCGAAGCGCAATGGGACGGATCGCCGGGCCGCTCAAACCGCCCGTCCCCGCTGCAATCTGGGGTTTCCGGGAATAAATGTTGACCGCCATCCCGCGAATCGTGTTGATGAGGCTCAAGCCGTCGGCGCCCGCCCCCACCGCCTCGTGGGCCGTCTCCACCACGTCGCCCAGTTCCGGAGAAAGTTTCGCAAAGAGAAAAAGCCGCGTGGCCTTCCGCACCGCCCGGATCGTTTTTGAAATCAGTTTGCCTTCGCGGATCGCGCGGACGCCGCCCTTTTCGATATTGGGACAGGAAAGATTGAGCTCAAGCGCGGTAATGTCCTTGCGGCGCCGGTCAAGTTCGCGGGCCAGGGTGATGAATTCTTCCGTCGATTCGGCCGCGAGGTTCACGATGAGAGGAATCCGGTGTTTCCGGAAGTAAGGGATCTTGTTTTCAAGAAAATCCTTCAAGCCCTTGTTTTGAAGACCGATGGCGTTAAGCATCCCGGCGGGAGTCTCGCAGATTCGTGGCATTGGATTTCCAGACCGTGGATGAAGGGTGATGGTCTTAGCAATCACCGCGCCCAATTTCCGGTAATCGACGAAAGCGGCGTATTCATCCTTCACACCGAAAGTGCCGGAAGCCACCGTGACGGGATTCTGGAATCGAAGAGGACCGACGCGGGTCGTGAGGTCAACCATGGGCCATCTCGTCAAAACGGAAAACGGGACCTTCCGTGCACGAAGGGGTCCAGCCACGGTGCGTCCGGACCATGCATCCCAAACAGACACCGACGCCGCAAGCCATCCGTTCATCCCACGAGGCTTCTCCTTCGACGCCGTAGCGAGCTGCGATCTCCATCACCCGCTCCATCATCCGCGTGGGTCCGCAAGTTTGTATGAAGTAATCGCGGGACCTTCCTTCTGACTTGTTCAAACACTCTTCGAGGAGTTGGGTCACGCGCCCTTTGGTTCCGTAAGAACCGTCTTCGGTCGTGTAGGAAACCCGACTCCTGAACTTCCGTATTTCTTTTTGGGGAAGGACTTCCTCGCGGCCTTTCGTGCCGATGAAAAATTTCTCCGAGCCGTATCGCTCGGCCAGGAAGACGAGCGGCGGGACCCCCACACCTCCGCCCACGAGGATCCGTTTTTTCGAACCGATTCTTTCTGTGAAACTGCGGCCCAAGGGCCCCATGACCCGAAGCGGCTCCCCCTTCCGGGCCTTTGAAAGAATCGCAGTCCCCTGCCCGAGAATTTCATAAAGGATTTCGATCCGGTCGCCTTGGATACGGTAATAACTGAAAGGACGGCGCAGAAATGGGTCTTTGTCTGCCGTGATTTGGACGTGGATAAATTGTCCGGGACGGACCCCCCGGGCTAAGCGCCGGGATCGGAAGGAAAGTTTGAAATACTCGCGATTGACCAACCCATTTTCGAGGACGGTCACCGTTTCGTCGTACATAAATCCCGGTGGTAATCCTGAATCGCGCGGACTTCGAACCCTCCTCTTCGAGCGGATTCAATTCCCGAGACCGCTACGCGCGCCGCATTGAGGGTAGTGATGCAGGGGATGTTGAAAGAAACCGCCAGAGAACGGATCTTCGCTTCATCCAATTTCGGTCCTTTGCCCGAGGGGGTGTTGATGAGGAGCTGAATTTCTCCGTTTCGAATCAGATCCGCAATGTTGGGCCGGCCCTCCGCAATCTTCAAAACCGTCTCCGTTTGAAGCCTCACTTTCTTTAACACTTCAGCCGTGCCCCGCGTAGCGACCAGTGTGAAGCCCATCTGAGAAAGTTTCTGAGCGATGGGGATGATTTTCTGCTTGTCCTCGTTCTTGACGCTCAAAAAGACCTTACCTCCGAGCGGGAGTTTGGACCAGGCCGCCTCCTGTGCTTTGTAAAAGGCGCGCCCCAGCTCCTCATCGATTCCCATGACCTCGCCTGTGGATTTCATCTCGGGCGAAAGAATGATATCGACGCCGGGGAATTTGATAAAAGGAAAGACCGACTCTTTCACCGAAACGTGCCGGGGCCAGACTTCCTGGTTGAATCCGAGTTCCTTCAGGCTTTTTCCCATCATCACTTTTGCGGCAAGGCGCGCCAGTGGGACTCCGATGGCCTTGCTGACGAAAGGAATCGTGCGGGAAGCGCGTGGATTCACCTCGAGGCAGTAAATCTTTCCTTTTTGAATCGCATATTGAACGTTCATGAGCCCCACGATTTTCAATTCTCGAGCCAGCTGCTTGGTCTTCTGAACCAGTTCGTTCACGAGGTCTTTCGGAAGGGCAAAAGGCGGCAGGACCATTGCGCTGTCTCCGGAGTGGATCCCGGCCTCTTCAATGTGTTCGAGGACACCGCCCACGACGAAATTTTTTCCGTCACCGATTAGATCCACGTCAACCTCCGTGGCATCTTCCAGGAATTGGTCGATGAGGACGGGGTGTTCGTCGCTCGCCTCCACGGCCTGGGTGATGTATTTGCGGAGCATCTCCTCGTCGTAGGCAATTTCCATCGCCCGACCCCCCAGCACATAGGAGGGACGTGTCACGACGGGATAACCGATTTGGTGCGCCACACGGACAGCCTCTTCGAGATCGAAGGTAATGCCGCTCTTCGGTTGGTTCAGGTCGATTTTCTGGAGGAGGAGTTTAAATTTTTCACGGTCCTCGGCGATATCAATGGATTCCGGCGAAGTCCCGAGGATGGGTACGCCCAAGCGCTCGAGGGCCTTTGTGAGATTAAGGGGAGTTTGCCCACCCAGTTGGACGATGACGCCAATCGGTTTCTCGCGCTCATAGATATTGAGGACGTCTTCAAGCGTCAGGGGTTCGAAGAAAAGCTTGTCGGAGGTGTCATAGTCCGTGCTCACCGTCTCGGGATTGGAATTGACCATGATGGTTTCATATCCCAGCTCCTTCAAGGCCAGCACAGCCTGAACGCAACAGTAATCGAACTCAATTCCCTGCCCGATGCGGTTCGGTCCGCCGCCCAAGATCATCACCTTGGGTTTGGCGGAAGGAATCGTCTCGTCTTCCTCTTCATACGTGGAGTAAAAGTAGGGCGTGTAGGCCCGGAACTCGGCGGCGCAAGTGTCGACGAGCTTGAAGACGGCCTCGATGCCGTGCTTTTTGCGAAGGGCCCTGATTTCCTCTTCCTTCATCCCCCAGTAAAAAGCGAGCTGCCGATCGGAGAAACCATACTGTTTGGCTCTTTTGAGAAGAGAGGGTTGCTCACCGACGCCCACTTGCAAGATTGCCTTCTCCAAGTCCACGATCTGTTTGATTTGCTCCAAGAACCACGGGTCAATTTTCGAACTTCGGTTGATTTCCTCGGTTGTAAGCCCGGCGACATACGCGTATTTCAGATAAAAAAGCCGGTCCTCACGGGGAAGGGCGACGCGGCGGAGAAGTTTTTCCTTGAGGTCCGGAAGGTTCGGTGCGGATTGAGTCCATTGAAGGAGTTTCTCCCGGCTGTCCAAACCCTCGTCGAACACCTTGTCTTTTCCATCCCCGCCCAAGCCGAAGCGTTTCGTCTCGAGAGAACGCAGCCCCTTCTGAAGCGCCTCTTTAAAAGTTCGCCCGATGGCCATCACTTCCCCCACGGATTTCATTTGGGTCGTGAGGGTGGCGTCCACGCCTTCGAATTTCTCGAAAGCGAAGCGGGGAATCTTCACGACACAATAATCAATCGTGGGCTCAAAGGACGCCGGCGTGTACTGGGTGATGTCGTTGGGGATTTCATCGAGCGTGTAACCGACCGCGAGTTTCGCCGCGAATTTTGCAATGGGGAATCCCGTGGCCTTGGACGCGAGGGCCGAGGAGCGCGAGACACGCGGATTCATCTCAATCACAACCATTCGGCCGGTCTGGGGCTCGACCGCAAATTGAATGTTGGAACCGCCGGTCTCGACCCCGATTTCCCGAATGACCTTGCGCGCCGCATCACGCATCCGTTGATACTCCTTATCCGTAAGCGTTTGAGCGGGAGCCACCGTGACGGAGTCGCCGGTGTGGACTCCCATCGGATCCAAATTTTCGATCGAACAGATCACAACGAAATTGTCTTTCAGATCGCGCATCACTTCGAGCTCGAATTCTTTCCATCCCAAGACCGATTCTTCGATCAAAACTTCGTGGATCGCACTATATTCCAATCCGAGGCGGGAACGCTGCTCGAGTTCCTGGCGATTGAAGCAAACCCCGCTGCCCGATCCCCCGAGCGTGAAGCTCGGCCGCACCACGACCGGATAGCCGATCCGGTCTGCCGCCTCGAGGGCTTCTTCGACGGAATGAGCAAAGCTCGAACGTGGCAAGTCCAGCCCGATTTTTTCCATCGCCTTCTTGAAAAGCTGACGGTCTTCGGCCTTCTTGATGGCTTCGTAACGGGCGCCGATGAGCTCGACGCCGTACTTCGTGAAGATCCCCTTTTCGTAGGCCTCGACCGCCACATTGAGAGCGGTTTGTCCACCCATCGTGGGAAGGCAGGCGTCGGGGCGTTCTTTCTGGATGATCTTCTCGAGAAATCCCACGGAGATGGGTTCGATATACGTCCGCTCGGCCACCTCCGGGTCCGTCATGATCGTGGCCGGATTGGAATTGATGAGGATGACTTGATAACCCTCCTCCTTCAACGCCTTGCAGGCCTGCGTGCCCGAATAGTCGAACTCACAGGCCTGACCGATGATGATGGGGCCCGAACCAATGAGAAGGATTTTTTTGAGGTCGGTCCGTTTAGGCATGGTGGCTCACCAGGGCGTAGAAGCGTTCGAAAAGGTAATCGCTATCGTGGGGGCCGGGCGAATTTTCAGGGTGATACTGGACCGAGAAAAGCGGATATTTCTTGTGACGGAACCCTTCGGCGGTTTTATCATTCAGGTTGATGTGCGTGAGCTCCACTTCGTCTTTGGGGAGCGAATCGACGTCGACCGCGAAACCATGATTCTGGCTCGTGATTTCAATTTTCTTCGTGGAAAGGTCCATCACGGGATGGTTTCCGCCCCGGTGGCCGAACTTGAGCTTGTAAGTTTTTCCCCCGAGGGCGAGGGCGAGGATTTGATGACCGAGGCAGATGCCGAAGACCGGGACTTTTCCGATGAGCTTGCGGGTCGTTTCGATGAGATACGTGACGGCAGCCGGATCGCCGGGACCGTTCGAGAGAAAGACCCCGTTGGGCTTGAGGGCGAGGATTTCTTCGGCCTTCGTCGTGGCCGGGACGACCCGGACACGAAACCCGTGTTGACTCAGTTTTCGGAGGATGTTTCGCTTGATGCCCCCATCAATCGCCACCACAAAATACTGTCGATCCTTCGCCACAACCTTGTCGGGCCATTCGTAACCGGCAAGAAGCATTTCGTCAAAATCGTAAGGCTCTTTCGTGGTCACGGCCTTCACCCAGTCGGCACCGACCATGTCGGGAGAATCCTTCACTTTCCGGATGAGTCTTTTGGGGTCCAGCTCCACCGTCGAAATGCCGCCTTTCTGGGCACCGTGGTCGCGGAGGTGCTTGGTGAGCCGGCGCGTGTCGATTCCCTGGATCCCGACGATCTGGTGTTTCTTGAGATATTCATCGAGCGGCATCTCGGAGCGGAAATTGCTGACCACGGGGCTCAGTTCCTTAATCACGAACCCATCCACCCACGGACGGCTTGATTCTTCATCATCCAGATTGACGCCGTAATTGCCGATGTGGGGATACGTCATCACCACGATCTGGCCCTTGTACGAAGGATCGGTCAGGATTTCCTGATAACCCATGAGCGAAGTGTTGAAGACCACTTCGCCAAAGGTCTCGCCTTCGGCGCCGAAACCCTCTCCCTCAAATACGGACCCGTCTTCCAGCGCGAGCAGGGCTTTCACTTTTGAGTTCCTCCCGGTAAATCCAGACTTTTCCCATGCAGAAGGTCGCAACGACTCTTCCCTTCAATTTTTTTCCGATGAAACAGGAGTTTCTTGATTTTGAAACGAAATCATCCGCCTGGACGAGCCATTCTTCGTTCAAATCGACGAGCGTCAGGTTGGCTTCGGTCCCCTTCCGGATTTCACCGAATCCCCCGGCCAGCCCCAGGATCTGGGCCGGGCGAATGCTCATCTTTTCAATCAATTCCGACAACGTCATCTTCTTCGAATGGACGAGCTCGGTCAAGCAGACAGCCAATGCGGTCTCAAGACCGATGACCCCGAAGGGCGCTTCGTCGAACTCGAGCATCTTTTCTTCCGAGGTGTGCGGCGCGTGATCCGTGGCAATGCAGTCAATGGTTCCGTCCTTCAATCCTTTTTGAATCGCTTCTACGTCCTGGGCGCTCCTGAGCGGCGGGTTCATCTTGAAATGAGTGTTGTAGCCCTCCACGGCATCGTCCGTGAGGGAGAGATGATGAGGGGTCGCCTCCGCCGTCACCGCGATTCCTTCCGCTTTCGCTTCACGGATGAGTTTGACGGAACGGGCCGTCGAGACGTGAGCCACGTGGAGCCTTGCCCCGGTGAGACGGGCCAATTGAATGTCCCGCATCACGGCGACCTCTTCACTCTCGTCCGGGATTCCTTTGAGGCCGAGACGCGTGGACATCAATCCCTCGTTCATCACGCCACCGGCTGAGAGGCGCTTGTCCTCCGCGTGGCTGATGACGAGGAGTCCGAGCATCGAAGCGTATTCCATCGCACGACGCATCAGAAGGGAATCCGGGACCCAGCTCCCGTCATCGGTGACGGCCCAAATTCCAGCACGTTTCAAATCCGCCATTTCAGAAAGTTCCTTGCCTTCGCGCGCCTTGCTCAAGGTCCCCGCCGGAAAAAGGTGAAACGGGACTTCACGCGCCTTGCGGATGATATTGTCAATCACGCTTTGATTGTCGCAAGCAGGAAGGGTGTTGGGCATGGAAACGCAGCCCACGAAACCGCCGCGGAGCGCTGCCCGTGCACCGGTCTCGATGGTTTCTTTTTGCTCGAATCCGGGCTCGCGAAAGTGGGTGTGAAGATCGATGAGACCCGGAAGAAGATGGAGTCCCTCAGCATTCAACACCTGCTCGCCTGCGGGCTCCAGCCCTTTTCCCATCTCGGTGATCTGTCCATTTTTGATCCGGAGATCAAGCAATTCGTCCCGCTTGTTTTTTGGGTCCACGACATGGGCATTTTGAATGAGCCAGTTCATTCCTCGGCCTCCCGGCTTCCGCCGCTCAAAAGATACAGGACCCCCATCCGCACGGCGAGCCCGTGCGTCACCTGGTCCAGGATGACAGAATAGGGACCGTCCACCACTTCACTTGTGATTTCAATGCCGCGGTTGACCGGACCCGGATGCATGATCAAGACATCGGGCTTGGCTTGTTTCAACACCTCCTGGTTGATTTGATACGAATTGGCATATTCCCGGATGCTTGGAAAAAAGGATTCGTTTTGACGCTCCAATTGAATTCGAAGGAGATTCAACACGTCTGCATCTTTCACGGCTTCATTTAAATGGGTGGTCGCATGCACGCCCAATTTTTCAATCTCGGCCGGAAGGAGGGTTTTCGGCGCGCAGACTGTGACTTTCGCCCCCATTTTCGTGAGGCCCCAGATATTGGAACGCGCCACGCGGGAATGAAGGATATCGCCGATGAAACTCACTTTGAGGCCGGCGATTTTTCCCTTCTTTTCGAGAATGGTGAACATGTCGAGAAGCGCTTGGGTGGGGTGTTCGTTGATGCCGTCGCCCGCATTGATGACGCTCGCCTTGAGGAAGGGTGCCAGGCGGTGCGGCGAGCCCGAGGAAGAATGCCGCATCACGACCACGTCCACCTTGAGGGATTCGATGTTTCGGGCGGCGTCTTTCAGGCTCTCCCCTTTTACCATGCTGGAGGTGGTGCCAACCATATTGATGGTGTCCGCGCTCAAGCGTTTCTCGGCGAGCTCAAAGGAGATCCGGGTGCGGGTACTGGGTTCAAAAAAAAGATTGGCCACCGTTTTTCCCCGAAGGGCCGGCACTTTTTTGACGGGGCGGAGCGAAATTTCCTTGAAGGACTTGGCGGTTTGAAGAAGGAGATTGATTTCTTCGCTTGTGAGGTCCCTCAAGCCCAAGAGATCCTTCCGGTTCCAGGTGAGGGTCACGGTTTCTCCTCGACAAGAATCACGAGTCCGTCTTCGCTCTTTCCATCTTCCACGAGACACAGCTCCACTTTTTCGGTTTGAGAAGTGGGAATGTTTTTTCCAACATAATCGGCCTTGATTGGAAGCTCGCGGTGTCCGCGGTCGGCCAGGACCGCCAGTTGAATGGTTTGAGGGCGTCCGAAATCAATCAAGGCGTCAAGAGCCGCACGGATCGTTCGGCCCGTATAGAGGACGTCATCGACCAACACCACTTTTTTCCCCGTAATGTCAAACGGGATCTGGGTCTCGCGGACTTTGGCCTGAGGTCCCCTTTCGCTCAAATCATCGCGGTAAAGGGTGATGTCCACCACGCCCACGGGGATTTCCGATTTTTCGATTGCGTGGATTTCGGTCCGGAGTCTTCGTGCAAGGTGGGCGCCGCCTGTCCGGATCCCGATGAGGACCAAATCTTGGGTACCCTTGTTCCGCTCGAGGATTTCGTGAGCGATGCGGGTGAGGGCCCGGCGGACGCCCTCGGCATCCAACACAGGCTTGACGTGTCCGGTCACGGGCGTCTCTGACCAAAAAAATACCTACCCGCGCCGTGGGTAGGTTCGTCTTTTGAATGGGACTTTTTCACTGGCTCTCCTTTGCCGATCTCTCAGGACCGAATTTAAAAGGATGGATCTTTCGTGAGTCGATTTGAACTATACCTGAAGCTTTTGGTCTCGTCAAGGCGAATTCGATGGCTGACGGAAAAGTCGCTCATTTGACAAATTTGTCATTCTGTGGATTACTTTGTTCAGTTTTCTATTTCATTCTAACTTCCTGTCCGAATTGAGGCTACGATACGCTAAAGGCTCCTGGCATGCTTCTTTCAACGATGTATGCGATATGATTCAATTCCGAATAGGTCTCAAAGGGGTGTTAGGCGTTTTGATGATGGCGCTCTTTTTGGTGGGAGAAAAGGCAGAAGCCGCTTCCCCCCTCCAGACTGTTAAGGTCAAGGCGGATGCCCTGTTGCATCAGGGACAGTTTGACTCTGCCATTTCTCTTTATCAAAGAATCATCAGAAGGGACGACGCTTTTGCCAACGCTCATTACAATCTCGCCACGGCTTATTTCTTGCAAGGCGAGATCGCGAAGGCCGCCAAAAGTTTGGAGACCTTCCTTGCTCTCCGTCCCGATGATGCAGAAGCTCTCTATAATCTGGGATGTTTGAAACTCCGGCTTGGAAATTTCGTAGTGGCTGAAGGGTATTTTCAAAAAGCAGTAGGTTGTTTGCCCACGCCCCTCCTTCACCAAAAAATAAAAGAGGCCCTTCAGCTACTAAAGGGCCTCCGCCAGCCAAACCCCGGCTGACTCTCTTATCTTTCTTGAAATAACACGATGGACTTGGTTCCCAAAGAGGGACCGAGCGTTTCCTCCCGAATTCGCCCCAACGAGAGTGTGGGCTCAGGCATTCGGTAAAGGAATTGCACCACCAGTTTGGTTCCGCTCAGGCCATAAGCTGAACTTGCGGGAAGTGCGCTGGCTCCCACTTTCCCCTTTTCAGGATGGGACAGAGCGGCGACCCACTTAGTTCCCCCTTCATAAGCCCAAAGGTTTCCTGCAAAGATCAACCCCAAGGCGATGACCACGAATAAGGCTTTCTTTTTCATCTTAAAACCCTCCTTCCGGGTTACCTTCACTTCTTATTTAAAACATAACACCCAAGCAGGAGGAATTCAAACCAAGGGGAAAGGAATAAAACCGCCCTTTTCTCGGAATAAGCCGGGTTCTGTCAGCCATCCGCCACCTATTGCAACGAACGGCCGTGGAATCATCTATCTGGGACCCCGCTCGCGCGGGGCCGCTTGCGGCCGTACCCGGGGAAATAGGGGAGGGCGCCTTCCCCTGTTTGGCCTTTCTCCGCGTAGAGATTGCCGCGTTTCACCCCCACCCCAAGTTTCGCCTGAGGCAGGACTCGTCTCTGTGGCTCTAATCCGCCCGCCAAAAACCGTGGCGAGGATGGGTATTACCCACTACGCTGCCCTCGGGAGCCCGGACTTTCCTCTCTCCGCCCGCGGCGGAAAGCGATCCCTTTCCGAGAAAAGGGCGAAGGGATTATACCACAACCGGCGGAATTTTATCGCTCAGTGAGCGGTTGTTCGGGAATCGATTTCTTTGAGGCGGGATTTGGAGAATTCAGCCCAAATCAAAGCGGGGTGTTCCTTCACGATTCTTTCATAGAGGGAGCGCGCCTCCTCCACCTGGCCCAATTCTTCGTGGCTTTTGGCCATGTAATACTGGGCAATCACGACCATGTTGCCCTCACGGTTTTCGTGCAGGTATTCCTGATATTTTGTAATCGCTTTCCCGTATTCCTTCCTCTCATAGAAACGTTCCGCCTCGGAATAAGCGCCAAACTCGAATTGCAGCGGCCGGCCTTGACAGCCTGCGAGGCCTAATAGAAAAAGGAGAACGACGAAGGAACGGGCTTTCATCATCGTTTAAGGATTTTATATGAACTCCGAGCCGTTGCAAAGAGGAGATAAAAAAACTCCCCGGCCTCTTGGGAAAACCATTACCCGGGTGCCGGTCCTGGTTCTCCGACCAAGGGAGGCGAAAAAGAGGCCGGGGAGCGGAGCTAAATTGTCAAATCAGGCGAAGTTGTAAATCAACTGCGCGCTGAGTGTATTCTGATAGCTTTCCCCTTGAAAGATCGGGGCGTCGCTCCAATCATAACGGTATTCCAACCTGGAAATGAGATTATCGTAAAGCTTGTACTCGGTGGTGGCAGTCCATTCCCAGTATTGGCGTTCACGAGGCGCTGCCGTTGACACATTCGCCGCCGCTACACGGAAGATGTTGTGGTCGATAAAAAGCTCGCCTCGTCCCGCAAAAGCCAGCTTGTCCGTGGCCTGGTAACGCGCGTATAAGGCGTAGCCATCCCAATCAGCTGTCTTAAGAGTGGGTAACGCTCCTGCGGCTCGCCCCTCTCTTCCATAATCAAAGTTACCCATTAGGGAAAGTTTGGGGGTCGCTTTCCACAAAGCCACCAAATCAAGGAGACCACGCTTGTGGCCGCCTTGGTTCAGGTTCTCAGGACCGATATAGGTCGTAGCGGTGAAGAGAACACTGTCAGAGGGCTTCAAAGCGATCTGGCCTTCCCAAGTCTTGTAATTATTGTTGTCCTCAAGAAGATCCCAACCGTTGTTGAGGCCGGTCGTCAGCGTGACCTTCCCGCCCCACAAATCATAAGCCGTTCGGATGCCGGTGTGGGTAAAAGGAATCGCGTAGCCAAACAGCAAGGAACGAGTCGTGTTCCAGTTGTCTTTGGCTTCGATGACTTCGGCTCCGGCCAGCGTCACATATTTACCTGCGCGGAGGTAAAGGCTGTTGCCCAAAACTTTGTTGCCGTCAAGGGCATGGATCGGGAGCCGGGCTTCAACGTAGCCCTGTTCAATATCAAATTCGTCACTTCCCGCTCCCCCCGAAGCAATCACTTTGGCGTCCATTCCCATGAGGAAATCGGTGCGGAATCCTACGCCGCCCGTTGCCGGAGCGGGTTTTTCAAGAGCCAACTTCACGGCGTGCAACGTAAAACTATTCGACTCAGTATCAAAGACCCTGATGGATTGGCTCCGATCCACGGTCGTTCCTGTGGGCGCGGGGTGAACTGGGCTGTCAAAATTCCAGTGGTAGGCCGTGTCAACGAATCCCGTCAACTTGACACCCGACGTGGCTCCTTCAATGAAATTCCCCGAAGGAGCTCCGCCGGCGGGCACCACATTGGTGGGCCGCTGAACCTCGTTTTCCAACTCGGAAATCCGCTTGGTCAATTTGTCAACCTGCTCCTTGAGCTTGGTGATCTCGTTCTCATCCGCCCAAGCTGGAATAACGTTCATTGCGAACGAGAGAAAAAGGATCGTGAAGATCCCTCGCATTAACTTTTTCATACCCTACCTCCCTTTGCAGTTTGTCGTTTTAAGTACACTCATTTATCACCCTTTTTTAGTTTATAAAAAGTTCCCTGTCTTATGATGTTTTACAACAACCGTGCCAACTTGAAATTTTCTTGAAATATCTCGAAGGGCAGGGGTTCCGGCGATTCGATCAAATGTGATTCAAGACACCTTTGTAAGACTTACGACAAAATTGTGGGCCCGCCTGGATTCGAACCAGGGACCAACGGATTATGAGTCCGCTGCTCTGACCGCTGAGCTACAGGCCCCGGGTTCACGAGTTTTCTTCGATTAACTTCCTCAAGGCAGCCGAATCGATCGGCTTGCTGATATAGGCAGCGACCTGTTCTTGCTCAAAAAGCGTTTTCATCCCCTCGCCCACGCCGGTACAAATGATGACAGGAAGGTGGCGCAGCTTTTCTTCTCGCTCGGGATTTTCAGCATCGCGATAAGCGCGGAGCTTGCGAAGGAAGGTGTACCCGTCTTCTTCGGGCATTCGGATGTCCAGGAGGATCAAATCGGGAGCGTTCGAGACGACTTGCCGCCAGGCCTCGCGGGCCGAAGTGGCTGTGGCCACGGTGTAGCCGAACGTCTCGAGGCGGGCCTTCAAGGTCTCACAAAAAGGAGCCTCGTCGTCCACGATGAGAATGCACTTTCCCTTGTCCGAGGGCATGAAGGGCGCTATTCGTTCAGTTTGAGGTCTAGAAAGTTTTTTAGTTTTCGAGCCCGTGTCGGGTGACGAAGTTTCCGAAGGGCCTTGGCTTCAATTTGACGAACCCGCTCGCGGGTCACGTTAAAGATCTGACCGACTTCTTCCAGCGTGCGCGGATAACCGTCTCCAATCCCGAAGCGGAGACGTAAGACTTTTTCCTCCCTTTCCGTGAGCGTGGAAAGGACACCGTCCATTTGCTCCTTCAACATACTATAAGCGGTCGCATTGGCAGGCGAGACGGCGGACTTGTCTTCGATAAAATCGCCGAAGGTGGTGTCCCCTTCTTCCCCGATCGGGGTCTGAAGGCTGATCGGTTCCTGCGCAATCTTGAGAATGCCCTTCACCTTTTCAACCGGCATCCTCATCACACGCGCCACTTCTTCCGGAGTGGGTTCCCGGCCCGTCTCCTGCACGAGGTGACGGGACGCACGGAAGAACTTGTTGATGGTTTCAATCATGTGAACCGGGATGCGGATCGTCCGGGCCTGGTCCGCAATCGAACGGGTGATGGCCTGGCGGATCCACCAAGTGGCATAAGTGGAAAACTTGTAGCCCCGCTTGTACTCGAACTTGTCCACCGCCTTCATCAGGCCGATGTTGCCCTCTTGGATCAGATCGAGAAAGGACAAACCGCGGTTCGTGTACTTTTTCGCGATGCTCACCACGAGTCGGAGGTTGGCCGCCACCAAATCCTTTTTGGCGCGGGAAAGTTCTCTTTCTCTCTTTTGAATGGTCCTCAGATACTCATGGATTTTTTCCTCGGTTTCCTCCAGCTCCTTGTGGATCTGCTGGTTTCGTTTGATGAGAACCCCGATGGAACCGCGGTCGCGGCGCCTGCGAAGTTTTTCAATAGCCACCCGATTTCGATGCAATTCATCGAGCTTGTTCCTCAGGTTGGCGATGATCTGCTGAACAATTCCAATAGCGAGATTGAACTGCATTAGGAGATGAACGAGGTTCGAACCTTTTCGGGAAGCCCGAAGACGCCGCGTGAGGATTTTGAGTTTTCGCTTGGTGAAGGCGAGTTTGGCCTCGTGGTCCTCATCGATGATGGTTTCGAGATTGACTTCGCCCGACTGGATTTGATTCACGAGCCTCAGAACCTCGACCCGGGCCGCCTTCATTTGATAGGCCGCTTCCTTCAGCCGGTCCTCTGCATCCTCAATCCGTTTGGCTAATTGAATTTCTTCGTCACGGGAAAGAAGGGGGATCTGGCCCATTTGGCGCAGATACATCCGAACCGGGTCGTCCATCCGGGCCCGTTCATAGTCCTCCACCGCACCCCGCTCTTCGTCGGCCTCGCGCTCCCGCTTGAGATCCAACGCGTCTTCTTTTTCTTCCAGCTCGGGGACGGCGGCCGGGGCCTTGAGGGCCGGAGCCTTCTCGATGGCGCCGCTTGTAATCTCGATGTTCTTCTGATTTAACATTCCAATCAACTCCTCGATCTTTTCTGGTGAATTCAATTTGGGCGGCAGCGCTTGATTGATTTGCTCGTAGGTCACGAAACCCTGCTTCTTGCCGAGCCCCATCAATTTTTCGGCCGCCCGTTCGACGAGAGCTGTGAGGGCCTTGTCCGAAATTTCGTGCGTCTTCCGCTTTCCGTTGCCGGTTCGGCTCTTCGCCTTCATATAAAAGTTGTAATTATATCCTAAGTCGTAATAATCGGCTACTTTTGAAAAAAGTGAAACGGCTAACCCCTTTGGCTTAAGAGAGTTCGATATTCCTCTAAAAGCCCCGTCACCCGGGTTTTTTCTCCCCCTCCTTCGGCGACCGCGATGGCCCGTCGGAGCTTTTCCAATCGTTCGTCAACCCCTCTCAATTGAATCTTCCTGAGACAATCCAAGAATCCTTTCTCTCTTTCCGCCGGAGACAACTCCCGGACCGAATGGGCTGCTACGTAAGACTGGATGGCTTCATCCTCCAGCCGGTTAAAAAGTTGCGCGTAACCGACCGGGGATTCCCCGCTGCAATTCTGGCGGACGATTTGGAACGTCTCGCGTGCAGCCGGATTGTGAAAATCGTCCGGCGAAAGTTCTTTTCCTCCTTTCTGCCAAAGCCCGGGTTCCTCAAAAAGAAGAGCAACAAGCGTGCCTTCCTCCGGAAATAAAAATTTCCCGGGAGTGGCAGGAGCGGATGAAGGTGTTGGAGAAGATTCCCGAAGACCGCGCGCTTTTTTCTGGATCTCGCCCAGCTTGCTTCGAAGCGAGCTCTCGCTCACTCCCAGGAGTCCCGCCAAACGCTGGAGGTAGCGGTCGAGAAGGATAGGGTTCTTGATTTTCGAAAAGCTCTCGAGAAATTCGTTTGAAATTTTGAGGAGCCCCGCCGCGTCCGAAGGGGCGTGACGGCTCGTCAAGGATTTCCATTTGAAATCAAAAAAATCGAGGGCCCCGTCCAGCAGCTTCTTGAATTCAGAAGCCCCCTCGTCCTGGATGAAGCTGTCGGGGTCTTTGGCGGAAGGGAGCGTTACGACTTTGACCGACATTTCCCCCTCGAGAAAAACTTCGAGTCCGCGCAGGGTGGCCGCCTGACCGGCCGGGTCACCGTCATAGACCACGACCGCCTCCGGAACGTAGCGTTTCAGGATGCGGACATGATCCTCCGTCAGAGAAGTTCCGAGCGTGGCCACGACGTTCTGAAATCCAGCGGAAAAAACCCGCAGGAAATCAAAGTATCCCTCCACGATCAAGACACGCGAGTCGGAGGAAAGAAAGCGTTTCGTGATAGGGAGTCCGTAAAGTTCGCGGCGCTTGCGGAAAATGGCCGACTCCGGTGAATTCAGATACTTCGGCGTTTCATCGCCGAGGCCCCTTCCTCCGAACGCAATCACCTTTCCCTGAAGATTGTGGATCGGGAAAAGAACGCGGCCGCGGAAAAGATCATACGGATTGCCGTCACGGGAACGCAGGGCCAGGCCGGAACGAAAGAGGGCCGTGTCGGGAATGCCCCGCTTCGCCAGGAATTCAAAAAGTCCCCGCCAATCCGGTGTCGCCCAGCCCAGACCGAACGATTTCCAAGTTTCCTCCGTAACGCCCCGCTTCGCCAGATACCGGCGGGCGGCCTCCCCCTTTGCCGGATCTTTGAGCTTTTCAACATAGTACTCGTGAGCCAAGCGGTGGATCTCATAAAGAGCCTCTGATTCCGAGATTTCCCCCGACGGACGCCGCGACGGCTCCGGCAAGGAAACATTCACCCGCGCCGCCAGGTTCCGGAGCGCCTCCGGGAAATTCAGGTTTTCATACTTCATGAGGAAGCTGAACACATTTCCACCCGCCCCGCAACCGAAGCAGTGATAGATCTGTTTTTCCGGGTGCACGATGAAAGAAGGGGTCTTCTCCTGATGGAAGGGGCACAAGGCCTTGAATGTCCGCCCGCTCCGCTTGAGGGGGAGGTAACCCGAAATCACCTCGACGATGTCCGAGAGGGACTGGACTTCGTCGATGATCCGTTCTTCATACCGCATGGTTCGTCACGCCGCCGGTTCTTTATGGAAGGGCAGAAGCCGGTTGATGCCCTCATGAATCTTAACCGGAACTTGAATCAAGGTGGGGCCACTCCAGGATTTCACCTTGTAGGAGCTTTGCATCCAATCGAGAGGAAGGAGAATCAAAAAGTAGGAAACCATGCTGAAGAAAAGAAAGTATCGGACACCCCCTCCCAGTAATCCTCCCATCCATTCGAAAGGAGCGGCGATCTGAAGATGCACGAGACGGCCGATGATCTCAAAAAGAAGCCGGAGGACGAGTCCGCTCAAAAACCAGAGAAAGATAAAGGTGAAGATCCTCCCATAGGCCTCGGGCCAGGGTGTCTCGCGGGCCAGCCACGCGGCGAAGAAACCGTAATACTCCATGGTCACGTAAAGTGAAATCAGGCTTTCCAGGAAACGGGGAAATTCACGGCTGAGCCCGTTCTTGAGTCCCAGAAGAATGCCCACCAAAAGAAAGGCCGAGAGCGTCCAGTCCACCCACCCGAAATGGGAAATGAAGTAACGCCAAAACCAACTTTCAGTGAGGGTCGAAAACCAATTACCCAAGGCCATCCTCCCGGATTCCCACCAAATGATTTTCTTCCATGCCCACCAGCTTGACTGAAACGGATTTTCCCACTTCCTCCCGGGACCCCGGAAAGAGGACTTTGAGGTAATGGGGAGTGTGTCCCTCGAGACGTCCGTCGCCGGATCGATCGCTTTCCACGAGAACCGAAAAACGCCCACCGATGAATTTTTCCTTCTCTCTTCGGACCACGCCTCCTGAAAAAGCGAGGAGACGATTCATTCGTTCTCGGAGAAGGGTCTGCGGAAGATCGTCAAAAGAAGCCGCGCGGGTGCCAAGCCGCCGGCTGTAGGGAAAGGCGTGGACCCGAATGGGCCGAGTCTCATCGATCAAAGAAAGCGTGTTCTGAAAGTGAAGCTCCTCCTCTCCCGGGAAACCTGCCATCACGTCCATCGAAAGACAGAAATCGGGGATCTCGCGGCGCAAGGTTACCACCAAGTCCCGGTAAAAAGGACCGTCGTAGCGCCGGTTCATCCGTTTCAGGATTTCGCAATCACCCGATTGAAGAGGAACGTGAAGCTGCGGGCAGACTTTCGGAAGCCGTGTCATCGCCTCGATCAGCTCGGGCTTGATGTCCGTGGGTTCGATGGAGCTCAACCGGATCCGTTCGATTTCCAGGATTGGGTTCAAGGCCTCTAACACGGAGACCAGATTCAGACGAGGTTCCAAATCCAAGCCATAAGCGCCGAGCTGGATCCCCGTCAAAACGATTTCCCGGAAGCCCGCCTTTCCAAGCCGCATCGCCTCCTCGGCAATTTCAGAAAGCGCTCGGCTGCGGAAACGGCCGCGGGCCAGCACCACCTTGCAGAAGGAACAGGCGTGATTGCAACCGTCTTGGATCTTGAGAAACGCGCGGCCGGCGCCGGGGAAAGAAGAAATACGGAGTGAATCGTATTCCGTCCGCGAACGTTGAATCTCGGGAGTCCCACAGCCGGCCAAGAGCCGGTCGGCGAGATTCTGCTTTTCCCGATTGAAAAGAACCTCATCCACGCCCGGAAGCGCTTCCACTTCCTTTCGGTCACGCTCGACCCAGCAGCCTGTGACCACGATCCGTGCCTGCGGGTTTTCCCGCCTGAGACGCCGAATCCAGTATCGGTTTTCGCGGTCGGCCGCCTCCGTGACCGTGCACGTGTTGATCACGACAACGTCCGCCGGCCCGTTTTTTTCTTCCGAGAACCCTTGAGCGAGAAGCGATTCGCGCATCGCCTGTGTCTCGTACTGATTCACCTTGCAACCGAGCGTGAGAAAGCGGACTTTTTTCATGGAATCATGATATCAAAAACCTGAGCGCGCCGAGAATCCCGATGAAGGCCGTCTCCAATCGAAGAATCGATTTCCCAAGGAAAACTTTTCGGACGCCCCGGGATTCGGCCCACCCGACCTCTTCCTCCGTGAATCCCCCCTCGGGCCCAAAGAAAAGAAAGACAGACGGCCGGTTCCCTTTGTCAGAGGCGTGCTTGAGCTCGTCCAACATTTCAGAGAAAGGGAGGCCCTGGGGATCCGGATGAAAAATAAAGGGCTGGTCGCCCGCCATGACTTTTTCGGTGACTACCTGTTCAAAAGGAAGGGGGCCTTCCACCCTCATGAAGACCGAACTCCCTGACTGTTTGGCCGCCTCGATCACGATTCGCTCCCAACGCTTCCGGGCCCTTTCACCCGCCTCGGCTTTCATCTTGACGATCGTTCGCCGGGTCTCGATCGCCCAAAGCTCATGCACGCTCAATTCCTCGGCCCGGTCTACCAATTCATCCATTTTCTTTTTTTGGGGAAGGGCTTGCGCGGCCTTGATGAAAAGGGTTCGGTCCTTCAAGGGATAAACTTTTTTAAGACGAAGCTCGGTCCCACGCTCGGAAATCGTCTTGATGAGTGCCTCGGCTCCTTGTCCGCTCCGGTTGAAAATTTGACAGGCATCCCCGGCTTTCAAGCGGAGAACGCGGTGGAGATGAAAGGTTTCGCGGGGTGAGAGCCGGAGGAGGTCGCCTTCTTGGAAACGAACGGAGTCGACATAAAAGCGCCGGAGGCTCGGGGGCAAGCTACTTGGACTCTTTCTTCGTTCCTTCCTTTTTTTCTTCTTTCTTCTCTTCTTTTTTCTTCTCCGTAGGCGCGGCTTCTGAAGCCGGGGCGGCCGCTTTCTTTTCCTTCACTTCGCGGACGAGGTTGGCGGCGTGGGGACCTTTTTCGCCCTGGACGATGTCGAAGGTCACGCTTTCACCTTCTTCGAGGGTCTTGTATTGATCCCCCTGGATCGCCGAGTAGTGGACGAAGATATCCGGTCCGCCGCCCTCTTTCTCGATGAATCCGTAGCCCTTCACATTGGAAAACCACTTTACTTTTCCCTTTTCTGACATACCGCCCTCCCCTTGCAAACTTCAGGCGTTTCTTTCGAACTACCTGACCTTCGCCTTGAGAATCAAGCCCGGCTTGAAGACCACCACTTTTTTCTCCGGCACTTGAACTTCCTCACCGGTCCGGGGATTGCGTCCGATCCGTCCCCGCCGGCTCTTCACCTTGAAAACCCCAAAGTTACGGAGCTCAACCGTTTCACTCCGCTCGAGGCTTTCCACGATCGCGTCCAGGGTTTTCTGGACGACTTTCTTGACATCGATTTGAGCCACGTTGGTGTCGTTGGAAACTTTCATCACGATGTCTTTTTTCGTCACGCCTCTCACCTCCCCTCGGTCTTACGACGACTCGACGTCAGGAACCTGCGCTGTCCTTATGTCACAACTAATTGTCAAAACTGGAGATGCGAAAGATTAACAAGGAAATGAGACCCTGTCAAGAGGGGATCCTTTTCACTCAATGTTCATGTAGGCACCGGCATCGCCGTATTCCGCCTCGTCGGGATGCTTTCGAATGTAGTCTTCCTCGAACTGCCGGAGGGCCTTTTCTCTCTCGGGTTCTTCAACTCGAAGGCAGGATTCGGCTGCCGATTCAATGCGATTGAGGGTGAAGGAGCGTTTGTCGACTTCGAAGGCTTTCCAGAAGTAGTCGCAGGCTGTCCGGTAAAGCCGGAGGCGTTTTGCATAAGGGATCTCTTTTCTCTGGGTCCGTAGGGCGTAGGCCTTGGAGAAGGCCTGTTCGGCCTGGAAGGCGTAAAACTGGGCAAGCCAATTGGTCGCGGAACAGCCCGTGAGGACCCAAGCCGAGAGAAAGACAGCCAGGGTCAGCGAGCGTAAGCCGGCGCGTTGCCTTGAATCCATTTAATATTGCAGCCAACGCTGGGTTTTTGTGCGGCGGAAACTGGACGGTCCGCTAAGACGGCATCGAGGGCCGAGCGGAGATCCATTCCGGTGACGGGTTTTCCGTTGCCCGGCCGGCTCTCATCAAGTTGGCCCCGGTAGACCAGCCGCTGCTCGGAGTCATGCAGAAAAAAATCCGGTGTGCAGGCGGCCTGATAGGCTTTCGCCACCGACTGGGTCCCATCGTAGCAAAAAGGAAAATCGAAGCCGAGCTCCATGGCCATTTTCGCCAGACTCGCAGGGGCGTCTTCCGGATAATTGTCCGCATCGTTCGAGCTGATGGCCACGATCCCGAGATTCTTGCCGGTGTAGTCCTTTCCCAGCCGGGCCAGTTCTTTTTTGATATGCTGGACATACGGGCAGTGACGGCAGATGAACATCACGAGGAGGGCCTTCTTCCCGGCAAAGGTTTTCAGAGAAACGGTCTTTCCCGTCACGACGTCCGGGAGGGAGAAATCGGGAGCCTTCGTTCCGAGCCCCGCCATCGTAGAAGGTGTGAGAGCCATCTTTTAGGTTATAATTATCGTCGATGGACGGGGAAATTCAACTGCTTCAATTTTTTATCGCCAAAGACTTCCGCCTGGAAAAGCAGGACACCTTCACGGCGGAAGGAATCCGGGGCAACCTCTCAGCCCGCAAATTTCCCTTCCGCCTTCCCCATCTCTACGCTGTCACCTGCTGGCGGAAGGACTCGCGCTTCCACAAGGAAGTCATCGAATACGCCACGGGATACGGGGCCTCGGTCCGGAGCCCTCACATGGACATCGAACCGGTGACGGACAGCGTGATCTTCCGCTGGCACAAGCATCCCTTCCCCACTGATTTTTTAATCGAACGGCCGACGGTCCTCACCGTCCGTGTCATCCTTGACCGCGAGATCCATTTCGAATCCTATCTCTTGATTGAAAAAGTTCCCTGAAAGGTTCAGCGGATTTTGACCGCATTCTCCCCCACCAAGGATTCGATGGCGGAGAAAAGTTCGTCCGTCGTCTCGACACGGAGCTCATCACCGGGCTGAATCACTGCCGCCCGTCCGCTCGGATCACGGAAACTCAGATAGACGGGCACCTTTCCCTTGTGCTTGGATAGAATTTCCTTGAGCCTTTCGAGGAGCACGGGGTCGAGCCCGGCGGTGTGAAGATCGATGGAGATGAGACGCGTGAAGCGGCGCTTCACTTCATCGAGGGGCACCACCTCCTCCGCAATGACTTTAGGGATGTCGTCCCGCGAGTTGACGCGGCCTCGGATAAAAACCGTCGCGTCCTTGTGCATCAGGACGGCCGCCGAGCGGTAAAGCTCGGGGAAGACCACGATTTCACAAGACCCGCTCAGATCTTGAAGCGTGAGGAAACCCATCCGGTCGCCTTTTTTGGTCGTGATTTCCTTCAGGCCGTCCACCACTCCGCCTATCGTGACTTCTTCCTGGTCACGGAACTCGGCCAGCGTGTCCGTCGAAGCCGTCGCGTAGGCCTTCAGGGTTTTCTCGTACTTCGTCAAGGGATGGGTCGTAACGTAGAAACCGAGGAGTTCGCGCTCGAAGGCAAGGAGCTGACTCTCCGGCCATTCCGGAATGTCCGGCGCCTGAAATCCTTCCGCCAGTCCGGTCCCGCTTGAGGACGAGGGACCAAAAAAGGAAAGTTGTCCCCGCTGACGGTCCTTCTGCGCCGAAGACCCGACCTCCATCGCGTGGTCGAGCATGGCCATGAGCTGCGAGCGCTTGAGGGCAAACTCGTCAAAGGCCCCGCACTTGATGAGGCTCTCGAGGACCTTCTTGTTGCAAACGCGTGAATCCACGCGCTGGGTGAAATCGAGGAATGAACGGAAAGGGCCGGCTTTTTTCCGGGCTCCGATGATGGAGTCGATGGCGGTCGTCCCCACATTTTTCACGGCCGTGAGGCCGAACCGGATCCGGTGCTCGTCCGCGCAGGAAAATTCCGAGTAACTCTCGTTGACGGAGGGCGGGAGGACTTCGATCCCCATTTTCTTCGAGCTCTCGATGTAGCGAACGATCTTGTCCGTGTTGCCTATTTCCGAGGTGAGGAGCGCAGTCATGAATTCGATCCCGTAATTGGCCCTGAGATAAGCCGTCTGGTAAGAAATAAAGGCGTAGGCAGTGCTGTGACTTTTGTTGAAACCGTAGCCTGAAAAGTATTCGATGAGGTTCCAGATCTTCTCCGCGATTTTTTCACCGATGCCCTTGGCCCGGCACCCCTCGACGAATCCTTTTTTCTCGCGTTCCATAATTTCCGGAATCTTTTTCCCCATCGCGCGCCGGAGAAGGTCGGCTTTGGCGAGGCTGAAGCCGGCCAATTCGCTCACGATCTTCATCACCTGCTCCTGATAAAGGATGATCCCGTAGGTTTCTTTCAAGATCGGCTCGAGCTTCGGATGGTCGTATTGAATGAGGCTCGGATTGTGCATTCGGCGAATGAAGTCGTCCACCATGCCGCTTCCGAGGGGCCCTGGCCGGTAGAGCGCGAGGAGGGCGACCAGGTCGCCGAAGCGTTTGGGCTTCATTTTTTTCAAAAGGTCGCGCATGCCGCTCGACTCAAGTTGGAACACACCGAGGGAGTCCCCGCGTCCCAGCATCTCGTAAGTTTTCGTGTCATCAAAGGGAAGTTCGTTGATCTTGATCTCGAGCGAGCGCGTGCGCTTCACGATCTTCACGGTGTCGTCGATCACCGTGAGCGTTTTCAGGCCGAGAAAATCCATCTTGAGAAGCCCGATCTTCTCGAGGGCGCCCATGTCGTACTGGGTCGTGGTCTGGTCTTCGGTTTTGAAAAGGGGCGTGTATTCGGTCAGGGGAACGTCTGAAATCACGACACCCGCGGCGTGGGTCGAGGCGTGGCGGGTCAGACCTTCCAGCGATTTGGAGGTCTCAATCAAGTTGGCGACCCTCTGGTCCGCGGCCGCGAGTTCCTTGAGCTTGGGCTCGCGCTCGAGCGCCTGCTCGATCGTCATGTTGAGTTCCATCGGAATGAGCTTGGCGAGCTTGTCCATCTCGGGATAGCTGAATCCCATGACGCGACCGACGTCCCGGACCGCGGCGCGGGCGGCCATTGTTCCAAAGGTAATGATTTGGGCCACGTTTTCATTCCCGTACTTGCGCTTGACGTATTCAATCACCTCGTCGCGGCGCTCGTAACAGAAGTCGATGTCGATATCCGGCATCGAAATCCGTTCGGGGTTGAGGAAGCGCTCAAAGAGAAGGCCGTGGACGATAGGGTCGATATCCGTGATTCCGAGCGAGAAGGCGACGAGGCTTCCCGCCGCCGAGCCGCGGCCCGGCCCCACGGGGATGCCCTTCTCCTTGGCATATCGAATGAAGTCCCAGACGATGAGAAAGTAGCTTGTAAAACCCATCTGATTAATGAGAGAAAGCTCATAACCCAGACGTGTCTGGTACTCGGCCGGGATCTCACCCCCGAGCCGGACCTTGAGATGCGTGAAGCAAAGTTCTTCAAGGTAGCTCTCTTTGATTTTTCCTTCGGGCGGCTCGAAGCGCGGCAGGTGGGTCTGATTGAAAGTAAGTTCCAGGTTGCAGCGCTCGGCAATTTCGAGCGTGGTCTTGAGCACTTCGGGGGTTTCGCGGAAAAGTTCCTGCATCTCCTCCGCCGATTTCAGATAGTACTGGTCGCCCTGATAACGCATCCGGTTGGGTTCGTCCAAGTTGGAGCCCGTGCCGATGCAAATCAAGGCGTCGTGCGCCCCGGCGTCCTTCTGATAAATGTAATGACAGTCGTTGGTGGCGACGCGCGAGATTCCGAAATGCTTGGCCAGGTCGACATAAGAACGAATGAGCTTCGCCTGTGGGTCAAGACCCTGGTCCGAAAGCTCGAGGTAAAAGTTTTCTTTTCCCAAGATGTCGATGAATTCGCCAATGGCCCGCTTGGCCTCCTCCGGCCTGTCGTTCCAAGTGTAATAAGGAACCTCGCCCTTGAGGCAGCCGGAGAGCGCAATCAATCCCTGGGAATGGGCGCGCAGGACTTCTTTATCAATGCGGGGCCGGTAGTAGAAACCCTCGAGGTAACCGATGGAGGTGAGCTTCATCAAATTCTTGTAGCCCGTCTCGTCGCGCGCGAGGAGCGTCAAATGAAACGAGGCCTCTTTGATGCCGTGGGCTTGCTTGTCGAAGCGCGAGCCCGGCGCAATGTAGGTCTCCATCCCGATGATCGGTTTGATCCCACGCTTCTGCGCTTCCAGATAAAATTCGATGGCGCCGAAGAGATTGCCGTGGTCCGTCATTGCGAGGGCGGAGAACTTGAGCTCTTCGGCCCGCTTCAGGAGGTTGGGGACCTTGGAGGCGGCGTCGAGGAGGCTGTACTGGGTGTGACAGTGAAGGTGGACGAATTCCGCGCGCGGCATGTATAACCCCAGATTATACTATAGGAGGATGTCGATGCCTTTTCTTATTCGACTGAAGCCAGCCCTGAAGGGAATCCCGCTTTTCGCGTAGCAGCCTTGAAATGTCCTTCTGGCGCTTCGTTCCTTTTCCCTTGCTCATTCCCCGGGTCGGCAGAAGGCAAGGTCAGCCCTGAAAACCTGATTTTTTATGCGAGCCGTCGCAAAAAGGCTTGTTGGCCGAATGACCGCAGCGACAGAAGGCCGCGCTCTCCGCTTGCATGGAAATCGTTTTCCCCTCCGCGTCCGCGAGTTGAACCTTTCCCTTCACCCAAAGCGGCCCGTTCTTCAAAACCTGAATCGTCACTTCCGCCATTTCGTTCTCCTTTTCCAAAGCAAGATTCGTCCGGCGCCGGACCAATTGGGTTTTCTAACCAGCCTGGCGCTTCCAGTAACGCCTCTTCGTTCCCCGCCCATGTCTCACTCCCATTCAATCGTGGCGGGAGGTTTGGAGGAGATGTCGTAGCAGACGCGGTTGATGCCGCGCACTTCATTGATGACTCGATTGGAAATGCGGGCAAGCAAATCGTCGGGAAGTCGGGCCCAGTCGGCGGTCATACCGTCTTGGGAGGTGACGGCGCGGACGGCCAAGGCATTTTCATACGTGCGCTCGTCCCCCATCACGCCCACGCTTTGAATGGGAAGGAGGACCGCAAAAGATTGCCAGAGTTTTTTATAGAAGCCCGCTTTTTTGACTTCCTCAATCACGATCGAATCCGCGCGACGCAGGAGCTCGAGCCGTGCTCTCGTCACCTCGCCCAAAATCCGGACCGCGAGACCCGGGCCGGGGAAGGGTTGGCGATCCACGAGCTCCGAAGGAAGCCCGAGCGCGCGGCCCACTTCGCGCACCTCATCTTTGAAGAGCATCCGCAAGGGTTCGACCAGCCTGAACTTCATCCCCTTGGGGAGCCCGCCCACGTTGTGATGGGACTTGATGGTGCTCGTGGGCCCGCCGAAAACGGAAACCGATTCGATGACGTCCGGATAAAGCGTCCCCTGCGCGAGGAAGGGTACGTGGCCGAGCTTCCGCGCTTCTTTTTCAAAGATCTCGATGAACGTGCGGCCGATGATTTTGCGTTTTTTCTCGGGATCGATGACGCCGGAAAGCCCCTTCAGGAATTCCTGCTCGGCTTTTGCGAAACGTATTCGCATGCGGAAATGTTTTTCAAAAACCTCACGTACCTTCGTCGCCTCGTCAAGACGCAGGAGCCCGTTATCGACAAAAATCGAGGTGAGCTGCTTTCCAATCGCGCGATGAATCAGAACGCCCGCCACGGAGGAATCCACCCCGCCCGAAAGCCCGAGCACGACCTTTTCTTTCCCCACCTGCTTCCGGATGGCTTCGATGGATTCTTCAATGAAGGACCGCGGCGTCCAGCCGGCCCGAAGGCCTGCAATCCGGAAAAGAAAGTTTCCGAGGATCCGGCTCCCGAGCGGCGTGTGGACGACCTCGGGGTGAAACTGCACGCCATAAATTTTCCGTTTGGAATCCTGGATCGCAGCGTAAGGTGAAGTTCGGGTGTGTGCGAGCGACCGGAAACCCTTGGGAAGCCGGACCAGCTTGTCGCCGTGACTCATCCAACAAACGAGTTTCTCGGGCAGGCCGTGGAAGAGACCGTCCCGGGTGTTGACGCAAAGCTCGGCGTGACCGTACTCGCGGTGGTCCGAGCGCTGGACCCTTCCTTTCAAGAGATGGCCGATGAGCTGGAGACCGTAGCAGATCCCAAGGACCGGAAGCCCCGTCTGGAAGATTCGAGAATCCGGGAGCGGGGCCCCTTTCTGATAGACGTTGGCCGGTGAGCCGGAAAAGATGACGGCCTTCGGCGCATGTGAGAGGATTTCTTCGAGGCGGGTGTAATAAGGAAGGATGGTCGAGAAAACCTTCTGTTCCCGCACCCGGCGCGCGATGAGCTGTGTGTACTGCGAGCCGAAATCGAGGACGATGACCGGATCGGTTTTCACGTCATTTCATCATGCCGACCCGCTGGGCGGCCTGGAAAAGTTTTCCTTCCGTTTTGATAGCCGGTGCGATGACGATTTCGGTCAGCTGGAATTCCTTGATGTTTTGGGCGCCGACGTTGCCGAGGCAGGTGCGGAGCGCTCCGACCAGGTTTTGAGTGCCGTCGTCGAGTTTCGCGGGACCGAAAAGGATTTCCTCCAAGGTCCCGGTTGTCCCCACCTGAATGCGCGTGCCGCGCGGCAGGTTCGCGTGCGGGGTCGCCATTCCCCAGTGGAAGCCGCGGCCGGGCGCTTCCTTGGCGCGGGCGAAGGCCGAGCCGATCATCACGGCGTCCGCTCCGCAAGCGAAAGACTTGCACACGTCGCCTCCGGTGGACATCCCGCCGTCGGCAATGATGGGAACATAGCAGCCTGTTTTCTTGAAATAAATTTCCCGCGCCGCGGCGGTGTCGACGATCGCCGTCACCTGTGGAACCCCCAGACCCAGAACGCCGCGGGTCGTGCAGGCCGAGCCCGGGCCGATCCCGACCAGGATCCCCGCGCAACCGGTTTCCATGAGTTCAAGCGCTACCTTATAAGTCACGCAATTGCCAAGAATGACCGGGATCTTTGTGGACTTGCAGAATTTTTTGAAATCCACCACTTGGTAGGCCTTCGCGATGTGACGCACCGTGGTCACCGTGGACTGGACGACGAAAAGATCGGCCCCCACTTCCTGGGCGATCTTGCCAAATTTTTCTGCGTGCTGGGGAATCGTGCTGACAACCGCCGGCACTTTGCCCTTTTTGATTTCCTGGATGCGTCTTGCAATAAGTTTTTCTTTGATGGGCTCGACGTAGATTTTCTGGACGAGTTCGGTCGCCTTCTCCGGCGTGGCCCTCGTGATTTGTTGGAAGATTTCTTCGGGGTTTTCGTAGCGGGTCTGGACACCCTCGAGATTGAGGACCGCAATGCCCCCGAATTTCCCCATCTTGACGGCAAAAGCCGGATCCACCACTCCATCCATTGCGGAAGCAAGGAAAGGGATGGAAAAACTCTTCCCGTTGATCTTCCAGTGGATGTCCACTTCGCCCGGGTTGACCGTCATCTCCCCCGGCACGAGCGCAATTTCGTCAAACCCGTAGGCCCGTCGGGCCTTCCGGTCCCTTCCAATGAATTCAGCCATCGTTTCTCTCCGATAAACAAAAAGGGCCAGACGATTTTCTCGTCTGACCCTTGATTCGTTGCTCAGTTCTGTGAGCCATGAAGTATGCTACTCAGAACCGATGGCTTTGTCTATTTCTTTTTCTCTTTTTCTTCCTCTTTCAACTTCTCCGAGATGGCACATTCGGTCGTGAGAAGAAGCCCGGCGATGGAGGCCGCATTTTCGAGGGCGACGCGGACCACTTTCGTGGGATCAATCACGCCCTGCTCGGTGAGGTCGCCGAATTCGAGTCTTTCGGCGTTGAAACCGAAGTTTCCCTTTTCGGAAAGGACGCGGCGGACGACCACCGAACCGTCCCAGCCCGCGTTTTCAGCAATTCGCCGGGCCGGCTCTTCGAGAGCTCGGCGGACAATGGCCGCACCCGTGGCTTCGTCTCCCGAAAGTTTCAGGTCGTTGACAGCCGGAATTGAGCGAAGGAGCGCCACGCCGCCACCGGGGACAATGCCCTCTTCCACGGCCGCCCGCGTCGCATGAAGTGCGTCTTCAATCCGTGCCTTCTTTTCCTTCATCTCCACTTCTGTTGCAGCGCCCACACGAATGACGGCCACGCCGCCCGCGAGTTTCGCGAGACGCTCCTGAAGTTTTTCCTTGTCGTATTCGGAATCTGATTTCTCGACCTGCGAGCGAAGCTGTTCGCAGCGGGCCTTGATGTCCTTTTGAGAACCGGCCCCGCCGATGATCGTGGTGTTGTCCTTGTCAATCACGACGCGCTGGGCGGTCCCGAGCATCGTGAGGTCCACGTTCTCGAGTTTCGTGCCGAGGTCCTCGGAAAGGAATTTTCCCTTCGTGAGGATCGCAATGTCCTCCAGCATCTCCTTGCGTCGGTCCCCGAAACCCGGGGCCTTCACGGCCGCAGCGGAAAGAATGCCGCGGAGTTTGTTGACGACCAGGGTCGCTAGGGCTTCTCCTTCCACTTCTTCGCTGATAATGAGAAGCGGTTTGCCCCCTCGAGCGACTTGTTCGAGCAAGGGAATCAATTCTTTGATTGAAGAGATTTTTTTCTCCGAGATGAGAATGTAAGGCTCTTTCAAGACGCATTCCATCCGGTCGGCGTCGGTGACGAAGTAAGGCGAGATGTAACCGCGGTCAAACTGCATGCCTTCCACGACTTCCAGGTCGGTCTTCATCGTGTTGGATTCCTCGACCGTGATGACGCCTTCCTTGCCAACCTTCTCAAGCGCCTCGGCCAAAAGCTTGCCGATGGCAGAGTCGTTGTTGGCGCTCACCGTGCCGACGGCCTCGATGTCGGGCCGTCCCTTCACGGACTTGGAAAGTTTTTTCAGGCCCTCAACGACCGCCTTGGTTGCCTTGTCGATCCCCCGCTTGAGGGACATCGGATTGGCGCCGGCTGTGACGTTTTTCAAGCCCTCCGCGATGATGGCTTGGGCCAAGACCGTGGCGGAAGTGGTGCCGTCTCCGGCTTCGTCTGAAGTTTTCTCGGCCACTTCGCGCACCATTTGGGCACCCATGTTTTCGTAAGGGTCCTTGAGGTCGATTTCCTTGGCGACCGAGACGCCGTCCTTGGTGATGACGGGCGCGCCGAATTTTCTTTCGAGAACCACGTTGCGGCCGCGGGGGCCCAACGTCACGCCGACCGTCTTCGCCAGGAGGTCCACTCCCTTTTTCAGACGGGCGCGCGCTTCTTCCGCATAAGAAATTTGTTTGGCGCTCATCGCTTACTCCTTGTCGAAGACAGCGAGGATTTCGCTCTCTTTCAAGACTTTGTGCTTCTTGCCGTCGATCAAAACTTCATCGCCTGCGTACTTGTTATAAATCACGCGGTCGCCTTTCTTCACTTCAAGGGGTTGGACTTTTCCCGATTCCAACACCTTGCCGGCGCCCACCGCTACGACCTTGCCTTCGGTCTTCTCTTCTTTTGCCGTGTCGGGAAGAATAATCCCGCCTTTGGTCTTCTCTTCTGCTTCCAACACCTCAACCAGAACTTTATCTCCTAAGGGTCGAATCTTCATCTTCATTTCTCCTTTTATCTTTCAATTAATACATTCCGCCCATGCCGCCGCCGGGAGGCATTCCGCCCGGCATGGCAGGGGCTCTCTCTTCTTCCGGAATTTCCGTGACCAGCGCCTCGGTGGTAATCAAAAGCGCCGCGATGCTCGAGGCATTCTGAAGGGCCATCCGCGTCACCTTCTTGGGGTCAATGATGCCGGCCGCCAGGAGGTCCTCGAATTCACCCTTCTCGGCATTCAGGCCGAAAGCGCCCTTCTCTTCGCGTACGCGCTGGACGACCACGGCACCTTCCTCGCCCGCGTTTTGCGCGATCTGGCGAAGCGGCTCCTCGAGCGCCCGTCGGACGATGTCCGAACCGATTTGCTCATCGCCTTTGAGTTTTAACTTTTCAAGCACGGCCGAAGCCCTCAGAAGCGCCACGCCTCCGCCAGGAACAATCCCTTCCTCGACCGCGGCCCGGGTCGCGTGAAGCGCATCTTCGACGCGCGCTTTCTTTTCCTTCATTTCGGTCTCGGTCGCAGCGCCGACGTGAATCACTGCGACACCGCCCGCGAGTTTCGCAAGCCGCTCTTGGAGTTTCTCGCGGTCGTATTCTGAATCCGTGTCATCGACCTGTTTCTTGATTTGACTGATGCGGCCTTGGATCTCGCCTGATTTGCCCGCGCCTTCGATGATCGTCGTGTTTTCCTTGTCCACGACCACCCGTTTGGCGCGCCCGAGGTCCCGAACCTGAACGTTCTCAAGCTTGATACCAAGGTCCTCGGTGAGGGCCTTGCCGCCGGTGAGAATAGCGATGTCTTCGAGCATGGCCTTCCGTCGGTCACCGTAGCCCGGGGCTTTCACCGCGCAAGCGGAGAGAGTACCGCGGATCTTATTGACAACCAAGGTCGCCAGGGCCTCGCCTTCCACTTCCTCGGCAATAATAAGGAGGGGCTTTCCGGCCCGCGCGACAGCCTCGAGCACCGGCAGGAGGTCTTTCATCGCCGATATCTTTTTCTCGTTAATGAGAATGTAGGGGTCTTCGAGCACCACTTCCATTCGTTCGGTGTCAGTCACGAAATAAGGTGAGAGATACCCCTGGTCAAATTGCATTCCTTCCACGACATCCAGGGTGGTGGCGGTGGTCTTGGACTCTTCGACTGTGATAACGCCGTCCTTGCCGACCTTTTCCATCGCTTCGGCAATGAGACTTCCGATGGTGGAATCGTTGTTCGCCGCAATGGTGGCAACTTGGGCTGTTTCCTTCTTGTCCTTGATGGACTTGGCGAGCTTGCTTAATTCCTCCGCGACGGCTTCAACCGCCTTCTCGATGCCCCGTTTGAGGGACATCGGATTAGCGCCGGCCGTCACGTTCTTCAGACCTTCGCGGTAAATCGCCTGCGCAAGGACCGTGGCCGTGGTCGTGCCGTCTCCGGCCGTGTCGGAAGTCTTGGAGGCAACTTCCTTCACCATCTGGGCCCCCAGATTTTCTTGCGGGTCTTCCAGTTCGATTTCCTTTGCCACGGTGACGCCGTCTTTGGTGATGGTAGGAGAACCGAATTTCTTCTCGAGGACCACATTCCGCCCCTTGGGACCGAGTGTCACCTTCACCGCATCGGCCAGCTTGTCCACGCCGCGAAGGATGGAACGCCTCGCTTCGTCTTCAAAAAGAATATTCTTTGCCATTTTTGAAAATCCTCCTCTTTCTCCAAAAAGTTTGGTTGGTTACTTCGAGTATTGCGGATTTAGCACTCTTAACTTCTGAGTGCCAGCGTATTCTAGGCAGACTCCCTCTTCCTGTCAAGAGGGGATAATCGGGGACCGTGTTCGAGGAAGGCCAAAGCCAGAGATCGGAGGGTCAGAAAGGGGTCGAGGACGTCGATTTTGCGTGTGAGTGAAAAGATCACAGGCGCCAAGCCCCCAGTGGCAATCACCTTTATAGAAGAACCGAAGCGCTGCCTGAAGCGGTCAATCAAACCGTCCGTCATGGCTACAACTCCTTGAAGGATACCTGCTTGCATTCCTTGCCGCGTGTCCTTTCCCAATAGAGAATCTCCTTTCTTTGGGAACGGGACTTTGGGCAAGAGAGCCGCACGCTCCGAAAGGGCCCTTAGCGCAATCTCAGGCCCCGGAATAATCAGCCCACCTTCAAAAACCCCGTGCTTGGAGATGAAATCACAAGTCACGGCCGTTCCAAAGTCCATAATCAGGAGTGGGGGACGGTATAGCTTGAGGCTGCCGTAGATATTGGCTAGTCTGTCCTGTCCTAACTTACTGGCGTTTTTATAGTTATGCTTGATTTGGACGCGCAGGTTTCCTCCCAAAACATATAGCGGGTTCATTCTTTTATTTTTACCTAATGTTTTCCTTATTTTAAGGGTTATTCTTGGGACAACGGATGAAAGAATAATAGCCTCGATTGGGATAGTGCTTCTATTTCTCATCAAATTTGATAGCTTAGATGGGAATTTATAGGTCTGAATATGTTTCATCCCAAAGGCTTTCCCTTCTCGGTAAAAGCCGTACGTTGTAGAGGTGTTCCCAACGTCAATCAGGAGTAGCATTTCAGATCTCTTTCCAGTTGGGCAAGCAGGGCCTTGAGCAAGGCCGAGCGGGACTGCTTCTTTCCGGTCTCACCCCGGATGGAGGTCGCCACACCGGCCAAGTCCTGTGGAGCCGCGTTCACGTTGAGCCCGATACCCACGACGAGACTCTCCAGATCCCCGTTCGAACGTCCTTGGGCTTCCACGAGCACCCCGCAGATTTTTTTGCCGCCCACCAGCACGTCATTGGGGCGTTTGAAGGTGGGTTGAAGCCGGCACTTCTTTTCCAACACGCGGGCCACGCTCCGACAGGCTACTTGCGTCACCCCCGTCGCCCGAATGGCCTTGAGTGTTGGACGAAGGAGGAGCGAGAAAAGAAGATTTTTTCCAGACGGAGAATGCCATGTCCTCCCCCATTTCCCCCGTCCTTTCGTTTGATAATCAGCCACGAAAACAGACCCTGCCGGCTCGCCTTCGCGGGCGTAGCGAAGAGCCGCGCTGTTGGTGGAATCAATCTGCTTGAAGCGATGGATCTTAAACTTGAGGACGGGATTCAAAGATAAAGGCGCGGAAGGGCGAGGTCGAGTCGTGTAAGGATTTCGTAGGGAATCGTTCCAGCCAACGAAGCGAGCTGGGTAGCAGAAATGCGTTCTTCTCCAGAATTTCCGAGGAGCACCACCTCTTGGCCTGGCCGAACCTCACTCGAGGGTCCCAGGTCGACCATCAAGGAATCCATGCAAACCCGGCCTGCGAGACGGAAGCGCTGTCCGCCAATCAGGACTTCCCCTTTCCCCGACAAGTGAAAGGGGTAACCGTGGGCATAGCCCACCGGGAGGACGGCAATCGTGGTGCTAGACGCGGCAACATACTCCCTTCCGTAGCTCACCGATTCACCCGCCTGGATTCGTTTTACGAAAGCCACACGCGTCTTGAGAGAGAGGCCGGCTTCCAAATCAATTTCCCCTTCGAGGGAAGGATGCGGATAAATGCCGTAGAGGACGATTCCGGGACGAACGAGATTGAGCGACGTCGAGCGAAAACGGAGGGCCCCCGCACTATTGCCTGCGTGGCGAAAGGCAAAAGAGATTCCTTTCCGCCGGAGGTCCTCGACCAGCTGTTCGAAATCACCCAGCTGTTTTTGCGTGAAGGGGTCGGGAAACCGTTCCGCGGTCGGAAAATGCGTGTAAATTCCGTCGAGTTGGAGGGCTGGAAGAGACGTGATCTTTTCGATTTCACCCAGGGCCTCGCCTAAATGCATGCCGAGGCGTCCCATCCCGGTGTCTACTTTGATGTGGAGACGCGTCTTTTCTTTCTTGAGAAGCTGTACGGAACATTCGGAAATGTCTCTGGCTTCTTCGAAGCTTGATACCGTGAGGGTGAGATCCATCTGGAGGGCGATGGGGATTTCGTCCCGAAAAAGTCTTCCAAAGAGAAAAAGAGGTGTAGTGATTCCCTGCTCTCGAAGAATCGAGGCTTCTTTGAGCGAGCCGATGCCCAGAAAATCGACCTTGCCTTGCAAGGCCTGTGCGACCGGAACAAGGCCGTGGCCATAAGCATTGGCTTTGATGACGGCCATCACGCGAGTAAAAGGGCGGATTTTTTCGCGAAGTCTCTCGAGGTTCTTTTGGATGGCATCGAGACGGACTTCAACCCAAACCGAATTTTTTGCCGACGGGCGGGTTTGGGTCGAAAGGGTTTCAACGGGCATGGTTCTTCGGTTTCCTTCTTCTATTTTCTTCGGCTTCAGAGGCACGAAGGTAAAGCGGCATCCCCTCCCGTGGAGCTTGGAGCCGGGAAAGCCGCGGGTCGCCCGCTTGAAACCATTGCACCAAAGTTCGGGCGCGGGGAAACGCGACACCGTGGATCGTTTTCCCGCATTGAAGCTTGGTATCCCCCGCAAGAACGGTCTCTGCCTTGATTCGGTTCTTCAAATCCTGCAAAGGGAAAATTTGAAGCTTCCCTTCGGCTTTCCAAATTCCAGCCAAGCGCCGGTAAAACCGGGAATAAACGGCCTCCCGCCTCGCGTCCATCAGAATTCCGAGACGCGTCCCTTCGGGTAGGCGGAGAGTATATGCCATCATATCCAAACTGATTGCTCCGTAGCAAGGCTTTTTCCGGACCGCGAGGAAACCTTTGAGAAATCCGAAGCCGATGCGCAGCCCGGTGAAGGACCCCGGTCCCCGGTCAATCGCGAAAGCCTCAACTTGGTCCAGCGTGAGCCTTGTTCTGTGAAGCAGTTGGTCAATCAGGGGAATTAAATTTTCTGAATGACGGAGCGAACCCGTTCTGCGGGCCTCAAGGATTTTTCCCTGTCGTGTCCCGACGGCCACGCTTAAAACGGAACAGGAGGTTTCAAAAGCCAAGACCGTTTTCATCGGAATTGGATTCGGATCAACCGCGAGGAGGGCCCTGTGATTTTAATTTGGACCTGCACTGCATTTTTTGGGATTCTTCCGGGCGCGCGCTCAGCCCATTCAACCAGGGAAATGGCCTCGGGGTCGGAGACGAAGTCGTCGAACCCGATGGCGTCAAGCTCGTTTTCGCGCTCGAGGCGATACAAATCGAAATGATGAATCGGAACGCGGCCCTCGTAAAGATGCAGAAGGACAAAGGTGGGACTTTTCACTTCACTCGAATCCTTCACACCGAGGCCCCGGGCGAGCCCCTTGATGAAAACCGTCTTTCCGCTTCCGATTTCACCGGTCAGGGCAACCACCATCCCCAGCTTGAGCCCCTTTGCGGTTTTTTCAGCCAACTGAAGCGTTGCCTCCGGCGAATGCGTGCGAAAGGAGGACTTTAAAAGTGAGTGAACCCTTTTTTTCGAAACCAAAGCCGGACCTTCTTTCCTTGTTGGCGCCATTCAATCGCGCCCTTCCCGCGCCGGATTTCGCCCACACGCGTGAGCGGAAGACGTGGAAATTTGCGTTTCCACGCTTTTTCGAGTTGAGTGCCAACGCGTCGTGAAATCGTGAAGAGCAGCTCAAAATCTTCCCCGTCCGTCAGAGCTGATTGAAGAGCCCGTCGACGGACCGCTTGAGAAATGGGGATACGGTCCAAATCCACCCGCGCGGCCGCGCGGGAGGCATCCAGAATGTGTCCCAAATCTTGAATGAATCCGTCCGAGACGTCAATCATCGCCGTGGGCCGAAACCGGCTTACGAGAAATCGGGCCTCCGCAAGCCGCGGAGTAAAGGAAAGGTGCTTGCCTTGAATAGACCCTCCCAGACGCCCGGTGACGTAAATCAAATCGCCGGGCCTTGCTCCTCTTCGTTCGACGACTTTTTCGGCCGACGCCTCCCCCAGCAACGCAATCGAAATAAAAAACCGGCTCGCTTTTGAAATGTCTCCCCCCACCCACGCGACACGGAAGAATCGCGCAAGACGAAGGATACCACGGGCGATTTTCTCCACCTGTGCCGGGGAAAATTTTTTAGGGATCCCCCAAGCAACGACGAAGGCGGTAGGCCTTCCTCCCATGGCCGCGATGTCGCTTAAATTAACGGCGAGGGCTTTGTATCCAATGGCCTCAGGCGATACGCCGCCTTTTCCCATTCGGAAATCCACGCCTTCGACCAGGGCGTCGGTCGTGAAAAGAAGTGATTTTCCTCCCCCTGAGGGGAGAACCGCGCAATCATCGCCGATCCCGCGCGGGCCCTGGAGCCGGCGCGGAATGAGAGACTTCAACCTTTGAATGAGTTGGAATTCACCCAGCATCAACGAAGGATCCGGAGATTCTTTCGGTAGGGCGGCCGAATAATCCCTTTCTCTGTGATGAAGGCTGTAATGAGTGCGTGGGGCGTCACGTCGAAGGCCGGGTTCTCGACCCGGACTCCCCGCGGGGCGGTGCGCTTTCCGAAACCCTCGGTGACCTCTTCAGGCTTCCGAAATTCGATGGGAATTTTCAGGCCGTCCGGAATATTCGAGTCGAAAGTCGAATGGGGCGCCGCCACATAAAAGGGAATGCCGTGGGCCTTCGCAAGGAGCGCGATGGAATAGGTGCCAATCTTATTGGCTGTGTCGCCATTGGCGGCGATGCGGTCCGCCCCGACGACAATCTTTTGGATTTTTCCGGCCCGCATCAGACTCGCGACGGCCGATTCACAAATCAGGGTGCAGGGAATCCGGGATTTCGTGAGTTCCCACGAGGTGAGCCGGGCCCCTTGAAGGAGCGGACGCGTCTCGGTCACGTACACGTGAAAACGCTTCCCTTTTTCGCGGAGGGTATAGAAAACGGCCAGCGCCGTTCCGTAACCGGAAGTGGCGAGCCCGCCCGCGTTGCAATGGGTCAGAAAGGAGCTGCCCTTCATAAAAAGTTTCGAGCCGTGTTTTCCGATGCTGCGGCAAAGGGATTCGTCTTCCTTTTGAATTTTCCGGGCTTCTTCCAGGACGAGGGACTTGAGACGCGCAACCGAAAAACCGTTCGCGCCGGCGACCTTTTCTTGAATCCGTTCAAGCGCCCAGGGAAGGTTCACGGCCGTGGGGCGTGACGTTCGAAGAAGCCGGGCTCTCCGGGAAAGCCGTTTCCAAAAATTCCCCGCGCTTCCTTCAAAATCCCGGATCCCTAAGAAAAGTCCGTAGCCCGCGGCCACACCGATGGCGGGTGCGCCCCGCACGACCATTTCCCGAATGGCGCGCGATACATCCTCGGCGCTACGGCATTCGAGCCAGGTTTCCTTTTCCGGAAGGCGTCTTTGGTCGAGAAGCCTCAGGCGGCCCTTTTTGAATTGGAGCGGCGGAAAGCTCATTTTTCTACAGGTTCAGGACGGGGACATGAAGGATTTTACAAAAAAGACTGATGCCCGGAATGAGAAAAGCGTGGAGGACTCCTGTGAAATAAAGTACGAGGACGATGAAAAAACCAAAGGGCTCGAGCATGAGATAGCGTACCGCAAGGGGCGCCGGGAGGAGGCCCGTCAAGATCCGTGAGCCGTCGAGCGGCGGGACGGGAAACAAATTGAAAACGCCCAAGCCGAGATTGAAATAAATCGTGTAGAGAAGGAAAGGAACCGGAAACCAGTGAAAAATCAAGGAGAGCGCGCCCGCAAAAACGAAGTTCGCCGCCGGGCCGGCTGCGGCAACCCAAATCATGTCCCGCTTGGGGTTCCTGAGATTGAGAAAATTCACCGGAACCGGTTTGGCCATCCCCATCGCAAACTGCCCCCGTGTCGAGAAGAAAAGAATCAAGGGAAAGAGAACGGTCCAGAAGGGGTCGATGTGTCTTAAGGGATTCAACGTGAGCCTTCCCGCGTCCCGCGCAGTCGGGTCCCCGAGCCGGTCCGCGAGGAGGCCGTGGCAGACTTCGTGCACCGTCACGGTCACCAGAAAGACAGAAATACCCAGGACCCAAGTCAACACGCTCATCCCGCCCTCATCAAGACTTCTTTCGCCAGAAAAAAGTAAGCAATAAAAACCGTGTTATGAATCACGTGCAACGCGATGGAAGGAACGAGCGTCCCGCGCTTTTCATAGAGATAGCCCAGACCCAACCCCAGGATGAACACCGGCAGGAAGGCAAACAGGTTTTGGTGAATGGCGCTGAAGAAGGCCGCGCTTAAGACCAGGGCCCAACCCGTTCCCCATCTTTTTTTGAAGACGGGATAGCAGAATCCCCGGAAGAAAATTTCTTCGAAGAGGGGCCCGGCCACGCACGCCAGAAAAAGGGAATACGCAATCGTCCCCGGAGAACGCTCTTCGGCGAGGAAGACCTCCACCAAAGGATGGGGCGGCGGCTCGTAGGAGAGAATCTGGACCACGATGACCAGCAGAAAAAGCACGATAAAAAAATAGGGGAGAATGGCGGCGTAGCCCGCGAGCCCGACGAGGAAATCCTTCACGAGCCGGACCCCCCGGAACCCGAGGTCCTTCCAGTGTCCACCAGAGCGGACGATGAAGCAGACCACAAACCCGATGCAAAGAAGGTCCGAGAGCGTGGTGTGAAGAAGGACAAAAAAATTCGGACTCGTGGAACGAAAAAGCGTGGCCTTGAGAAGGGCGAGGAAAAAACTGAGACTCATCGTCCCCAAGACGAAAAGAATAATGACTTTGAAAACGGTCCCCATCCCCCATGTCCGGGCTAGAGGCGGCCCCGGCCCCGAAAGGATTCGGGCCCGCCACTCCGGTCGAGTGGCCCAGCCGACATTGATGACAAAACCCGAGATGAGAATCGTCACGAGGAGGGCGGTGAAAAAGCTAAAGAGGTAAAAAAGACTGGGTTTGGTGCTTAAGAATTGCCGCATGCCCCCCGTGGTCTTGATTTCTTCTTTTAATTTGGTTTCCGCGACTTGAAGTTTTTCCATGCCCTCTGAAGGGGGTTTCTCGGTCGGTTTGGGAGACCGGGAAGAAACCAAGGAATAGACCAAGATGAGAAAGATAAAAAGGAGCGTCCAAATCCGCTCCCGCTTGAGAAAGCCAAAGACATCCCGGAAGAAGGTCACAGCCGGAAGGCCTTTCGGGCGTTCTGGGTGGTCTGGCGGCCCAGCTCCTGGGTCGTCATCTTTTTGACCTGGGCGCCGATCTCGGCCGTCTCAAGGAGAAAAGCGGATTCGTTTCGGGTCCCCCGCTTAGATTGGGGCGGAAGGAATGGTGCGTCGGTTTCAAGGAGCAGGCGGTCCGCGGGGCAAGCTTGAAAGGCTTCTCGAAGCGCATCGTTTTTCTTATAGGTGAGCGGCCCGGCAAAGGAAATATAAAAACCCAGGTCTAGGAATCGGTTCATCGTCTCCCGATCGCCGGAGAAACAATGCACGATCCCCTCCACCGGCGGCGAAAGCTCGGAGCGGACCTGCTCTTCCATTTCGCGGTAGGCGTCGCGGATGTGGAGAATGAGCGGTTTTTTCGTCTTCCGGTGAAGATCGAAAAAACGGTTCAGGACTTTTTTCTGGGTTTCGGCCGGAGAAAGATTCCGGAAAAAATCGAGGCCCACCTCCCCGATCGCCACCATCTTGGATTCGTGAAGCAGCCTTTCCAGCGCGGAAAAGTCTTCTTCGTGTGCCTCCTTCGCGTCGTGGGGGTGGATCCCCGCCGTGGCGTAGAAAAATTCGTATGCGTGCGCCAGTTTCAACGACTCCTCCGAACTCGGGACGTCCGTTCCGACATTGATGAAAAGCTCCACCCCGGCTTCACGCGAGCGTTCAATCGCCGCCTCGCGGTCCAAGTCATAATCCGGAAAGTGGAAATGAACGTGGGTGTCGACAAAGCCCATTACCCCTTCACCTCTTCCAATCTCGGGAAAAGTGCTTCGCCCCGCTCCACCACCGTTCCTGACTTTACGAATGAACATCGAAAGGCAACTGATTTTTCAATCGTCAAACCAGTCTTGAGCCCGAGCCGTTGCATGATTTGAGTCGCGGTGGCCGGTAAAAAGGCCTGCAGGATGACCGCGATGTGTGCGATGCTTTCGGCCAAGACCGACATCACCGCAGCCAATTCTTTCTTTTTGGAGGCGTCCTTGGCCAGCACCCAAGGCTTTTTATCTTCGATGAATTGATTGGCCAGGGTCACGACCGCTCCCACGGAGGACAGCGCGGTCCTGGGGTCGTAAGCCTCCATGGCGGGGTCCACTTTATTCCAAAGCGACAGCGCTTCTTCATAAAGAAGGGTTTTCTCGCTGCCTTCTGGAATTTTCTTTTCGAAGTATTTTTCGAGCATCGAGGCGAAGCGAAACCAAAGATTCCCGAGACCGTTGGCCAGATTGGTCGTGTAGCGCTCAGCCAAGAGATCCTCCGAAAAAGCGCCGTCATTTCCAATCGTGACTTCGTTTAAAAGGAAATATCGGAACGCATCGACGCCATACTTTTGGACGAGAACAATCGGGTCCACCGCATTGCCGCGCGATTTGGAAACTTTCGCCCCGGACAAGGTCCACCAGCCGTGCGCGAGGACTTTTTTCGGCGGTTCGAGACCGCAGGCCTTGAGCATGATGGACCAATAGACGGCGTGCTGGCGGAGGATGTCTTTGCCAATCACATGGACGTCGGCCGGCCAGAAAGTTTTGAATTTTTTCTCATCCGTTGTGAACCCCACCGCGCTCACATAATTGATGAGGGCGTCGAACCAAACGTAGACCACGTGCTCGGGTGAGCCCGGATAATCAATCCCCCATGCGAGTCGCGAGCGCGGCCGCGTGATGCAAAGGTCCTCCAGGGGTTCGCGCAAGAATCCGAGGATTTCGTTTCTGCGAATTTCGGGCTGGATGAATCCATCGTGGTTTTTAATGTACTCGATGAGCCAGTTTTGGTATTTCGACATCTTGAAAAAGTAATTCGATTCGGAGAGTTCCTGTACCTCCCGCTTGCAATCCGGGCACTTCCCTTGGACGAGCTGCAATTCCGTCCAAAAAGACTCGCACGGCGTGCAGTACCAGCCCTTGTACTCGGCCTTGTAGATTTCCTTGCGGTTCTCCAGGTCGCGAAGAATATTCGTGACGACTTTTTTGTGTCGGTCCTCGGTCGTGCGAAGAAAATCGTCGTATTGAATGCCGAGAAGTTTCCAGAGTTTCGTGAACTCGGGGACCATTTCGTCCACATAGGCGCTTGGCTCTTTTTTTTCGGCGCGGGCTGCTTTCTCGATTTTTGTGCCGTGCTCGTCGGTCCCGGTCAAGAAATGGACTTTTTCGCCGCGAAACCGCCGGTAGCGGGCAAAGGTGTCGCAAAGGATATTCGTGTAGGCGTGTCCGATGTGGGGTTTGGCGTTCACGTAGTAAAGCGGGGTCGTGATGTAAAAGGGTTTAGTCATCTAGAATTTTCCCAAATTGAATCTCGAGATGGGTCAGGGCCAGCTTTTGATTGACATTGGCGTCCAGCGCTTCCTGAGTCTCATAAACCGAATCGAGAGCGTCGAGATACTGCTTCGAGCGGTTCCGGCGCCTTTCCCACTCCAGGACCGAGCCGTCCCGAAGGTAAAGGAGAAGCGTCTGCAAGTCTTCCTCTAGTTCCGGTCGGGAATCGCTCCGGAGCCCTTCGAAGTAGGCGCCCCAACCTTTTGCCTCAAGGAGCTGGATCTTTTGATTCTCCCGTGGGTTCTTTTCGGCGCTCGGGGGCGTGCGGACCTCAAAGGCGCGGGACTGGATGGTTTCCAAAAGATGGACCTTGTTTTCAACGAGGAGGATGAAGACCGAATGTTCCGGCGGCTCTTCGAGGGTTCTCAGGAGCGCATTCGCGGCTTCGAGCGTCAGGCGTTCTGCTCCCTTTAAAATGAAAACTTTCCATTTGCCCTCATAGGGTTTGAGCGTGGATTGGTAAATCAGGTCCCGGATCTCTTCGATTTTAATGAAACGCGCCTTCTCGTCCTCGCCGAGCCAGTGGACATCGGGGTGATTTCGATTATCGATTTTCCGGCAGCTGGGGCAATCGCAGGGTAGAAAAATCTTTCTCTTCTCACAATTGAGCGAACGGGCGAATCCCTTGACAAGTTCTGCTTTTTCAGGGCCTTCCGTGCCCGTGAAAAGATAGGTGTGTGCTACGCGTCCGGTCTTGAGATGGGCGGCGAGGAGCGGATTAGAAGAGTTCATCGAGTTTCACCTCAATTTTTTTCCGGACTTCGGTCACGGATTCTCGTGTCGAGAGCACCACGTAACGACGCGGGTCCATGCGGGCCAACTGAAGAAATCCCCGGCGCACTTTTTCGTGAAAGGAGACGGATTTTTGCTCCACTCGGTCACCGCGGCCGCTTCTTCGAAGCCCCCGCTGAGTGTCAATATCAAGAACGAACGTGAGCGAAGGGACGATCGAACCGCGGACAAAGCGGCTGAATTCCTCGATGAGGCGCAGGGAAATTTCTCCTCCGAATCCCTGATAGGCCAGCGTGGAATCTTCATAACGGTCGAGGATAACGATTTTCCCTTGTTGAAGAGCCGGTTCGATTTTTTCGCGGACAAGCTGAGCGCGCGCAGCGAGATAGAGCAAGAGTTCCGTTTCGGGGCGCATTTCTTTCAAGTTTTTGTCGAGAAGGATTCGGCGAATGGCCTCGCTCGTCGGCGTCCCTCCAGGTTCCCGGAAGAGGACGACGGAATGTCCCTTTCGCCTGAGGTGGTTCACCGCATAGCGAATCTGCGTGCTCTTCCCGCTCCCCTCTGCGCCTTCGAATGTGATAAAAAATCCTTTTTTCATTTGTCCCACACCCGCCGTATTTTTTTCACTGTTGACGGTTCCCCCGGCCGACCGTCTTTAACAAGCCAACCGGTGTCCTTAAGTTCAGCCCGGATTTTGTCTGCCTCGATAAATTTTTTTGTTTTCCTCCACTCCTGCAGTGAACTAAGTTTATTTTTAACCGCATCGGGAATCAAATTCGACGCAGTGACACCAAGTCCAAAAAGTTCGTCTGTTTTCTGAAAAAAGCTTAATGCTTCGTCCAATGCTTCATAGCTCATTTCGGGAAGATTTGAGTTAATGATTGAGATGCTGGTTAAAAGACTAGACAGAGCTGGGGCAACGTTCAAATCGTCCGCCAAATATTGGACCATATATCTTAACCACTGTTCAGCCGTTCCGCGAGTTCCCATTTCCATGGCGGGCGGAGGAATCAAATGGCGGCGGTTGAAACACTGCCAATAGCAATCATCCAAAGCCTTGATGGTTTCACCCGCCATTTTCAAACTATCCAAAGTGAAATTCAGCGGCTGACGGTAATGCACGGATAAGAGGGCGTATCGAATTGCCATCGGGTCGTGGCCCTTGGCGAGCAAATCCCGAAGCGTGTAAAAATTTCCTTTTGATTTAGACATCTTCTCGCCATTGACGAGAAGGTGTTTGCAATGCAACCAGTAATTCACGAATTTTTCTCCGGTGGCGGCCTCGGACTGGGCGATTTCATTTTCGTGGTGCGGAAAAATGAGGTCCTCGCCGCCTGCGTGAATATCAAAAGTCTCTCCCAAATATTTCATACTCATGGCGGAACACTCGATGTGCCATCCGGGCCGGCCCTTGCCCCACGGGGAATCCCACGAGAGCTCCCCCTCCTTCGCTTTTTTCCAGAGGACGAAATCCGCGCCCTCTTCCTTGTCGTACTCATCCACGTCCACCCGCGCACCCTTGATATTGCCTTCGAGCTTCTTCTTGGAAAGCTTTCCGTAATTCGGGAAGACCGAGACACGGTAATAAACCGAGCCGTCGCTTGCGTAGGCCACGCCTTTTTTGACAAGTTTTTCAATGAGCTCAATCATTGCCGGAATCTCACCCGTGGCGCGCGGCGGCTTGGTCGGATGATTGGGCGGAAGAATGTTGAGGGTTTTTAGGTCTTCCGAAAAAGCCTGTGTGTATTTTTCGGTAAATTCCTGAAGGCTTTTTTTTTCGCGGTTCGCGCCGGCGATGGTTTTGTCATCCACGTCGGTGATATTCATGGTGTGCTGGACCTTGAAACCCTTGAATTCAAGGAAGCGCCGGAGCAAATCCTCAAAAATAAACGCGCGGAAGTTTCCGACATGGGCATAGTCATACACCGTCGGCCCGCAGGTGTACATCCTGACTTCTTTTTTTTGCGGGTCGATCGGATCAAAATCCCGAATCCCACCCTTGAACGTATCGAAAAACCGAATGGTCATTTTGCCCCTGAACGTGCCCGCTCAAAGCGTTTTTTCAGGCGATCCAGTCCCAGCGCCGGAAAGAGCCTTTTGAGTTCAGGGCCGTGCTCCCGGCCGGTGAGGGCGAGGCGAATGGGCATGAAAAGATTTTTTCCCTTCGCCTTCACCTTCGGCTTGAGCCCATTCAAAAACTCCTCATAAAGGGCCTCTCCCTCGCCGCGGAGTTCCGGAAGGACTTCGAGCGCCGAGCGGAAAATTTCCTGCGCTTCCTCACTCTTCACGACGTCCGGTGCTTCATAGGAAAAATCGTCGTCGAGAAGCTCGAGCTTCTCGGGCAACTGGTCAAACCGCTCCACGTTGTCCTTGAAAATGGGAAGGACGCGGTGAACGAAGGTCTCGTCGTGTTTCAAAAGTTTCTCGCGCTTGAGGTAGGCCAGCGCATGCCGGGCGAATTCTTCATCCGACATCGCGCGAAAGTGCTGGCCATTGACCCAATCAAGCTTGTGAGGATCGTAAATCGAGGCGGATTTGTTGACGTGCTTCAAATCGAAAACCTTTTGCAGTTCTTCCCAGGTGAAAATTTCCCGGTCATCGCCCGGCGACCACCCAAGGAGCGCAATATAATTGGCGAGGGCGTGAGGAAGATAGCCACGCTTGCGGAACTCGCGGACGGAAACGGATTCAAGGCGTTTCGACAAGGGCTCCCCGCCCGGGCCGTGGATCAAGGAAAGGTGGCCGTATTGCGGGGGTTTGAAGCCCATGGCCTCAAGAATCAAGATGTGCTTCGGCGTATTGGAAAGGTGGTCCTCGCCACGGATGACGTGTGTGATTTTCATCAGGCCGTCGTCGACGCAAACTGCGAGATGAAAAGTCGGAAGCCCATCCGCGCGTTGAATCACGAAATCGCCCACCATTTCGTCGAGATTGAATGAGACTTCGCCTCGAATTAAATCGCGCATCTTGAGCTTCGGGTTTTCGATCTTGAACCGGACGGTCGGCTTGATTCCGCGTGCCTTTCGTTTCTCGATCTCTTCCTTCGTGAAAAAACGTCCCCGGTTGTCAAAGCGCGGCGGACGCTTCTCAAGATGGGCCAGCCGTTTCGCTTCTTCCACTTCCTCTTCCGTCACGTAGCAATGGTAAGCCTTCTCTTCCCGAATCAACGCTTCGACATATTTTTGGTAAATCGCAAGACGCTTGGACTGTTCATAAGGCCCGTGTTCCCCTTCGACGCCCGGCCCTTCATCCCAGCGGATGCCCATCCACGCCAGGTCTTCAACCAAGGCATCGCGATATTCGGAGCGAGAGCGCTCGGCATCGGTATCCTCCACACGAAGGATGAATTTTCCCGACTCACGTTTGGCAAAAAGATAATTGAAAAGGGCGGTGCGGACGTTTCCGATGTGAAGGAAACCGGTCGGCGACGGAGCAAAGCGGACCCGAACGCTCACGAGGCCCTCCTCATTAAAACAAGCGCTTCACAGGTCACGGCCCGGCCCTCACCCTCGGGGCCGAGGCCTTCGGCAGTCTTCGCCTTGACCGAAACGGATTCTTCGGATAAATTCATAATTCTCGCGAGTCGCTTTCGGATTTCCTTCTTGTGATTTCCGAGCCTCGGCCGCTCCAGCACGATGACGGTATCGACCTGGGCGGGTGCCCAACCTTTCCGTCGCGCTTCCTCCAAAACTTTCTTGAGAATTTTTTCGCTCCGGATCCCCTGATGACGGGGATTGCAATCCGAAAACCATTCTCCGATATCACCTAAAGCGAGCGCGCCCAAGACCGCGTCGGCCACTGCATGAAGAAGCGCATCCCCATCCGAATGCCCGAGCGTCCCTTTTTCAAAAGGAATTCGGATGCTTCCCAAATAAAGTTTTCGTCCCTCGACTAATCGATGCGTGTCCCGGCCAAAACCGACGGCCACCGGCACGGAGCCCTGCCGGGCGCTCGCCAATTCCAGATCCTCAGGGCTCGTCACCTTGAGGTTCCAACCCGCATGAGACCTGACTTTCATGGTTCCGCCGGCCGCTTCCACGAGCGAAGACTCATCCGTGGCACGAAACGCATCGGGGTTCTTCCGATAAGCCTGAAGGAGAACAGAGCGGCGCACAAGCTGGGGGGTTTCCGCTTCGAAGAGATGGGCGCGGTCGACCGTCTCGAGAATCTGTCCCTTGGAACCGACTCGCTTGAGTGTCGCAACCACCGGCTTGGCGAGAACAATTCCGTCCGCAGAGGGCGGCCGTTGCAGCATTTTTTGGATTTCTTCCTTCGGAGGAAAGGGCCGCGCCCCATCGTGAACAAGGATCCAAGGATGGCGGGGAGATGTTTTGAGAAGGGCCTTCCAAACCGATTCGGCTCGGGTCCGGCCGCCGGCAACGATGCGGATGGACGGCGGACCGGCCTTTCCATTCAGAACGTTTGACCGGATCCAACGTTCGGTTCCCCGCGGGACCGCGAGAATGATTTCCCGGATTTCAGAAATTCCTCGGAAAGATTCAAGGGTGTGGGCGAGGACCAGCTTGTCACCCAGAGGAAGGAAGAGCTTGCTCGACTTTCTTTTCGGCCGGCGACCTTTTAGGAATCGCCGGCTCGATCCTCCCGCCGCAATGATGAGACTGACATTCATCCCCTGGCTTCGCTGGGACGGCGGGCCGGCTCCTCGGCATCCCCGGGCTTGGCGAAAATCATCCGGCCAGCCTGGGTTTGAAGGACGCTCGTGATGACCACGTTGACGGTCTGGCCGATCCGGCGCCGTCCGTTGTCCACCACGACCATCGTCCCGTCGTTCAAGTAGGCCACTCCTTGGTCGTGCTCTTTGCCTTCCTTGAGAATCTTGACCTGCATCGTCTCGCCCGGCATCACCACGGGCTTCACCGCATTGGCAAGTTCGTTGATGTTCAAGACCTTCACGCCCTGGAGCTCGGCCACTTTGTTGAGGTTGTAGTCATTGGTGAAGACCTTGGCGCCGACGACCTGGGCCATCTTCACGAGTTTTGCGTCCACGGTGGAAAATTCGGGGAAATCCATTTCCTGGATTTTCACGTCGAGGTTGGGGTTTTTCTTGATGCGGTTTAAGATGTCGAGACCGCGCCGGCCGCGCGCGCGCTTGAGGGGGTCCGAGGAGTCCGCGATAAGCTGGAGCTCCTTTAAGACGAAACGCGGGAGGATGAGCCGCCCGCTCAGGAAGTGCGTCTCAGCGATATCGGCAATCCGCCCGTCGATGATGACGGAGGTGTCAAGCAAGATAAGCTCTTCACCGGCTCCCTTGCCCTCCAGTTTCACGAAAGGAATCAGGAGATTGAATTCATCCTGGCCACGTAGGAGGATGATGGCCCCGAGGTAGCTGAACATCACGGCCGAGATGATCCCGACCTGGTGTTTGATTTCCTCGGCGATCTGGGCGTAGTTCGCCACCCCCATGAAGAGGCGGTGGACCAAAAGCCCCAGCGCGATGCCGAGGAGAACCGAGAGGATATTTCGGACGGTGAAACGCTTAAAAAAAGCGTCGATCAAAAGGACCAGGGTGGCCATGCACAAACCGACGGCCGCTCCGATCCACGGGCCCTGAGGCAACCGAAAAGGAAAGAGCCACTGGAACTCCGATAAATAGCCCAAGACGACAAAAAAGATCGCGAACAAAATTTTCAATGCCAGTACCATGGGTATCACTCCTTATGCTTATGAACATAAATAGGGTTACTTCTAAAGGGTTACTTCTTTTTCTTTTCCTCGTCACGCTTGAGGAGCCGCCACGGATGGGCCTTGAGCTCCTGAACAAAATCCCGAGTTTCCTGGTAAAGCTCGTCTTGACTCACGAGTTTTCCCACCGTCCCCTCCCCCCGCTCCACGCGGGCGAGGATTCGTTCGAGGGCGGCGGTCGACTCGTTCAAATTCTTGAAAGTCCCCGGCGTGTCTTTTTCCACGCCTCCCAGAATGGCGTCCAGATGCGCCGCGATCGAATCAGCTCGATGAATCAAGTTTTCAAGAGGCACCGGATCCAATCCATGGACCGTGTCCCCCTCTTTGAGGAATGACGCATTTCCGGGCTGGGGCGTGATTTCAATATGGGGCTCGCTCAAGACGTGAGTTCCCCGCACGTTAAACAGGTAATTTTCCCTGATTTCAAAGCCCTTTGCAATGAAAAGTTGCACGTGGACCTTGATTTCCCCCGTCTCCTTGTCCTCGACCAAGCTCACCTGATTTACTTCCCCGATCCGCACCCCGGCCATTCGGACGGGTGCTCCCTTGTCGAGAATGCTCACGTATCTGAAGACGACGTTGACCCGGTAGCCGGGACGCACGAGGTAGACACCGCTCACAAAGAAAACGACCAACGAGAGGAGGATGAAACCGAAGACGACAAAGGTTCCAACAAGGACTTCCGTGTGTGTTTTCTTCATGGCCCCTCCTTATCCTTGGCTGTCCTGGGTGAGGGGCCCTGTTGCAGACCCCGTAATGAATTGCCGGACGATCGGGTTCCCGGACTCACGAATCTCCTCGGGCGTACCGATGCCGATGATGGTTCCTTGATAAAGCATCGCGATCCGCGTGGCGATCCGGTAGGCACTTTTCAAGTCGTGGGTGACGGTGACGCTCGTCACGCGAAGTTTCTCTTGCATCTGGGCGATGAGTTCATTGATTCCGTCCGCGCTGATGGGGTCAAGACCTGTCGTGGGTTCGTCATAAAGGATGATCTTTGGCTCGTTGCAGATGGCCCGCGCAAGCCCCACCCGTTTTTTCATTCCGCCGGAAAGCTCCGCAGGCATCAACTCCTCGATCCCTTGCAGTCCCACCAGTCTCAATTTTTCCCCCGCCTTCTCTTGAATGACTTGCGGCGGAAGCTTCGTGTGTTCCGTCAGGGAGAATCCCACGTTTTCGCCCACGGTGAGCGAATCGAAGAGGGCGGCTCCCTGAAAAAGCATCCCCAACTTAAGGCGGAATTGGTCCAGTTCCCGCTGCGAAAGCGAAAAAAGATTCACACCGTCAATGACGATCGTCCCCTCGTCAGGCTCCATGATACCCATGATGAGTTTCAGGAGGACGCTTTTCCCGCACCCGGAACGCCCCATCACCACGAGCGCCTCACCAGTGTGGATCTCCAGATTGAGGCCCCGGAGGACGTGATTTCCGCCGAACGATTTATGCAATCCCTTGATTTGGATCACGCCGTCAAATGAAGTAAAAAGCGGCCGTGAAAAAACAGTCCAAGGCGATGACCAGAATCAGGGCCGTCACCACGGCCAGGGTGGTTGAGCGCCCGACGCCCTCGGCACCGCCCTCGGTTTTGAATCCAAAGTAACATCCAACGATTGAAATCACGGTGCCGAAAACAAAGGCCTTGTAGAGCCCGGTCATGATGTCCTTGATCTGCAGGATGGCAATGCTTCGCTTGATGTATTGGTGTGAACTGATGCCGAGCTTGAAAACGGAAACGAAATAACCTCCGAGCATCCCGATGCAATCCGCATAAATCGTTAGAAAGAAAAGCATGAAAAATCCGGCCACGAGCCTCGGGACCACGAGATAGCGGATGGGATCGACCGCGAGGGCCTTCAAAGCGTCCACTTGTTCCGTCACTTTCATGGTTCCGATTTCGGCGGCGATGGAAGCTCCGACGCGGCCCGCCACGACCATGGCCGTAAGGACCGGGCCGAGCTCGCGCGTCATGGACAGAGCCACAAGGTCGGAGGTGAACTGTTCGGCCGCAAAGAGGCGGAGCTGGTAAGCGGATTGAAGGGAGAGGACCATCCCCGTGAAAAGGGCCGTCAGAAATACGAGCGGAAGCGAGGTCACGCCGATTCGGTCCATTTGTTCGAGCGTGGACTGCCATCGAAGCGGGGTCCGAAAAAGCGTCTTGACCGCATCGCGCAAAAGAAGCACGATCCCGCCGATATTGTAAACCAAATCAAAGGAATGGCTGCCGAGCCGCCCGAGCCAGAGCCGGAGCGAAACAGCACGCCGTAAATTCTCGATCGCGGATTTCATCTCATCATAATGAAAGTTAGAATTTCACTTTAGGACCGAACAAAGCGTGATTTTCTTCGGGATCTTCACCCGACTCGGGCACGCCCTGTCCCACTTCAAGCCCCATGGCCACCCGGCGGCCGAGAGGTCTTTCCGCCTCGATGGCGGACTCCCCCTTCTTCCAGTAAACGCTCATTCCTTTCCAGATCACGAGGTGATCCGGACCGCGAATTTGGATGCCGCGGAAAATATTTTTGAGTCCCAGGTTGATGGCGCCTGTCAGCTTGAGGGTATTGCGTCCCTTCAAGATGGTTGAGTCAAAAAGCTTGAGGTAGGGAGGAAATCCTTGAAATTGGATGAGGCCCCGGTCGAAATCGAGTTTCCCAATCGTGCCATCCTTAAGGGTGAAGTAGCCTTGTACTTCGGGGCGTGACGGCTCTCCCCGGAGCTTCAGTTTCCCTTCGAGAATTCCACTCAGGTTGGAAGAAACCGGCCGGCCGGCGAAGGTCCGCACATCCTTGAGCGAGAATCCATCTGAACGCAGGACCAAATCTTCCTTGAGCTCTCCCCCGCGGAACAAGACCGTTCCGCCGAGGTGAAAGGTGTTGTGCCATTGACAATCAATCGCCTGAATGCCTTCACTCCCCAGTTCAAAGTTTCCTCGGAAATCCTGCAGGGGTTGGTATTCCACAATGAGGTAATCCGTCCGGACTTCCCCTTTGAGACGCAGCTCTCTGTCTCCCGAGCGCCCCGATAGGGGGCCGAGACGGACCCTGCCTTTGACGACCCAGTCGAGATGATTGATGAGCGCGTGATCCAGCTCGAATTCCGTCTCGAATGCAAGCCGGCTCAGGTTGGAACGAAGGTGGAACCGCCGCTTCTCCCGCTCCAGCCAAAATTCATAACCGCCGCTCGACGGGCTCCACTCTCCGTGGCCGCGGTATTGATTGGGAAGCTTGAGATCGGAAAAAAGAATTTTTCCCTTCTCCTGAAAAACTTTTCCCTCAAAGGCGTGAAGACGCCCGCCCCAGGAACCCGTTCCCTCCAACTGATGAGTCCCAAAATCAAGCCGGAGCGATCCCTGAAAAGGAGGTTCTCCTTTTTGACGCTTGAATTCAAGGAAGACGCGGGGCGCGGCTTGCCAGTTTTCGATCCGGCCGCTGGTTTTGATCTGCCATTCGTGCAAGAAACTGGTCAGGCTTTCAATCTCAATCACCTCGTCGCTCACGAGAAAGCGACCTTCCATTCCGCGAAGCGGAACCCGGCTCTCCGGAAGAAACGTCACGTTTTTCAAGCGGACTTTCAGCTCATAGCGGTGAAACGCGGGGTCGGTGAACCCTCGGACCTCCAGACTCCCGCCTGCCACGCCCTCAAACTTGGATCTCAACTTCAACTGAATCCGCCCGCGGGCGTCGGGCTTCGCGACCAATTGAACTTTGGAGAGAACGAGTTCGCGCCCTTCCGTTCCCCAAGGATAATGAAATTCCCCGTTTTCAATCACGAGCTTCGCGGGCACCATGCTCGAGGAGGAACCGAAAGTAAAACCCAGAAAAGGCAGGGGCAAACGGCCGGCGGAAAACTGGATCCGCGGCGAATCCACCCGGAAGGTGGTCGGGATCCGAAAGTCGTGGCGAATCAAATTGAGGAGTCCGTAGCCAAAGACGAGCCTTTTGATGGAAGCGAGGGACGGACCCGAAGGCTCTTCCTTCGGGCTCAATTGAATTTCTTCGAGGGACAACCCCGCCGGAGGGAGATAACTCAATCGGCCGATCTTCACCTCCGTTCCCAGGACTTCGCGGGCTTTCGCTTCCAGGAAGTGCCGGGTCTCGGGCCGTTCCAAGCGGACCTGGATCTCCTGATAGCCCACCGCCAGACCGGCCGCGGTGAGCGGAAGGAGCAGCAGAAGCAGACGGCGGCGGAGGAGGGTCAAAGTCACGCGCTTTTCTCGAAGGTCACAATCTCTCCGCGCAGTTCAGCCCGAATCTTGTCTCCCTCTTGGAATTTCCCGGAGAGAATTTCCTCGGCGAGGACATTTTCCAAGTAACGTTGGATCGTCCGTTTGAGGGGGCGTGCCCCGTAGGTCGCATCATACCCTTTATCGATCAAGAACTTGAGGACCTCGGGCGCCAGGGTGAGATCCATCTTCTTTTCCTTGAGCCGACCCTTGAGCTCCTTGAGCTCGATCTCGATGATGCTTTCGAGGTCCTCCCGGCGAAGCGAATGGAAAACAATGGTGTCATCCACACGGTTGAGAAATTCCGGCCGGAAAACCTTCTTGATCTCGTCAACGAGCTTGCGCTTCATCGCTTCGTAGGTCTCGGACTCCCCCTTCGGGCGAAAACCGAGCTCGCCTTGGCGCGAGAGGAGATCCATTCCCACGTTCGAGGTCATAATCACGATCGTGTTGCGAAAGTCGGCCTTGCGGCCGAAAGAGTCCGTGAGCCGCCCGTCCTCCATCAATTGAAGGAGGATGTTGAAAACGTCCGGATGGGCCTTTTCGATTTCATCGAAGAGAACCACCGAATAAGGGCGGCGCCTCACCTTTTCGGTTAATTGACCGCCTTCTTCATAACCAACATAACCCGGAGGGGCGCCGACGAGGCGGGAGACGTTGAACTTCTCCATGTACTCCGAGCAGTCGACCGTGATGATAGCTTCCTCATTTCCGAACATGAACTCGGCGAGCGCCCGGGCAAGGAGGGTCTTTCCGACGCCTGTGGGGCCGAGTAAAACAAAGGCGCCGATGGGACGCTTGGGGTTCCGAAGTCCCGAGCGAGAACGCCGAACCGCGTTGGCGATCGCATGAACGGCCTCCTCCTGTCCGATGATGCGTTTGTGAAGCTCATCCTCCATCCGGAGGAGCCGCGTCGTCTCTTTTTCCTCGAGACGCTGGAGCGGCACACCCGTGATCTTTGAGACAATGTTTGCGATATCTTCAGCCGTCACCTGAATCTCGATCTCGGACTTGGATTCCTTCCAACTTTTTCTGAGCCGGGCCAACTCTTCTTTGGCTTTCCGTTCTTCGTCGCGGAGCTTCGCGGCACGCTCGAAATCCTGTCCTTTGATGGCGGCTTCCTTCTCCCGTTTCAATTCCTCGATCTGCGATTCAAGTTTCTTCAATTCTTTCGGGAGCGTTGTCACGGAAAGCCGTGCACGCGATCCCGCCTCATCCATCAGATCGATGGCCTTGTCCGGCAAGAACCGGCCCGTAATGTACTGGTCCGAGAGTTTGGCGGCGGCTTCCAAGGCCTCGTCTAGAATTTTCACGCGGTGATGGGCCTCGTACTTGTCGCGCAGGCCTTTTAAGATTTCAATCGTCTCCTCCACGTTCGGCGGATCGACCATGATGGTCTGGAAACGCCGCGCCAAGGCTGCGTCCTTCTCGATGTACTTGCGGTACTCATCGAGCGTCGTCGCGCCAATACACTGGATCTCGCCGCGGGAAAGCGCCGGCTTCAAAATGTTGGAGGCATCGATGGCGCCTTCGGCCCCGCCCGCCCCCACGAGTGTGTGGAGCTCATCGATGAAAATAATCACGTTTTCCGAGCGGCGGATTTCATCCATCACGGCCTTGATTCTTTCTTCAAATTGACCGCGGTATTTGGTTCCCGCCACCATCAAAGCGAGGTCGAGGACCACGATCCGCTTGTCGAGGAGGACTTCGGGAACATCCCCGGAAACAATCCGCTGCGCCAATCCTTCGACGATGGCGGTTTTACCGACACCCGCTTCTCCCAGAAGAACTGGATTGTTTTTTGTCCGGCGGGCCAAAATTTGAACGACGCGCTCAATTTCATTCTCCCGGTCCACCACCGGATCCAGCTTTCCTTCGCGCGCGAGCGTCGAAAGATCGCGGCCAAAAGAATCGAGTGCAGGGGTTTTGGTCTTGCCCTTCGCGGTCCCGCCGGCTGAGGGTGCACCGCCGCCTCCCCCGCCCCCGCCCGGAGCGGAGGAACCCAGAAGCTTGATGACTTCCGCCCTCACCTTGTTGAGATCCAAACCGACATTCATCAAGACGTGGCTTGCGACGCCCTCCCCTTCTTTAATGAGGCCGAGGAGCAAGTGTTCGGTACCGATGTAGTTGTGGCCGAGACGGCGCGCTTCGTCCATCGCCAGCTCAATCACTTTCTTGGCTTTGGGCGTGAAGGGAATATCGCCGGAGACGATCGTGCTCGGACCGAATTGGACCAGTTTTTCCACTTCGAGACGGATCGTGTCGAGAGAAAGCCCGAGGTTTTGCAGAACGGCCGCCGCCACGCTCTCTCCTTCTTTAATGAGGCCCAGGAGGATATGTTCGGTTCCGATGTAGTCGTGATTGAAGCGTTTGGCTTCTTCCTTGGCAAGGATGATGACTTTTCTGGCTCTCTCGGTAAATCGATCAAACATCAGTAACTCCTTCTTCGGTTAGGCGGGTTACAAAGAAACGGTCTTGAGTCGTTCCCGGATCAAATCGGCCCGGCGGATGTCCCGCTCGGAGGAGCCGAGGGCGCGACCGTAGAGCTTCTGAAGATGGGCGGGTTGCATCACCAGAAAGAGATTGTTCAATTCGCCGTGGGTGAGATTCGCCACGAAGCCCATGTCCACGCCCAGACGGAGGAGCGACACCAGCTGCACGGCCTCGCTCGAGGAGACGACCCGCGCAGACTTGAGCGTCCCGAGGGCCCTCCAAATCTGGTCTTCAAATTTGACCTTCCGCTTGTCAAGGAGGTATTGGCGCGCCTCTTTTTCATGGACGATCATCTGCCGGATGACTTTTTCCAGACCCGCGATGATGTCCTCCTCTTTTTGACCCAGTGTGATTTGGTTGGAAATTTGAAAAAAATTGCCGCTCGCGGAACTTCCTTCTCCGTAAAGGCCGCGGGTCGCCAAGTTGAGCTTGGCCAAGGCCTGAAGGACTTTGTTCACTTGCTTGGTCAAGACAAGGCTTGGTAGATGCAACATGCAGGAAGCCCGGAGCCCCGTCCCCACATTCGTCGGGCAGGCTGTCAGATACCCCAAATCCGCGTGAAAAGAAAAGGGAAGGTGTTTCTCCAACGCATCGATGATTTCTTCGGTGATGCGCCACGTCTCAGTCAGATTGAATCCGGATTGAAAGACCTGCAAACGCAGATGATCTTCCTCGAGGATCATCAAACTCACCACTTCGTTGGGACTCACCGCCACGGCCTTTTCGCCTTGCTCGACGGCGTGTTCCCGGCTGATGAGGTGCCGTTCGAGAAGGAATTGTTTATCGAGCTCTGTCACGTCGTGATAACGAACGAAAAGGGTATCCTTCAGGACCGGCGACTGCTCGGCCGCCTGCTCAACCGTATCGATGATCTCTTCCTCTTGCTCCTTCGAAAGTTTTGCCAGGAAGGGAAATCCAGCGATGTTCCGCGCGAGCCGAACGCGGGAACTGACCACGACGTCCACTTCCGGACCAAGGCCGCGCAACCACTCGGTCGAACTTTTCAACAACCGATCGATGGATTCACTCATTGTGACTTTTTCTTTCCCCGTTTCATCTTTTCTTCCAACTGCTGAATCTGATCCCGTAGCCGGGCGGCCTCTTCAAAGGCCTCTGCCTGAATCGACTTGTGGAGACGATTCTGAAGCTCCCTCAAATCATGGGTTGCCCGGACCGCCGGTGTTAAACGCGACGGCCGTTTCCCCACGTGCTGGGTTGAATGCTGGACCCGTTTAATCAAGGGAGTGAGGAGTTTTGAGAAAGCTTCGTAGCATTCCGCACAGCCCAAGCGGCCCGTTCGCCCAAACTCTTCATACGTCAAACCGCAATGCGGGCACTTCGTAGGGGCCTTCTCCCCGCTCCCCACCACCTCCGCTGCCAGGTCTTTGAGTCCGCTCAAAAGATCGTTCACATTGAAGTGGGTCTTGAATTCGGTTCCCTTCTCTTGAGCACACGTCTCACAGAGATGGATTTCGACCATCTGGTCATTGACGATCTCCGTAAGATGAATCGTCGCCTCATTGGTCCCGCAAACGTTGCAGATCATGAGCTAGCTAATTATAGCACCAATTAGAGTGAATACCGTACTCCGTCCCTCTTCGTTCGCTCCCGCAAGGCCTTGATGAAAAGGCGGGTCTTGGGACCCGGTTTTCCTTCTGCGATTCTACGGCCGTCGATCTTGACTACGGGGATGACCTCCGCCGCCGTTCCCGTCAAAAATACCTCCTCTGCATTGAAAAGATCGTGCCGAGTCAAGATTCTTTCTTCAGAAAGGATCTTTCTGCGCTCGGCAATCTCCAAAATCGCCCCTCGCGTGATGCCTTTCAGGACGCCCACATAAGTGGGCGGCGTCAGGAGTGTGCCGTTTTTGACCATGAAAATATTATCACCGGTGCATTCCGCCACATAGCCTTGGTGATTAAGCAGGAGAGCTTCCATGCAACCGGAATGGGTAGCCTCGATCTTGGCCAGGATGTTGTTAAGGTAGTTGAGCGATTTGAGGGCCGGGTTCACTGCTTCGACGTGATTGCGGACCGTAGGCACCGTGATGATCTCGAGTCCGTCCCGATAAAGCCGGTCTGGATAGAGCACGATCTTGTCTGTGATGACGATGACCGTGGGCCGCTTGCACTTCTGAGGATCGAGTCCCAGATCCCCCGTCCCCCGCGTGACGACGACGCGGATATAAGCATCCCGCAGCTGATTCCGGCGGAGAGTCTCGACAATGACCTTCGTCATCTCACGCGGATCCATCGGGATCTTGAGCATGATCGTGTGAGCGGACTCGCGGAGGCGCTCGAGATGTTCCTTCAATTTGAAAATCAAGCAACCGTAAGAGCGGATTCCCTCAAAGACCCCGTCCCCATAGAGCAAGCCGTGATCAAAGACCGAGACCTTGGCCTCGTTCTTTGGATACCACTTTTCGTCAACGTAAACCTGAAGTTCCATAAACGTTTCTCCCTGTCTCGCGATTCAAGATCCCTTCGTGTAACCGATAAACATTTTCATAGCGGTGCGCCATTGCTTCGTCATGCGTCACAATGAGGAGCGAAAGCCTCTCGGTGCGCTGCAAGTTCACCAGCAAATTGAACACCACGCTGGCCGTTTCATCATCGAGATTGCCTGTCGGCTCGTCACAAAGAACAACTTCCGGCCGGTTCACGAGCGCGCGGGCGATGGCCACTCGTTGCTGCTCTCCGCCGGAGAGCTCGGCCGGAAAATGGTTTTCCCGGTCCGAGAGCCCCACGCGTTGAATGAGTTCGCGGGCTTGATCAGGCTGCGGACTTCCTCCAATCAACGTGGGCAGGAGCACGTTTTCGAAAAGCGTGAGTTCCGGCAAGAGATGAAAGAATTGAAAGATGAACCCGATTCGCCGATTCCGGTAAACGGCCAGATCCCTTTCATTCATCTGCCCCAAGTCCTGCCCTTTAAAAAAAATCCTGCCCTCGCTGGCCCGATCCAGTCCTCCCAAAAGGTGAAGCAAGGTCGACTTGCCGGATCCGGAGCGGCCGATGATAAATGCAATTTCCCCCTGCGTGAGCGTAAGGTCGACTCCCTTCAAAACGGAAATCGGCCCTTCGGGTGTCGGATAATCCTTCCGCACCTTCTCGGTGAGCAAAAGAACCGGTTTACTCATACCGCAAGGCCTCGACGGGTTTCAGGCTCGCCGCGCGCTGGGCCGGGTAAATCCCGGCCAAGATCGAAGTCAAAAGAGCCAACGTCACGACCGTCACCACGTCCGTCACATTGATCTCAGTGGGAATCCGGTCCAAGTAATAAATATCACTCGGGAAAACCGAAAAGCCGGTCGTTTCCTCGACAAAATCCGCGATGGGGTTTAAATTCCACGCAACCAAAAGGCCCCAGGCGGAACCCAACGCCACACCGATGATCCCGACCCAGAGACCCTCGGTCACAAAAATCTTCCGGATCCCCTGACGCGTCGCCCCGAGTGCTCGCAAGATGCCGATGTCTTTGGTTTTTTCCATCACGACCATGATGAGCGTCGAGACAATGTTGAAGGCGGCCACGAGAACAATGAGCGTGAGAAGAATCGTCATCACATTTTTCTCGACCTGAAGCGCTGAGAAAAAATTCCGGTTAAGGTCAAACCAAGACCGCACCCAGGTGTCGTGGCCGAGCTGCCGACGGAAGAAAGATTTCATTTTCTCCGCTTGGTCGACATCATGGAAACGCACGCTCAAACCGCTTACGCGTGTCCCGAGGTGATAAAGGCCCTGTGCATCGGCGAGATGAACCAGAGCCAGACTGGAGTCGAAATCATTCATCCCTACCCGAAAAATGCCAACCACCTGAAAGGTTTGAGTCTCGGCCTGCTCCAGGGAAAAAACCTTTCCCCGTTCGACGTAAGGCGCAATCACAGAAACACGCTCCCCGAGCCCCACGCCGAGAAGCTGGGCCAGATTTTCTCCGATCACAATCGACGGAACGGAATGCCGCTCGGTCTTCTTGAAAAAACCGAAAAATCTCCTTTTCACCCCGACGACCTCCGTGGGTGCGAAATCGAGAGCGCCCCACCTGAGATTTTTTCCAAAGATCGAAAGGTCTTCGCGCGCGGGATCTACTCCCTTCACGAGAATCCCCGTCGCGTTCCGCTCCGAGCGAAGAATCGCCTGCCCTTCGATGAAAGGAGAAACCGTTCTGATGCCATCAATCCCCCACGAAAGAATCTGACCGATCCATGTTCCGGGCTGGTCAATCCCCTCCGGCTTCTCGATCCGCAGGTGGGGGTTCACGCTGACGATCTTCGCCTTGAGTTCTCGATCGAAACCGCTCATCACGGCCAGGACCACAATGAGGGCCAGAACGCCCACGGCCACGCCGAGGATCGAAATCAGAGAAATGAGCGAGATGAATCCCGTCTTCCGACGGCGTGTCAAATGTTTGAAGGCGATCCAGGTTTCGTAACTCATAACTCCGGACGAAGCTGGGGAAAGAGAATCACTTCGCGGATGGAGGGCCGGCCCGTGAGGATCATCACGAGACGGTCGATGCCGATCCCGAGCCCCCCGGCGGGGGGCATCGCATATTCGAGCGCCATCAAAAAATCTTCATCCACTTTCTTATTCCCGCCGATGACCTCCATCTGTTTTTCCAGTTTTTCGCGTTGAATCACCGGGTCGTTCAACTCGGAAAAGGCATTGGCGATCTCGAGCCTTGCAATGTAAAGCTCGAAGCGGTATACAAGACCCGGGTCCTCCGCCTGGGGTTTGGCGAGCGGCGTGAGCTCGGCCGGATAATCGATCACAAACGTGGGATCCCAAAGATCGGGCTCCACGAAGGTTTCGAAGACGGCGTTCAGGACATCAATCACCTCGTCGGCCGGTGAAAATTCGACGCCGAGCCGTTTTGCCTCTTTTTTGACTTCGACTTTTCTCCAGTTGAGTTGGGTCTTCTCCTCGAGGGCCTTGAAGAAGGAAATCCGTTTCCACGGGCCCCGGAATTGCACGGGGCGTTCCCCATAGACAATCTCGTCCTTCCCGTGGATCTTCCTCACCAGGTGGGAAATGAGTTCCTCGGTGAGCGCCATCATGTCGGTATAATCGGCATAGGCCTCGTAAAGCTCCAGCATTGTAAACTCCGGATTGTGGCGGATCGAGATGCCTTCGTTTCTGAAATTCCGGTTGATTTCGTAAACCTTCTCCATCCCGCCGACGAGGAGCCGCTTGAGATAAAGTTCCGGGGCCACGCGAAGGTAAAGGTCCATGTCGAGGGCCTCATGATGCGTCAGAAAAGGTTTCGCCCTCGCCCCGCCCGGGATGGGCTGCATCATCGGTGTCTCGACCTCCAGGAATCCGCGATCATCGAGGAAGCGGCGGATGTCGCGCACGGTTTCGCTTCGAAGCTGGAAGGTGCGGCGGACTTCATCATTGACGATGAGGTCCACATAACGGTGGCGATATCGAGCTTCCACGTCCTTTAAACCGTGCCACTTCTCCGGGAGCACGCGAAGGATCTTGGAAAGAAGAACAAACTTTTCCAACTTCACGGTCCGTTCGCCCATCTTCGAAACAAAAAGGGTCCCCTCGATCCCGATGATGTCTCCGAGGTCAAGCTGAGTGAAGTTTTCGTATTCCGAAGCGCCCAGAACGTCTTCTTTGCCGTAGAGCTGGATCTTGGCCCCTTCGTCTTTCAAATCCCCAAACGTACTCTTCCCGTGGCTGCGACGGGCCATGAGCCTGCCAGCCAAACGGACTCGTCTTCCTTCCTCGAAATGGGCCAAGATGCGGGAAATGGCTTCGATCGGAAGAAAACGGCTTCCATAAGGAGCGAGACCTTGTTTGAGACAGGCTTCGCGCTTGGCTTTCCGTTCACGGACAAGATCAGATTCTGGAATCATTCGCAGCGTCGGCGCCCCTCAATCGCTCGTAACTTTAAGCGCCGATTATAGATGAGTGGGTCTGGGGTGTCAAAGAATGTTTGTCGGAAGGGATGAAAACCGACTGGCGGCCGAAGGGCTTGAGGAGGACCAGCACGACCGGAAGAAGCACGAGGGTGCAAATCAGGGCGAAGAAAACGGTGAGGCTCGTGAGGAGTCCGAAATATACGGTCGGCTTGAAACTGGCAAAGACACTCGAAGCGAAGCCAAAGACAAGGATCAAAGTGGAAACGACCATTGCCCTCCCCACGTTCCGATAGGTGTGGTGGAGCGCTTGCAGATAATGCCCGCGGTGCTGGAGTTCGTGCCGGAAGCGGTAAAGGAATTGGATCGAAGCGTCCACGACAATGCCGAGGACCACGCTTGAAATCATCGCCGTGGGAGTGGAAAGTTCGATCTTTAGAAACCCCATGGTCCCGTAAAGAAAAACCATCGGGATTAAGTTGGGGATGGAAGCGAGAAGTCCCATTTTCCACGATCGGAAGAAAATCGAAATGAGGCCGAGGATGATGAGAAAGGCGATGCCGAGGCTGTCGATCTGATTCTTTACAATCTTTTCCGACATCGTACCGAGAAGCACCACCACTCCTGTCAACTGAACGTCGTAGTCGGAACCGAAAGACCGGTTGACATAATCGCGGATGCGTGCCTCGAGGGCCTGGCCCCGTCTCGTGCCCACGGCCTTCATCCTTGCCTCGAGTCTCATCTGGTGAAAATCGTGAGAAATGAAAGTCCAGAAATCAGGGTTGTCGGACTTCGCCATTCGACGGATGTAATCCCGAAGCGTTCCTTCGTTTTCAGGAATCCGAAAACCGGACAAGTTTCCCTCGCGCGCCTGGTGGACTTTTTTGACAATCATCGCAAGCGAATTCACTTTTGCAATCTCAGGCTGAGTTTCGAGGAACTGGGCCAACACGTCGAGGCGCTTCATGGTGTCCACGGAGACCAAGGTCCCCCCGTCACGGCGTGTGATCGAGATGCCGAGCGAATAGACGCCCGTCAGGTGGTCATCAATGAAACGCGTGGCAACCGCAATGGAAGAATCGGACTTCAGGTCACGGATCAGATTCGTGTCAATGCGAATCCGGTTGATCCCCATCACCGAGAGAACAATCAACACGACCGTCCCGACCAGGAGGGGCCACTTGAAATAAAACTCGAGCTTCTCGAGGTAAAAGATCACCACTCGGTTGAAGAAATGGTCCTCCTCGTTCTTGTCGGGCTTCTTTTGAAAGGGGAGAATGGGAAGGAGAAGGGGCGTCAGGGTCATCGCGATGAGGTAGGCGTAGAAACTGCCGAGCGAGGAGAAGAGGCCAAAGTCCTTCACGGCCGGGACCGGATTGAGGACGAGGGAAAGGAACCCCACGATGATGGTCGCCGACGTCAGAAAACACGGAAGTCCGAGGTACTGCAGCGTGAGGCAGGTGTTTTCCTTGACACTCGGATGATGATGGCGGAGTTCGGAGAAAAGATTGATGAGATAAATGGCGTTCGGCACGGAGACAATCATCACGACGGGTGCCAAGAGGGAATTGATGAGGTTTAAGGATCTTCCCGTGAGGGCGATGGTTCCGAAGGTCCAGATGAGCGTCACGAAAACGATGGACATCGCCACAATGACGCTCGGGAAATTGCGGTAAATCAGAAAGGTGGCGGCAATCAAGAAGAGCGTAACGGCGGGGACGAAAAACATTTGGTCGCGGCGGATGGCATCGACGAAATCGTGTTGTTCCACCGGTGAACCGGCTACGTAAAATTTCACACCGGGCCAAGGAAAGGATTTCAGGAGTTGACGAAGTTCGCTGATGTAGCCCTTGAGAAAATTCGAATCCTCGGGCCGCGACTTGAGCCGGACGAGAATGGCCCCCGCCTTTCCGTCCCGCGAGATGAGGTTGTTGACCAGAAAGGGATTGGCCAAGACCTCTTCGCGAAATTCTTCAAAAGATTTCTCACCTTCCATGACCCCTGCGATCACAGGCTCCACTTTGACACCGAAGGTCTTGTGCTTGATGTCCATGGCATTGGTGAGACTGACCACCCGGTCCACGCGACGGTCCGAGGAGAGGACCCGCGTCAGGGACCAGGTCCATTTGAGATTTTCGAGCGTCAGGTAATCGACTGGCGGTGTCTCAATCGCGATGGCGACAAGGCTGTCACTTCCGAAATGCTTGCGGAATTCCTGATAGAAACGGTATTGCTCCGTATTTTTGGCAAACAGGGTTTCGGTGGAGGGGTCGATCTTGAGTAAGCGGATGGCCTGAGCAAAAAGGAGCGTGCTGACCGCGAAGAGAAGGAGGATCGGCCAGCGAAAGAAAAGAATCAGTTCTCCGAATTTTCGAAAGGTGTTACTCACTTATGGTACCTTAATGGCCGTGCTTTGGGTTTTTTATTATACCTTAATCGCGCTGGTTTGGCTCTATCGGGCCCGCCGGGCCCTTGAAGCGTTGCGTCAAAACCCGGTCGTCCGACCGGCTTCTCCCCCTCAACGCTCACCGCGCGTCTCCCTCCTCGTTCCCGTCAAGAACGAAGAAGCCAACTTGGAGGCGTGTTTAAACGCACTCCTCAACCAGGACTACCCTTCTCTAGAAATTATCGTCATCGATGACCATTCTCTCGATCGGACCCCCCAACTCCTTGCTCAATATAGCAAGCGCTATCCTGAGCGGATCACGGCCCTGGGCGCGCCGGAGATGCCCGAAGGGTGGACGGGAAAAAATTGGGCCCTGGCCCACGGCGTCAGGGATGCCCGCGGAGAATGGTTTCTTTTCACGGACGCGGACACCCGCCACGAGCCCCATTCCCTTTCCAGCACCGTCGCTCATGCCGAAGCGAGAGATCTCGATCTCCTCACGCTTTCGCCGCGCTGCCTCACGGAAGGCTTTTGGGAAAAAACGGTTCAGCCGAGCGCCATGGGATTCACGGGGCTCTGGTTTCCTTTCTTCAAGGTCAATTCACCCCGCACCATGCTCACCTTTGGAAACGGACAATATCTATTGATTCGAAGGAAAACTTATGAGGGTTTGGGCGGCCACGAAAAAGTGAAGGGGGCCTACCTGGAAGATTTCGCGCTGGTCCGTGAGGCCAAGCAGTCCGGCTGGCGGGTGGAATGTGCCATCGGCACGGAGATCTTCGGGACACGGATGTACCGGTCCCTTTCAGGGATTTGGCTCGGCTGGAGACGGATTTTCTTGCACGCGTTTGAGAAAAATTTTTTACGGCTGGCGGTCAAATCGGTTTCCGTTTTCGCCTTCTCCGTGCTCCCTTTTATCCTCTTTCCCCTCTTCACTCAAACTGCCCTCGAGGAGCCCGGGCATTGGGGACGAGCGTGGGGAGCAAGCCTCCCGATCTTGGCGATCATTTTCTTGACCGCTTGGAAAACTCATGAGCTGGTGAAGGCACCGCGCCGCTATGCCTTTCTCCACCCGTTGGCGAGTTTGATCCTGGCAGGAATTCTGGGTGATGCCGCGCGAATGGCCCTCTTGAAAAAAGAGGTCAAATGGCGCTGAGGAAGTAGCCCTTCTCGAGCGCGTAATGGATGATCTTACGGATGAAGGCTAAATCCGTGTTGGGAAGAGGAACTCCGGTGCCTTCGAGGGCCTGGCGCGTGTTGCGGGTATCAAAAGAAAGACGGCTCCCCAGATAACCCAGGTAGGGATCGAGCGAAGAAAAAATCATTTTCTCCTGCTCGCTCAGCTCATCCATCGCAAATTGATCGGGCTCCACCACCTCCACCGGCGGAAAGTGGTTGCCGAATTCTTCTTTCACCTGAAGAAGGGTTTGGAGGGTCGGCGGGTTTTCAGTCACGAGGTGAAAAGTTTTCCCGAGGGATCCGCTTTGGCGGGCGATGGCGAAAGAGGCTTTCACCACGAAATCGATGGGGACAATATTGAAGGAATTTTCAAGGCGGGAGGGAATCTTCTTCAAGAGGCCGTGGGCAAAGAGTCGGAGGAAAGGATAAATGACGTTGAACTCGGAGACGGCGCCTCGTTCGGAATCTCCCACCACGATGCTCGGCCGGAAAATCGTGGCCGGCAGGCCTTCCGCCATCGCTTCACGGACTTTTTGTTCGGCCAAAAACTTCGTTTCCTCATAGGCGTTGGCGAAAATCGGGGCTTTGGGAAACTCATCCTCCATCGCGCGGATGGGTGTGAGGCTTCCTGCCACGTAAGCGGTGCTGAAATAAAAAAACCGCTTGAGCCTTCCCTGCCGATGGGCGTAGCGGGCCAGTTCCAAGGCGTGAACGGTTCCTCCCAAATTGATCTTCTGAGCCTCATCCCAGTCGGCACCCAAGTTTGTGAGCGCGGCCACGTGATGCAATTCGTCGGTCTCACGGATGACCCGATTCCAATCTTTCTCGCTCAAACCCAATCGGGGTTGGCTGACGTCGCCCGCAAAAACTTCAATGCGGTTCTTGGCCTTACCGTTGATTCCCGTCTTGGTGAGAATTTTCTCAACCCGGGCCTCGTGGGAATCGAAGGCTTTGGGCCGGACCAAGAGAAGAAGGCGGTCCGGGGTCCTTTCCAGGAGAAGCCGGACCAGTTCCCGGCCCAGGTTTCCCGTGGCGCCTGTGATAAAAAGCGTCTTTGCTTCACTCATAGCGTTTCACGATGAGACAAATGTTCTGCCCGCCGAAGCCGAAAGAATTGCTCATCGCTACGTCCACCTTCGCTTCACGCGCTTGATTGGGAACGTAATCCAAATCGCAATCCGGGTCCGGCTCTTCATAATTGATGGTGGGAGGAATCACGCCGTCACGAATGGAAAGAAGACAGGCGATCAACTCCGTCGCGCCGGCTGCGGCGATGAGATGGCCGAGCATCGACTTGATGGAACTCACCGGCGTCCGGTAGGCCCGATCGCCGAAGACCTTTTTGATGACGAGTGTTTCGATCGCGTCGTTGACCGCGGTCGCCGTGCCGTGTGCGTTGATGTAATCCGTATCTTCCGGTCTCATCCCCGCCTTGCCGAGCGCTTGCTCCATTGCGCGGCGCGCTCCATCGCCTTCAGGATCCATGTCCGTCAAACGATACGCGTCGGCCGTGGACCCATAACCTGCGATTTCGCCATAGATTTTGGTCCCTCGTTTGAGCGCGTGGGAAAGTTCCTCGAGAACAAGGACCGCCGCCCCTTCGCTTAAGACAAAGCCGTCGCGCTTCTTGTCAAACGGTCGCGAGGCCCGCTCGGGCTCATCATTGTGCCGCGAAAGGACGGTGAGGAGACTGAACCCGGCGATCCCCAAAGGATAAACCATCGAATGGCTGCCGCCCGTCAAAACCACGTCGGCTTCGCCGTGGCGGATCCACTCGAAAGCTTCGCCGATGGCTTGGGAGGAAGCCGCGCAGGCGGTCAAGCAGTTGGAAACGGGGCCCTCGACGCCAAACTCGGAAACTAAATGACGTGCGGTCATGAAAGGTTGGATTTCAAGCTCGCTTCGTCCCTCCAGATAATCCCGGCTCCGGGCCACGTACTTTGCAGGATCCACGAGTTTCCCGTTGTGGCCCCAGGCGGCGGACATTGTCGCCACGAAACCATCGAAATTGATTCCCCAATCCCCGGCCGCGAAATAAAGCCCCATCCGCTCGGGATCCATGGCCTTCTCTTTGAGTCCCGCATCGCGAAAGGCTTCGTCAGCCGCTTCCAGCGCAAAAAAAGTGGAACGGCCCGCTGCTTCGCGTCCCGAGCCGTGATTCCTCCAAGCCTCCAAATCGAACCCCCGCACTTCTCCCGCAATCCGCACCGGAAATTCGCTCGCGTCAAAAAGCGTAATGGGTCCGATCCCGGATTTTCCGCGGGTCCAGTTCTCCCAATTTTCTTTCACCGAGAGCCCGAGGGGTGTCACGGCACCGATCCCTGTGACCACCACGCGGCGGAGTCCGTTATTCATTTTCCCTCCCCACGACCAACGCCGCGCTTTGGCCGCCGAATCCGAAGGCATGAAGGAGAAACGCCGGGCTTCGAAGCGGCTCGGGTTTTCTCTTCACGAAATTCAAGTCGCAGCGAGGGTCCGGTTCATCGAGATTGGCGATGGGAGGAAGGATTTCCCTCTGGAGTGAAAGTAAAGAAAGACTGAGTTCGGGCGTTCCCACAGCGTCCACCAAGTGGCCTGTCACGGACTTGGAAGCCGTCACGGGGACTTGGTGAGAACCATTCGAAAAAATGCGGCCGATGGACTCGGCCTCGTGAATGTCTTCCTCGGGAAGGCCGCTTCCGTTGGCGTGAACAAAACCGATTTCGGCCAAATCACAATCGGCTTCGTCGAGCGCATTTTTCATCACCTTTTCCTGGGAATGAAGCCGCGCATTGTAGCCCCAAATTTCCCCGTAGATCCTCGCACCGCGCCTGAGCGCATGCTCTTTTTCTTCGAGGACAAAAATGCCGGCCCCCTCGCCCAGGACCAGACCGTCCCGCCGGCGGTCAAAGGGCCGGTAGACTTCACTGGGTACGTGATTTCGCTCGGAGAGAACGCCCAGGAGATAAAAACGGGAAAGACCGAGAGGATTCAACTTGGAGTCGGTGGCGCCGGCCAGCATCACGTCTGCATCTCCGCGTTCGATCACGCGCGAAGCCTCTCCTACGGCTTGAATGGCGCCCGTGGAAAAAGTGGTCAGCGTGTTGCTCGGCCCCTTGAGGCCGTGGGCGATCGAAAGGTGACAGGCGGGCATGTTGGGAAGGTACTTGAGAAGCCAGAGCGGAAACATCGCCCGAAGACCTTCGCGGCCGAACTTCGTCATTTGAAATCGCCCTTCTTCATCCAACGACTGCCGAATGCCGGCCCCAAGTTCCTCGAGGTCATTATTAATGAGTCCGGACCCGAGTGTAACGCCGGCCCGCGTCCGGTCGATTTGGTCCAAAACAATTCCCGAATCTTGAATCGCAAGCTGGCTCGCCACGACGGCCATCTGAATGTCCCGGCTCATCAACTTCAGCCTCTTCCGGGCCTTGATGAAGTCCTCAGGCCGAAAATCTGCGATTTCGCCGCCCACCTTGATAGGTGAACCGTTGTCAAAAAAACCAGTGAGCTCCCGGATGGCGGAACGGCCTTCCATGGCCATCTGCCAAAGCGGTTCGTAGCCCAGGCCGCAGGCGGTCAGCGTTCCGATGCCCGTGATGACGACTGTCCGCTTTCCCCGACTCATCGAGCCTCGATCGCTTCCAAGAGTTTCGCGGGGAATGTGATGGGTCCCTGGCCGTCGGGGCGAAGTCTTCGGACATTCATCAGAAGGACCCGCCCCTCTCCGATCTGATTTCCATCTTGAAACACTCGACCTTGAAACCATCCGCCTTCCCGACTGAAACCGTCCGGTTCCACTTCGATCTCCAAGCGTTCGCCTCCCCGGGGAAGACTCGTGAATTCCACTTTCTCGATCTTGGTAAACACAATGTCTTCCTGATAGTCGCTCTCGGCACCGAGAAGAATGGCGCTTGCTTGAGCGATCATTTCGACGAGATAGCCGGTGGGAAAAGCCGCGTCCCAGTTCTTCCAAGCCCGGACCCGCCGGGCGCGCTCAAACGACTCAACCCCATCCAGCCAGACCCAACTCATCGCGATTGCCAAACAAGCACCCTCGCTCCCAACCCCTCTTGGGTCTGGAAAAAAATCCCTTCCGAGCGGAATTTTCCTCCGATGCGGAATCGTTCCTTCCCCTGCCAATTGACTTCGATCTCACGGAAACCTGCCTCGCCCATCCAAGAGCCGCCGAGGGCTTTGAAGTAGGCCTCTTTGGCGGCAAAGCAGCGCGCAAAAAATGGAAGGGGGTCCGGGTCTTTCAAAAATTGGTCTTGCTCGGCGGGGGTCAAAAGGCGTTTGAGGTGAGAAAAAGAATGCTCCTTGATGAATCGTTTCATCCGAGCCCAGGAGACCGAATCAATCCCAATCCCGACGAGTCGAAGGTCCCGCTGCATCAATCAGGACGGGCCAGCCTGAATCCCCTTGGCGAGCCGGTCCCGGACATAGTTGAGGATCATCTGGACCTTGAATTGCTCGGCCAACTTGGAAACCTGCGGATCTCCCTCGAACTCGGCCAGGTCCAGGTAGGGCATCTTCTCACGAAGGACTCTCAGTCCTTCCGCTGTGAAACGTCCTTCTTGAACCACTCCGTTTTCGTTCAAGAGATTGGAGGGGAAAAGCTCGCCTGAAGGAATTTTAAGATCGAAGGACTTTTCGAGCCGAAAGAGGATGTCGATGAAATCGATCGATTCAGCGCCCAGATCGCGGACGAGCGAAGACTCGGGGCGGATTTCGGAGGGCTCGATGCCGAGGGCGCCGGCTAGGCATTCTTGGATTTTTTGGAACATTTCACGTTCATTCATCGCTCACACCCAGTACGAAAAGGCCGTTCAAGATCCGCATTCCCAGAAGAGAGGTGTGAATTTCTTTTTCCGCCTCCGTCCGAAAACCCAGCTTCTGAAAGCATTCGAGCCACCTCTCCCGGTCCCGAAAATTCCGCGGATGCCCCACGAACTCGAAGTTGTACAAGCTATCCCGGAGGATCGCCCACCATCGGCCCGCCGTATGGCAGTAGAGATCCTCGACGACAATCACAAACCGCCGCGTCACGCGCTTGGCCTCGGCCAGAACTTTTTCCGGCACTGGAACATGATGGAGCATCGTGATGAGGAGGCTCACATCAAACGTCCGGTCCGGGAAGGGGATTCGCTCCCCCTCGTAGGTCACGACCGGTGCCTTGTGAAAAGCCGGCTTCACCACATCCAGTACGGTCACATCGCAATTCCGTACCCGCTTCAGGGGGGCGACATAGAAACCCCATCCGCCGCCGATGTCCAAGACGCGCGAATCTGTCGGAATGTAGTCCTTGAAAAGATCGACAAAACCCTCGGCCCGCCGGTCGAGGCCGATCCCGGGGAACTGACTCACCGTCCAATCCAGGCAACGGCGTTGGACCTTTCGGATCGAGACTTCCAAGTCCATTAAAGTTTGAGATTATACCATAGGATCGAATGAAGCCAATACCTTATTCCCCCCGCACGCCCCGCAACCAGAAGCCGAAGAGAAAGCAGGTGGCGAGATATTCCCCCGCACTTTGGAGATCGAACCCCCGCTCCTCAAGGTTTTGGACCCTTTGATTCACAAACTCAAAAAGATCTTGTTCGCCGATTCCCAGTTCGTCGGCCACGCGGGGAACATCCACTTGTCCCTTGAGACCTTGGATTTGGATGAAATCCTTGTATTCCTCTTCCAACGAATGGCTCATTTTTCCTGTTCTCCTGTTTTTTGGGCCCGTGCTAGAATGGCCGGTCTATGAAGCGATTTCAAGGTAAAGTGGCACTCGTGACGGGTGCCTCGCGCGGCATCGGGCGGGCCATCGTGGAACTCCTTTCCCGTGAGGGAGCCGACATCGTCTTGAATTACCTTCGGAATGAACAGGCGGCCTGCGAAACTGAAAAAGTCCTCCGTCAACAGGGCTCCCGCGTCCTCACCGTCCAAGCCAATGTGGGAAACCCAAAAGAAGCAGAGTCTCTCATCGAAGCCGCCGGCCGTGAATTCGGAAAGATCGATATCCTCGTGCACAATGCGGCGCTCGGCGCCTTCAAACCGGTCTCTCAGCTCCGCGTCAATCAATGGGACTTGTCACTCGATGTGAACGCCAAGGCCTTCCTCGTGCTGGGTCAAACCGCGCTTCCTTGGATGCTGAAAGAAGGGGGTTCTCTCATTGCCCTCTCGAGCCTGGGTTCGCGGCGTTACATTCCCAACTACGGGGCCATCGGAATCTCCAAAGCGGCTCTGGAGACGCTGGTCCGCTATCTAGCGGTCGAACTCGCCCCAAAGAAGATTCGAGTCAATGCAGTTTCGGGAGGGCTCGTGGACACGGATGCTTCGCGCGCTTTTCCCGAGCAAGAGCATCTTTGGAATGAGGTGACGCGACGTACTCCGGCCGGGCGCATCGGGAAGCCGGAGGACCTGGCCTGCATCGTGGCTTTCCTTGCGAGCGACGAAGCGGCCTGGATCTATGGCCAGACGGTCATCGCCGACGGCGGCCTTTCTCTCCTCTAATCTTCCTCCCCTGTTTTCTCAAAAAAGCTGGCTCAACTCCTCCCCACTCAAGGGAGAAATTCTTGCCGTCTCCAGATTTTCCCGAACATGCTCTTTCAGTTTCATGCCGACCAGGGCGGTGACAATCCCCGGCGAGGAACGGACGAACTGAATCGCACACTGGGAGGATTTTGCAAGACCCGAAAACAAATTCTGAAATGCCGGCGGAAAAGGGCGCGTCAGCTGTCCTTGAAGAAGCGAGGCGCTCGCGAAGGCCATGATTCCCAGCTTTTGAGCCACCTCCAGAAAAGGTGCTTTCCCGGCGCCGTAGTTTTGGTTGGGTAACACCCAAGCCTCGGGCATCGCAAGATTTAACGGCAGTTGAACCGCCTTGAAATGATGATTCGCTCCGCCCGCTTCCCGGGCGAGGATCTGAATGTCTTCCAGAGAAAGGTGCTCCGGACTTTCGGGTGAAGCGCGAAATCCCGACCAGGTGGCCACTCCGTACATCCGGATTTTTCCCTCCGAGACTTTCTTTTCCAAAAACTCGAACACGGCTTGAAGCCGTTTCGCAAATGTTTTTGCGTCTGTCTCGGCCAACTGGGTCTCGGGATTGTGCACGTAGTAGAGGTCAACGGTCTCGACCCCGAGATTTTCGAGACTTTTTTCCAATTGGTCCTCGAGATAACAGGGCGTCATCGCATGACAACCTTGGGCAATGTCCCCGGGTTTGAGAATTCCGCTCTTCAGGTAAGTCGCCTCGAAGTAGGCCGCCGGATCACGCGGATAATCGCGGTCAAAGGGAAGGAACCCGCCTTTCGTACAGAGGATGATTTCTTCACGCTGGATTTCGCCGGCCGCGAGGAGCCCGCCTAAGACTTGCCCGGAACTTCGCTCGCTTCGCTGGCAACGATAATTAATCGCGGTATCAATGACGTTGATTCCTGAGCGGAGCGCCTCCTTGAGCGCTTCCTCATAAAGCCGGTCCGTTTCGTCATTAGGCTCACCGAGATAGCTCCCCATGCCGATGGAGGAGAACCAGAGTCCCTGAGCCTCGCGAAAATGTCCTTCGGCCCAGGAAAACCGGGCCCGGCAGGCGGCCGTTCCTTCCAGCGTGGCGAATCCTTTAATTCTTTTTTTCATTATTGGCGGTTTAACAGTTTATCGGAATCAAAGGAAACTTCGTGGACTTTTGGCTCGCCCGAAGAATCTTTCTTCGCAACGAAGCCGCCTCCTTGAATCCTCACACAGGCACTTGTAAGAAGGAGAAAGAAAACGAGGGCCAGTGGCCGAAATCGGTGAAATGGAATCCAGGCGATCAAAACAGCCAAGCAGGCATAGGGAAAGAGCCATCCTCCTTTTCTGAAAAGGGTTTCTTCCTTGGCGAGGACGACAGGATAGGTGGTTCCGCCCATCACGAAGGTATCTTTCCCATCCTGATTGTGGACCTTTTCTACGACTTCTCCGAGTGGGGTGATGAAAGCCGAGACGCCGGTGTTGGCGGCCCGAACAATCGAGACACCATTTTCAATGGCCCGGAGCTGAGAAGCCTGGAGATGCTGGTAGGGCGCGCTTGAATGCCCGAACCAGGCGTCGTTGGTCATCACAAAAAGAAAGTCCGCTCCCCGGTCAACAAACTGGCGGGCCAAATTTGGAAAGACGTCCTCAAAACAAATCAAGGTGGAAAAACGCGGGCCGGAACCTTCCAGTCGAAAAACGGTGAAATCCCGGCCAGGACTGAAATCGCTGACACCCAGCGCATAAGCATAAGGTTCAAGAAATCCAAAAACGGGTTTCCACGGGACGTATTCGCCGAACGGCACGAGCCGAATCTTGTCATAACGACCGGCCACTTTTCCCGAAGCATCGATGAGATAAGAGCTGTTGTAATAAGCCGCCGCCTCCGCATGCGGGCTTCCCACAATCAGAGGGATTCCGATCTGCCGCACTAATCTTTCCACACGTCTGCCGAGAGGGTCCTGGTTCAAGAACCCCGGGAAAGCCGCCTCGGGCCAGACGATTACCTGAGAGGCGTCGAAACTCGCCAGCCGAGTCAAGTTAAGATAAATCCGGAGGATCTCCCGCTTGTAATCTTCATCCCATTTGAGGAGCTGGGGAATGTTTCCCTGCAGGACGGACACGCGAAAAAATGATTGTGGATTGAAGGCTTGAACACGGCTCCAGCCAAAAAGGCTGGTGGCCCCGAGGAGAAGCAAGAAGACGAAACCATTTTGAAGTGTCTCTTGGGTTCTCTTTCGCGTGAGCGTGTGGGCGAAAACGTTTCCCAGAAAAATGAGAAAACTCACGCTGGTGACTCCCCCGAGGCTCGCGAGCTGGACGACCCAAAGATTGGGAGACTGGGAACTTCCGAGGAGATTCCAGCCAAAACCCCAGACGGGCAATTCCGAACGGATGAATTCCAAGGCCACCCATATGGCGGCAAGGAGTAGGGGCGGGGTCTCCCCGCCCTTTTTGGGCACGGTTCCCGCGCCCCTACAACCAAAATAAAGAACCCCAAACACCCCCCAATAGACCGCCAGCATCGTGACCACGAAGAAAAGGCCAAAAACCGTAACATGTCGAAGCCAGGAAATCGAGAGAAGAAAGAAAACAAAACCAGCCGTGAAACCCAGCCCGAACGCCTCGAACCGGTCCTTCGCCATATCGAGGGCGCGAAAGAGGGGCACGAGGGAAACCCACGCGAGCAACCAAAGACCCCAGCGGGGGAAAGCAAGGGTCAGAAGGAGGCCGGAGAGGGACGAGAGAAGAAAAGCCCTCCCCAATGTTTTAGGCCCCGTGACACTTTTTATATTTTTTTCCACTTCCGCAGGGGCAAGGGTCATTGCGGCCGACCTTGGGCTGGTCTCGGCGGACGGGTTGAGGTTGTTCGCGAGGCGCACGGGCGGCAGCGACCGGAAGAACAGGGTCTTCCACGCTCGTCGATTGAACCGCCGGGATCCTTTCGGCCTCGGGATGAACGAACTGCTGAGGAGTTCTTTCAAGGGTGCTGGTCATCTTTTCCTCTCGGACGGCGGCCACCTTGAAGAGGAAATCGATGGTGTCATTTTTGATGTTTTCCACCACCTCATCAAAGAGCTCAAAGGCTTCGCGCTTGTATTCCACGAGGGGGTCCCGCTGGCCGTAGGCCCGGAGATGAATGCCTTCTCGAAGATTATCGAGTGAATGGAGGTGTTCCTTCCATTTGGAATCAATCACCTGAAGGAGAATGTAACGCTGAAGGAATACCATGCGCTCCTTCCCAAACATCTGTTCTCTCGCCTGGTGTTGAACCTTTACCTTCTCAAGGATTCTTTCCTGAAGAAATTCGAGGTCTTTCATGTCTTCCTTGAGGATTTCCTCATAGGAACCGCCGAATTTGGAAGCAAGGGCTTGAATCAGTTCCTCGGGTTTTTTCTCATCTTCGCGGAGGTCGGGATTCACATGAAGAAGGAGAAGAGTCTCGACGACGTCTTCAATCATTTCCGAAAGGTGTTCCTGGAGATTCTCGCCTTTGAGGACGCGGTCCCGCTCGGAGTAAATGATTTCGCGCTGGCGATTCATGACGTCGTCGTATTCGAGAAGGTGCTTTCGGATTTCAAAGTTGCGGCCTTCCACACGGCGCTGGGCGGTCTCAAGCGCCTTGGAGACAAAGGGATGCTGAATCTCCTCGCCTTCCTGCATCCCGAGTTTCTGCATCAATCCGGAAATTCGGTCCGATCCAAAGATGCGCATCAGATCGTCCTCGAGCGAGATAAAAAATTTCGAGGAGCCGGGGTCCCCTTGTCGACCGGAGCGTCCGCGTAACTGGTTATCGATCCGCCGCGCTTCATGACGTTCAGTACCCATCACGTGAAGCCCGCCTTTCTGAGCCACACCCGCGCCCAAAACGATATCCGTACCGCGGCCGGCCATGTTTGTCGCAATCGTGACGGCCCCTTCTTGCCCCGCTTGGGCCACGATCTCGGCTTCTTTCTCGTGATACTTGGCATTCAAAACCGTGTGAGGAAGGTTTTGTCTTTCGAGTAGCTTGCTCAATCGCTCCGATTTTTCGATAGAGACGGTGCCCACGAGGACCGGACGACCGGCTGCGTGGAGCTCTCTGACCTCTTTGGTGACCGCGTCGAACTTCTCGCGCTCGGTGCGGTAGATGCAATCGGAGTCGTCCTTCCGGACGCAGGGTTTGTTGGTCGGCACCACGACCACGTCGAGCTTGTAAATCTTTTGAAACTCGACGGCTTCGGTGGCTGCGGTACCCGTCATTCCGCCCAGTTTCTTGTAGAGTCGGAAGTAATTCTGAAGTGTGATGGTGGCGAGGGTTTGATTTTCCCGCTCGATCACGAGTCCCTCTTTCGCCTCAACCGCCTGATGAAGCCCGTCCGACCACCGCCGGCCCGGCATCAGCCGTCCGGTAAATTCGTCCACGATGATGACCTTGCCGTCCTTGACGACGTAATCGGTGTCCCGTTTGAAAAGCACATGAGCTCGGAGGGCTTGATGAATGTGATGAATCAAATCAATCTGTGTGTTCTCATAGAGATTCTCAACGCCTAAAAGCTTTTCCGCATGCTGGATCCCCTCTTCCGTCAAGGTCACCGTGTGCGCTTTCTCATCCTGTTTGTAATCCTTCGCTGCGTCAAGACGCAGGATGATGCGGTCAATCTTGTAATACTTGTCCGTGGATTCTTCGGCCGGGCCCGAAATAATGAGAGGGGTCCGGGCCTCGTCAATCAAAATGGAGTCCACCTCGTCGACGATGGCAAATTGAAGCTCGCGCTGGGCGCGGTCCTCCAGATTCACGACCATGTTGTCCCGAAGATAATCGAATCCAAATTCGTTGTTGGTGCCATAGGTAATGTCAGACTGGTAGGCGGCCTGCCGGTCGAGCGTTTTCATGTCGTGCTGAATCACACCGACGGTGAGGCCGAGGGATTCAAAAACCGGACCCATCCAGTTGCGGTCGCGACGGGCGAGGTAATCGTTGACCGTTACCAGGTGACAGCCTTTTCCCGAAAGCGCGTTCAAGTAAAGCGGGAGCGTCGCGACCAGGGTTTTGCCTTCGCCCGTGGCCATCTCCGCAATCTTTCCCTGATGAAGAACGATGCCTCCTAAGATCTGGACATCAAAGGGTCGCATCTGGATCGTCCGGCGTGCCGCCTCGCGCACGACGGCGAAAGCCTCAATGAGGAGATCATCGAGCGTCGCTCCTTTTACAAGTCTCCCGCGAAACTCATCCGTCTTCGAGCGCAAAGCTGCCTCCGAGAGTTTCTCGAGCTCCGGCTCCAAGGCCTTCACCTTGTGGACAGTCGGCCACAGGCGTTTGATCGTCCTTGAGTTCTGCGTCCCGAAAATTTTCTCTAGCAGGAACCGAATCATTGGGTCTTCACCGTCTTTTTCAAGTAAGCCTGGATGAAATCATCAAGCTCGCCATCCATCACCGCCTGACCGTTTGAAGTTTCCACCCCCGTGCGGTGATCCTTCACCATCGTGTAAGGATGAAAAACATAGGACCGGATCTGAGATCCCCACGCGATTTCCTTTTTTTCGCCGTACTGGGCCTTGAATTCGGCCTCGCGTTCCTTCAAGAGACGCTCAAAGAGGCGCGCCCGCAAGACCTTCATCGCCACTTCCTTGTTCTGATGCTGCGAACGTTCGTTTTGGCATTGTGTGACGACACCCGTCGCCAGGTGCGTGATGCGGACCGCGCTTGAGGTCTTGTTGACGTGCTGGCCGCCCTTTCCGCCCGCCCGATACGTATCGATCCGGATATCGGCCTCCTTGATCTGGACCTCCGGTGCATCCTCCACCTCGGCGATCACGTCCACGGACGCAAACGAGGTGTGGCGCCGCTTGTTGGAATCGAAGGGAGAGATCCGGACGAGCCGGTGGACACCGCTCTCGGCCTTGAGGTAACCGTAGGCGTATGAGCCTTCAACGAGAAAAGTCGCGTTCTTGATCCCTGCTTCTTCTCCCTGTTGAAAGTCGATGGTCTTCGTCACGTAACCGTGTCGGTCGGCCCAGCGGAGATACATCCGAAGGAGCATTTCAGCCCAGTCGCAGGATTCGGTGCCACCCGCGCCGGCGTTGATGCTCACGATGGCGTTGTGGTTGTCGAGCGGACTGGAAAGAAGACGTTGAAATTCAAGACCGGCCACTTCATGCTCGAGCCGGTCCAAGTGGTCTTTGAGTTCTCGGAAGGAATCGAAGTCGCTTTCATCAAAAAGAGTGAGGAGTTCGGAAATTTCTTGGGCTTCTTTTTCACATTTTTCGAAGGGTTCCACGAGACGCTTGAGGGATTTAAGCTTTTCGACGGTTTCCTGCGCGACCTTGCCCCGGTCCCAGAAGCCGGGCGCTGCCATTTCCTGATTCAGGCGGGTGATTTCGTTGGATTTTGCTTCGAGGTCAAAGATACCCCCTGATCTCTCTCAGGCGGGCCTGGAGAAATCCAAACTTTTCCTTGATTTCACGCGGGGTGATTTCCATAAAGGGCGTAGTATAGCAGGCCGGGATTAAAATTTCAGCCCTTGAGATGGCGCAAGACTTCTTCCGCGGCCTTGCGGTTCATCCCGGGGAGACCGGCGAGCTCGCTCACACCCGTGCGTCGGAGGATGTCGAACGAATCAAAGTGCTTTAGAAGAATCCGCTTCCGTCTCGCACCGATTTCCGGGACCCGATCGAGCTCGGAACGGACAATGCTCTTTTCCTTGAGCGTCCGGTGATAGGTGATGGCGAATCGGTGGGCTTCATCGCGGATCTTCTGAAGCAGATGAAGTGCGGGTGAATCGCGGGGGATGAAAACTTCTCCTCCCAGTCGCCCTGAGTAAACCGTCTCAAAACGCTTGGCTAGAGAGATCAGTTCGAGCTCCTGGAATTCTTCGCGTCGGAGAACCTCGGCCGCGGCGCTCAAGTGACCTTTTCCCCCATCGATCATGACCAGATCCGGAATGAAGGACTCCCGCCCCTCGCGAAACGCAACGAGCATTCGGCCCAGCGCTTCCTGAATCATTGCGTAATCATTGATCCCGGTTACAGTCTTGATCTTGTAACGTCGGTATTCAAGCTTGTCCGGAAGTTCCCGGTAAAAGGCCACTCGCGAAGCCACGGCCTCGTCCCCATGGATATTGGAAACATCGAAGCAGATGATCTTTTCAGGGAGCCGCTCCAGGTGCAGGAGGCGTTTCAATTCCAGGGTGGCCGAGAAGCCCACGCGGATCTCGGCTGAACGGGGAGAAAACTTCTTTTTCTTCAGACGGGCCAGGGCCCGGATCTGTTCCTTGAAAAACTGGGCGTCCTCGAAGCGGAGCTCGGCGGCCGATTGAAACATCCGTTCCGTCAAATAATCCACGAAGCTTTTCTTTCCTCCCCCCAGAAAATTTTTGACCTCGGCCACAACTCGCTCGTAAGCCGGCTTGACCTCGGGCTTGATGCACGGCGCCAGACACTGACCGATATGGTAATAAAGGCAGGCTTTTTTCGGGAGCGTCCGGCACTTCCTTAAAGGGAAAAGTGTGTTGATGAGCGTGACGGCCTCGCGCAAAAGCTTGGCGTCCGTATAAGGACCGTAGTAGCGGGCTTTCGGGTCCGATTTGCCTGCGGAGCGGCACTGCTTCGCTGTGTTTCTCGTAACATGGAGGCGCGGAAACGCGTCACCCGTGATCTTGAGAAGCGGGTAGCTCTTGTCGTCCTTGAGCTCTTTATTGTAGCGCGGCTGATATTTCCGGATGAGGTCCGCCTCCAGAAGCAAGGCGTCCACCTCCGTGGGTGTCTCGATGTAGTCGAGGTCCCGGACTTTCGTGAGGAGAACTTGAATTTTTGGGAGCTGTCCCTGGTTCCGGAAATAAGACTGGACCCGCTTCCTGAGAGATGCGGCTTTCCCGATGTAGAGAATCTCGCCCTCTTCGCCTTTCATCAAATAGACACCCGGCGTAAGGGGAAGATCTTCGGGCTTTACAATAGCTCCTCACCCACCCTTCCGGCTGCTCTTGCGCTGTTTCGGTTTCGGAGCCATTCAAGGGCGTCCCGTAGCTCGGGAACGCGGAGGAAAAAACAGAGGACAAGGTAAACCCCCGAGGAGAGCGAAACGCTTCCCAAAACGCTTGCGAGGAGCCGGGTCGTCTGTCCGGCGTTCACCCAACCATAGATCCCTTGATAAAACTGCCATGCGAGCCATCCGGTCCCGAGACTCGCGACGAGGATCCGGACCGAAGAAGTGAAAATTTCTCCTAGCGAAAAGTCAGAAATCTTCCGGTTATAGAGGTAAAGCAGCGCGACGAAGTTGAAGATTCCCGCGATGGAGGTCGCGAGCGCAAGTCCGCCTTCCTTTAAGGGTCCCATCAGGATGAGATTGAAGACGATGTTGAGGAGAAGCGTCACGGCGCCGATCTTCATTGGCGTTTTCGTGTCCTGGAGGGAGTAGAAACCCGTGACGACAATCTTCTGACCCGAGTAAGCGAAGAGGCCGATCGTGTAGCAAAGCGCCACGAAGGCCGTGCGCGCCGTGGACGCCGCATCAAACTCGCCGCGCTCAAAGAGAAGCCGGACGATCGGCGTGCGGAGCACGATGAGTCCCACCGTCGAGGGAAAGATGATGAAGAAAACGCTCCGGAGGGCGAAGGAAAGGGCTCGCTTGGCTTCCTCCATTTCCTTCCGGGCCGTGTGATGGGAGATCGCCGGAAGAAGGGCCGTCCCCATCGCGATGGCGAAGACGCCGAGCGGGAATTGCATCAGCCGATTTCCATAAAAAAGGCTCGAGTTGGCACCGGCACCGACCCAGAAGCCGAGCGTCATGTCAACTAAGACGTTGGTCTGAACAATGGCAAAACCCAAAATCGCCGGCAAAATGAGTGTTCCCACTTGGTGGAGACCGGGATGGGAAAAATCCCAGATCCATCGGGGAGAAAACCCGACCCGAAGGAGTGAGGGAATTTGAACCCCCAGTTGAAGTACGCCCGAACCCAAGATGAAAAAGGCCAAAAAGAAAACTCGTTTCTCGCTGGACAGTCCGGGAAGGGAAGTCACCCAAAAGATCCCCAGGATCCAGACGAGGTCAAGAATGATGGGGCCCAGCGAGGGCGAAAAAAAGTGGTGGTGCGAATTGAGGATCCCGGTGGCGAGCGCACAGAGCGAGATGAAAAAAAGATAAGGAAAGAGAACTTCGAGGAGGCGCGCGGTGAGAAGAACGACGGGCGGCAGGGAGGGTATCCGCACGAGAAAAAAGAGAATGATTTCGGCGATCCCAAGGAAACTCACGAGGGTGGTCGTAAGGAGTGTGAAGACCACGTTCACGAAGCGAAAGGCCGACGCCTCCCCCTCCTTTTGGATCAATTGAGTGTAAACCGGGATGAAGGCGCTTGAGAGGGCCCCCTCGCCGACGAGGCGCCGCAAGAAGTTGGGGAGCATGAAAGCGTAGATGAAGGCGTCCCATTGCCAAGTGGTACCGAAATGGTGGGCGCTTGCGATGTCCCGAATCATCCCGAGGATGCGGCTTGCGAGAGTGAGCGCCCCGATCAACCCTGCCGCCTTCAGCAATTTTGATTTCATCGTCTTGACAGGCCTTTCAGGCTTGTGATACTCTCTCGTTCCTTATGGCCAACGTACATGCCGCCATCAAGCAAATCCGCAAGGACGTTCGGAAAAGAGAACGCAATCAAGCAACCCTTTCTGAACTGAAAACCCTTTGGCGGAAGTTCGATTCCCTTCCGACCGCTGACGCGAAACAAGCACCCACGCTCGCCCGCGAGCTCGTTTCCAGTTGGGACCGGGCCGCTTCCCGGGGCATCGTGCCCCCCGGCCGCGCGGACCGTAAGAAGGCCCGCATCGCCTACCGCCTGGCGAAATTTACCCAATCCCGCTGATCATCCAGCGTTCAATCTCGTAACGACCTTCGGCGTTTCCCGTCTTGAGCTCACGATCCAGCTCGAAAAGTCCTTCGAGGATCCGTTCCAGTTCAACAAGAGAAAATCGGTCGAGCTCCTGGAAAAAATAAGACGTCCGCGCCGGTGAAAGGCGAAGTTTCGAAGTAATCTCCCGCTCTCCCACGCCCTGGGCCTGCCACCGTTTGGCCTCCCAAAGACGCCTCAACTGCCAATGAAGGAGGCCGGACACCGAGGGAAAATCCCGGAAGTTCGCTTCCAGGAGATCGTTCAAGGCTTCGAGCGCTCGTCCCACGTTTCGCTCTGCAAGCGCTCGCAGGAGATCATCGCCTCCGAGCTGAATTAGTTTTTCATCGAGGATTTCAAGGTCGGCTGGACCGATCTCCTTCCTCTCGCCTGTGTAAAGAATCAATTGATCCAAAAGAGAATCCAGAAAAAGAAAAGAGTCCCCCACCCGCGATCCGAGAAGCCTCTCGGCTTCGGGTATCATCGTCTTCCCGGCCCGCCCCAATTTTTCCCGGATGAACCGCGCGCGCATCGAGTCGGCCTTGGGTCGAAGGAAAAAAAGCTGCCGGGCCTCGGAGGCGCGTTCCACCAACGGGGGGTTTTTCTCAAAAGACTCCGCCTCAAAGAGGAAAAAACTCCGGGGGTGCGGCGACTCAAAATATTCCTGCCAGATCGCCCAATCACTTTTCGTGAATTGATCCGCCTCCCGGAGACAAAAGGCCTGGGCCGAAGCGAGGAAGGGAAGGGTTCGAGCCTCGTTCACGAGCTGGGCCACGGGGACTTCGAGGGCGCGGCGGACCGTGACCGGGAAGGGACTTCCGAATTCCTTTTCCAAGGAGGCGAGAATTTCCTTGCGCTTCTCCTCCGAGAGGAAGGGATGGCCAACGAGGACGAAAAGAGGGAACTTCACCAATCTTCGACGATGCGGTCGACGATGTTGCGGGCCAGCCGATCCACGGCCCGCTCTGAGGCGATCCCGCGCGAGACCGACCGCGGACCCGTCACGAAGTAAGAGGCATCCCCGGAAAAGTTGGGCTCTTCCCAGAGGACCTCCCCTGTCTTCCGGTCGACCAGCTTGAGGGCCACAGCGACGAAGAGCCGGTACTCCTCAACGCGCTCGAGTCCCGTGAAGCGGACCCCCTCTTGATCAAACGCAATGAGGTCACCCTGAAGGACGACGTCTGCCTCCTCCCGGGACTTCACCCGCAGGTTTCCGTCCTGTTGAAGCCGCCGAATGACTGCGTTCGTGATCTTGATTTCGAGACCGGGTTCAAAGGCGTAGATATTGGCGAGGGGGATCTTGTGCTTGAAGGTGTCCACGTGAATGGTGTGGATGTCCCGCGGCAGAACCGTCTTCCGGGTGTAACCGCACGAGGTCTGAAGGAGCAAAATCCCCATCAAAAGGATGGATGAAAGGAGCCGAGAGCGAAGCATCAGGAAGGGGCCTGGGGTCGAAGCCGCCTGAGCTCTTCTCCGAGGGAGGTTTGCCGCTTCTGAATTTCGCTCAACTTTGAATCGATCTCGTCCCGTTCGCGGCCGAGTTCCTTGACAAAGTGATCCGCCGGAAGCTTGCTCAGGAATTGTTCCACCACTTCCTTTTTCTTGGCGAGAAGCTTTTGCTCTTCCTCTTGGACCTTTTGTTCTTCTTCGATCAGACGGACCATGCTTTTTTCGAGGCTCTTGAGCTTTCGCGTGCGGACCTTGCCGCGCCCCGGCGAGAGTTTTTCCCACCGGACTTTCTCGAAGCTTTGGCGGTGGAGCTCGTAACTTCCGGTCTCAAGTTCGAGCTGCTTGTGAAGCGTTCGGATTTCCTCGGCAAGCGCACGTTGGCTCGGAGCCGGTTTCGTTTCGGCGACGGGGACTTCTTTCTTTTCGGAAGGGGTTTTCTGGGCTGTCAAATCTTCGATCTTCGCAAACTCCCGCTTCAGACGTTCCAATTTTTCGGTTTCCTTATTGAGCTGCCCGATCAACTTGTCCTTCCGGTCTTTCTGGGGGACAAGCCGGTTGGCGCTCACGATGGCTTCACGGACAAAGACATAGGGAATCTTAACAAGAATGGGTCTCACGGGACCGGTCCCGGCGAGCGAGGCTTGGGCCCTCAGCGCTTCCACTTCGCGTTTCAGGCGGAGGATCTCCTGGTTCCGGGTCTCAATGAGAAGACTTTCCAACTCAATCTGCTCGCGGAGCTCCTTGAGGAGTGCGGCTTCCGCCTGCTCTCGGGAGGAACCGCGCTGGGCCCCTTGGGTGAGCGTCACGTCGCGATCCGGGAGCCCGAAAAGAAAGGAGCGGCCGAAAAGGTAGGCGCCGCGTGCCGGTGCGGTGAGAATTTTGCCCGCGCGCGCTCCCGTCGTCTGCTTCTCCTGGCCCTTGAGGGCCCGCTCGACTTCTCCCAAGAGTTCCTCTTTCCTTTCGTTCCGATCTTGAATTTCATTGTAATAAGTCCGGATCTGCCGTTCAACCTGCTTAATGGTCTTTCGAAGGCTCTTGGCATCGACGGCCGGGGTTTCGGACTGGACGGCGAGCCGTCTTTTTTCCTCCACGCGGGCGAGCTCATCATCAAAGGCCCGGCTGATGACATCGACCAATTCCTTTTGGGAAGCGATTTTTTTGCGCCACTCTCCCTCCAAGGTCTTCAATTCCTCCGGGGACTTGGATTTCCAGTTCTTCGGTGTTTCCTTTAAGGGGTTCAAGGCGTCCACGGAACGGCCCAGGACATTCGTGGGCACGCGGAAGAGGGCCTGCCAAGCGGGGGCGCCGAAGTGTTTCTCGTAAAAAGTTTCTTTTTCTTTGAGTCTCTTTTCCAGCGCTTGAATTTGCGAAAACTGATTTTCGAGCTTCTCCTTCTCCCCCGCAAAAGAGGCTTCCGCTTGCCCTGCGAGGCCTTCCAGCGCAAGGGTCTTTTCGTATTCTTGATAAAGGGATTCCTTTTTCATCAGGAGTTTCCGCTTCTCGCGGGCGATTTGATCCAAGCGCTTGGCCTGTACCCGCTCGACCTGCTCGACGGGAGAAGGCGCTTCCTTGCCAAAGGGGACCCACTCCGCGTAAAAAGGTTCGGTCTCGACCCCCAAGTTTTTCTCCCACTGGTTGATCTGCATTTTCTCCCTCGCCAGTTCTTGTTCCTCTTGATTGAGGGAGGCCTCCCAACGCTGGAAGGCGAGCACCAGATCGTCGGACGGGTTTTTAGCGAAGTGCTTCTTTTTCTGCTTGAGGGCCTTTCGCTTTTCTTTGAGCGTTTGTTCCTTCAACCGAAGAGCGGCGAGGCGGCGCTTGATGGTCTCGGGCTTGGCCTTGCGGACTTCCTTCTCTTCTTTTTCAACTCGCTTGAGTTCCCATTCCAGATCTTTCTTTCGCGCCGGGTCGGAATTGCTGATCGATTTGATTTCCTCGAGGAGTTTTTGTTTTTGGGTACTGACCTCGGCCTCCTGGGATTTCAAAAAGTCCGTGGGCCGTTCGAGACGCCGGAGCCGCTCAACGGCCTTTTGCCCCGCCGTCGTGTGAGCGTAGCGTTCGGCCACGTCGCGGTAATAAATGAAAGCGCTGTCGAGAAAGTTTTCCTTTTCGTAAAAATAGCCGATCCTGAAATTTTTCTCGGCGTTTTTCTCGTCAATTTCCTGCCGGAGGCGGGCCGCCTTGTCCGAAACGCTGGAGTCCGGGTAGTGGCTGAGAAACCGGTCGATCTGATCGCTTGCCTGGTCGATCACGCGCTGATCGCGCGAGGCCACCACCGATTGAAGATAGGAAGTGTCCGCAATCTGAAACCGGGCCTGAGGAACGAGACGGCTCTGGGGATATTGGTCGATGACTTTTTGGAAGGCCTCGATGGCTTCCTCGAAGTGGTTGATTTTTTTGTGGGCGAGGCCGAGATGGAACGCGGCCTTGTCGCCGTATTCGCTGTAAGGCGCGGCTTCTGTGATGTGCTTGAAGACTTCCACGGCCCTCGGTCCCGACGGAAGCACTTCGAGTCCCATCAGCCTGGCTTTCCTTCCGGAAAGAAAGAGATTGCCGATCTTGAACTCCCGCTCAATGGCCTCGGTCATCCGCTCAGTCTGTGGATAACGTTGCAGGAGATCGCGGTAAGCTTGGAAAGCGCGGTAATAATCTCCCGCTACTTCATAAATCGTACCGACCCGGTATTGCGCCTCAGGCGCCGCCTGAGCACCGGGATATCGCTTCAGGAGGAGCCGGAACTGGTGGGCGGCCTCCTTGAAATTCTTCGACTTGTAAAATTCCATCGCATAGTCGTACTGCTCTTGTGGGGAGCCCTGAATTTTTTCATCCGGATTCACGAACTTGCCTTCTTCGGGAGACCAGATCCAAGCCGCGAAGGCGGGGGAATTAAAAAGACTGAACGCGAGAATGACGACAAACGCGAGGGATTTTTTTCTCACAACTTGTTGAAGTATCTCTCCTTAGAGCGGGTTTTTGAACGCTCCAATATAACACAGGGTCTAACGGGTGTCAACGTGAGGAGGGCGGAGAAAGAAAGGGCTCGACTCGAAATGCTCCTTCCCCAATCTCAAAACGCAGCGCTCCTGTCGTCGCAAGGGAAAGATAAGGGATTTCCTCCCTTCGGAGAGAGTCAAGAACGGGTTCAAAAGAAGGTTTTTCATGGGGAATCACGACCCATTCCGGCAAAAGGAGGGTGAGGATTTTCTCCCAATCGGACGGATCCGGCTCGCCCCGCGCCGGAAGCACGAGGACGTCCACCGAGGAAAGTCCCTCGAGGACTGGAAAGGCCTTCCGAATCGCTTCGGTTTTCCACGTGGGAAGGATCAAGAACCGCACGCCCCGGTAATGGACCAGGAGAAAAAGTCCGTCCTTTCCCGCGCCGAGGACCCGAAATCCCGCGTCATCGTCCAGCTCGAGTTTTTCTTCAGACCCGATCGGAATTTGCACGATCCGCTTGAATCGTTTGGAATGAAACAACCGGTCGAGCCCCTTCGGAATTTCTGAGCTTCGCGGATAACCCACCGAGGCGACCGAAAAATTCCGAAGGAGCGTTTCAAGTCCCCCCGCGTGTCGGGCGGAAAAATCCGTCAGGAGAATTCCGGCAAGCCGGTTCACACCCTGTCGGCGAAGGAAGGGCCCGGTCATCCACCGCGCTTGATTGGAAGGCCGCTCTCTCCCGGTATTGACGAGCCAGTGACCCCCTCGCGGGAACGCAACGTCCACAATCTCGCTCTGACCCGAGGCCAAGAGCGTCAGGATAAAGTGAGAATTTTTCCGGGGTAGGAAAAAACAGGCAAAGACCACGAGCCAGATCGAGAAGGCGATTTTCCGGCCGGCCGGGAAATGGGGGGCCGGCACTCTTCGAACGAGGAGCAGAAAAGCGAGCGCGGCGTAGTAAAAAAAGATGAGGCCTAAAGAAGGAGGCTTCAAATAAACATAGCCCCACGGTTTCTCAGCCCAAAAGTGGATCCAAGCGACGCCGGCCCTCAGGGCAAGGGACGCCGCCTTGACCAGCAGAGGACCGGCCAGCGGCAACTTTCCCAGAGGAAGGGCCACGAGCCCCGCTAATACTCCCAGGTTAAAAAACGGAATGGCCAGCGCGTTGGCAAAAACACTGGTCCAAGAAAACACACTGAAATACACCGTGCACAAAGGAAAGGTCCCGATGAGCACGGTCACGGTCTGAAACCACTCGCCTCTTCTTTCTTCTCCTTTTGAAGAGAGAAGCAGGAGCGAGAGAACCGAAAGAAAGGAAAGTTGAAAACCGGCCTGAAAAAGAGCTCCGGGGTCGAAGACGAGGATGACAAAGAAAGCAAAGAAAAGGCTGTTGAGAAGGTCTTTCTCCCGTTCAAGGAGAAGGCCCGTGAAAAAAAGTCCGCTCATCCATCCGGCTCGCACCACGGGAATTTCCGCGCCCGAAAGAAAAACGTAGGCTGTGGCAGCAACCAGTCCCGCGGCGGCGGCCCCCTTCTGCGGGAGGCCCATCGCAAGTGCGATGAGAAAGAGGCTGCCCGCCACGAGCGTGATGTTCATCCCGGAGACGGCCACCAGGTGCGCCGTGCTCGTCTTGATAAAGTCATCCCGCATTTCTTCGGAAAGGTCCTTGCGGATCCCAAGGATGAGCGCCTTCAAGAGTTGATTCGCAGGCGCCTCAAAAAGAGAATCCAGATGCCGGGCCGAAAGTTCGCGAAGTTTTTGAATCCAAACGACCGGCGAAAGAGGCCTAGGCGGGGCCGAGAGAATCCGAAGCGAACGCTCACCGTAACCTTCCAGGACCGCGTGGATCCCCTGGTCCGCGAGATACCTCCGGTAATCAAACTCGCCCGGGTTTTCGGGTGCCTTCGGCGGGAGCAGCTGTCCGCGGACCCGGACACGGCTTCCAAAGGGCGTCATCTCTCCCGGATTGAAAAGGAAGACCTGGACCCTGCCGGTCGTTTCGAAAAACTTTCCTTCTCGGACGAGGTTCTCAGAGGAAAGGACAAACGAATGAACGCGTCTCCTGCCCTTTTCCTTGACCACGGGAAGGGAAACCACTTTTCCCTCGAGGCTCGCCCATCCGTTTTTTTGAACGAATTGGGAAACGTGATGAGCGGGAAGCGTGAGGGCCTCGCGGATCCGGAGGATTCCGATCCCGGACACGGCCGCGAGAAAAAGCGGGAGAAACGCACGCCTCCCGCGCGAAAACCAAATCAGGGGAAGAAGGAAAAGCGTGGAGAGGAAAACGACCCGCCCCGGAGCGGGGACGAATTTTCCAACCAGGATCCCCGCCGCTAGACCTGCGGCCGGCCAGAGAAAAGGCCGCCGCATCAGCGGATGAGCCTAATCCGACCTCCGTCTTCTTGGGTAAAGGGGACCGGTTTCAGCATCGTTCCGCCTTGCGCCGCGAGAGGGTTGGAAAAAGAGGGGCTTCGAAAGAGGGAAAGAAAACCTGTGCTCACAAGAAGCAGGGCCAGGAGCAAAGCGAAGAGTGTATCTTGATAATAACGTAGGCGGTTCATGGTGAGACACCCGTTCTAGCGGGAAACCTCCAAACGGGTCAGGTGAGTATTCGAGTCGCCGTAAAGATTCAGTTCCACCTTCTGGCCTTCAACCCCGAGAACCACGCCGCTCTCATCGATCGATTCCACCACAGCCCCGTCCACTCCGTCTCCCACCCGGACCAAGTGGTTGTTGACGATGGCGGTGTGGTCCGATCCCACTTGCGTGATGCCCGTCAAAGTGAAGGGGCCCCGCGGGAAAAGCGCATGAAAAGAAGACTTTTGGGTGGGCTGAAACTGATGATCCGTTTCGGGACGCGTGAAGAAATAAACGAGACCGGCGAGAAAAAAGAAAACGAGTACGCCCGCCATGGCATAAAGAACTCCATGATTCTTGGAAGATTCCTCTTTGGGGAGATGGGCTCGAGGTTCCGGCGTCGAAACGGGCGTGGGTCTTCTCCACCCCGATTTTTTTTCCTGGTCCAGCTTCTCGAGCGCTTCGTGGATCAGGCTCACGCCGGAATGCCCTCAAGATCCGCTCTCGCCTCGTCCACGAGCGCCGCTTCGACGATCCGGACATTTTTGGTGAAGGCCGCGAGCAGGGCCCGGTCCGCAAGCACGTTGATCAAGCGGGGAATGCCGGCAGAACGCTCATAGATCCGCTCCACGGCCTCGGGTGTGAAAAGCCGTTCTTCGCACCCCGCCACCTGAAGACGGTGGGCGATATATTTTTCGGTCTCATCTCCACTGAGAGAAGGGAGATGGTGGCGGATCGCGATTCTTTGCCGAAGCTGCGCCAAGTCCGGACGGGCCAGAAGCTCCCTGAGCTCCGGCTGACCCACGAGGATGATTTGAATGAGCTTTTCGCGCGTGGTCTCGAGGTTCGAGAGAAGCCGAATTTGCTCGAGGGCCTTGGGGCTTAAGTTCTGCGCCTCGTCGATGATGACGACCGTGTTCATCCCCTTCTCGAGTTCTTCCAAGAGGAAGCGGTTCAGGGCATCGAAGTAATCCTTCCGCCGCCGGCCCTTGGTGGTGATGCCGAGATCCTCGACAATCGTCTCGAGGAGCTCGATCTGGGAAAGTTTGGGATTGAAGATGAAGGCCGTGTGGGCCTGACCTTCCAGTTCCTTGAGGAGGGTCCGGCAGAGCGTGGTCTTGCCTGCCCCGATCTCACCGGAAATTTCCATGAATCCGCGCCGATTCTCGATTCCGTAAAGGAGCGTCGAGAGCGCCGCCAGGTGATGGCGGCTGAAGTAGATAAAACGCGGATCGGGCGTGACGTTGAAAGGCAGTTCTTTCAGTCCGAAGAAGGATTCGTACATTATTTTTTGAATGTTATAATTCCCTCCACCTTCGCCGACGGAGTGAGCTGCCGGTCCCACGAGGGAGACCGACGGGTTAGGGTGGTGGAGTCACCCCTTTCTACGATCCAGAAATTCACCCACTCCAATGGTTCCTCCGTTTCCCCGAAATCGGGAATTAGGCGTGACTGGCGATCAAGCAGTCTCTGTGGCTGCAACTTCCACCGACTTGGCAACCCAGTTGCCGCTGGTGGCGTCCTTGTCGGCCTCGATCTTCACGGTGTCGCCCTCAATCACTTCAGCGAGAGCCGTAACCTCTCCCGCGTACGTGGTTGAATCGTTCACCGAAATGCTGACGTCTGCAGCGGCACCGGTCGCGGCGTCCTTTTTGCTGACCTTAAGCACTTTGCCAGCCAAATCCACGCTCGATACCGTTCCCTGAACCGTCTCGGCGAACGCAACGCCGGACATCGTCAACACGAGAGCCAGTGCGAGAAACAACGATACTTTCTTCATTCCACTCACCCCCTTTCTTTAGTGAAAATGTTTACCTTGGAACCCCCCTAAAGTCAAGACCTCTTAAATTCGAACACCCGGCCGTCCTTGCGGGGGAGATTCACGGTGAAATACGGTTCACGGCCGAACGAAACCGTTTCCTTCTCACCCGTGAAGAGGTCCCGCGCCACCACTCTCCCCTTTCCTCGAAAATGGGGAAGATGAAGGAGCGCGCTTTTTTCCTCGTTCCCGTTGTTGACGGCCACGAGGTAACACGTGTTCTTGCCCCGTTCAAAAAGGGCCGTCTTCACTTCGCGGGTCGACGAATACGCATGGAGAGGGATGCGGAGCGAGTGCAGGATTTCCAGCATCAGTTCGGCCGTGGGTTCAAACCCCAAATGAATCAATTGTCCCTTTCCAATCCGCTTGCGGTAGCCCACCGTATGACGGCCATAGGGTCCGAGGAACGTTTCGATCGGCTCACCCTGGACACGGTCAAAGCTGAAGACGGAGCTCGTTACCGAGATTTTCGGCCGATCGGGGGCAAACTGAATCGGGAACTCCCGCTTGAATTCAAAGAGGATGCGGCTCGGCTCTTCGAAGCCGACCAGGTCACAGGGCTCGAAGTCTTCGTCCTTTCTCGGAAAATTCCGGAAGGCGACGAGTGTCCCTCCCCCTTCAACGTACCGGCGGAGGTTGCGTTGGGCTTCGCGGTCGAGCCATTGATTCCCGGAATAAAAAAGCACTTTCGGACCGGAAATAGGATTGCGGGGATCAAAGAGATGATAATCGATGTCGGCATGGTAGAGAGCGGTCAGGATGGAGCTATTGTGCGTGAGCGTGCGGGCCGCGTACTGGATCGGGTTGAAAGTCACTCCCACGTCGCTCAGTTTGGTCAGAGAAGGAGGATCCATTCGTTGAAAAATTTTCACGAGGTCGCGGAAGACATTGTAAAGCTCCGGCCTGACCCGCCCCCACTCGTTGATGGGCGACATGTACCAGTTGTCGCGGTTGACAAGCATGTACCAATTCCATCCCGTGATGCCCCCCAGGAGCGCCGAGAGCGTGATGAGCCGGTAATGATTGGGCGTGAAGATCCCCGATTCGTAATGGCGCGCGTGCCAGATCCCCGCGCCGAATTCCGCGATGAAGGCAAGCGGTGAAACGCCGCGGAGGTAACGGACCTTGTCGATGAGTTTTCGTTGTTCGAATGGATCCTCCGAAAGTTCTCCGGACGGATAAAGATCAACCCCCACCGCGTCCGCCGCGCTTTGCATCTGGAGCCAGTCATGGGCGTAGAAGAAAGGATAAAGGTTGAGGTAAACGGGGATGTTAATCCCGAGTGAGCGGAAGGTCTCGACGTTCCAGCGGGCGCACTGAAGTGTGTAATGATACTTGAACTTGAAATAATCGATGTTCCGCTTGAGTTCCTTGTCTCCCTTGAGCGCCAAGCCCGGCTCGTCCTTGAGCATCGTGGCGATGAACGGGGCGGCCTCGTTGAAATTTTGGTATTTCGTTCCCCAGCTTTCATTGAGCTTCGCGAGCTGGCCACCATAGAGCTCCTTGATGAAATCCTGGAAAAGACCCGGCTTGCCGTTCAAGCCGTACTGATTGCCGAAGAGGTCCGGCCATGGGTCGATTTCGTTGTCGGCCTGAAGAAGAAGAATGTGCCCGCCGGGCCGCGTTGCTAGAAAAGGTCGGATCACTTGGGTGACCCGCTTCAGGTATTCTTTGGCGTAAGCGAGGAATTGAGGATGAAGGCGGTGATATTGGTGTGCATATTCCGGGATCCCCTCGTTGGGCCATTCACTATAGATGTAGGGGCCGGGCCGGATAACGACCCAGAACTTCTTTTTCCGGGTGAGCTCGAGGAACCCCTTGAGATTGCGCGTCTCATCCGTTTTCCCCGTGAAATCGAACTTTCCTTTTTGGTGCTCGTGATAATCCCACGGAACGTAAGTGGAGACGACCTCGATCCCCGTCTCGCGGACCCGCTCGAGGATCTCCGACCAATAACTCGGATTGACACGCCAATAATGCACTTCTCCCGACACGAGCGGGACTCGTTTCTTCCCCACCCAAATCGCGTTTTTCTTAATTTCAACCTTGGGCATCAGACCACCACGTTGACAAGCCGGTGCGGCACGGCGATGACTTTTTTCACGTCCTTGCCGTCGACCCATTCTTTGACTTTGGAATCCTTGAGGACCAACGTTTTCAATTCTTCCTCTGAAATGTTCCGGGAAACTTTCAAATGAGACCGGACGCGCCCTGAAATCTGAATCACGATTTCCTCTTCCTCTCGCTCAAGGGCCAACGGATCAAAACTCGGCCACGGCTCGCGGAAAATAGTCCCCTTCCCTCCCATCCGTGACCCAAGTTCTTCGGCAAGGTGCGGCACGAAAGGAGCAAGGAGCAACACCAATGTCTTCAAACTTTGCTGGAAAAGATTCCGGTCTTCTTTTGAAGCGGGCCGGAACCGGTACAGAGTATTCAAGAATTCCATGCACGCGCTCACGGCCGTGTTGAAATGAAAATCACCTTCCAAATCCTCCGTCACTTTTTTGATGGTGGCGTGAAGACGGAAACGGATTTCTCCTGCCTCCAAGGCCTCCCCTTCCAGCCGTTCACCCGAACCCGTACTCGACTCAGCCGCAAGCCGCCAAAGCCGCGCCAGAAACCGGGACGCTCCTTCCACGCCCGTGTCCTGCCACTCAGCGTCCTTCTCGGGCGGCCCTATAAATAAGGTATAGAGCCGAACGGTATCCGCCCCGTAGCGCTGGATCAGCTCATCCGGGCTCACGACGTTACCCTTTGATTTCGACATCTTGGCGCCGTCCTTGATGATCATTCCCTGTGTGAAAAGTTTGGCGAAGGGCTCCTTGAAAGCAACGTGTCCGAGATCATGAAGAACCTTCGTGACGAAACGGGAATAAAGAAGGTGAAGGATCGCATGCTCGACGCCGCCGATGTATTGGTCCACGGGAAGCCAGCGGTTCACGTCCTTCGGATTGAAGGCTTGCGACCCGTCCTTCGCACTGATGTAGCGGAGAAAATACCAGCTCGAATCGACAAACGTGTCCATCGTGTCCGGCTCGCGGCGGGCCTTGGCCTTGCAGCGCGGGCAATTCACCTTTTGAAATTCGGGATGATCCCGGAGCGGCGAAACACCGGTGGGTTTGAATTCCACCTTCTCGGGCAGAAGCACCGGCAAATCCTTTTCGGGAACCGGCACGGTCCCGCATTTCTCACAATAAATAATCGGGATCGGAGCGCCCCAATAGCGCTGGCGCGAAATCAACCAGTCGCGCAACCGGTAATTGACGGCCTTCTTGCCGATTTGGTTCCGTTCCATGAAGTCGGCGATTTTTTCTTTTGCTTCCTCGCTCGAAACGCCCGTGAAGGCGCCCGAGTTGACGAGGATTCCCGGATCCTCGTAAGCTTCTTTCATTGTTTTTTCATCGAGCGGTTTTCCCGGCTGGTCAATCACGACCTTGAGCGGAAGCTTGTATTTCCTGGCGAATTCGAAGTCCCGCTGGTCATGCGTCGGCACCGCCATCACCGCACCCGTTCCGTATCCCATCAAAACGTAATTGGCGACCCACAACGGGATTTTTTCCTTCGTCATGGGATTCACGACGTAGCGCCCCGTGAAAACGCCGGTCTTCTCCGTCTCCACCTGCGTGCGGACTGTAATGTCTTGCTCCTTCATTTTTTGAACGGCCGCTTCCGCTTCGCGCTGATTGGGAACACCCTTCAAAAGTTCCGGAAGCCTCGGGTGCTCGGGCGAGAGGACCATATAAGTGGCGCCGAAGATCGTGTCCACGCGTGTGGTAAAACACCGCAAGGGTTCGCTCCCGTCCACCATGGGAAAAACAATTTCCACGCCCCGGCTCCGGCCGATCCAATTTTCCTGCATCACGCGCACGCGCTCGGGCCAGCCGCCGAGGAGTTTCAAATCCTCAAGGAGCCGGTCGGCATATTCTGTGATTTTAAAAAACCACTGTTCGAGATTTTTGGTGATGACTTCTGTTTCGCAGCGCTCGCAGGCGCCGTCCACGACTTGTTCGTTCGCGAGGGAAGTTTGGCAGGAGGGGCACCAGTTGACCGCAGCGTGTTTTTTGTAAGCGAGACCCTTTTCGTAAAGCTTCAGAAAAATCCACTGCGTCCACTGGTAATATTCCGGAAGGCAGGAGATGACTTCGCGCGACCAGTCGTAACCGCACGCCCATTCGCCGAGCTGTCGCTTCATATTTTGAATGTTCTGGAGCGTGCTGGTCTTCGGCGGAATGCCGCGCTTGATGGCTGCGTTTTCGGCCGGAAGTCCGAAGGCATCGAAACCCATCGGACTCAACACATTGAAGCCGCGCATCATTTTGTAGCGGGCGACCGCATCACCAATGATGTAATTGCGGCCGTGTCCGACGTGGAGCGCAGCGGAAGGATAAGGAAACATCACGAGGCAGTAATATTTGGGGCGGGAGCCATTCAGATCGACTTTAAAAAGCTTCTCCCGTTCCCAGAATTTCTGCCACTTCGGCTCGATCTCTTGGAAAGGATGCACCCGGGCAGGAATGGCCATGAGCGGAAGTTATTCTAACCCCTGGCTCTCCCCTTCATCAAGAAGAGCTTGGTAACGTTTGAGAAACTGTCGGTCCTTTGGACGATGGGCCATCCGTTTGGATTGAATCAGTTGGGCCAGTTTTCCCACCCGGATGGGAATGTCTTCAACCGTAAACGTCATGGCATCACGGGACAATTCAGAAAAAGGAAAACCGGAAACTTCGAGGAGCAATTCGACCATCCATCCATAGGGAGTCGTGGCCATCAAAGTTTGTCGCATTCCCACCACTCCCTTTAAATCGGTGAGATTCAAAGTCCCCTCAGAGGTTCCCAGGTTAAAACCTAAACTTTTGAGGATATTTAATGCCTTGTCCACATTTTTAAGGGCGGGTTCCACAAAAATATCGTAATCCATCGTACCGAATATTTGCCGGGCATCTTTGCCGTAATAATTAATGCCCGCCATTCCCACCACCACATAGCGCACCCCTTTTCGATTGAAATGGTCGATGACATCGAGATAGGGGTCGTCCGGAGTCTTACGGCGCTTCATTTTTTTCTTCGCGCGGCCCTGTAATGTTTCTGCCACGCAAGAAGCACGCGGTGAACCCAACTGCGGTCAGCACCATCGGGGAAACTCGCCTCCTTCTTTTGAAGAAGCCTGAGCATCCGTTGAGAGGAGAAGGGTTGGAGAGGAGGCTCCACTTGAATCAAATCAGCGGGACTGCAACTCAAAAGCTCGGCGATGCGACCCAACAACTTGAGAGAGACGGTCCTTCGACCCGCGTCCATGGCAGAGAGGTTGGGCCGATAGAGGTTCAGCCGGCGGGCAATTTCAGAGGCCGTCATCCCCCGCTCCCGCGCCAACGCGGTAATCCTCGTCCGTACGCGCATGAAATAAAGTTATCACAATATGATAACTTTATCAAGCGCTGAGGCACCCTGAGATTACGCCGCGTGGGCCATCGCCTCGTGGGCAGCGGCCTCGAGGAGTTTCATCTGGATCACAGCGCGGACAAGGTCGAAGGCCCCTTCGTTCTCAGCCTGGACTTCTCCAGTAGGAAGGTAGACAAATCCTTTCAAGAGTTTTTCAAAAGGAATCTCGGCCGAGGCGAGGAAAAGCGCATTAGGTGCCACGGCCTTCTCGCCAAGGTAAGGAATTTCTCGGTCGCCAATGAATCGCTTCGAGTTGACGGCCTTGCGGGCCCCTCGATTCAACGCACCAAGAGGGTTCGAAGTGACGATGACATCCATCGGCTCTTTGCTCACGTTCAAATCCACGTGCTGTCCCTTGAAGACGATTTCGATTTGCTGCATCCTTGCTGCAGCCTCGCGACTCTTCACCAATCGACCTCGGAATCTCTCCAGTTCATATTTTTCATAAATCGAATTCGCTACGATTCGGACAAAAAATTCTTTATTTAAGCCCACCGTGTTTCCCACAGTTTCCATTAAGGCTTTCCTCAACTCAGAACGAACCGCTGCTTGGCCCGGTTCCTTGCCTAAGTCCGGCATTTCAAATTCCATTCTCAACTTGCCAATGCTCCGAATACGATCCACGATGCCCTGAGCGCCCGTAAGGCTCTCGGGTGTGGTAGAAACAGCAGGCGCCGCAAAAGCATCGGACCCAAAGATGAGACTTCCTATAACCAAGCGGAGGCCCGCCACAAGTCCAGGAAGATTGAGCTGGGCTCCGTCGGACCCCATTCGCTTTCCAAGAGCTTCAGGGCCGAACCGAGACTCGTCAAAAAGAACCAATGCCGTACTCGGTCCATCCTTCGCATCGGGGGCTTTCTGAAGTGGGAGCGAAATGGCTTGTCTCAAATCGTTACCTATCCGATTACTGAATTCTTGCTTTTTCCGCTCCTCTTGGGGCAGCCAGACTTTTTCTGCCGTGCGGGACACATTATTTCCTGTGGTCGAAAGCTCCGCCATGATTTGACGAGTTCCGAGCGATGCAAAAGACGACCAGAAGGAATTTTCTTCGTTCGTTGTCACCTTCCGCACCTCGGCGCGGGGGACGGAAAAATCGATTAAATCTTTTTTGAATGCCTTCTCTATTTGATGAAGTGCCTCATAATACACTCGTTTAATCGCTTTCTCGTTCTTCCCATATTTTCCTGTTTGCGCCATTTCTTTGTAGACTTCTTGTTTGAACGTCTCCAAGTTTCCCACATTAAAAATGGCAAGAAACACATCGCTTTGGGGCGATGGAAAATTTTCTTGTGCATAATCTCTGATTTTTTCCACCAAGTCCCGATGGGATAGAAGGTTGGATGGATTTCCTTCTTCCGGTCTTTTGGTTTCCGCCAACAGTAAACCCAGCTCTGTAACCACTCGGTCACGGATGTAGCGGTTTTCCTCACGTAGAATATCCTTCAATTTGTTTCTGATGGTGGAATTCAGCCAACTTTTAAACGGGGTGCGGTTCTTCTGATACCTTTCCCGATAACTTTCTTGAAGGCTCCCCACCTTTGGCGTAGGTTGCCGCTCTCTTCTTAAAACATAGGCAGCCAGGTCTTGAAACAAATCTTCTTTTGTATTTAAGGAGAGGTCATACACGAAATGGTATTTTTTGTAATGGCGTTGAACAGGACGCGTTGCGAAAGCCTCGAACCGAGCCCACCATCCGTCGGCGTATGTGTTTAATAAGCTTTCCATCTCGACGAATTCTTTTTCTTCTTGATCGCTTCGCACCTCGGCGGGGGGTTTGAGATCTTTCTTTTCAATGCGCTGAAGGGCAATGTCGACAAATTTTGAAACGTTCGCATTGGCTCCAGCCGCTTTGAGCCCTTCCAGAGCTTGCGCAGAATCTCGATCCCTCAAGACGCCGAGGATTCCCACGGCATTGATGAGTGCCACTTCATCGACATTTTTCCAATCCGCCAGAATGCCCTGGGCAATGGAGAGGACCGCTTGGCGCTCTTCCCCTTCCCCTCTCTGAATCAATGTCTGCATCGCCCCCACCCGATCGGCAGGAAGTTTTCCACTCAGCATACGTTGCCTCAAGGTCTCCAGGCTCTCCCCCGGAGCATTGCTCCGCACCTCGGCCCTGGCACGGGGGGATTCGCCCCAAACCATTTGGACCCGTTCATCATCCTTGAGCAAGTCCATCAAATGATTTTTCAAATAGACTGTAATGGAATCCGTTGTTTCACCCAATCCAATATCTCGGGCAAACGAGGAGGCGTAATCGCTCAGACTGCCAAACGTTTTCAGCGGATCCTTCACATCCACTGTGGCCAGGAAATCTTTAAACTCCTTTTCGCCCTTGATCTCCACCAGATTCGTGAGCGGCGGCTGCCACGTTCCGTCCTGTTTTTTCGTCCAGAGGTTTGGAAATTGCGCGTCGGCGGCGAGGCTCACATAGAAGTGTTGTCCGGTTTGGGGGTTCTTCACCTCGACCCAGGTGTGGAAGGTAGTTTGCCCCAAACTGCCGCGCCGGAGCGTGAGCTGGACGCTCGTGCCTTCATAGTGAATCTTGAGAAGTCCGAAGGCAAGGGGCGCCGCGGAAGCGCAGACCCCGCATTCGATCCTTCCCTCTTCCGGCGTGGCGGGTTTTTTCATTCTCAAGGAATTTAGAATTTTGGGTGTGAGCGCTTCGGCGAGACCTTGAAGATCCTTTTGGAATCCTTCCGGAGTGGCCATGTCCTCAGGGCGGGCCTGAGGAATCAAAACCTGTCCTTCTTTTCCATTCGCTCGTACCTCGGCGCGGCCGGGAGAGTCCGTAGAAGGGGGATTTTTTTTCTCTGAGAGGGGCGCAATCTTATCAGGCCTGATAAAGGTTTCGCCGAGTAAGTTTAATTGAAAATCGACGGAAGAATCTCTTGCGTACTCTTCGATTTCCTTAAGAATAAAAGCCTTGAGGGCCTCGGCATGTAAAATAATTCCTTCGGGAAAGATCAAAACATTTTGAAAGCCAACAATACCGGTGGGACCCGGGACAGGACGATTGAGAGTGTAATAGATTCCCTGAAGTTTTCCGCTATGAAAACGGGTTAGAAAAAACCCATGGCCAAATTCGCGATTCGATTCCCAACCCACGTACATCTTTCCTTCTTCCATTTTCTTAATTTCTTCATAAGACTCTTCCGGGATATTGAAACTTTTTGGATTTTTCTCGGTAACGAAAACCTCGATTGGCATCAAAGTAAGAAAGTGATTAGCGTCTTCCCAACGGGGGGGTTTGCTTTTATTTGCAAGATGAAGCACGGCTTGGATCCATTCCTTACCTAATTCTTGACGAAGCTTTTTTGAGCGGAAATTCTTAAAATGTTTGCGCAAGACGCGGGCCGCATTGGCAAGGTCTTCCAAATTAAGACCGGGACCGCTATCTGAAATTCTCAATGCCATTCCCGGTGTGCCCTTAAGCTCTGCCGTCTTGTCGATCTTCTCCAATGAAATCCAGACAATTTTCTTACCTCGGGATTGCATGGAAGCCTTGACGGCGTTCGGGACAGCTTCTCCCAAAATATGCCTTGCTCGGAATAGAACCTGTGCTTCATCAATGGTTGCACCAGCCCGCACCTCGGCGCGGGGGGAGGCAGCCTCAACCTCAGAGCGAATGTCATCAAGGCGTTTAATTTGATATCGAGCCCATCGCTTGAATTGCTTATATCTAAGAGGAATGCGATTGAGAAGTTCGTCGGAGTCGATAAAGATTTGCGAAGCGACGATCGCTGCCTCCGCCACCTCCCGGGCTTTTTCGGGCTCGTCGGCAAAGGTGTGGGCCCGAAAGGCGTGCCACCCATGGACAAATTTTTCGATCCGGGTCTGTTCATCCCTTGAAAATTCTTTTTGATTCAAACCCGCATATCTCAAAAGTGCAATGACATCCGTCCAGGAGAGCCCCTGGGTCATTTCTAGAGTGCCATTGCCATTAATAATTTCATTGATAACTTTCCCCAAATTCCAAGAAGGCAGGTCGTCGGTTCCATAAAACATTAGCGTGCTATATTCGGGAGATTTGATTTCATTCCATTCAAGCTCGCTTAACCAATAAACCTTCATCGGTGTCTCTTCTTCAGCTTCTGCTTTTTTATCCGGTTTCTCTCCCTTGGATTTATTCTCTTTTTCCGGTATTTCCGACGCTTCAGGTGGAGCTGGCGGCGTTGCCTCAACAACTGGAGCGGAAGCTGGTTTTGCGGCGCCCTTTGAAGAAGGTTTCGGCAGGGCCTGGATGAGGGCATTGACGGTCGTCTTGAAATTCAGATAGGCCTCTTGAAGAGGGTTGTCTTCGGTGGTATAGATTGTGTTTCCGTCTTTATCTTTCTCTGGTGTTAAGAATTCCGTTCCCTCAAGGATCGACGCCTCTGCGAGCGCTTGACGGAGAATCTTCGGATCTTTCCATGCCGGCGCATCCTCACCGCGAAACCAACGCTTCAATTTTCTGAGCGCAATCGATTCGTACCAGAAGACCTGTCCCTTTTTTAGCAGCAACCAAGCCTTGCGAAAACCGAGCAATCCCTTGTTCCTCTCCGCATCCAGATGGTCCTTCATCGCTGTGATCAATTGACCGACTGCGTCCCGGCTGTCCTGACGGAGTTCTTCCAGGCTTTTTGGTTTATTCTTCTTCACCGCGATTTTGACCGGCGCTCTCTTGGGCTTGGGTATCTTTTCGGATTCGGGCGCAGAGGGCATCGGTGGAGGCGCATCAAAGTCAAACGGGTTTTCAGGGGGAGTTTCTGGCTCTGGAGAAGCCTTGGGGCCAACGACTACTTCCTTTTGTTGCGCAGTCTCATTGACCCAACTATCAAATTCCTTGAGGTCAGGTGGCGAAAGATCAAAGTCATCGCTCGCCTCCTCCTTAATTTTTGAAAATTTCTCGTTCCCCGATTTTTCCAATTTCTGTACGAAACCACTCAAGAGCTCCCGCTGGGCCTGCAACTTGGTCTGGCCCTTCCTGAGCACAGGTTTCTTGAAACTTCCGGATGATAGGAAAAGGAGCAGTGTTCTGGGCTTGAGGCGAAGGCGGCGCGTTCCTTCCTTCGTCTCCACATGAATCCCACGGTAAAGATCCTCGAGTTTCTTGAAAGAGCTCTTGAATTCTTCATTGCGCAGGCCGGCCCCAATGACTGCTTTCACCAGGAACCGGTCGAAAAGATCTCTGAAGGTTTGAGTCAATTTCCCCCGCCCCGCGTCTCCCAGCTCCAACTCTCCTTTCCGGTAAGAGGCAATCACCGTTCTGAACTGATATTTGAACCCATTCCAGAGTTTCTTTGTGATGACCCGTTGATTTCCCCGGCCAGCCATGCGCCACACGTAGTCGAAAAAGGCTGTGAAATCCATACCCCGCTTGAGCTGTTCAACTTGAGCGCCGGTGTCCACTAGACTCCAAGGGTCTTTCAGATAAGCTTCGTTTTCGAGAAACTGGTTGAATTGGGCCTCAAAACTTTTCAAGTTTATCTGTGCGGGAGTGAGAGTTTTTGTAACGAACTCCTTTTCCAAGGGAGTGGATTCATTGATGATGGGTGTATCGATTTTTCCACTGTCTTCCTCGCTTTGCTTTGGCTGCTCTCCCAAGACCGCCAGCTCTTCTACTGGAATCGGCCGAACAGTAGGAATGGTTGTAGAAGGAGCCTCTTTCTGAGGTTGAGGCGACTCAATGAATTCCAAGCGTCGCAATCTCCCTTGCCCGATGACGCGAAGCTGGCCCCCACTTGCCAACTCCACGAGCCTCTCATAAGTCATCAGCTTCGTCCTTCCATTCGGCATCATGACCGGCTCTCCGCCCTGCTTCCGCCTTGCCATAATGAAGTCTTTGTGCTCCTCCAGGAATTTCATAACCTCTCCTGTGAGATTGGATGTCCCCTCCCGCACCTCGGCGCGGCGGAGGGGAAGCGCTTTCCAGAAAAGTGGGGGGAGCTGGATCAGGTAGGCGTTGGTCAAGGGTTTGTCGAATTCGATGGGTTGCAAGGAAAGCTCTTCGTGATTCTCCACCCGGTATTGGATCACAAGCGTGGCGTCTCCCTGGACAAAGGCAAGGCTTTGGTGGATCCCGTTTTCAGGATCTTGTTCGGTACTTAGGGCATTGATCGCTTTGGCCAAATTCTGTAAATCACTTTTCCTCTGGCTTGGAACCGCCGTGTGGACATCAACATCTTTATCAAGAATTTGAATTCGAAGAGTGGGTGAACCTTTCCCGAGCTGGCTGACAGCCACATCCAGATAGGGAGGGTCATAGCGTTCGGCATCGGAGTCACGAAATTCCCAAAGAAATCCCGCCCTGATTTTAAAGAATTCCTTGAAGGCGGCGGGCTCAAGGCCATTGTCGAGTAAAGATCTTTGAATGCCAAAGACAATACCTCCGATCGTCGCGCTCGTCCGTGTAAGATTATTGATATTCTTCGGTTCCTCAAACACGATGCCTGGATCTTTGAGGGTCTCGAGATAAGGAACGGGTTTGTCAGAGCCGTTATGCTCTTCCACAAAATCTCTCAACCGGCTCAAATGGAATTCCATCAACCGCTGAAAATCCTTGTATCTTCCTTCACTGACAATTAAATCCCCCGCCCGCACCTCAGCCCTTGCTTGAGCGGGCAAGGACTGACGAGCTCCGTCCCCCGACCGGGTCCGGTGTTCGTCTACGCGGGCGGGGCCTGGAGCAGTGGACTCAGTATTCTCGTCAACTACGCCCGCCACTCTCACGAATCTTTCCGGCTGTTGAACTCTTTGCTCACTCTTTTGACCCACTACCGCTGCGGCGATCGCTTGAGCAACCGTTGTCGGGTTCACCGGTCCGGGAAGTTCTGCTTGGGCTTTTCCCGTTGTTTCATCTAAGATTCGGCCTGCCGTTTCATCTATAACGGGTGCCTCTCCTACTTCCCCTTTAAGTTGCTGGACCGATTTGTCCATGGCAGCGATCCTGTTAGCAAGATTTTGAACGGCTGAAGTTCCAACCACAGTAGTGACACTCTCTGGAGACGGAGGAGTCTGGCTCTTCGCTTGTTTGAGAATTGCGCTCACGATTTTCTCTGCACCTGCGAAAGGAAGATTGGTTGATTGCGTTCCAGCGAAGACGGGCAGACGCTTGCCCAAAAAGGCATCCCGCACTTCAGCGCGAAGGGCAGGGTTGTTTTTTGTCACAGATGACGCATCCGAAAACACCTTGAAAGAATCGGCGTTCGCCTGATTCACCTGGTCCACGAGGGCGCTCACGCTCCTCTCGTTGAGTTCCTTTTTGTCGATGAGCATCTGAAGCCCGCTCGTGAAGGCCTTGAATTTCACCTGAAACTTTCCCCAGAGATTGTTGACGGTCTCATCCCGGAAGCGGTCGAGCTCCTTCTCGACCGCCTTTAGGACTTCTTCTTTCGAGACGGGCGCGAGGTCCTGGCCGAATTTATCGAGATAAGTCTTGAAGAGAAGGTCGATGTAGCGCGTGTATTCTCCGGCTTGGCCGACGCGGCCCTCGCTGGCGAGCCTTCGAATCACTTCATCGCGCCAGAGTTTCAGTTCCTTCTTGAAGTCTGGCTCCGTGAGACCGCTCATGAGATTGACCGAGGCGTGCCGGGCAAAGGCGTCGTAAAAAGTTGTCTGGAGGTATTGCTTGTAAGAAATTTTCCCCTGCATCACGCCTGCGTAGAGTTCCTTGCCGGCGAGGGAATTCATCTTTGGGGCCACGACCACGAGGGAATATGGCTGGCCCGCGAGGCCTTTTTCAAAACCCTCGGCATGGAAACCGCCGGCGAGGAAGAGGACGGCGTGCTTCTTTTTCCGTTGCAGAAGGGACTTCAAGTTTTCTTGAAAGGTCCGGTCGCGTTCGAGGGCGAGCCGGTAGAATTCAAGCGCGGGCTTCAACCGGTCCCGCTCCCCGCCCAAAATAGATTGATAAGACTCAGTGTTTCTTTGATAAGTCTCGAGGTCTTTACGCGTCAGCTCCAGATTCACAAGATCGTCTAGGAGACGGACCTTGCGGTATTTCCCGGCAAGCTCCCGCTCCTCGGGCCTCGTGACCAAGCGCTCCTCCGTCTCCTCGAGGAAAGCTTGAAGCTCGTCAAACAGTTTCGTCCCGCGGATCGAGGAAAGCATTTCGGTGTAGCCTAAAATTTCCTGCATCTCGGCCGTGAGTTTGGGCTTGAGGCCGATCGTCCGCGAAGCCTCGATGAGTTTTCTTAAGAAAGCTCCGGCGTCCATTTGCCCCGAGAGGAAGGCTTGATTCGCAGCGTTCAGATCCATCGAAGTTTTCCGGCCGAGCTTCGACTGGTATTTCTGGACGAACGAGACGGCGAGCCTTCGCACGGATATCTCGACACTTTCCCGCGGAAGGGCCGACTCCTTTTCAAGGTAATCGAAGAGGCCAGCCAGGTGCGGATAATTCCCGAGATTGGCATGGAGCTCTTTCGTCAGACCCGAGAGGTATTTGAGGAGTTCGAGGAGATGGGTTTGCTCAGTCTGAAAGGCCGCGACGTGCTTATGAAATGCATTGAGTTTCGGGGCATAAAGCGTCTCGCGCTTTTGGTCAAATTCGCTTTTGAGGGCTTTTAATTTGGTAAGGAGCTTTTCGCGTTCCCCCATCGCGGCGAGGTAGGCGAGATAATTTTCTTCGTAAAGCCGCCAGTTTTCGATGCCGTGATATTCGATTCCTTCCTCGTCCAAGATGGCGGCGATCTCAGGCGCGGAAAGCTCGGCCCGCTGGAGATACTCGGTGAACACTTTCTTCTTTACCTTTTCATCCGGGAAGGCGCGGAAGAGAGTGACATCAAACGGACCTTGTCCACCTTCCACTGCCACAAGGTCGATGCCGTAGCGGCCCTTCAAATAGTGGATGAGCTTCCGAGTGTTCGCCTGTGCGTCGAGAATGGCGTGGGCGTCCTCGATGAAAACGATGAGGGGAGCGTCCGGATTTGACTTCTGTTGGGATTCGATGCGACCGAGTTCGGATGGAATGCGGATGCGGTCAAACCGAAACTGTGCGGATGAGGAGCCGGGAGCAAGACCCACCGGACTCCCGAGTTGTCCCCACGACACGTTCGTGGTCGTGAAGACAAGGCTCGTCACGAAGGCGGTGAACCTAAAAATTTTACCGCTAGCAATTTGTTGCAATTGCATATAACTTGAGGCTTTGTTCTCCTGCTTATAAAGATTCGCACACAAACCCCCTTTCTGCAAACGCATGGGAATCTTTTTTTAGGAGAGGAAAAACTCATGTAACATACTGTGGAAGAATCGGTTAAGCGAAAACCTAACTCTCTACTTGCTCTTCCTATTCATTCCTTTTAAACTGACACTTCTCTCGAATCAAAAATTGGAATTCGGGCCGGCCCCTTTCGGGGACTGGCCTGTGTTTGGAATTCGGGCCGGTAGCTCAGTTGGGAGAGCGCCACAATGGCATTGTGGAGGCCAGGGGTTCGACCCCCCTCCGGTCCAAAATTTATGTTTCATGCCGCTGTGATGGAATTGGCAGACATACAGGTCTCAAAAACCTGGGGGCCAAAAGCCCGTGTCGGTTCGACTCCGACCAGCGGCACCATTCCCATCTCCACCTCCTCCTTACTTTGTATCTAACGTGGATCGCGAAAGATTAGCCTACGTCATTGGTTTGGCCATCGGAGATGGAAACCTTTCGAATCCGAATGGGCGAGCCACCCGACTCAGAATTACATGCGACACCCGCTACCCAAAGCTCCTTCGGCGAATTCAAACGGCTATCCAGGGATTATTGCCTGACAATAAAGTAGGGATTATCTACCGTGCCAAGAGTTATGTCGACGTTAGCTGCTATTCCAATCAATGGGAAAGTTGGCTGGGTTGGAGAGTGGGGAGAGGATCGAAGTATCGACAGCGAGTCACAATTCCTCAGTGGATTCAAAAAGGCAGGTTGACTACGATCTCATGTCTTCGGGGACTCATTGAAACCGATGGCTCCATTTATCGAGATCGGGGCTACCTGATGGTGAGTTTCACGACGATGATTCCCCGTCTTGCTGTAGATGTCTCCACCTTAATCACAAAACTAGGATTCAAACCCCATACTTACAAAACTCACGAGGCCAAAAAAGTAAAACACGTCGTCCGGCTATCCCGAAATGTCAAACAATTCATTGGGCTTCTCGGTCTTACGAAAGACTAATCCCCCAGCCTTTGAAGTCCTCAAGTTTCCTCCCCCGCGGCCGATCCATCTCTACATGAAGCCGTTATACACTTGTTCGGGATGCCATTGGTCGGGAGACGAAAGCCAGTTTATGGCCAAGATCCTGAGCATCATGTACCGCCCCAAGCACGACAATATCCAGGCCTTCAAGCAAATCAAATGCCCGAAATGCCAGTCCCTGGTGACGATCATCTTTGAGACGCTGAGCGGGACGACGGTGAAGTAAAGAAGGCGGGCCCTACCCCGAAACGATCTTCAACGCGCGTTCAAAAATTTCGAGCGCGACATCCACTTCCTCCTGCGTGACCACGAGGGCCGGCGTGAACCGGATGCCGGATTCTCCGCAGCCCAAAAGCAACAGTCCCCGGCGAAAGGCTTTGTGGACGATCTTGTTTCGTTCCTCGATAGCAGGCTGTTTCGTAAGACGATCCTTGACGAGTTCAATTCCAATCATGAGCCCCGCACCGCGCACATCGCCGATCAAGGAATATTTCTTGGAGAGTTCAACCAATCGGTTCTTGAGATAATCGCCGACTTCGGCCGCGTTTTGGGTCAGGCTCTTTTCTAAAAGTTCGATGGTCGCGAGCGCAGCCGCGCAGGCCACCGGGTTTCCGCCGAAGGTCGAAGCGTGGGCGCCCGGTCCCCAATCGACGATGTCGCTCCGGGCAATGATGGCACCGAGAGGCATTCCGGAGGCCACTCCCTTTGCCACGGCAATGATATCGGGCTCCACTCCCCAGTGTTCGATCGCGAACATTTTTCCCGTGCGTCCCATTCCGGTCTGCACTTCATCCACGATGAGAAGAATTTTATGCCGCTTCGTGAGCTCACGAAGCATTTCGTGATAGCCCGGAGGCGGCATCACCATTCCTCCCTCGCCCTGGATGGGTTCTACGACAATGGCGGCCACTTCTTCTGCGGGAATGGTTTTTTTGAAAAGGGTATCTTCAAGGTAAGAAACGCAGGAAATGTTGCAATCGGGATAATACAGATTGTAGGGACAGCGGTAACAATATCCGTAACCCACTTGGTGGACGCCGGGAAGGAGTGGCCCGAATTTTTCGCGCTGGACGACGCGGCTTGCAGTCAGAGAAAGGGCTCCGAGCGTGCGGCCGTGAAACGCGCCGAAGAAGGAAATCAATTTCTCCCGCCCCGTGTGGAAGCGGGCCAGCTTGATGGCCGCTTCGATCGCCTCGGCGCCTGAATTGGTGAAGAAGACTTTTTTCTTTCTCTCCCCCGGCGCGAGACTCGCCAGCTTCTCCGCCAGTTTCACCTGAATGTCATAATAGAAATCCGTTCCCGACATGTGGAGAAATTTGGAGAGTTGGCGCTGGATCGCCTCGACCACTTTGGGATGGGAGTGGCCGGTGCTTGTGACCGCGATGCCGGCTGTGAAATCAAGAAATTCGTTGCCGTCGATGTCTTTGACCCAGACGCCGCGGCCGGATTCGATCACAAAAGGATAGGAACGGGTGAGGGAGGGTGAAAGAACGGATCGGTCGCGCTCGATCACGACCTTGGCCTTCGGACCGGGAAGGTGAGGCGTTTTGATTCGCGGGATTTTCACAACTACTTAATCGACATCGATCTGGGCCTTCTGGAGTTTCCCGGAGAAGTCCACGAAGACCGATTTCCATTCGCTGAAGATGTCGATCGCAGTCTGGCCGCCCTCGCGGTGGCCGTTGCCGGTATTTTTCACACCGCCAAAAGGAAGGTGCACCTCAGCCCCAATGGTGGGACCGTTCACGTAAGTGATGCCGGCCTCAAGGTCGCGGATCGCCTTCATCGCCCAGTTGACATCCGAGGAATAGATCGAGGACGAAAGACCATAGGAAACATCATTCACCATCCGGATGGCATCATCAAAGCGCTTGAAGGGAATGAGGCAGGTCACGGGGCCAAAGATTTCCTCTTGGGCAATGCGCATCTTGGGATCCACCTTGGTGAAAACCGTGGGCTCATAGAAAAATCCCTTTTCGAGACCTTTCCCGTGGGCAAACTTTCCGCCGGTCTCAAGTCTCGCTCCTTCTTTTTTTCCAATTTCAACGTAATCATGAACGCGGTTTCTCTGAATCTCGTTGATGAGCGGCCCCATCTCGATTTCCTTCTTGAGGCCATCTCCCATTTTGATTCGTTTTGCGCGGTCGACGAACTCTTTTTTGAACTTCGAATAGATTTCTTTCTGGAGGAAAATCCGGCTCGTGGCCGTGCAGCGCTGGCCGGTCGTACCAAAGGCGCCCCAGACCGCTCCTTCCAGGGCCAAATCAAGATTGGCATCGTCCATCACGATCTGGGCATTTTTTCCCCCCATTTCAAGCGAACAGCGTTTCAACGTTCTTCCGCAGTGCTCCGCGACGAGTCTTCCCACTTCACAGGAACCCGTGAAGGAAATCAGCCGGACCCGGGGATGCCGGACGATCGCCTCACCCGTCTCCGGACCGCCATTGACGAGATTGACGACGCCCTTGGAAACTCCCGCTTCCTCCAGAATTTCAATCATCTGGAGGCCGGAAAGCGGTGTGTCCTCGGCAGGTTTGAAGACCACGGTGTTGCCGCAAATGAGAGCGGGAAAAATTTTCCAAGAAGGAATTGCCATCGGGAAATTCCACGGCGTGATGAGACCGCACACGCCGACCGGCATCCGGATGGACATGGCGAACTTGTCGCGAAGTTCACTCGGGGTCGTCTGACCGAAGAGCCGGCGGCCCTCGCCGGCGAGGTAGAAGGCCATGTCAACCGCTTCCTGTACATCCCCCAACGTCTCGCGGAGGACCTTGCCCATTTCTTTCGTCATGAGACGGGCCAATTCTTCTTTGCGTTCCTTCAAGAGAAGGCCGGCCTTCAGGATGATCTCGCCGCGCTTCGGAGGAGGGACAAGCCGCCATTCGGAGAAGGCGCGCTCGGCCGCTTCGACGGCATGGTCCACATCCTCCGATCCTGATTCCGGAAAGAGGCCGATGATTTCTTTTGGATGGGCGGGGTTCACGTTGGGGAAAGTCCGGCCGCTTTCGGCGGGAACCCAACGGCCGTCGATGAAGTTCAGGTATTTTTTGGCTGGAGCCACGATTCCTCCTTTTGGCCGAACCACCTTTCAAGTATCGGCATCTGGGAGTAATCGGTAAGGTCCAACTTGAGGGGCGTCAGGGAAATGAAACCTTCGGAAAGCACTTCCTCGTCCGTGGTGCCGTCCGGGTCGCAAACTTCGATCTCGCCCGCAAGCGTGTAGACCCGTTTGTGGTCCGAGCGGCTCTCCTGAATAAATTCCTCGATGAAACGGCTGTGGGCCTGGCGGGCCACCTTAATTCCCTGGATCTGAGAGGCAGCGACAGCGGGAATGTTGATGTTGAGAAGAATCCCCGACGAAAACGGGGCCTTCTCGTGTCCTTCCAGGAGCGAGGCGATGAACGCGGCCGCGAAGGAAAAATCCGTGACCGCTTTGCTCCCCAGCGAAACCGCAATCGCTGGGACCCCATTGATGAGTCCTTCGCGCGCCGCTGAAATGGTGCCGGAATAAAAAACACTGACACCCGTGTTAGGCCCCGGATTGATTCCGGAAATCAGAAGGTCGGGGCGGAAGGGCTGGAGTTCCGAGAGGGCGAACTTGACGCAATCGGCCGGAGTGCCAAAAACAGCAAAGTGGTTCTTTCCCCGCTCTTCGATGACCAGTCTCTGACCGAGGGAAATGGAATGACTACAAGCGGACTTTTCACTGGCGGGGGCAACCACGAAGCATTCATGCGCGGATTTGAGGACGTTGAAAAGCGCCTGAAGTCCCGGCGCCTCAATCCCATCATCATTGGTGAGAAGAATTTTCATGCCCCGATTATATCACGTCCCAACGCTAAACCGCCGTCCCCCATTTACGACGCAAATTGTTTTGAATCGGCGAAAAGATAAAGTGATCGAAGAACAAACCAATTCCCATGATGATCAACATCACGGCCATCACTTGGGACATGTCACTCAGCTCTCGACCGGCTTGAAGGAGTTGGCCCAGCCCCATGCTCACAAACAAAAGCTCACCCGCCAGCAACGCACGCCAGGCAAAGGACCAACCCAGTTTCAGGCCGGTCAAGATGGAAGGAAGTGCAGCCGGAAAAATGACGCGTCGATAAAGGTCAGACCCCCTGATTCCCATCGTCCGCGCAGCCCGGACATAGAGAGGCGGGATATTCTTGATTCCACCGTCCGTTGCGATGGCGACAGGCAGAAAGGCTCCCATGATAATGACAAATTGGATGGCCCCTTCGTTCAAACCGAACCAAAGAATGGCCAGCGGTAACCAGCAAATACTGGGCAAGACCTGCAACGCACCAATTAGAGACCCAAGGGTATCGTCGAGGACCTTGAATCGGCCGATGAGAAGGCCCAAGGTCACGCCTAAGAAAAGTGAAATCCCGTAACCGATAAGGATCCGCTTGAGGCTCATCCCCATTCCGATGAGGAAGGTACGGTCCTGGAAGCCGGCCACGAGGGCTCGAAAAATTGCAAGGGGCGAGGGGAAAAGGTAGGGCGGCCAGACCCGGACGAGAAAGAGCCCTTCCCAGAGTACGAGCAACAGGCCATAAAAAACCCACGCCCTCCAGGCCCTTTTCATTAAATCCCACTCCCCAGATCGACACCCGCAGGACGCAGGAAATCCGCTTTCTTCAGCTTCCACTCCGGATCGACTTCATTTTGTAAAACTTTTTCGATTTCCTCACGAAGCTCCTTCTGGATTTGTTGAATGGTGGTCAACACCCCGACGCTTGCGGCCTCGCGGGGCCTCGGGAGCTCGATTTTAAATTCTTTTTTGATCCGGCCGGGCCGCGCCGTGAAAACGAGCACACGGTCCCCGAGTCGCACGGCCTCGCGTACGTTGTGGGTCACAAAAAGAACGGTCTGACGCGTCTTCTGCCAAATCTCCTGGAGTTCTTCGTGAAGAAGGTCGCGCGTTTGGGCGTCGAGCGCCGCGAAGGGTTCGTCCATCAACAAGACGGAAGGGTTCAAAGCGAGGGCCCTTGCGATGGCGACCCGGCTTTTCATCCCGCCGGAAAGCTGGTGGACGTAAGCATTCTCAAACCGGCCGAGGTGAACGAGATTGAGAAAGGCACGCGCGATTTCGCGGCGCTTCTTCGCTTCCATTCGTCCCACGAGTCCGAACTCCACATTCCGAATGACGCTGAGCCAGGGAAAGAGAGCGGCCTCCTGAAAGATGACGACCCGGTCACTGCCGGGTCCTGTCACCTTTTCTCCGTCTTTCAAGATCTCGCCCTGGCTTGGCGGTTCGAGACCCGCCACCAGATTGAGAAGCGTGGTCTTGCCGCATCCCGACGGGCCGACGAAACAGACAAATTCCCCCGACGCAATTTCGACAGACGTTTCCTGAAGCGCCGTCACCTTTCCCGGCTGTCCCTCGAACTCCTTGGTGACGCGTCGGATGGAAAGCTTCATGAGGACGGTTCGAACAGGTCGGAAAAATCGACCTTGTCTTTTCCCAGATAACCGATCGCCGCGGCGCGCCGTGCGGATTCCAGCACCGATTCCTTCATCGGGTCAGAGGTGAATTCGATGCGGGCGAAAAACCGGTCCAAGTAACCCAGGGGGAGCGGCTTCCCCACTTCGCGCTCGAATTCCTGATTGAAAAGATTCTTGGCCTGGCCGTAATTTCGGTTGATCCATTCGGTGATCTCCGCGTGTGCCTTCACCCACTTTTGGACCCAATCGCGGTGCTCATCCAGAAATCTTTTCCGGGCCACGAGAACGGTCGTGGCGTACTTTCCGTTGGGCCAGATCTCTCCTTCCTCGAAGAGGATTTTTCCGTTCGCTTCGGTCGTAAGCCGCGTGAGCCAAGGTTCCACGGTCCAAATCGCGTCGATCTCATTTTTTAGAAACGCCGTGATTTGCTCCCCTCCAGAAATGTGAAAAATCTCCACATCCCCTCCCTGAGTCTTGGGTCGGAGTCCCTTTTCCTTCATCTGATAAAAAAGAGAAACGTCCTGGCTGTTCCCCTTTTGTGGACTCGCCACCCGCTTGCCGCGAATGTCCTCAAAGCGCTCAATCCCTGAACCCGGGCGGACCACGAATCCCGCACCGCCTGAGGCCACGCCGGCAACGATTCGAAGCGCTTCACCCCGTGAACGAACATACCCGTTGATCGCGGGGTTGGGACCGACATACAGAATGTCGATGGCCCCGGCCAACAGCGCCTCGATGGCCTCGGGTCCGGCATTGAACGACTTCCATTCAATGGAAACTTCCGGTCCCAGACGGCTTTCAAAATGCTGCGAGGCCCTGGCGACCAAAGCAGGAGCGTGGGTGATATTCGGAAAGTGACCGACCCGGATCTTGACCGGAGCCTCGCCCCAAGCCGGGACCGCGATTCCGAGCAAAAACGAAAAAAATGTGATTTTCAAACTTAGCCGATTCAACATGTGCATTCTCCTTTTAAAGTTGTGGACTAGATGTAATACATTTGCCGGGATTCGCTTGAGCGACCAATCTCAAGTGAGCGCGTACAGACGTCGGCTAAGCTCTTGTGGTCAAGGATATCTGAGATGGCGTTACGAACATCCAGTAGAGTGGAATAAAGGCCGGGATGACGGTCCTCCTTGTGAATGCGTCGCTCAATTTCTTTTGCGTTCCCCACCGGGGCGAGGGGTCCGTCCACCGATCGGATGATTTCCCCCACCGTGATCTGGGCGGGCCGCCGGGAAAGGGCGTAACCTCCGTGCTTTCCTTTCGTGCTTTCGACAAAATCGCTCCTCTTGAGAACCATCATGATCTGCTCCAGAAATTTCACCGGTAACCGCTCCTGCTCGGAGATTTCGCGCAAACTGAGTGTCCTTTGGCCATAGACAAAAGCCAAAGCCAGCAAGGTCCTCAATGCGTATTCACCACGCTTCGTAATTTTCATATCCGACTAATTTGATAGGATTGATAGGATTATAGCTGAATCTCCTGTCTTGTCAAGGGGTAATCCCTTAGCGGGAGGGGAGAATAGATAAGAGTGGGACGGGATTTTCCCGGCGGTGGCGGAGGTAGGCGGTTTTGAAAAACTCAATGGGATTCTTATCCTGAAGCCGCAAGGTTTGCAAAAGCGACATCAGCACTTCATGAGCGTCCGCGCCTTTTCGAGACATATTCTGGAAGGAAATCTTACGAAAGATCACATTGGGACGAATCATTCTCTCGGCGTGATTGTTGTCCTGGGGCAATCCGGGGACTTCCAGAAAAGTCAGGATCTCTTCATAATACTTCAAGAGTCTCTTGGATAATCGCCTCCAGTTTTTATTTTTGAAAGGCTGGCAGGCAAAATCCAAAAGCCGGGCCTTGATCAAACTCACCCGGCGGGCAAAGGTCCACGGTGCAAGCTTCCCACGTTGGGAATCCAATCTTTTGGCATCGTTTAAGATTCGTTTAAGTTTCCGGTAAGCCAACAGGTATTCCACGCTCTGGTCTTTTTCTCGACATTGATTCATTTCTCGAATCAAATGCACCAGACAACGCTGCCGTTTTCGGCCCAACTTGTCATAAGCCGACAAAAAATCACTGAGCACAATCCCTCGGTAGTCTTTGCCCAGCACCTCTTGAGGAATCTTTTGACCGCGGCTTCGGGTGATTTTGTAAACGGCCAACTTCTGGTTCACAAAATCCCAGAGCCAGTGATTTCCTCCGGCAATCTTCCAGCCCGTCTCATCCCCGTGTATCCAGGGACTGGCTCTTACTGCTTCCAGAATCACCTGCTTTTCGACTTCCAGGAAGCGCGCCAAACGCTGGAGCGCTTGGGCCAAGGCAGAGTCAGTGACCGTGAGGCCGCATAACTCTTGAAACATCATTTGAATCTTCGAGTACGGCAGGCCGTGATGATATTTCATGAGGATCGTCTGCACCAAGACATTCGGCCCAAGGTACCCATAGGGCACCTCCTCAGCGGCATAAGGGGCGGTCTTCTCCTGCTTGCACTGGCGGCACCAGTAGACATGACGGATAAATTTTGTGGCCTCGACACGGGAGGGGACAATGTCTTCTTGAATGTGCTCTTCAGCCTCGGTGATCAATTCGCTCAATGTTTCCTGCCGACAATCGGGACACCGCTCAAGCCTCTGCTCGACGATACGATCAATCACCTCAGGCTTGGGGCGAGTACACCCCGGATGCCCGACGGGCCTTCCCAGTTTCTTCCAGCGTTTCTTGGGCTTCGAGACAGGGACTTTGATGAAGGCGGGTTTGACTTGCTTCTTTAATTCTTCAAGCTGTTTTTCGAGCTCTTCCTTCTCTTTACGCAGCCTGAGAATTTCGTCAATCAATTCATCCTTGGATTGCTCGGCGAGAAGAACTCGAAAACCTTGAAAGATATCGGCGGCTGCCATCTTGATTGAAACATCGGCAGCCGTGCCGAAAAATCAACTTTTCTCCCCTCCCGCTAAGGGATTACCAACCTTCAGGACGGG
>Ga0209515_10000178_pt1 | contig 120770 bp, 121 predicted proteins | sample Subgroupgradi54m_FD_187454 | JGI IMG/M metagenome (GOLD analysis project Ga0209515, IMG submission 187454) | Subsurface groundwater microbial communities from S. Glens Falls, New York, USA - GMW60B uncontaminated upgradient, 5.4 m (SPAdes)... ... | reverse complement strand
TGTAGCGGATGGTGTCCTGACGCCTTATGGCGGCATCGGCCTCAGCGTCTTCGGCCAGTCTCAGAGGATCGGTGGCGGTCACCCCTTCGTAGTAGAAGATGGTCTCATTACGGATGGTGGTGCCGTTGGGTTTATAGTTATAGGCAAAATTTACCTTTTCCTGGCCCTTACCGTTGTGGACATCGAAGAAAGTTGCTGAAATTCGATTGGATTGGGAGATCTCGTCAATATTCTTAACCTTGTGTTTTTCTTCTTTGATCATCGCCACAATTTCGGATGTGCCTGCATCGATGACCTGGCTGGCGCGAAGATCGCCTTCATAGTAGCTGACAGAAGTATTTTTGATCGTGCCGTCTACTTTATAGATATAGAAATAATCGACGATTTCCTGGTTCTCAGGACCCTTGAAAAAAGTTTCTACTTTCTTTTTGCTTGTATCGGTATTGGGGTTGAGCGAATCCTTGATATCGTATTGAGTGGTCTTGTCTAAGCCATCGTCAATATCTCCACCTAAATGATAGTCGTAATCCGTTCTGAATCGCTGCGCTCCGCTCGGCGCATAAGTGATGACGTGGTCTACTTTTTCTCGGCTCTGAATGCCTGTATAAAAAGTTTCTGTCTGGGGAGTTCCGGAAGCATTTGCGCCTTTGTACTGCCTTACGACGTCAAGGTCTTGGGTGGTGTCGAGATTGTAAACGTAGAGATTGAAAAACCTTTCACTCCCGTCTTCCTTATATAGGGTGATGCTCTGGACCCTTTCTCGACCCTGGGGAGCGCCAACCGCGCCGTCGTATCGAACTCTTGTCTTCAGCGTGCCATTAGTCCGATGTTCATCGGTACGGTCCAGTTTTCCCCAGCCCGCCAACTGATCATTGACCTGTTCGACATAAAAATATTGAGTGGTAGTCCTTACAAGACCTGTCTTCGTATCAAATTGCTCAATTCGGGCAACCCTTGTCTCTTTGGTCGTGCCTCTCTGGTCATAAAAAGTTCTCGAAAGAGTCTTCACTTTGACGCCATTGTTGTCCACCAGAAAAGTTGTCACACTTGAAAGTACTCCGTCTGCACCATCATATTCATAAATCAAATTTTTTCCCGGAGTAAGGACCAATTTTATTTCGTTGTTGATATATCTAAACTCTGTGCTTTTTTGAATATTGATCGATGAAAGGGTGGGAATTGAGCCCACTGCGATCTGATTTTTGGTCGAGTACACCGATCTAAGAATGAAGGTCGTGGACAGATCAAGATCGGTTATCTCTTCATATTTAAAAAAATACAGTGTGTCGTATTTCCCGTCGCTATCTCCATCAAATTCGTTGTCTTCGTTGTGAAGAATAATGTACGAAACAAGACTGCCGGTGTCTGCCGGATCTACCCGCACGACTTGGCCTTTCAAGTCACCGTTCGCGATCTTATCTGCGATCAGGTTGGGATCCATCGGCGGGACACCGAGATCATAAATGGACACGTCATTGGGTCCGATAAGACTTGAGATCCTCGAGTCCTTCAGTTTGCCGCTGTACTCGATCCGGGTGGATTCGTCGTCGCCCGCGTTCGACTGCAATACGTAATCGATCGTGGGCCTGGCGAGACCGTTTTCATAGGCGTAATTCTGGGTGCTAAGAAGCTCGCCGTCCAGGTTGTATTCCTCGACGGAATCGACGCGTGACATGCTTCCGGCGCCTTTATACTTGGTTTTACTGAGAAGTACTCCGTCCACTTCGAGATCCACCTCATTGAGATTTCCGTTCAGCTCATAGAGATAGATCTGGGATCGAATTTCTACACCGTCCGCGTCGAATTCGGTCAACTTGGAGATCTTTTCCTTGCCGCGGGCTTTGCCCGTATATTCCCCGATCTCTTTCAAAAGCTCACCGTCCCTCAGGTCATATTTTGAGGTCTTCTGAAGGATGTCCCCCTCATACTTATAATCTGTCCTCTCACCGGCGACACGATTACCCTCTCGGTCGGTGTAATAGTCAGAGAAGCTCTCTTTGATCGTTTCTTTCCCCTTGTCTCCCTGATAAGTATTTTTCGACGTGAGCCGGTCGTCGTTCATCGCGATCGCCATAAGCTCCTCATCGGACAGGCCCTTCAGGAATTCGTCCTTCAGAAGACCCATAGCGTCCTTGGTGGTGCCGTTCAACTTGCCGTTCTTCTCTAAGAATTCAAGAAGCCTCTTCACGTCCATGTGATCGAGAATGTCCTCATTGGATATTTCAGATAAGATCTCCGCAAGTGTCTTTCCGGTATCCAAAAGATCTAGGACCTCTTCTTTGGATAGCTTGTCTAGGATGGCTTCCAGATCCAGCTCGCTTTTGGCGTCTTCGGCAGTCTTGCCGTCTTTCAGAAGGCCTTTTTCTTCCAGCTCTTTCAGGATCTCATCATTGGATTTGGACATATCGATACCGCTCAGATCGGCATCCTCAGCTAGAGAGCCCTTTTCTTTCAAAAGATCGATCAGTTCTCCGGAATCAAGCTTGTCAAACGCTTCCTGAAAATCGATCGAATCCAAAGTTTTTTCGACATCCTGCTCAAGATAACCTTTCGAATACAAAAGCTCCAAAAATTCTTTGGTGCTCATGCCCCTCAGAAGAGCGTCTTTTATCTCTTCATCGGAGAGAATAGAGTCGGCATTGGTGTCTTTTAGAAGATTTTTATCTTCCAGTAGCTTTAGAAGCCCCTTGCCGTCCATCAACTTGTCCAGTTTGTCGGATAGAAGGATGTCCTTGAGCTCTTCATTGGAAAAATCCAGACCGTCTTTATCGAAATACTGTTTGATGTCCTCCATGTCGTAAGATTTGGATTCCTTCAGGACGTCTCCATCATAGGTGTACTGGGTGTAGGTCTGGGCGTCGTTATTTTCATCAAAGTCGCTGAAGGTAGCCTGCACCTTTTCCTTGCCTTTTGCGCCTTTGAAGAAGGATTCGGCGATCTTCAGATCTTCATTCAGCAAACCATGATCAAAATCGGACCCGGACTCATGGGTCAAGTCTTCAATATCGTACGTCACCGTTTTCGTCAGCGCGTCGCCGGCGTATTCATTGATGCTGATCTGGGTCGGCTGGCCTTCGACGAAACCGGAGAGAACATAGGCGGCGTGACGGTTATCTCCGCTGCCCTCGAAATAAGTCTCACTGAGCAACCGGTCGGGAGTAAAACGACCCAACCCAAAGTCTTGGAACCCGCCTCTTAGGGGTTCCGTCCGGTCCTTGTCCTCCGTATTGATCTCCTGGGCCGCGTTGATGTAATCCCCGATGATCCCCTCGGCTTCGAAGGTTTTGATCTTAAAGAGTTCTGAGCCCTTATATTCGTAAATATTGATCGTGGTGTTGTTGTCGCCAAGCGTGTAGATCAGTTGCCCTCCGATGCCGGTATCTCCGCGGCGGCGGTCGTCGTCGAATTCGGTGTTTTTCTTTCTCAAGCGGGAAGTGAACTGATCCTCGAGTAGACGCGCCAGATCATCGACGTCTCCTTTGTCACGGATATTTTTTAAGGCGTCCTGATTTCTTTTCTGGAGATAGGAAGGTAAGTAGCCGATCTCCTGGGCTAAATTCTTTCGCCTTTCATTTTTTAGAGCATTGGGATCACCACCCGCCCAGAGAACCTGCTCATAAGCGAACGAGAAAATTAAAACAGCCGCTATGGCTTTGATAGAAAATGGCCAGCGGCTTTTGAACTGTTTTGTCTCGTCGATCAAGTTATCGAGTTTTTTATCCATTTGTTTTTTAAAGCTTATAAATATTACTTTTAAAACACTTTATTATGTGACAAAAAATAAATCAATGAGTTCTACCCTTTTTTTGCTTAGTATCAATTTTGTTAGTTCTTAAATTGGTTACGGTTACGTATGTTCAATTGAATAAAACCATTGACTAATTTACCCTATAAAAATATGCCATTTTTAGCAGCTCAATTCAAGCTAAATAACTTAGTAATTGATCTACTTACAGATAATTTAATTGTCACTGATAAATACATATTTTAAATATAAGTCATTTATTTATATTGAGTTATAGAAATTTATACGTTAGATTTTTTGAAATTAATCTTAGGAATCAGGCTTCGAATTTGATATTTTTTAAATATTTGAGCCAGATCATTTGAAACAATGTAAAAAGCAGGTGTAACGATAAGAGTCAGAATCGTCGAACTTAGCACCCCTCCGATCACGGTTAAGGCCAAAGGTGACCATAAATTGTTCCCTTCGGACCGGTCAATGGCCATGGGAATGAGCCCCAAAACAGTGGTGCTCATCGTCATCAGAATCGGCCTCAAACGGTCACGGTTGGCCAGGATGGCCGCTCGGATGGCCGAAAAGTGCTTCAATTTGACGTAGTAATTGATGCGATCCACCAGCATGATGGAATGATTTACGACGATCCCCGAGAGCATCATCATACCCAGCATGGCCCCGACGCCGATCGACCGTGGGCCCATGTACAGGGCCGCAACGGCGCCGACGAGGGCCAGCGGCACGGCGATCATGATCAGGATCGGTTGCGTGAAAGATTCAAACAAGGACGCGAGTACCAGATAAACAAGAACGAGCACGATGACGATCATCGCGTTGAGCTCTTTATTGGAACGAACCAAAAGCGGGTAGTCCCCCGCGACCTCATAGTAGTAATCTTCCGGGAAAGGCACGTTTTTAAGGCTTTTTTTGACCGAATCCACGACCTTGGTCAGCGGTATTTTTCCGATATTGGCGCTGACTTGGACAAAACGGCTCCTGTCCTTGCGCCAGATCTCATCCGGACCCAGGCCGAACTCGAAATCCGAGACCTGCTTCAGGTAGATCGGATCCCCAAAAGTACGGTTGGTCATGATAAGGTTATGAAGATCCTTGAAGGTCTTGCGGTACTTTTCATCCAGACGGGAGATGGTCTCCACCTCCTTGCCTTCGGTGTGATACACCGTGGCGCGGAAACCGCGCATCTGGCCATGAACTTGGTTGGCCAGATCCGTGGAGGTCAGGTCATAAAGACCGGCTTTGCGTTTATTGACGAGAAGGTGCATTTCCGGGCGGCCTTCACGCATACGGATCTTGATGTCGGTCAGACCCCGGATGCTCTCAAGGCGATTGGACACCGCGATCGCCAGTTCCCGGAGCTTGTCATATTCAAATCCGTAAATATTGAGAATAACCTCTTTGGTGCCGACCTGCTCTTCCTGTTGATAATAAATAAAAGCCGGCCGGAGCCGGTCAGTCTGGGGGCGCAGCGCGTCGATCACCTGCGTGGTCGATCTTTTTCTTTGAATAGAGCTCACAAGTTCCACATAGACCTTACAGGACCAGCCTTCGATCCTGGAGGTGATATTTTTGACTTCGGGAATCGCCCGCACTAAGCCCTCGACCTTTTTGACCACTTTGTCCGAGGCGTCAAGCCTGGCGCCGGTGGGCAGTTCGATGAAGACCGTAAACTTGTTCTGCTCGGTGCTCCCGAGATACTCCCGCCCGAGCCGGGCCGCCATGAAAAATGCGAAGATCGTCACGAGAGCACAAATGATGAAAACTCGTTTCCGGTTACGGATCGACCAAAAAAGAAATTTACGTTCTCTTTTTGCAAACGTATGAAGCCATAAGCCCTTATAGACACCTTTCGATTCGCTACCACCATCGTTGACTGAGGCCATAAAAATAGGTCTTGAACACATCATAGGTACAAGCGCTAGAGCCGTGATGAGAGAGATCAAAAGTGAGACTACAATGGTCCATGCGATCCCAGAGTAAAGCAGTTTAAGTTCCTGCCCCATGAATACCATCGGAAGGAACACTATGGTTGAAGCAATTGTCGAGGCAACAATCGCCAACAGCATTTCCTGGGTTCCATTGATCGCCGAGTCGACCATTCCTTGTCCGAGGTCTCTTTTTTTAAGGATATTGTCAAAAACGACGATCGAGTTGTCCACGAGCAGCCCGACGCCCAGCGCCAGTCCGAAAAGCGTCATGATATTGATAGTAAGCCCGTAGCGATCCATGAAAATGAAAGTGCCTATCACCGACACGGGGATCGATAAGGTGACGATCATGACGGACCTGAATTTGGGGTTTGCGATCAGAACAGCCGTGATCGTAAAAAACAGGATATAAACGTAGACCCCTTTCACGAAGATGGTCAAAACCATCAGCCCGATCACCACGAAGATCAACGGTCGGATCAAGTGAAAGATAAAAAGTGGCAGAACCAAGAAAATGAGGATGACGCCCGCCAAAAGTGATTCTTTCAGTTTTTCGATGTTCTTTTTGATCGTTTCAGCCTGATTGGTCGTAACGACGAGGCTGATATCCTTAGGAAGTTTTGCCTTCAGGACCTCGATCTCGGCCAGGATGTCGTGGCTAACCTGAATGGTGTTTTTCGAGCTTTCTTTCTGGATATAGATCGTGACCACCGGCTGGACGTTCAGCCGCGCATAGCTCTGGGGCTCGAGATAGCTGTCTTTGACCGTCGCAACGTCTTTGACGCGAATGATAGAGCCGCCCGGGAGACGGCGGATGGCCAGGTCCTTGATCTCGTTTACAGTCTCGAATTCGCCGATCATTCGCACGAGGAACTTATCGCGGCTGCGCTCGACTTCGCCGGATAAAAGATTCAAGTTATTTCCCGAGAGCACGCTCGTGAGCTCATCCGCCGGCAGTCCGTAAGAGGCAAGCTTCACTTGGTCAAAGTCGACGATGATCTTCCGCTCCCGGCCTCCCACGATCTCGACGTTCGCCACGCCGGCGACCCGCTTCAGGGATTCCTTCATCGTGTTGTCGACGATCTTCCGGATATCCTCGGTGGAGCGCGTTTGACTGACGGCCGAAACGATCAGGATGGGCACGTCCCCCTGCTGGAACTGGGCAATGACAGGTTTTTCGATATCCTTCGGGAGCTTGTTTTTTACCCGTGAGAATTTCTCCCGTACTTCCAGCGCGGCGAAATCCATATCGGTGCCCGGGTTGAAATTGAGCACGATGGTCGATTCGCCTTCTTTCGAGATCGAAAAAAGTTCTTGGAGGTTCGAAACCGTCGCGACCGCTTCTTCGATCGGTTTCGTCACGAGATTTTCGACTTCTGTGGGTGGGATGCCGCCGCGGACCTGGATGATGATGCTGATCTGGCCAAAGCTCGTATTGGGGTAAAGTTCCACCGGCAGCTTGGAGACCGAAACCAGTCCGAACAGCGTCACCACCAGAGTGATCATAGTGACGGTCACGGGTTTTTTGATGGAAAGCTCGGGAAGATTCATTTTGTTAATTATTCCCTGTCATCTCGAACGAAGTGAGAGATCTCCGTTTTATGAGATTTCTCGGCCTTTGGCCTCGAAATGACATGTTACTTTATTTTTTTATCCCCTTAAAAGCCGAAGCGATCTCTGCCGTGCCGATATAAAGCGCCGGTGTGACGACCAGGGTCAGGAATGTGGCGATCAGAATTCCGCCCATCACGGTGATGGCCATCGGAGCCTGAAGCTCGGCGCCCTCTCCGATGCCGAGCGCCAACGGAAGCAGGCCGATCGCCGAAGAAAACGCGGTCATAAGGATCGGTCTAAGACGGGTCTTGCTGGCCAGGACCGCGGCTTCGTTCAAGGGCATCCCCTGACTTCGCAATTGATTGATGAATTCGATCAAAATGATCCCGTTGTTGACAACGATCCCCGCAAGAAGAATGATCCCCAAAATGACCACGACGCTGATCGGAGTCCCGGTAATCCAAAGCGCCAAGGCCACGCCGATCAGTGACAGCGGCAGACAGAACATGATGAGGAATGGCTGCCAAAGAGATTCGAACTGCGCGGCCATGATCATGTAAACCAGTACCACCGAAAGCGTGAAAGCGAACTGAAGGCTCGCGAAAGATTCCTTGATCTCCTGGCTCTCACCCGCGATCTTGATGCTGTAAGCGTCGGGCGCTTTGATCTGTTTCAGGGCCGATTGCACTTCTTCCGTCACCTGCTTGAGCTCACGGCCGTAGAGTTTCGCGTAAACCTGCGCCGTGCGCTCCTGAGAAACGCGCTTGATCTCACTCGGTCCTTTTCCTTTTTTAAACGTCACAAAATCCGCCAAAGGCACTTCCATGTCCAGGGGAGAGTGGATCATGAGCGCGCCGAGCTTGTTGAAGTTGTCCCGATCCTCTTCATTCAGCTGGACCCGGATATCTACTTCCCGGTTCCCTTCCTTAAATTTTGTCGGCGTGATCCCTTTGATCGCCGCGTTGGCCGCCTGTGCGATCGTCACCGTCGAAAGACGATAGTAACTGGCTCGGTCTTTATTGATGATGATCTTGGTTTCGGGAAAGGGTTCGGCAATGCTGTCGGCCACGCCATAAATGCCGGGGATGGCGCTGATCCTCTCTTTGATCAGACCCGCGTAACGCTTCAGTTCTTCCAGTTTTGGGCCTTTGACCTCGATCACCACCGGCGCATCGGAGTCCTCACCCATCTTGAAGGCGCTGTCATAAAGGACATAACTCAAGCGCGCGGGACGGATCTCAAATTTGCCTGAAGAGATCTCAAAATACTGCCGGACCTCCTGAACGATCTCTTCGGTCGAACGCTTTCTTTGGGTTTTAAGGCGCACGATCACTTGAGCCTGGTGCGACCCCAGGCGCTCGAGGATCTCCTTGGAGGCGCCTCCCTTGCTGGACCCCACCACGGAAGCGACCGTTTCAGCTTCCGGCAGCTGAGTCAGATAAATTTCGATCTTTTTGGTGATGTCGTTGGTGAACTGCACGCGCGTGCCGACCGGCAGGTCCGCTTTCACCATGAACTGACCTTGATCCACTTTGGGAAGAAGGATCCGGTCCATGGAAATAAGGACGTAGACCGAGCCGGCGAAAAGGATGAAAATAAACACCAGAAAGAACCATTTTGCCCGAATAAATGCCGGCAGAATTTTTTCATAGGTCGTTTCGATCCAGCGGATGGGCGCGGAGACGATGTTCCAGAGCGGGCTCGACTTTTCCTCTTCGTGGATGTCGCGTCGGGCCAAAGCGGACTTTTTGCCCAACTGAGCGATGAGCATGGGCAGCAGCGTGAACGCGATCACGGCCGAAACGATCTGGGTCACGACCACGACCCAGGCGAGTTCCTTGAAGATCTGGCCGGCGATCCCTGTGACGAATACGATCGGCAAAAAAACGGATACGGTGGTCAGCGTCGACGCCACCATCGGAGCCATCACTTCGTCGGAACCCTCTTCCGCCGCTTTGACGATGCCCTCCGCGGGGTTCTCCCGAGATTTCCGGTAGACGTTCTCGATGACGACCACCGCGTTGTCGAGCAACATCCCGACGCCGAGCGCCACGCCGCCCAGCGAAATGACATTCAGCGAAATATTCATGAAATACATCAGCGTGTAGGTCGCCAAAACGGTCACGGGTGTGATCGTCACGACCAGCGCTGAGTTTTTAAAATCTTTCAGAAAAACCAGGAGAACCAAAAACGCCAGAAATCCTCCCTGGACCGCCGCGTCCCGTACGCCGTCGAGGGCGTCGTGGATGAATTTTGACTGGTCGTAAATGATGTCCACATGGATGTCCTTCGGCATGTTCTCACGCAGATTTTTCAATTTTTTCTTCACAAGGTCCGCGATCCTTAAGGTATTGGACTGAGCCTGTTTCTGCACGGAGATCGTGACGCTGTCGCGTCCGTTGAAACGGGAGTAGCTTGATTTCTCTTTGACGCCTCTTTTGATGTTTGCGACGTCTTTTAAAAGAATGAGCCTCGTGGATGAAAGGGATTTCGGGTCTTCCGGCTGGGGCGGGGCATAAGTGGGTTTTTGAGAGTCGATGTCCACCCGGCGGATGGGGATCTGGCCGATCTCTTCCACCTTTTTAAACTCTCCCAGGGTCCGGATGAGGTACTCATAAAAGCTCTCTTTGATCGTGCCTCCAGGATAGTTGAGATTGGCTGCGCTCAACGAATCTGAAACTTCCACGATCGAAACGCCCGCTTCTTTCAATTTCGCCTGGTCGACACTGACCAAGATCTGTTCTTCTTCGCCGCCTGAGATGCTCGCGGACGCGACTCCATGGATCTTTTCGATCTCATCCTTGAACCATTTCCTAGCCAGCTCCCTGAGCTGGACCGGCGTGCGTTCGGAGCTCGAGATGCTGAGGGAAATGACGGGCAGTTCAAAAGGATTGTATTTGATGACCACCGGCTCCTGCGCGTCCCGCGGCAGACGCTCTTTCACAAGATCGATCTTTTCGCGGACCGCCAGCGATGCGAAGTCCATGTTCTGGTTCCAGCCGAATTCCGCGATGACGATCGAGAGTCCTTCTTTGGAATTGGATGAAATTTTCCGAATGCCCGAGACGCTGCCCACGGCCTCTTCCAGGATCTTGGTGATGAGCGTTTCTATTTCTTCGGGAGCGGCGTTCTCATACGGCGTGACGATCGAAAGTTGCGGATAGGAGATCGGCGGAAAAAGTTCCTGGGACAGACGGTCGAGAGAGATCACACCGAAGAGGACCACGCCGATGTAGCACATCAGCGTGGTGACAGGTCGCCGTATGGAAACCGCGGGCAGGCTCATGGCACTTTAACGCAATCTGACAAAACTAAAAAATGCCTTCTTGGGTTTCCGTAATTTCAACTTTTGCCTTGTCTTTCAACTCCTGCTCGATGTCGACGATCACAAGATCCCCTTCTTCAAGCCCGCTTTTGATCTCGATCGCGTCAGGTGTGACGTAGCTCACCTCGATCGGACGGACTTCGACAGTGCCGTAAGCAGCCTTGGGCTCTTTTGGAGCCTGGGGCTGGGCCTGATCACCTTCAACCGGAGCCGAAGCGCCTTCTTCGGGATAGACCAGATACACGAAATATTGATCGTCTTTTTTCTTGAAGCTCGAGCTGGGGATCACGAGGGCGTCCTCTTTTTCATAGACGAGAACATTCACGCGGCCGAACATCCCGGGTTTAAGTTTTTCATCGGGATTGGTGATCTTCGCGCGGACTTTGAGCGTCCTGGATCGTCCCTCGACCAGAGGAGACACCGAATCCACCTGACCTTTGAAAACCTGGTCCGGGAAGGACTCCACGGTGGTCTCCACGTTCTGTCCTTCGCGGAGTTTAGCTACGTCTTTCTCGATCACACCGAACTCCACATAGACGTCCTTCAGATCCACAAAAGTACCCGCTTTGTCCTGAGGTGTGACGAAGGAGCCGCGATCCACCGCGAGAGAACCGATGTATCCGTCGCTCGGCGCCACAAGATTGGTTTTGTCGAGCTCGGCTTTGGCGGACTGATACTCGAGTTTTGCCTGCTTGAGCTTAGGCTCCGCGGAGGATCCCAGTTCATACAATTTGGTCTGTTTCTCGAGCTCGACATTCGCGTATTCGAGTTTGAGAAGAGCCTCTTTCTGATCGAGACTCGCGATAATGTCGCCCTGAATGATCTTTTCGCCCTCTTTGAAATTGAGATACTCGATGACGCCGTTCACGGGAAACTTCAGATCGAACTCCCTGAACCCTTTGATGGTTCCGAGCCCCGGCAATGTATCGCGGAAGCTCACCTTGGCCACTTTGTAGACCTTCACGTTCAGAGGGATCTCTTCCGCAAGCTTCTGCACAGCCGCTTTTTTGGACTTCAGGACCGGGAATCCTCCCACGCAGCTTAAGTGACTGAAGAGGAACGAAAGAATGAAATACGACGCGACTAACGACGCGATGAGGACGAGGATTCGTCTAAGACTCGGTTTCAAAGTAGTAGGGGTCTCCGGTTGATAAGTTGAGGGTTGAGATCGCCAGATGATAATCGACGGCCGCCTGGATCAGAGAAAATTTGTGTGAAGCAAGCTCGATGATGGACTCCAAATAACCGGCCGGGGGTGTTTCCTGAAGCCCCACGAGATAACGCGCGGCGGCGCTCTGCTTTTCCTGGTACCGGATCTTGGCCACGGATGAATCCATCTGCACCACCGATTTCTTCAGGTCGTAGTACCCCTCGCGAAGATCGGAGGTGAGCTTATTCTTGGCCGTCTGCAGATCGCTCTGCGCCTGGAGATAAGCTGCTGCGGCGCTTTTTTCATCGGTGATCTCCGAAAGCCTGTCAAAAAGATTGAAGGTCGCTTTATCTTCCCACTCCCTCGAGCCCGTGAGGGCCAGCACCGTAGGACCATAGACATGTTTGGTGCGGCTGTACTCCACGGTGTTGGGTCCCAGGGGCATCTTGCCCTCGACCCCCAAAAACCATTCCTTCTCGGCCTCCAGATCGGCATTGTCGGCCACCTGCTCCCGTTTATCCTTGAATACTTCGCCGAGATAACCGTAAGAACCCTTGAGATCGATCTTGGGAAGATTTTTTGCCTCATAAATTTTTACGCCGTAGAACGCGGATCGAAGCGCGACTTCCTTCATCCGGAGTTCGGGGTTCGTCTGAAGCGCCACTTTGAGGAGTTCGTCAAAATCCGGCTCGAATTTGAAGTAGCTGATCTTGAGATTGATCGGCAAAAAGTCTTCCGACTCCAGATTAAGCGTCTGCCGTAAAAGAAGATTCGCAGATAAAAGATCATTTTTGGCCGACTCCAGTTGGAAGTACACTTGATTGTACTGCGAGTCCACGTTCAAAAAATCTATCTCGGAAATGAGCCGCTCCAGGCGCGCTTCACGGATCTTTTTATGGAACTCCGTCACGTCCTTGAAAAGCGCCAACTGATACTGCAAGTTGTACTCCTGCTTGACGGCTCCGTAGTAAGCGGTGCGGACCTGATGGATCGCTTCATTCCTCGTTTTTTTGTATTCTTCCTGGGAAAATTTAAGATTTTCCTCAGCCTGTTGTACGGTGAGCACCAGTTCCCCGCCATGATAGATCGGCTGAGTGATATTGAGCTTCTGACTTTTCCCTTTGTAGAAGCGTTGTCCTGCCGAGCTGACCCCAGCGTCGTCCAAAACTTGGCCGCCGAGTAAGCCTTGATTGAATCGGACCACGGCTTGCACCGTGGGAAAAAGCGCGCGGCGAGCTTCGGTAAGCTTGGCGCGCGCCGTTTCGATCTTCGCCTTGGCGGCCTGCGCGGCTAAGTTATTTACCAGCGCGATCTGCACTGCCTCATTCAGAGTCACTTTTCCATCGGAGATGGCCACTTTATACTTTGACTCTCCTTCGGAGATCTGCTTTTCCTTGCCATAGGAAAAAATCCCCCATTTCTTTTTTGGCTTTTCAAATTTCACAACCGCTTCGGGCTTGGTAGCCGGGACTGGGGCCTTCGACTCGGAGGTCGGCACTACCTTGAGTTCGATAGCCCTCGTCGGTTGATTGATGACCTCCTGCACGAAATTTTCGGCTTCGGTCCCCTGGGATGAGAAACGCTCTTTTTCAAGAAGCGCGCCGATACGGTCGAGCTGCCCGGCAATGGCCAGCTCTTTTTCTTTTTCATAAACAGCTTTGGGCTCGGTCATCTGCGAAGCTTCGGTCGCGAAGGCGGGAGATTGAAGACAAAAAACTTCCGTTAGTGTCGTCATAAACACTAAGAAAAGAAAAAAAACAATGGGACGGGCGATCCCTTTTTTTTCCATTAAAATTTATAAATTTTAACTAATTCTATTAAATTCTCTTAAAAAAGTCAATAAGAAGCATTTTTTTGGAAGGAGTTTCGTCGAAGGACTCCCCGCGAGTGCCGTGCTGCCGCGCCCATTTTGAATCCCTTTTGACAGGGCGGGAACCTTAGTCAAACCCTATCGGCTAACCTCCCGAAGGAGAAGCACCCAGAGTCCGCGAAGTCGGCTCCCATCGTGATGTTTGTTGGATTCACATGAACAGCGCTCATGATCCACGCGCACCGCAGGGATTAGGAGTATTATACCACCTTTTTTCGGTCGTCAAACGACGAAAGCAGCGGTTCGAGCATCGTATCGAAATTTTCTTTGAGATTTTGGATGTCAGCGGCGTTGGAATCGAGCTTTTCTTTCAGCGCCTGGTTCTGCGCGGCGAGATCTTCGCGGGCTTCCCCGGCCTGTCGAGCCGATTCTTCGGCCTGCATGAGAGAGCTTTTTAAGCCGCTCTCGGTTTCTTTTGATTTGGCCGTTTGGTCATCGAAGCGCACGTTCAGCTCCTGGATCGTCCGATCGGCCGCGGTTTTTTGGTCACGCAGTTCCCGAGCTTCGGTTTTGAGCTTTTCGATCAGCTCCTGAAGGGCGTGATTATTGGCGTTGGTCTTTTGAAGTTCATTTTCGCTGTTCTGAGCGCGTGATTTCAGGTCATCGGCGTGACGGAGGACGGTGTCATATTCATTGCGCCTCGCCTGATTCTCCGAATTCAGCTTTGCGACTTGGCCTTCCAGCCCCCGGCTTTTTTCGATCTCATCCGAAAGACGCGCTTTCTCAGCGTTGACCTGTGCCAGCATCGCCTCAAGACCTTTGGAGCTTGCCGAAAGCTTCTGTGTTTCGGATTCCAAGACTTGGATCCGATCCATCGCTTCGTTATAACTTTTCTGAAGACCTTCATTTTCGGAGCGTGCGTTCAGAAGCTGCTCCTGGGATGCGGCGCTCTTTTCGGATTCAAGCCGCGCAAGGTCCTCTTTGAGTTTCCGGATGGACCCCTGTTGAAGCATGTAGTTCTTGGTCAGATCCGCGTAAAATTTTTGAGACGCCGGGTTTTGGACCGGGTTTTCAGGCGCCACTTCCACCGCAAACTGCCGGTTGGCGCCCTGGACCTCGAGTTTACTGATCTGGGTCTTGAGCACCGCCACTTGGGAGCGCAGCGCGGCCGCCTCCTGGAGAGCCGATTCTTTTTCCTGGCGCGCGTCATCCAAAAGGGCGGTGTCCTCGACCGGCGCTTTCGGGGCCGGGGAGGATTTAAGTGCCTCGATCTTCTGGTAGGCTTCATCCCTCTCTTGAGTCAACTTGCGGACATGATCTTTCCAGATCTCAAGAAGCTGTTTGTCCCGAGCGATCTGTTTGGCAAGTCCCGGATCGATGTCGCTTAGATCGGCGCCGGGCCGACCTTCTTGGGCATGTGAAAAAGCCGAAACGCTCATGCAGAGCGCCAGAACGGATAAAACACTTAAAAGTTTTTTTGTCATGGTGAGGTATCTCCTTTAGTAATAGTGTAAAGATTTTGAGCGCTAACGTCTAGCGCGGTATTTAAGCACAAAAAAAGTCACGGCGCTGAAAAAAATGAGGTTCACCACCCCAAAAGACCGGAACGCGGCGTCATGAGACCGAAGCGCCTGGGGCGTCATGAGCAGAATACAGGTCCACACCCCCAGCGCCCACGAAAGGCTGATGTCCCCGGAACTTTTCCTCTGAATAATACGCAGGATCAGAGGAATATTGAACAAAGGCATCACCACCCCGGACACGATGCCGAGCTTTTCGATGAAGTCGCTCATCGGAACTCCACATGGTAATTCTCCTTCAGAGCGGCGCCCACCCGGTCTTGAAGCGCCCGGATCTCATCCTCGGTGAACGTGCCGTCTTCTTTTTGATAAAAAAGGGCGAAGGCCAAACTGCGCTTCCCCTGAGGAATATTTTTGCCCATAAATTGGTCGAAGAGACGTACTTCCGCGAGGGCACTGGACGCGGATTTTCGGATGGTTTCTTCCAAAGAGCCAACCTTGACCTCGTCACTGACTACGAACGCGATATCTCGTCGTACGAAAGGAAATTTTGGCACCGGTTTAACCCGAAAATGCGCTTGCGGGGGAACATCCAACACCCGATCGAGCGAACACTCAAAATAAAAAACATCCTGCTGGATATCCCATCGTGTCAGCACATCTGCGGATACCTGACTTAAATTTCCCGCTTCTGGTCCGTAGAAGTTTAAGAAGCGCAGCCAATGTTCCGACGCGCCTTTTAGATCGGACAGGGTCGATGGACTTTTTCTAAGCCAGTTTTCTTCGAAATACCCGGAAAGCGCCGCGGCAAAATGAGTTTCCTCTTTTCCTTCGCGGCCGCAGCAGTTTCCGACTTCGAAAAACCGGATGGCCTGGGCTTTGCGATTCAAGTTGAAAGAAACCGCTTGAAGCATGCCCGGCAAAAGACTCGGGCGAAAATATTCCTGCTCAGCACTCGGAGCGTTTATGACACGCTGTGCGCACTCTAAACTCAAGCCCGAATCTTCAAGCGCTTTTTTCGGAAGAAGGCTGTAGCTGATGATCTCATTGAAGCCCATGGCCGCGGCCTGTTTTTTAAGCCCGGTGATAGCGACGGTCTTTGGGTTTTGAAGGACGGCGCCGGTGTGGCGAGTGGTCGGAATCGAAGCGGGTATTTTTTCGAAACCCTCGATGCGCAGAATTTCTTCCATGAGGTCCGCTTCTTGAGTGACGTCGCGCCGGGCATTCCAGGTAGAAACAAGCAGCTTGTCTTTTCCGGAGCTTCGCGTGGAAAAACCGAGCCGGTTCAAAATCTGTGAGGCGCGTTTCAAAGAAACTTTCATACCCAAAAGAGCCTCGATCCTTGACTCCCTCAGGACAATGGACTTTTTTTTCACTCGATCCGAACCAACCGCCAAAAAGCCGTTTTCACTACCCCCCGCCCACTCGAGTATCAGATCCCGCACTCTCGCAGAAGCCTGCTCTACTTTTTCGACGTCCACGCCTCTTTCGAAACGATAGCTGGACTCGGTCGAAATCTTATAACGCTTCGCCGCGCGGCGGACGACCGCCGGATCAAAATAAGCGGACTCTAAAAGCACGTTTTTGGTCTGCGAGGTGATCTCCGTGAGCTTGCCGCCCATAACACCTGCGATCGCGATGGGCTTGGAAGCGTCGGCAATGACGAGCGTTTCCTTGTCCAGCGTGTGCTCGCTGCCGTCGATGCCTAAAAATTTTTCACCCGGGTGCGCCCGGCGCACAATGAGGACACGACCCTCGATCTTGTCGGCGTCGAACGCGTGGAGCGGCTGTCCGGTCTCGAACAGAACAAAATTGGTCGCGTCGACCACATTGTTGATCGGCCGTGCACCGGCCAGGGAAACCAGACGCGCCGTTTCTTCAGGAGTGGAAGCAATGTGAACGTTTTCCATCAATCGAGCCGTATAAAAAGGGCAACCTTTTTTATCGAGGACCTGGATCCGAAATGCATTCGATTTTTTATTTTTTAAAGAAGAAATCTTGGGGAGTACCACTTTTGAACCACTGAGCGCGGAGAATTCCCTGGCCAATCCAAGGATACTGAGACAGTCCGGTCGGTTGGTCGTGACTTCGATGTCCAAAACAGCTTCGGCGCCGGTTTTTTCGATGCGGTCGACCGCGGTGCCCGACAAAGTAAGAAGCTCCGCCAGCCGCTCGGGCGGCGGCAGAGTGCCCTGAATGTATTTTTTAAGCCAGGAAACGGGAAGCTTCAAAATTGCCTCAAAAAACGAAGGTCGTTCTCAAAAAATTGACGGATATCTTCGACGCCGTATTTCAGCATCGCCATGCGCTCGACGCCCATGCCGAAAGCGAAGCCCGTGAATCTTTCAGGATCGATCTTTACGGACTTAAGCACGTTGGGGTGTACCATCCCCGCGCCCAGGATCTCAAGCCAGCCCTTCGTCTTCGAGTACACGTCGATCTCGGCGCTGGGTTCGGTAAAAGGAAAAAAATGCGGACGGAAACGGATCTTCGCGTCGGAACCGAAAAACCGCTTTGCAAATTCAAAGAGCACACCCTTCAGGTCCGCGAAACTCACTCCGGTGTCGACCATGAGCCCCTCGATCTGATGGAACATGAAGGAGTGGGTCGCGTCGGTCGCGTCGGGGCGGTACACTTTGCCGGGAGCGATTATTTTTAGCGGGGGCTTCGTTTTTTCCATGACGCGGATCTGTACCGTCGAAGTTTGACTTCGAAGGAGCTTGCCATTCTCCAGATAGAACGTGTCAAAGCTGTCACGCGCGGGATGATCGAGAGGAACGTTGAGCGCCTCGAAATTGTAATACTCCGTCTCGATCTCGGGTCCGTCTACGACGGCGAAACCAAGTCCCGTGAAAATATCGGAGATCTCGAGGATCACTTTTGAAAGCGGGTGCAGGCTCCCCGGGGGATAAAAAGTGCCGGGCATCGTGGGATCCAAACGCTTGGTCCGGCTCCCCGGTGAAGCTTTTAACACCTTTTCTCTCTCGGAAAAAAGTGTCTCAAGCGCGGTTTTCACGCGGTTCATCTCCTGCCCCGCCAAACGCTTTTGGTCGGGCGGGACTTCAGAGATCCTCGCGGACAAGGACGTAAAAAGCCCCTTTCGTCCGAGGAATTTCACTTTGGCGGACTCTAGAGTCGCCGGATCCGCCGCTTGCGTGATCTCGGCTTGGGCTTCCTGCTCGAGTTTTTTCAGCGCTTCGATCACGAGCCGTTCTTGGCGATGGACACAAGTTCCGTAAAAGCCTTCTTGTCGCTGTGAGCGAGGTCGGCCAGGATCTTGCGATCGATCTGGACCTTGGCTTTGCGGAGTCCGCCCATAAGACGGCTGTAGGTGATCCCGTTGGCGACGGCACCCGCGGAGATCCGGGTGATCCAGAGTTTGCGGAAGACTCCTTTACGGTCTCTGCGGTCGCGCGTGGCGAACGCCAGCGCGCGCTGGACGGTTTCGCGGGCCGTGCGATACAGCTTGCGGCGGCCTCCGACAAAACCTTTAGCTCGTTTTAAGAAACGCCGGCGGCGTGCTCTGCCTGCCGGGACTGTTTTTGCTTTAGGCATAAGGCAATAACCTCCTCAACTGTTTTTCCATCGAACCGCTGACCAGGTCGTGGGCCCGCAGATGGCGCTTGCGCTTCGCAGACTTCCCTGTATTGAGATGTCTCTTGCCGGCGCGCATCTTGACGAACTTGCCGCTTTTGGTGACGCGGATCCTTTTTTGTACCGACTTATTCGTTTTTAACTTTGGCATTATATTTTCCTCTTTTTATCAACAACACAATGATTCGATCAAAACGGTTCAGATGCTAGGCACGGATGAGCAAGCGCGGAGGCGCTATGGGAATAGCGCCGCACAAGCGAGCGATTCCGTAACGACGCAGATGAGCCGTTTTCATCGAATCATTTAGGCTGAATGATCATGGTGATCATTTTACCTTCCATATAGGGGGCCTTTTCGACTTCACCGAGAGGTGAGATCTCCTGCGACAACCTCTCCAGGACCTTTTTGCCGGTCGAGACGTAATTCATCTCGCGTCCGCGAAAAACCATCGTGATCTTGGCCTTGTCCCCCTGTTTCAAAAACCGTTCCAGGTTATGGAACTTCACTTTGTAGTCGTTTTCCTCGATAAAAGGATGAAATTTGATCTCTTTGACATGGATGACCTTCTGCTTCTTGCGCGCTTCCTTTTCTTTCTTGGCCTGGTCGTACTTGAACTTGCTGAAGTCCATGATGCGGCAGACCGGCGGCGCGGCCTGAGCGGCCACCTCCACAAGGTCGAGCTCGGCTTCTTTGGCCATGCGCAGAGCTTCACGGGTCTCCACAACCCCCGCCTGGTTTCCGTCTTGATCGATGAGTCGTACCTGCGGGCTGCGGATGTAGTCATTTATCCGTGTCGTATTTTTGGAAATAGAAATACCTCCTGTTGTTCAGTTAGCGTCTGGTTTTTATTTCATCCGTGGCTTTCGCGAGGAAATCCGAAAGTCCCATCGCCCCCAGATCCCCCAGACTTCGGGACCGAACGGCGACTTTACTGCCTTGGATCTCTTTTTCTCCCACAACGATCATGTAAGGCACCTTTTCATTCTGAGCTTTGCGGATGCGGGCGCCCAAAGTTTCGTTGGGCGCCTGAAGTTCCGCTCGAAGCCCGGAGTTTTTAAGCCCTTCGAGCACTTCGCCGGCATATGCCGCGTGCGCTTCGGCGACCGGGATGACGCTCACCTGCACCGGCGAAAGCCAAAGCGGCAAAGCGCCTGCGTAGTGTTCCAAAAGCGTGCCCATGAATCGCTCGACGCTTCCCAAGATCGCGCGGTGAAGCATCACGGGACGGTGCTTGGCTCCGTCGGAGCCCGTGTACTCGAGCTCAAATCGTTCCGGTAAGGCGAAATCGCACTGCACAGTGCTGCACTGCCACGAACGTCCGAGCGCGTCCTTGATCTTGATGTCGATCTTCGGCCCGTAAAAAGCGCCTTCGCCCTCGCAAACTTCGTACGGAATATTTTTTCCTTTAAGCGCGTTCATGAGGGCGTCCGTTGCGCGTTTCCAGTCCGCGTCGGCGCCGATGGAGTTCTCGGGCCGCGTGCTGATCTCGATCTCGCGTTCTTTGAAACCAAAAGTGTCTAGGACAAAAAATACAAAATCGATCACCGACGCGATCTCTCCTTCGAGTTGGTCGGGAAGACAGAAAATATGAGCGTCGTCCTGCGTGAAATTGCGCACACGTAAAAGCCCGTGAAGCACGCCGGACTTCTCGTTGCGGCAGACATTGCCCATTTCAAAAAACCTTAACGGAAGATCGCGGTAACTCCTTCCTTGAGTCCCGTAGATCAGCATGTGCCCCGGACAATTCATGGGCTTGATCGCATATTCCTTCTCATCCTCGGTCTTGAAGACGAACATATTTTCTTTATAGTAAGAAAAGTGTCCCGAACGCACCCAGATGTCGCTTTTTAAAATTTGCGGGCCCATCACGAACTTGTAATCGCGCTTCAAGTGCTCCTCTTTGACGAACTGCTCAATGAGATGCCTTAAGAACGCACCCTTGGGGTGATAAAAAATAAGCCCCGGTCCGCCGTCTTCCTGGATGGAGAAGAAATCAAGCTCCTTACCGATCTTGCGGTGGTCACGTTTTTTGGCCTCTTCGCGCATCTTGAGAAAAGCGTCCAGGTCTTTTTTTGAAGAGAACGCCGTCCCGTAGACCCGTTGCATCACGGGGTTCGTCTCGATGCCGCGCCAGTAGGCGCCGGCCACCGAAGTAAGTTTGAAGGCCTTTATTTCCCCCGTCGAATGCGCATGGGGGTATTTACAAAGATCGGTGAAATCCCCGTCCACGACTACCGAAATGTCTTCGTGCCCTTCGAACTGATCGATCATCTCAAGCTTGAACGTCTCGTTCTTCTCTTTAAAGATCTTCCGCGCGTCGTTTGGCGAAACCATCTTTTTTTCAAAAGGATAGTCGGCCTTCACGATCTTCTCCATCTCCTTCTCGATCTCCTCAAGCTCCGCCTCCGTCAGCGGCACCGGCAGATGGATGTCATAGAAGAACCCATCCTCCACCGGAGGCCCGATCCCCAGCTTCGCCTCAGGATATTTCCTCTTCACCGCCTGCGCCAAAATATGCGCACAGCTGTGCCGAAGCTTGTCGAGGTCGGTATATTTTTCCGCGATTTTAGCCATATTTTTTTAAAATAAAATGGCCCATCTTGGACGGTAGCCTAACCTCACAAGCTCAAGAGATACAACTACTTGTGAAACTATACAAACACCGTTCCAAAGGTCTTTTACTTTCTTTGGGCGAACCGTTAGAAAAAAGTCCTAAAATTCCAATGTTTTCTTGAGATTCGTCTTAAGATTTTCAAGATCTCGATAGGGCAGAGATCCCAGCTTTTTTAACACCCCGCTTTGCGTAATTGTTTGAATAATCCCTGCCGCATGGGATGGATATTTCAATCCTGACTCTTCCCATTGGGCGATTTTCGTGTCCCCAAAAAGTAGCCGTGAAACATTGCTGGTCACAGCCGCTACGATTAATTCGTGGCGACGGCCGTTATAAGTTTCTCCACTTAACACAACTACTGGACGCTTTTTACTTCCTGTTCCATCGGCAAATGTAAGTTCGGCAAACAAAACATCTCCGGGTTTATAACTCGTCATAACGGGCATCCTGCTTGTTGTCCCACACCCCTTTAAAAGCAGAGCCAAAATGAGTCGTCATATCTTTTAAATCCTTGTCTTCCGCTTCACGGTGCAAACGCTCCCGGATGCTTTCCATGACATATTCGCGAATCGTTTGCCCATGAAACGCCGCATAGGCTTTGATCTGTCTATGCTCCTGCGGTAGCACCTCTATGCTTAAACGATCACGCGCCGTTTCCAGTTTTTTCATATTCACCACCCCCAAGACAAGTATGCCTTATTGGCGTAAATGTGTCAATGTACAAATGAACAAAATAGGTTAGCAACGCAAGGTCCACCTAGCTACGTAGCAGATCTAACGATCTGTCGCTTTTTCATTTACATGATGGACGAAACTACCGCCATTTGTACTCACATCAATGGCTATTCCAAAGCCGATGGCAAGTCGTCTGTCCAATTTTTTTTCAGGATCCTGACTCAAATCTATAGTAGATTGTTGTAGGGGCCCAAACTTCCTCTTATAAAAACCTACTCGAATATTATTTAAGTAAATTTCATAGCATGGCAAACCCACAGTAAATCTTCCAACCACCTGGCCCACGTCAGTATTTGATCCGTCTTTTATGACCCACTTTTCACGGATTAAACTCATCTTATTCTTTAAAGAGCCAATGGCCGTTCCTTGCGAATCTAGAACAGAGTAGGATGCAAGAAATTGAAACTTCTTATCTTTTATTACCGTCAAAATAGGTACCTTTGAATCGGGTGAATCGCAAAACTCTATTTTCATAATTCCATCCAAAGGGAGTACTTTTAATGTAAAAAGCTTTTTTCCAGATTCATTTAAAATAGAATACCCAAACAAAAAAGAAATACCATCTGGATTAAATCCTAAGCTAGGAACTTGATAACTATTATAGATAATATATTTATCAAGAGTAAATCTATCGTCTACACTCATGGTTACCTATCAACTATCAGAGTTTGAGTTTTTATAAAATTCTCACTTTTTCATATTCTTCATACACAAAAATGGTGGGCAATACAGGACTCGAACCTGTGACCTTTTCCATGTCAAGGAAACGCTCTAACCAACTGAGCTAATTGCCCCAAAGTTTATAAACCTGGGCGAGGAGGGAGTCGAACCCTCATGGGCCGAAGCCCAACAGATTTTAAGTCTGTCGTGTATGCCATTCCACCACTCGCCCAGTAAACTGTGCATACACCAGTACTCGAAATTGATTTTAAAGCGCGTGATCAAGGCGCGACAGAGCCGATGCGGAGGCGTACCGGTAGGTACGCCGCACAAAGAGGCGACCGAAGCAACGCCGAGCACGCGCTTTAAAATCGATTTCGAGGCGCGAACCGGAGTTGCACCGGTCTACGCGGTTTTGCAGACCGCTGCCTAACTGCTCGGCCATCGCGCCAAATCCAAAATGGGCCATTAATCTAACAAAACAGCCCTTTCGAGTCACTCTAAAAAACGCTCGACTTCCCTTACGATCCGCTCAGCGATCCGGTCCTTAGTCTGACTCTTAAACTGCACCCGGGTTCCGTCTTTTTTAAGCAAAACCGCGTCGATCTTTTTGTCCCCAAAAGGGGTTTTTTCTTCGGCGACTTCTTGAAGCAAGATCGCGTCTAAATTCTTTTTTTTCAGTTTTTCGGCGCCGTTTTTAAGAACGTTCTCAGACTCGAGACCGAAACCAATAAAGACCTGGTTTTTTTTCTTAAACTTCGCAAGACCGGCCAAGATGTCCGGGTTCTTCACGAGCCGGATCGAACTTAAATTCCCTTTTTTGATCTTCGAACCCGACACCCGCTCGGGCCTCACATCGCAGACCGCGGCAGCCATCACGAGCGCGTCCTGGCCGGGTAATTTTCTCCGAAGTGTTTTTTCGAGCTCGCGTGCGCTCTCAGCATCCTCGGGGCAACGGATCCACGTGACCCGGTGGCCTTTTTTCTTCGCGGCCGCCACCAGCGCCTTCCCCATCGTCCCGGTCGAATAGTTCGAAAGGTACCGCACCGGATCAAGTTTCTCCCGGGTGGGCCCGGAGGCGATCAGGATCCTCAAATCTTCGCCGCGACCGCTTTCAGGATGCTCGCGTTGCCGGCCAGATGTCCCATCCCGTGATCACTGCAGACGAGGTGCCCTTCGATGGGCGGCACGAATGTCATCCCAGCTTTTTTGAGTCTTGAAATATTTTCCTGTGTGAAAGTATTCTCGTACATTTTCTCGTTCATCGCCGGGACGATGATGACGGGCGCTTGGGTCGCGAGCACCGTGCACGTCAGCACATCGTCCGCCATCCCATGCGAGAGCTTCGCAATCACGTCCGCCGTTGCGGGCGCGATGAGAATGAGATCGGAATTTTTGGCGAGCTCAATGTGCACGGGTTTCACGCGTCCCGGCAGAGAAAAGAAGTCTTCGATCACTTCTCGCCCCGCAAAGCTTTGCAGTGTCAGCGCCGTGATGAAGTGATGCGCGTCTTTGGTCATTGCGACGGTTACCTCATACCCGGCTTCACGCAGCTCCGTGATCAGATCGCACGCTTTGTACGCGGCGATGGAAGCGGTGACTCCTAGAAGAATTTTTTTCTCACTTTTTTTCATTTGGCGAACTCCGGCCTCAGCCGTTCGGCGCGGATGATGCCTTTCAAAGATTCATGCGCTCGGTTGATGTAGTGATTCACGATGCGGTAGTCGCAAAGTCTCGGGTCGTTCAGCTCCACAAGCTCCCGGGTCGCAACTTTTAGTCTTTTTTGGATCTCTTTCGAAGACTCCGTGCCGCGCTTTGAAAGTCTTTTCTTCAACTCTTCCTTGGAAGGCGGCGCCAAAAAAATGAACACCGCATCGGGACGGGTCTTCTTCACGGTTTTGGCCCCCTGCACATCGATGAGAAGCAGGACGTCCCGGCCGCGTTTCAAATGCTCCTCGACTTCCTTTTTTGGTGTGCCATAAAATTTCCCGAAGACGCTGGCCCATTCGAGAAATCCTCTTTTTTTTCTCTTTTCGAGGAATTCCTTCTGCGTCACGAAATAATAATCCTCGCCGTTATGCTCGTTGGGGCGCGGGGCGCGGGTCGTGTACGAAATGGACTGAACGAGATTCTTGTCCTCCTTCAAAAGTTGCCGCGCCAGGGTCGTTTTGCCGGTACCCGATGACGCGGAAATAACGAACAATCGTCCCGCCATCCGGCGAGGTGGTCCTTTTCGTTTATTCGACATTTTGGGACTGCTCCCTGATCTTTTCGATGGCGCTTTTGATCTGGATCACGAGACTCGCGATACGGACGTCGCTTGATTTGGCGCCCATCGTGTTGGCCTCGCGGATCATCTCCTGTCCGATGAAATCGACCTTCCGACCGAGCTCCCCTTCTTCGTCGAGCGCTCTTTTCATCGCGTCAAAATGGCTTTTGAGCCTCGTCACTTCTTCGGCGATGTCTGAATTCTTGAGATACAGCGCGGTCTCGAGCGTCAGCCTCTCGCGATCCGCCGCGATGGTCTCCGGCAAGAACTCGGACGCTCTTTTCTCGAGATTTTTCCTGAATTCCCTGGCAAGGACCGGGATCCTCTTCTCAACGGCCGCGGCGGCTTTTCGGATCACCGACAGTTGCTTCAAAAAATCTTTTTTGAGCGCCCGCCCTTCGTCGGTCCTCGATTTTTTTAGGTTCCCGAGAGCCAAGTCCACCGCCCTATTCAGGCTCTTCAGAAGCGCGCCGCTTTTTTCACCGGTGTGATCCTTCGTAAGGACCTCGGGGAAATGAAGCGCTTCTTTCAAAATAAAATTTTCATCCCCACCCTCTTTGATCTTAAGGGTTTTTTTTAGCCGGCGGATCTTTTCAGCGACCTCCTTGGCCAGCGATTCATTTAGAACCAGCCGCGCCGTGTACACCGAAGGATCGGGCGCTTGAACCGACAGCGTGATCTTTCCGCGGCGGATCTTCTGAGCCACGAGACGCCGCACGATTTCCTCAAATTCGTTCAAGTGACCCGGCAAACGCAGAGATACTTCGAGAAATTTGTGATTGACGCTTTTGATCTCGGCGCGGATGAGCCCGTGCGTAACTTTGAGCTCTGACCGTCCGAAGCCGGTCATGCTTTTTAACACTTTAATTCCATACGAGGATTTTTTCTGAGCGGGTCACTTCTTTGGTGGGATAGAGAGAGTCGGAAACGATCTCATCCGGATCGAACCAGAGCTTGATCTCGCGGGCGGCGTCTTCTTTATTCCCGGATGCGTGGATCACATTTTCGTAAACACCTTTCGTTGTGATGCGGCCGAAAGAACCGCGGATCGTACTGGGTTCAGCCTCCTCAGGACTGGTCGCGCCGCACACTTTTCGGATCTTCTGGATCGCGTCGGAGCCGTAATAGACAAGGGCCAGAACCCGCTTGGTGTGAAACTCGCCGATCAGATATTTCACGATCTCCTCAAAAAAAGGTTTGTCTTTCATGTCGCGGTAATGCTCTTCGGCGAGCTTACGGGACACCGCCTTGATCTTTGCGCCGATGATGACAAGTTTCGTTTCCGAAAGACGCGTTAAGACGTTTCCTGTCAAAGACTTCTGAAGGCCGTCGGGTTTGATGATGACTAGAGTCGCTTCGTCCATTTTCTTTTATTTTGAATAAAAAAATTAATCCGATTTTATGCCCAGTAATTTTAACACACGGTCGAGGTCATCCAAAGAATAATATTCGATCTCGATCTTGCCGCGTTTTTTACCGTGAAGGACCCGTACTCGCGTCCCCAGCGCGTGTTCGAGCTTGAGTTCCAAAGCTTTGATATCGCCGTCTTTCTCCGCTTTCTTTTTTGATCTGGTTCTGAGTTTGGGACTGACAAGAAATTCCGTTTGGCGGACCGAAAGTCCTCTTTTAATGATCGCTTCGCAAAATGCCCTCTGACGTTTGGGTTCCAGAAGCGAAAGTAGCGCCCTTGCATGTCCGAATGTGATCAAATTGTTTGAAAGATGCTCTTGGACCTCATTAGGTAAATTTAGTATTCGCAATAGGTTAGATACAGAAGATTTGTCTTTTCCCACTCGTTTTGCGATCGTGTCCTGAGTTTGTCCGAACTCATCCGAAAGTCGTCGGTAGGCTCTCGCCTCTTCGATGGGATTGAGTTCTTCGCGCTGAATATTTTCAATGAGCGCGGTTTCCAAAACATCCGCATCAGCGATCCTTCGGACAATGGCAGGAATTTCTTCCAGCCCCAAATGTTTCACGGCGCGCAGGCGTCTTTCTCCCGCGATGAGTTCGAATTGATCTCCAGAAGCTCTGACGAGTATCGGTTGAATGACGCCTTTTTCCTGGATCGAGCGAGCGAGCTCCTCGATCTTCGCTTCAGAAAAATTAAGCCGCGGCTGAAAACGGCTCGGAATGATCTGAGAAACTTTCAGTGTTTGGACTCTTTCTTTGACATTCGCATCAGTAGGGATCAAAGCTTCGAGCCCACGGCCGAGTACTTTTCTCTCCATAAAATCCTCCTTAGTTTTATAATTTGATGGCGTATGCTGTCATTTCGAATCTCGTCGAATGACGAGATGAGAAATCTCCGTTTTTCCGCCAAAGGCGGATCAGCCTCGGGCTGAAAAAGCGGAGATCTCTCACTTCGTTCGAGATGACAGATAGGGAATACATAAGTTATTTAATTTCAATTACTTGTGTTAAATATTAGAAATTCTTTAATGAGCTCTTTGTACTTTTTTGCGCCTTCAGAATCTTTATCGTATAGGAAAATAGGTTTTCCAAAACCAGGTGCTTCGCTGAGACGTATATTTCTCGGAATGACCGTATTGTAAACTTTGTCTCCAAAATGTTTTTTCACTTCGTTGATCACCTCTTGTGTGAGATTGGTCCTGAAATCCGCCATGGTCATCAGGATGCCCTCGATCTCAAGAGTCGAATTCAAATTGTCTTTGATCAGATTGATCGTTTTCATCAGCTGTCCCAGCCCTTCGAGCGCGTAATATTCACATTGGATGGGGATCATGACCGAGTTGGAACCGGTGAGCGCGTTGATCGTCAAAAGGCCGAACGATGGCGGACAATCGATGATGACGAAATCATACGACGAATCGAGAGCGCTGAGCGCTTTCTTCAGTTTCCCCTCTCTGCCGAGCTCGCTTACAAGCTCCACTTCGGTTCCGGACAGGTTTTCGTTCGATGGAATGATAAAGAGATTTGGAACACAAGTTTCGAGGACGATCTCAGACAGCGGCGTATCTTCGAGAAGCGCGTGATAGACAGACTTCTGGACCTTATTTTTTTCGACTCCCATGCCACTGGTGGCATTTCCCTGAGGGTCAAGATCAACCAAAAGACATTTTTTTCCCTCGAGAGCGAGGCCGGAAGAAAGGGATACGGCAGTGCTTGTTTTGCCTACCCCTCCCTTTTGATTACAAATTGCGATAATTTTCGTCACGGGCTTATCATAGGGAAAAGCGGGGTAAGTGTCAATTAGAAATTGATAGTTTCCACGTGGAAACTAAAGAATTACTGGGATTTTTTAAGCTTCTGTAGGGTGATAGCCAAAAGCGATAGATCACAAGGTGTAAGGCCTGAGATCCTCGACGCCTGACCGAAGGATTCAGGGCGGATATGGGACAATTTTTCCTGGGCTTCCCTGCTCAAGCCTTTGATGGCTTTAAAATCAGTTCCTGAGGGTATTTTCTTCTCATCATAGTGCTTAAGCCTATTCACCATGCAGACTTCCCTCTCGATATAGCCTGAATACTTTACCTCAATCTCGACTTGGGTTGCGACGTCTTTATCCCCTATTTCCTCATTAAGAATTTTAAGCACGTCTTGGATGCCTACTTCAGTTCTTCTCAGGTACTGGTCAAGGCGTACCTGATTGTGTTGCGTCTTACCGATCTTTTCTACCCATTGGTGGATTGCTGCCTGCTTCTTTAAGAACTTTGCGTGCACATTCCCAGAAACCAGCCCCAGCTCATGGCCGTAGCTCAAAAGCCTCATATCCGCGTTATCCTGCCTTAAAAGCAATCGGTGCTCCGCTCGGGACGTAAACATACGGTACGGCTCCTCAGTGCCATTGGTGACCAAATCGTCAATAAGAACCCCGATATAGGCTTCTGAGCGGCCTAGAATAAAAGGTGCTTTGCCCGAGATTTTTAAAGACGCGTTGATTCCGGCCATGAGACCCTGACAAGCCGCTTCCTCATAACCGGAGGTTCCGTTGATCTGGCCCGCAAGATATAAGTTCTCGATTGATTTTGTTTCTAACGTCGGCTTCAGTTGAGTCGGAGGGCAAAAATCGTACTCAATGGCGTATCCAAATCTCATAAGTTCTGCATTTTCAAGTCCTTGTATACTTTTTACAAGTTTTATTTGAACATCCTGTGGAAAACTTGTTGATAAACCATTTATATAAATTTCTCCGGTGGTTCGTCCTTCAGGTTCTAAAAATAATTGATGCCGCTCTTTATCGGCGAATCGATAAACTTTATCTTCGATGGAAGGACAGTATCGCGGGCCGCGGCTCTGGATCTTTCCCGAGTAAAGAGGGGACTTGTGAATATTTTCTTTGATGAGCGCGTGCGTTTTTTCGTTCGTGTAAGTGATATGGCAGGGAAGTTGGGCTTGAGTAATTTTTTCTGTGGTGTAGCTGAACGGCACCGGTTCAGTGTCGCCGTGCTGCGCGTCGAGCTTTGAAAAATCGATGGATTTCGCGTCGAGGCGGGGAGGGGTTCCTGTTTTGAGGCGTTTAATTTCGAATCCTAATTTTTCAAGGCAGCCTGAAAGGCCCAGAGACGCTTTATCTCCGGCGCGGCCGCCGCCGAAAGTGACTTCGCCGATGTGGATGAGCCCGTTTAAAAAAGTACCGGTCGTGACGATCACGGCTTTAGCGTGATAAGCGGTGCCGATGGTGGTGACGACGCCTTCGACGGCGGCTCCACTTGTGAGAATTTCTTTCACTTCGCCTTGCTTTAGATCCAGACCGGGCTGATTCTCAAGCACGTGCTTCATCGTCATGGCGTAAACTTTTTTATCGCACTGCGCGCGGGGGGCCCAGACGGCGGGACCTTTGGAAGTGTTGAGCATACGAAACTGGATGCCGGTGCGGTCGGTGACTTTAGCCATTTCACCGCCGAGCGCGTCGATCTCGCGGACGATCTGGCCTTTGGCAACACCTCCGATGGCGGGATTGCACGACATCTGCGCCACGGAGTCGAGATTCATCGTGAGCATGAGGGTAGAGCGGCCCATCCGAGCGGCCGCGAGGGCCGCTTCACACCCTGCATGGCCGGCCCCAATGACGATCACATCGTATTTTTTTTCGGAGAGGATCATAAAGAACTTCCTTGGCCGTCAGGCCAAAGTCATATTTTTGAGCCGGAGCTGATACGCCGTCATAAGGAGAGTGTTGGTCAACCAGTAGAGGACCAGGCCCGAGGGCATCGAGTAAAAAATGAAGCAGAAAATAACCGGCATCATGACCGCCATCATTTTCTGCTGGGCTTCCATGGCGGGATCCTGGCCTTCCATTTTGATCTGTGTGAACCGTTGCTGAACGAGCATCGCGCCCGCCATGATCAAAGGAAGGACATGGATCTCATTCTCGAGTAGAGGAAACGCAAAGGGAAGAGGGAGGCTGTCCGGAGAAGAAAGGTCCTTGATCCAAAGAAAACGCGCGCCGATCAGGATCACCGACTTCGACAATGCCACATAGAGCGCGATAAAAACAGGCATTTGAAGGACCATCGGCAGGCATCCTCCGAAAGGATTGACCTTGTGCTTCTTATAAAGCTCCATCATTTCCTTGTTCAACTTTTCGGGGTTCTTTTTATGATGTTCGCGGAGCTTGTTCATCTGAGGCTGGACGAGCTGCATTCGTTTCATGGACATGTAGCTGGCCCGGGTGAGAGGGAATAAAAGGAGATTGATGAGCGCGGTGAGGACAATGATGGAAAGACCGTAATTTTTGACGACTTTATGGACCATCTCGAGCGCGCCCACGAGGATCTTGCCGATGGGATCGAGCTTGCCGAAATTCACGATCGGGTCGAGGCCTAGTGGCAACAGGTGATCCAAGTCATTGGGACCGATATAAACGAGAAATTCCTGGCTTATCGACGAGCGCGCGGGGATCGAGATCTTTTCTGAGAGAAGCGAAGCGCGAAACTGCCGGTTTCCCAGGCCTTCGACAAGGCCGGTAAAGACTTTGTCTCCCTTAGGCTCCACGATCACCGAAAAGTGCCGGTCTTTGACCGCCACCCACGTCACGGCCCCGGTGCTCGGGACCATTTTGCCGACTTTATTTTCTTTTAAATGACGCAGCTCCGGTTTTTCGTTTTTTAAAGCATAAAAATCAGCTTCGATGTACTGACCGTCGATCGAGTGTCGCGGAGGCACACTCATGCCGGCGAATATTTGGTACTGGAATTCGACGGGTTGACCGGAAACGTTTTCGAATTCGACCGTCAAGTTGGAGGAGTATCCTTCCGGCGACCATTCGTAACGCTTGCGGACCTTAAGGTCCTTAGAAAGCGCCGCCGAAGCTGTGAGAGCCGAAGACGTGTCCTGTGTGATCTGATACGTGGGAACTTCGGAAGAACCCGGTAGATCGGCCCCGGTCAGACGAAGGTAAGTCGGTGAGCCTTCGGCGCTCTGAAGAGAAAAGAATCGTAAAGGCCTCTTGGTTTCCTGGTTCAAAAACGAAAGAAGATCGACCTGACGGATTCCCGCGCCTTTGGAATTGATCTTCAGGTCCAGCTTGCCGTTATTGAACGGCACGTCGTCACCCGAGATGAATGAGCTTCCGGCCTGGGATGAACTGTTCTTTAGGAGCGTTTTTTCTCGTGAAATAGCGGATATTTTTTCTTTTTGATGATCTTTTTTGTAGTAATCGGGATAGAATTTTTGAAGGACCATCGGATAAAAGCCAAGAACCGCGAAAGAGATCGCCAGAGCTATCAAAGTGCGTTTTTCCATAGGAAACCTTATTTAACGGGGTCGTAACCGCCCGAGGAGAACGGGTGGCAGCGAAAGAGCCGTGTCACTGTTAATAGGAGGGCTTTGCCAAAACGATGCCGGCGAAAAACCCCGATCGAATAAGACGAACAAGACGGGGCGAACCGGCAGGCTCTTAGGCCCAGCGCTCTGAAAAAAGCGGAGACACCCACCACCAAAAAAATAGCTATGTTCTTCAAGAGGGCCCTTTGCCGGCTTCTGTTTTGATCTTTTGCAGAGCAGCTTTCACATCCCCCAGCCCCGGATCGGCTGGGGCAGAGGTCACTTTAAACTCATAAAACATCCCTGAAGCAGAAAAATAGGGATCCAAACGCACCGCTTCACGGATCAGCCGCCGGATCCGGTTCCTGCGGGTCGAAAGCGGCACCACTTTTTTGGGAACCGAAATAAAAAAAGAAGTCCGCCGGGGTTCTTTCTCGGAAACTTTAAAGATGAGCCAAGGATCTTCGCCGGGCATGAACAGCCCCTTTAAACTGTAAGACTTTTCCGGCCTTTTTGACGGCGCCTTCTGAGGACGTTACGGCCGTCCCGGGTGCTCATGCGCTTCCTGAAGCCATGAGTCGTTTTTCTTTTGATGTTTGACTTATTTGTAAGGGTCTTTTTCATGGGTCCTTTCGGTGTTAAACGCAGGATTATAACACACCACCCTCGAGAGTCAAGGTGGATATCATTTCACAAATAAATCTTGCATTGCGGCAAAGCGGTTGTTATAATTTGCACTTGTCCACAGCCCATTTTGTGTGGTAAATTGATTAAAAATTACCTGTGGATAACTTGTTTATAAGTTTTAGATATAAATGAGTCTTTTAAATTTATGGTACTTATTTTTTTAACTCTTTTAAAATAAACATCTTATGATAAAAATTGACCGGCTAAATCCTTAGGTTAATGAATTAACTGTGGATAATTATTTGAATACTCCTCACGCGACACTTTGGAATCAAGCGCTCGAATCCCTTCAAAAGGAGCTGGCTCCTCAGGTCTATGAACGTTGGCTTAAGCCTATCAAGCCCTCCGCCGTCCATTCCGACAGCCTTCATTTAGGGGTGCCAGACGAATTTTTTAAGAACTGGATCATCGATCATTACGGAAATATGATCACGCTTGCTTTAAGGGAGATCACCGAAGACCCGCATTTCAAAACAGAGTTTGTGATCCTTCAGGAAGAACCCAGAGTCATGATCCCGGCGACAAACGCACCGCAAACAACCCCTTATCAAGCGGCTCCTCAGAACTTCTTCAGTCCGCAGACCACTCAAGTCGAGCTGAACCCAAAATACACCTTCGAAAGCTTTGTCGTCGGCCCTTCGAACCGCTTCGCGCACGCCGCTTCCATGGCTGTCGCGGAATCTCCCGCCAAAGCCTACAACCCGCTCTTTATTTATGGGCCGGTCGGACTCGGAAAAACTCATCTTATGCAAGCCATTGGCCAAGAGACACTTAGGAGAACTCCTCAGGCCAAAGTTCTGTATATTACTAGCGAAAAATTCACGAATCAGCTCATCAACGCCATTAAAACCGGCACGACCATCAAATTTCGTGAAAAATACCGTACTGTCGACGTCCTCCTTATGGATGATATCCAGTTCATCGCCGGCAAAGAATCAACCATGGAGGAATTTTTTCATACTTTTAATACGCTTTACGACGCGCACAAGCAAATCGTCGTTTCAAGTGACAAGCCGCCCAAAGACATTTCAAATCTGGAAGAAAGGCTCGTATCACGCTTTGAATGGGGCCTAGTTACCGACATCCAGCCGCCCGATTACGAAACACGCACCGCGATCCTGAGAAAAAAAGCCGAGCGGGAAAATCTTTTGATCCCCGACAGCGTCACCTCGTTCATCGCCGACAAGATCAAATCCAATATCCGCGAGCTGGAGGGTGCGCTCATCCGGGTCGTCGCCTATTCGAAGCTCGTCGGAAAAGAAGTGGATGAGGCGGTCGCGTACGACGTCTTAAAAGATATGATCGTCGAGACGCAGAAGAAGATCACCGTTGACCTTATCCAAAGAAAAGTGGCAGAATATTTTGATATACGTCCTTCCGATATGACCGCCAAGCGCCGCACTAAAAATGTTGTTTACCCTAGGCATCTGGCGATGTTCCTCTCAAGGGAAATGACAGGGCTTTCACTGCCTGAGATCGGGGAACAATTTGGGGGGCGGGACCACACGACGGTGCTTCACGCTTACGAGAAAATGAAGAAGGATTTTAAGAAAGATCCTAAATCAAAGTCGCTTGTGGATAAGTTGGTCATTGAGATAAAAAAATAAAGAACCTGTGGATAACCTTATAGTTATCCACAATTCAATTTTTTTATAACTCTTTATTTTTTAAGCAGTTAAAAGTTATTACGGCTATTCACACTACTAGTACTACGACTGCTTGTATAGTTTAAACAAATTAAGTAAAAGAAAACAGAAAAACACGGAGAAATTATGAAAATCACAACTTCTAAAGAGGATCTACTTAAAGGGATCCAAGTGGTCCAGAATGCGGTGAGTAGTAAAAGTACCCTACCCATCCTTTCTCATATTCTTTTAGAAGCAAAAAAAGATGGGATCAAACTCATCGCCACAGACCTTGAGATCGGAGTCTCCGTTAAAATAGAAGGGGAAGTGTTTGAAGAAGGTGCCATTACGATCCCTGCTAGGAAATTCAGTGAGATCGTCAAAGAACTCTCTGGTAGCGAGCTTTTACAGATCTCGGTGAAAAAAAGCCAAGCGATCACAATCGAGTCCAATAAGAGTTATTTTCGTCTTATGGGGCTTTTAAAGGAGGATTTTCCACAACTACCCGAATTTCCCACACATGCGTCCAAGAACGCTGATTTTATAAAGATGCCGCAAAAACTCTTAAAAAATATGATACAACTCACCTCTTTTGCGATGAGTCATGACGAAACGCGTTATGTCTTGAACGGAATTCTCTTTAGTTTTAAAGACAAAGCATTGAAACTCGTAGCCACTGACGGGCGGCGCTTGGCAGTCATCGAAAAACAAACACCCGAGATCGGAAATACCAAAAAAGACGCTATCGTCCCCATGAAAACGATCCAGGAGCTCAGCCGTAATCTCACAGAGGAGGGTGAAGTGGTTTTTTGCTTCAAAGAAAACCAGCTGCAGATCAATCTGGGGCAGGTGACCATCACCTCGCGGCTCATCGAGGGGGAATACCCGAATTACGATCAGGTGATCCCTAAGAAATTGAAGGAAGAGTTCAATATCAAGACACAAGACTTTCTTCAAGCCGCCCGGCGCGCGAGTATTTTGGCGAGTCAGGACTCACAGTCGATCAAGATCAATATTCTTAAGGATAAAATGATCATCACAAAGAATGCCCCCGAGCTTGGGGAGGCGCGCGAAGAGCTTGAGGTGGATTACAAAGGGGGGGAGCTTGCGATCGGTTTCAACCCTTCTTTTTTGATCGACGTCTTGAAGAATGTGGGCGGCGATAGTGTTCGTTTTGGTTTCATCGACCCGGAAAAACCGGCTGTGATCAAGAGCGGTGAGGACTATACGTACATCGTTCTGCCGATGCAGGTCGCCTAAGGGACCGGTGAACCCCGCCCCACATAAAATTTTGCATGACGCGAAGGGAAGGGCTGGGTGAAGCGAAAAGTTTCGCCGATAGGGGATGTCCTCAAGCAGGTTTTTTCGGAGATCGAGAAGCGGCAGGAGATCTGCGAGGATGAGATCAGCGGCCTTTGGGCGGCCCTGGTGGGCGAGGCCGGCTTCAAGCATTCGAGACCCGAAAAGATGAAGAAAAAAGTGCTCACCGTGCGGGTCGACAACTCCGCGTGGCTCCAGGACCTGACCTTAAGGAAGCATCCGTTATTAAAAGGATTGAAAAGAGCTCTCGGAAAAGATAGAATCTGTGAAATTCATTTTAGGATCGGGGAATTTTAATGGCAAAAGCTGTTTCAAAAGATAAAGAAACCAAGGCCGGGTCCGCCAACGGCGCTCCCAAGGCCGCCGACTACGGCGCGGAGAACATCCAGGTCCTCGAGGGGATCGAGGCGGTCCGCAAGCGTCCCGCGATGTACATCGGCGACATCGGCACGCGCGGTCTGCATCACTTGGTCTACGAAGTCGTTGATAACTCCGTCGACGAAGCGCTCGTCGGCCACGCCGACACTATTGACGTTGTCATTCACTCCAACAACAGCGTTTCCGTTACCGACAACGGCCGCGGCATCCCCGTCGACATCCATAAGGGCGAGAAAAAACCCGCCGTTGAGGTCGTGCTCACGATGCTCCACGCAGGCGGCAAGTTCGATAAAAAATCCTACAAAGTTTCAGGCGGGCTTCACGGCGTCGGAGTGAGCTGTGTCAACGCCCTCTCCGAGTGGCTCGAAGTCGAGATCAACCGTGACGGCAAGGTCTACCACCAGCGCTACGAAAGAGGCAAAACGGCGACCAAGCTCACGACCATCGGCAAATCCAAGTCCACCGGCACCAAGGTCACGTTCAAGGCCGACAAGGAAATTTTCAATATCGCTATCGATTACAATCACGACATTCTCGCCAACCGCCTGAGGGAGCTCGCGTTCCTCAATAAAGATCTCACGATCACGCTGAAGGATGAGCGGGCCGGCAAGGAAAAAGAAGAAGAGTACAAGTTCGCCGGCGGCATCGTCTCATTCGTCCAGGAGCTCACTAAAGGGAAGGCGCCCCTTCACCCAAAAGTCATTTATTTTTCTAAGGAAAAAGACCATAGCGAGGTCGAGATCGCGATGCAATACAACGACGGCTACGCCGAGACGATCTTGAGCTTCGTCAACAACATCAACACCACCGAAGGCGGCACGCACGTGTCGGGTTACAAGTCCGCGCTCACCCGTTGCGTGAACCAGTACTGCAAGGGAAAAAATATCCTGAAAGACGACGTCACGGTCCAAGGCGACGACATCCGCGAGGGACTTGTGACGGTCATCAGCTGCAAGATCCCTAACCCTCAGTTCGAAGGTCAGACCAAGACCAAGCTCGGCAACAGCGAAGTCGAAGGCCTGGTCGAATCGGTCGTGAACGAAGGCCTCGGAAAATTTTTCGAAGAGAATTCCAGCGTCGCCAATAAGATCATCGAAAAAGCGGTGCTCGCAGCCAAAGCGCGCGAGGCCGCGCGTAAAGCTCGCGAGCTGACGCGCCGAAAAGGCGCTCTCGAAAGCGGATCGCTGCCCGGCAAGCTCGCCGACTGCCAGGAGAACGATCCTGCACTTTGTGAGCTATACCTTGTGGAGGGCGACAGTGCCGGCGGAAGCGCAAAAATGGGTCGCAATCGGAAATTTCAGGCTATTCTTCCTCTCAAAGGAAAAATTCTCAACGTGGAGAAGGCAAGACTTCATAAAGTGCTGTCCAACGAAGAAATTTGTACGATGATCAACGCGCTCGGCACCGGCATTGGGGAGGAGTTCAACCTCGAGAAACTCCGCTATCACAAGATCCTCATCATGTGCGACGCCGACGTCGATGGCAGCCACATCCGTACGCTCATTTTGACGTTCTTCTTCAGGCAGATGAGAGCGCTCCTTGAAAAAGGCCACATTTACATCGCACAGCCCCCGCTTTATAAAATAAAGCGGGGCAAGCGCGAAGAGTATATCGAAACTGAAGATCAGATGAGCGAGCTTCTCCTTGAGCTTGGAAGCGAAGAGTCGACTCTTGTCCGTCTTAAGAACAAGGAAAAGATCGCAGACAAGAAGATGGTCGAACTTCTCAAGGTTTTGGTGGTCATTGAGAGGCTCGCGAGCGGAATTGAACGTCGTGGAGTAGAATTGGTAAAATATGTGTCATTTAGAGATAAGAAAACCAAAAAACTACCTATTTATAGGGTAAAAGTGGATGGAGAGGACCAGTTTTTATACACAGACGATGAGCTTGCGGCGGTGGTAAAGAAGTTTGATAAGAAGAAGGGGAAGGAAGTAGACCTTAAGGAAGCCGAGAAAGAAAGCGGCCGCCGTCAGTCTTTCGCGAAAGAGCTCGACCTCGTCGAGTTCTTTGAGGCGGACGACCTTTTGGAAGCCATCCAGAAGCTGGACAAGCTGGGGATGGACGTCGAGGACTACCGCGCTCCCGAGATCGATCTCGCTAAGGAGATCAAAGCCAAGAGTACCTCCAAGAAGAAAGAGATCTTCCAAAAACCCACCCTCTTTAAGATCGAGCGTAAGGACGAGACTGATGTGTATCTCGGAAGCCTCTCTGAAGTACTAGCCCACGTCCAGGCCGAAGGTAAAAAAGGCATGAGCATCCAGCGTTACAAGGGTCTCGGAGAAATGAACCCCGAACAACTCTGGGAAACCACGATGGATCCGGCCAAGCGCACCGTCTTAAGGGTAGACCTTGAAGACGCGCTGGAAGCGGACAAGACTTTTACGACTCTGATGGGCGACGAGGTCGAACCCAGACGTGACTTCATTCACAAATACGCCCGCGAAGTGAGAAACCTGGACATTTAAAATGGCAGACAAGACTCCCGATACGATTTACACGAAGAACGAGAAAATCGTCCCCGTTTTCATCGAGCAGGAGATGAAGACTTCGTATCTCAACTACGCGATGAGCGTCATCGTCGGGCGCGCCCTCCCGGACGTGCGCGACGGCTTGAAGCCCGTGCATCGCCGCATTCTTTACGCAATGAGGGAGCTCGGACTCGATCACTCCAAAGGCTACAAAAAATCTGCCCGTATCGTTGGAGAAGTGCTCGGTAAATATCATCCGCACGGCGACACCGCGGTGTATGACACGATGGTCCGCATGGTGCAGCAATTCTCTCTGCGCTATCCGCTCGTGGATGGTCAGGGAAATTTTGGCAGCGTTGATGGAGATTCTGCGGCGGCAATGAGATACACGGAAGCAAGGCTTGCCGGAATCGCGGATGAGATGATCCGCGACATTGATAAGAATACGGTCAATTTCGCCCCCAATTTTGACGAAACGCTCGAAGAGCCGACACTTCTGCCGGCGACACTTCCGGGCCTCCTCTGCAACGGCTCGAGCGGCATCGCCGTGGGCATGGCGACCAACATCCCGCCTCATAACTTGACGGAAGTGGCTGACGGGATCAGCGCGGTACTCGATAACCCCGAAGTCACGACCAAAGAGCTGATGAAACTCGTGAAGGGCCCCGATTTTCCGACGGGCGCTACGATCTGCGGTACAGAAGGCATCAAGTCCGCCTACGAAACCGGCCGCGGTCTCCTCAAAATACGCGCTCAGGCGACGGTCGAAGAGATTAAGAACAACCGTCAAGCCATCATCATCACGGAGATCCCTTACCAGGTCAATAAAGCCAACCTCATCGAAAACATCGCCGACCTAGTGAACGAGAAAAAAATCGAGGGGATCTCGGACGTTCGCGACGAATCAGACAAAGACGGGATGCGAGTCGTCATCGACTTGAAGCGCGACGCGAATGCTCAGGTCATCATGAACCTTCTTTATAAGCACACGCAGATGCAGACGACTTTCGGCGTCATCTTTCTGGCACTCGTCAACGGTTCTCCAAAAGTGCTGACGCTCAAAGAGATCATCCAGGAGTACATCCTTCACCGCAAAGAGATCATCCTTCGCCGCACGCGCTTCGACCTCGACAAGGCCAAAGACCGCGCGCACATCGTCGAGGGTTTGAAGAAGGCCGTCGATATCCTTGATAAAATTATTAAGACGATCCGCAAATCGAAGAACCCGCCCGAGGCCAAAGCCGCCCTCATCGAGCAGTACGAGTTCTCAGAGCGCCAGGCGCAGGCCATCCTTGAGATGCAGCTCCAAAAACTTACGGGCCTTGAGATCCACAAGCTCGAGGAAGAGTTTAAGGAGCTGATGAAAAAGATCGAGTACCTCGAAGCCATTCTCAAATCCGAGAAAAAAGTTTTTGAGATCATCAAAGAAGAGCTCGCCAAGCTCAAAGAAAAATACGGCGACGAGCGCCGCACCGAGATCGCGCGAAGCATCGACACCGAACTTGAGATCGAGGACTTGATCGCCGACGAGGACGTCGTGGTCACGATCAGTCATCAGAACTATGTGAAACGTTTGCCTGTCACGACCTACCGTAAACAGCGGCGGGGTGGCGTGGGCGTGGGGTCGGGTGGCGTGGAGGAAGACTTCGTCGAGCACCTCTTCGTGGCGTCGACACACGACAACCTTCTTTTATTTACGTCGCGCGGGAAGGCGTTCATGATCCGTGTCCATGAGATCCCACAAGCGAGCCGGATTTCAAAAGGGAAGTTCGTTTCTAATTTTGTATCGCTTGCCCAGGGCGAGAAGATCACGTCCTACATTCCGGTACGTAAATTCGAGGAAGGCAAGTACCTCGTCATGTCCACAAGCCTCGGGCAGATCAAAAAATGCGACCTCACAGATTTTGAGAATACGCGCCGCAACGGGATCCTCGCCATCGGCCTCGACCCGAAGGACGAGCTCATCTCGTGCGAGCTCACCGACGGCAAGCAGGAAATTTTTCTCGCCACCCGCAAGGGCAAAGCGATCCGTTTCCCCGAGTCCTTTGTCCGGAGCATGGGCCGCGGAGCGGGTGGGGTGCGTGGTATCAACCTCGATCCCAAAGACTACGTCATCGGCATGGAAGTCGTCGATAAGACCGCGACACTCCTCTCCGTTACTGAAAAAGGATTCGGCAAGCGCTCCAAGATCGACGAGTACCGCGTGACCTCCCGCGGCGGCAAAGGCGTGACCAACATCAAAGTCACCGACAAGAACGGCGAAGTCGTCGGTCTCCAATGCGTCACCGACAAAGACGACCTGATGATCATGACCGCGACGGGGATGGTGGTGCGCTGCTCTGTGAAAGATATCCGAGAAACAGGCCGCGTCGCTCAAGGGGTCCGTCTCATCAATTTGAAGAAATCCAACGACAAAGTCACGACGATGGCCAAGGTCGAGCCCGAAGACGAAGCCGTCGTCGAAACGGCGAGTCCCGAAAAGCCGGAAGCCAAAAAATAGTGGTTCGGCCCTGCTCACCACAAAAGGAGATCTGAATGGACCCCAAAAAAGCCTTGCCCGCGGTGATCGCGTTTTTTATATTTGTAATTTTTGCCACGGCCCTTGTGGGCCTTCAGCAGGTGGAAGACGGCCAGGCGGGTGTGAAGATCGATTTCGGTAAGATCCAAGATGAGCCTGTGACGACCGGCTGGCATTGGTACTTGAAGCCATTCACGCTCATCGAAGTCTGGAACGTGAAGACCGCCGAGCTTAAAGAAACCGCCAGCGTCCCTTCGTCAGAGGGTTTGATCTCCACGCTCGACGTTTCTATTCTTTTCAACATTCCAAAAGACAGAGTGGTGCAGGTCCGTAAGACCATCGGCAGCAACGTTGTGCAGACCGTCATAGAACCCTACGCGCGCGAAGCGATCCGAAACGTTGTGAGCGGATACCAGGTCAAAGCGCTCTACTCTGAGGAGGGCCGCAAGGTCATCGGCGTCAAGATCCACGAATTTTTGATCAGCAAACTCGAGAGCCGCGGGATCTTGATCCAGGACGTGCTTTTAAGGGACGTGCGCCTGCCGGCGTCTTTCTCCGAGAGCATCGAGACCAAGCTCAAGGCCGAACAGCAGTCGCTTCAGAAAGAATTTGAGCTCATCAAAGCCAAAAAAGACGCCGAGATCGAAGTCGCTCGCGCCGAAGGTGCGGCCAAAGCCAATCGGATCATCGCCCAGTCCATCGATGCCAACTATCTGCGCTATCTTTGGATCCAGGGACTTAAGACCGACAATAAACAGGTCATCTACGTCCCGACCGAAGCCAATCTCCCGATCATGGAAGCCGGACGCCTCAACCTAAAGAATGACGGCACTTCTAAGTAGTTTTTTAGCGGGGGTCTTTGATCTTTTTGTGATGTTTAAAAAATTCCCATATTTCGTCAGTAGCGTTCAAGCCTGAACCTTCGTCCGGCCACGCGTGGATCCCGCCGATCAGCGTGATCAAGATCACTTCCGCTCCCGTGTCGGGATTTAGGTATTCCTGACGCACGATGGAGTCGTTCCCCTCGAGGTGTTTTTCATCGGTAAGCTTGGCCCCATCACGGGAAGCCCAAAACCGTATCGAATAGAATACGGGCGGGTCGTAATTTTTTTGAACACCGTCCACGGGGCTGACACCGCCCTTATAGAGGATCCTGTCATCCGCTGTCCCGTGAAACGCCAGCACAGAGACCGGATGCGTGGGGCTACAGTCGGCGTCATTCAATGACCCGGACACCGGAGCGATGGCCGCAATTTTATCCGAAAGCATGCAAGCCAGGCGGTAGGTCATCATCCCGCCATTCGAAAAGCCCGTGACGTAAATTCTCTCCGGATCCACCGGGTGATCTTTGGAAAGTTTCTCTATGAGTGCCCGGATAAAACCGATGTCATCCACGCCCTCGTAATAAGCCTCCGCGCAGCAGTTCTCGGCGTTCCAGGAGTAGGCCCTCTCTTCCGGGCCCTCGGTACCTTCCGGATAAACCACGATGAAATTCTCAGCATCGGCCTTCCAAGACATCCCGCTCATTTCCTCCGCCTGGTCGGCATTACCATTGAATCCGTGAAGCACGATCACCAGCGGCAGTCGTTCGGTAAGCCCTCGGGAAGGAAGATGAACCTTATAAGTCCGCACACGCCCGTGATGAACCAACGACTCAAGCGAATTTTCGAAAGCTTTTGCCTGAAAATCAAACAAACTCAAGAAAAGGCCGATCATAAGAAATATTTTCAGGATCTGTCTCACAGTAGCTTTAATATAACCCAGATTCCGCGGCATGTCCTTTGAATTGACTTTAATCCGCTCTCTTGTAGAATGGCATTCTGTTCGCTAACCCTTTTGACCCCATCGTCTAGTCTGGCTTAGGACATCACCCTTTCACGGTGATGACACGGGTTCGAATCCCGTTGGGGTCGCCATTATTGACGCTGGGGCGAACCTGAAAAGTTCGTTCTGGCTTGATTAGCAAGAAAAATAGAGAACTCCCATTAAGTCCATTGAATTAAGAGGATTCATGAAAAAAATATCGATGTTATTAAGTATTTTCATATTTATGACTAGTTTCGTATTTGCAAAAAATGATGAGAATTTATCTGTTAATGATAGATTTTATCGAAAGGCTGGCGGTACACATACCTCGTACCTATGGTTGCGATCAGACGGATCATATAAAGAGATTACACGCGAGCATGTAGGGGTTGACGAATCCGACCGAGGAACATGGATGTCTGGAAAGGCTGGAGAGTTTATTTTGACTTCAGAGGAGAGAGTAAAGAGCATAGGGTACAAACATATCAGTATAGGCGTTAGCTTAAAAGAAAATGTAGTGAACCAAGAAGGTGTTAGGCAAAAGATAATGGACTTTCTTCAAACTCGTAAAGACGCAGCTTTTCAATCTGATGAAGTAGAAGACATTGCAAAAGATGAAGCCGGCATACCTGAATTATTCGTATATCCTTATGACATACAAGTACCGCGTGAAGAACTTGAAGGGATCGCGAATACGATTAATAAATATTTAAAAGATGAGGCAAAAAATGTTTTTCTTGTACGCGAAGTCGAATATAAGGGGATCACGTATCTTTCGTGGGAAGATGAAATCGCTTATGAGGGGGGATACGATAAGGAAATAAGGGAAAAAATAGACAATCTCCAGCCCGGGCAGTTGCCGCCATTGGTGTTTATACCAATTCAAAAAAAGGTTTTCGAAAAAGAAACGAAAATATCCCAACCTTTTATTTATCATCCTGAATCGAACGAAAAATTTAAAGAAAGGTAGTAAGTCGAAGGGTCTAACTAACCAAAGTCTATTTTGATTACGCCTCTTGGCCCACGCCACCTTTTCATTCTCACAAGTAATTGAATTTGTTGGGGCTGGGAGGTTAGACTAGCGTAACGTACGGGTCGCTTTATTTTTGGTCGATTAATCAGAAGAAATATTATCAAACACAAATCAAAATATTTTTTTGCGACTTTAGGGGCAATTTTATTTGCTCTAGCCTGTTCGAGATCTGTCTTTGCAGATAAGCTGATCGAGTCGATAGCGGTTGTATACGAAGATGGATTTATATCAACTGTATCATTATCCTCCGATCATGTTCGTCTGGAAGCACATGATCTTTATTCTCCAAAATATATTGTTCTTTATTTTCCTGGTTCTTCGACAAAAGGCAGTTTACGAGTGGAACAGCAGCAGGAGACCAGTATTTCTCTAAGTAATGAAGGACCTCATCTAGATCTGATGAAGTGGAAACACGGTTATTCGCCATGGGAGCAATTGCAAGAGGTGAGCTCGAATATGTTTGTGATCCGCCCTTTTTATAATAAGGATTCTATTTAATGGGCAGAGAGCTTCATCGATCGAATGAGTGGGAAGAGTTGGGTCGTGTATCTGTTGAAATTCCAATGGGATGTTAAGATTTTTTACTTGTTGGTGCATTCATCGGGGTCGCTAATTTTATGAAAACCATCAAAGATCAGATCACTCTCGGAGAACTTAAAGAAGCGGCCGGGAAGATATTCGGGAATATGGTCAAAGCGGTCGTGGATCTTGACCGTGAGATCTTGGCCATTGACTCTGAACTTCATTCGGATCTTGAAGCGCTTCTTTTGCGCGAAGGTTCGAAGCAAAAGAGCCTTTGGGGGATCAATCTGTATCCTGAGGCTTTGGGAGAGGATTTCATCGAATTTGATTCCATGATCAATCTTCGACCTTCTCAGGGAAACCGCAGCCGGGGAGTGGACAGTCCTGAGATCCGCGAAAAGATCAAAGCTCTCGTTCAAAAAAAGGTCATGCGGGCATGATCGAGCATAAAGAGCTCGCGGCCGGCCGCTGGAAAAGCTTCTCTTTCGTTGAACAGATGGCCAACATCGGAAGCGAGGTCGAGCGGGCGCTGAATTGGCGGGCTAAGAACAATCCGGATTACTCACAAAAAGCTTTTGAGCGTGCTTTGGAGCTTTTAGATCTGTCGCTCGAGGTCGCCAAGGATTTTCCCCGGCTTAAGGAACTTGCCCGCAGCCGTGAGGTGCTTGTGGACTATTTTTTTGGCAACAATGAATATGGTTCGGATGAAAAGTTTCTGAGGCAGTACTTTCTAGATTTCACTGTCGCCGCGAGACTTCACACCTGAAAGGTACTTTCAAATGCCAACCCCACGAATTTTAGCTTTTGCGGGAAGTACACGGACGGATTCTTTTAATAAGAAATTGGTGAATCTCGCGGTGGGCGGGGCTCCCTAAGAACGCTATCGACTGGGTCTCGCGGCCCGCGCCGGGAGAGGCATCTTTGGCCTGTTTTGCCGGCAAAGTCGCGTCGCTCATGAGCGCCTCCCCCGGCGCGCTCGGCGGATTGCGGGGGCTTGTACACGTCAGGTCCATCCTAGGCAATATTCAAGTGCTTGTCCTGCCCGATCAGGTGGCGATCCCCAAAGCGCACGAAGCCTTTGCCCCCGACGGCAGTCTGAAAGACCCCAAACAGCAAGCCGCCGTCGAGAAGCTAGGCGCCAATCTTGCTCTTATTCTGACGAAGCTAAAATAGCTCGTTTCTCGAAATAATCCGGTTTGACATAATGTATTAAATATGATACATTTTATAATATGAATCCCGTGGGACAGAGCATTAGCTTTTGGAGAAGGGAGCGAGGACTTACGCAGGCTGTGGTGGCCGAGCGGAGCGGTGTCTCCCGGCCTAATCTTTCGGCGATCGAGCAGGGGGCCAGGGACCTGACGGTCCAAACTCTCAGGCGGATCGCCTCGACGCTCGAGGTCGCTCCGGGGGTACTGGTAGACGGCGTCATCTCTGATCGAAAATCAGACCGACCATTTCTTGATCGGATCGCAAGGCTTGCTGCCGGACAATCTCTCAAAGCTTCACCTAGAGAAAGACGCATTGCTCAGGACTTTTTATCCATCATGAAATCCAAAATAGGAAAACAATCTCAGAAAATGACCACGAACCAGATCCGAAATGAAAATGCCACTATCTGGCGACTCAAAGCGGAGTTGAGTCCAGATGTTTTTGAGCATCTCATCCTAAGGATCGACAAAAATCTACGATTGTCTAAATGAATAAAAAACAAATAGAACGTTATTTTAAGATTTTGGACGAGGTCTATGCCAGAAAAAGCCGGATCATTCTGACCGGTGCTGCCGCAGGCGCCCTGTATGGGAGGGTCCGTGCAACAATGGATATCGATTTTTCGGCGGAGGCCGCGGATTGGGAGGATTTCTCAAATGCGGTCAAGGAAACCAGTATGCGGACGGGCATTGCCGCGCAGTATGCCGAAGATATCGACCGGTGGTCATCCATTACGCTGATGGACTACAAAAAACATACTTTCAGTTACGGCCGATTCGGGCATATAGAAATCAGACTCATGGAGCCGTCCTATTGGGCCATCGGCAAGCTGACGCGTTATTTGGATCCGGATGTTGCAGATCTCGTGAAAGTTCTTAAAAAGACGGGTACAAAGTGGCAGGAGACCGCGTCCGTCGCAGGCCGGGCACTACGCGCCAGTTCACTATCGAACGTTTGCTTCTCATTCAGAAAGCAGACGGAGAATTTTTTTAAACACCATGGAAAAAAGATCTGGGGAAAAACGTTCGATTCAAATGAAGCCGTGGCTTTTTTTCACAAAAAGGCCGGTATAAAAACATGAAACGTTTTGTTGTCGGCGACATTCATGGGGCGCACAAGGCGCTCGTACAATGCCTCAAGAGGTCAAAATTTGATCCGACAAAGGATCTTTTGATCTCACTGGGGGATATTTGCGACGGCTGGCCTGAGGTAAACAAGGTCATGGATGAGCTCTTACGGATCAAGAGCCTTAAGATGATTTTGGGGAATCACGACGCATGGACCTTGCGCTGGATGAAAGACGGCTGGATGGAAGATATCTGGACAAGCCAGGGCGGTCTGGCAACGATGGAATCTTACCGGCGGGACAGAACGAATGTACCGGAATCTCATAAGAATCTTCTACGCTCCGCTGTGCTTTTTCTTGAATTGAATAACAAATTATTCGTTCATGGAGGGATCAATCCGGCTTTGGAAATCGCCAAACAAGATCCCGAGCTTCTGCTATGGGACAGGGATCTTCTTAATGACGCCATAAGTGTGAATAAGAGGAACCCAGATCATCGCTACGGACAATGGGACGATATTTTTGTCGGGCATACGACCACCGAAGTTTATAAGACACTCAAACCCATTCATGCCTGCAATGTCTGGGCAATAGACACCGGCGGAGGCTGGAGCGGGAAGCTCACCCTTATGGACATTGACAGTCACGAGTACTGGCAGTCAGATCTCGTGCCGGATCTTTACCCTCACATCCGCGGAAGACGCTAAAGAGAAATTCTAAGGTATAATCGGCTTATGATATTTGCTCTCAAAACAGTTGTTGCGGGGCTTCTGATCACGTTTGCTTCGTGGCTGGCGGGTAAAAAGCCCGTGCTTGCGGGGTTCATTGTCGCACTGCCTTTGACGTCCGTGATCGCCATTCTTTTTTCATATGCCGAATACCGCGATATGGAGAAGATCAACCGCTTCGCGCAGTCGATCTTTGTAGCGGTGCCGCTGTCGCTCGCGTTCTTCGTGCCGTTTCTCCTGAACCGCTGGATCAAGATGAATTTTGCGTTGACCTTTCTTCTCTCGGTCTCCTTTCTTGCTGTCTCGTACTATCTGGCGAGTGTGATTTTTAAGATCAAGCTTTGAATCAGGCGGCCGATGCTTTTAGCTTTTCACAAACCCTACGGTATTCTTTCGCAGTTCACCAAGCAAGAGCCGGATCACGTGACGCTGGCTGATTTTGGATTTCCCAAAGATGTTTATCCGATCGGACGGTTGGATTGGGACAGTGAGGGCCTGCTTCTTCTCAGCGATGAGAGAGAATGGAATGACTGGCTGCTTCATCCGCGGTATTCGCATGAGCGTACGTATCACGCGCAGGTGGAAGGCGTGGCGACCGAAGAGGCGATGGCTCTTCTGCGAAAAGGAGTCTTCACCCAAGGGCGAAAGACCCGGCCTTGCAAGGCGCGGCTCCTGACAGATCCTGGGTACCCTCCGCGCAGTGTGCCGATCCGTTTTCGTCTGTCAGTACCGACGAGCTGGATCGAGATCATATTGATCGAAGGAAAGAACCGTCAGGTGCGAAAGATGACCGCCGTCGCGGGGCTGCCGACCTTAAGGCTCATTCGTGTCTCCATCAGTGGTCTTGCGCTCGGAGATCTACCCATCGGAAAGTGGCGGGAGCTCGGAGACAAAGAAAGAGATGTTTTACTTCGGTCGTAACTCTTTTGACATTCAATCCGGTTAGAGCTACCTTGTCCAAATGAGCCGATCCATTCATGCCAGTTGTGGCGTGCGTTTCAAGGACCATTTTTATGACTCATGAAGCCACCCAACCGAATTTTTATGATCTCGGGATCACACCGAGAATTCTTGAGGTCATTGATGGGATGAAATTCAAAGTCCCGACACCGATCCAGCAAAAGGCGATCCCGCTCGCGGTCGAGGGGAAGGATATTCTGGGGATCGCCCAGACCGGTACCGGAAAAACGCTCGCCTTTGGCATCCCGATGATCCAGCGTCTCTTGCGGGAGCCCGGCCGCGCGCTGATCCTTGTGCCGACACGCGAGCTGGCTCTTCAAGTAGATGTCACGCTTAGAAAACTCGGGAACCCCTTTGACATCCGATCCGTGATCGTGATCGGCGGAATGGATATGGAGACGCAGATCAAGCTTCTACGCAAAGAAACGATCCGCGTGATCATCGCCACACCGGGTAGACTTCTTGATCATTTCGAACAAAAAACCTTGGATCCATCCGATCTAAAGATGGTGGTGCTGGACGAAGCGGATCGCATGCTCGACATGGGTTTTGCGCCGCAGATCCAGCGCTTGGCGAAGGCGCTGCCCAAAGAACGGCAGACCCTCTTTTTTTCGGCGACGATGCCCGAAGAGATCCTAAAACTCGCCGCGCTTTATATGAAGCTTCCGGTCCGGATCGAAGTCGACCCTTCGGGAGCTGCTCCCGAAAAGATCGTCCAGGAACTCTTCATTGTCCGTCAGGAATCCAAGTTAAAACTTCTCGGAAAAATTCTAAGAGAGTACCACGGAAGTGTTCTGATCTTCACACGCACAAAAGCCAACACCTGGAAACTCACAGAAGCGCTGCGTCAGATGGATCACAAAGTGAACGAACTTCATTCGGACCGCACACAGGGCCAGCGCCGCCACGCGCTCCAAGGATTTAAAACGGGCTTGTACCGTATCTTGGTCGCGACGGATATCGCCTCGCGCGGCATTGATGTGAAAGGGATCGAGCTCGTGATCAATTATGATCTTCCCGACGAAACTGAAAATTATGTTCACCGCATCGGACGCACGGGCCGCGCCGGCCTCGAAGGCCACGCCATCACGTTCGCGACGCCCAATGAGGGCGGCGATGTTCGCGCGATCGAGAAGCTCGTGAGAGTCTCCTTAAAAGTCATGACTCATTCCGAAGTCACTACTGAAAAATTTTCTCCCGCAAGCCTTACCGTCAAAAAAAAACATGTTTACGACGACTCAGCCCGTCACCAAAGCGGCCGCCCTCAGTTTCGCGGCTCAAAACAGCTGAGAAAATTTAAAAAACAGACTTGATCTTGAAACGTATTTCTCATAGGAGGCCTTATGAACATCACGAAGCTTAGATCATCCGCGTTCACTGTTTTATTTTCAGCCTTGGGAGTGATTTTGGGCCTTTGGGCGTCTCCGCACCTTAACCTCGGACTCCCGAGTGCCGAAGCGAGCGCTGAGACACTCTCGACCCAAAGCCTTCAGATCGTGGACGCATCGGGCCGGCGGCGGATCTTGATGACCACGACGGCCGGCGGCAGTCCGGCGGTCTGGTTTTTCGATAAGAACGGAAAGTCCAGACTGAATCTTGGCCTGTATGAGGACGACAACGCTTTTGTCGTACTCAATGATCCCAACGAGCAGGCCGTGCAGATCCTCCGAACGGTCGGAGGAAACAATACGCCCGTTTTGGTCATGAAATCCAAAGGCCAGGACCGGATGATCTTGGGCCTCTACTCGGGCGCGGCTTCGGAGCCCACTTTTCTTTATTATGACGCTCAAGGAGCCAAACACACGGTTGTGTAGAGTATCTGTCAATGATCCAAGCTCTTAGATCCAGAAAACTGATCGTTGGAATAGGTGCAGCCTTTTTTTTGGCGGGTGCAGCTTTTTATGCGGTCTATTCGGCTAAAACTTTCAGACCTCGGTACATTTTCATCAATGAAACCGGTGACCACGAGCACGACTTGGCTTTGAAGATGAGCCTGACGCTTGCCGAGAAGCGTTCGGGGATCGAAAATGCCCTTGTTCTTCTTAAGAAACTTCCCAAAAACACAAGCATTGAAGAAGCAGCCGACAAACTGTTTCAGCGCTGGCGCATCGGGCGAGAGCGGGGCGGGAAGGGGATTTTATTTTTGTACAGTGAAGAAGAGAATTTGTTCAGGGTCGAAGTGTCTTACGCGCTCGAGGGGGTGTTTCCGGACGCGCTCTGCCGGCACCTGGAAGAAGCCGCGAAAACTTACATGCTTTCCGACATCCCCCAGGATTTTCTCTCGGAGCTTCTGATCACGATGAACATTCAAGGCCAAGAAAATAGACCCGAGCTTGGAGATGCTTTCGATCCGCCCGCGTGGCTCGAGTCTCAATGGATGTCCGGAGGAGCCGGGGCGAATGCCCAGGGGTATGGACGGAGTCTGAAAGAGATGATTGAGGCGGTTCAACGGTTGCCGAAAGAAGGGCTGAAGGATTTTGAGCCCTCCGCGGATCCGTACGAAGTGCTCGGCAGATATTTAAGATCTTTGGAACTCGGGTCAGGAGATCCTCAGCTGCCGTTTTTGACCCAAGGAAGTCAGATCTTTAGAATGGTGGTTCCCCGTAACCGCGCCCAACAGCTGAGAGTCCTCGAATATTACCGTAAGGCGCTGCCTTTTAAGCTTACCCTGCATGAAGATCTGGGCCTTGCGGTCTTTCGTCCCGGGGTCGCGAATCTTCCGATCATTCTGAGACATTCCCGCGACGGTTTGTGGTACGTCGACGAGCCCAAAAGCTGGACCTACTTCCATCGTTTTGAGAATGCCGATGATTTTTATCCTAAGTATGACGACCTTCCGTTCTTGCGGGATCTTGCTCTGTCCGGACAACCTCACGCGAACCAACCGGTCTATCGGGAACGCGTCCCGACTCCGCCGGTGATCGCTTACCCTTTCTCCCTGCCGGACCGTGTGGGGGATCTTGAAGGAAAGATCGCGAACGATCCGTCCGACGACGGAGCATACGCGCGGCTCGGGGAAGTCTATCTTTTTGAGATCGGCTGGATCAAAAAAGCACTCGAGATGTTCGAAAAAGCCTCCGCGCTCGATCCCCAAAACATAGAGTACCGATGGAGGCTCTATGATCTGTACCTCAATGACTCCCGGATGGAGAAGGCGCTGGACGAATTGAAATTCCTGGCCAAAGCGCTTCCCCAAGACCCGGAGGTGCAAGAATGGCAGGTTTTTTATTCAAAAGCTTATCGGTTCAAACCGGGGGAATTCAATTAAACTGTAAACTTGAAATTCCTCGTTTATCTAGGATAAAATGTCTCCAAGATCAAAAACCTCATGGCCGTAGATACGTTCATAAACCTCACGGACTACCCCTTCACCCAGGCACTTGAAGTCGCTTATCCCGTTATCAAGCGGGAGATGGAGAACATTCCTCTCAGCCGCTTCAAGGAATGGTACGAGAGAGAAATGTACACGAATCTTTGGCTCGTGTACGGGCTTTTTGCCATGGGGAAGAAACTCAAAGACAACTGCGCGGCGTGCCCTGAGACGGTGAAGATCCTCGAGAGGATCCCCGACCTCACCACGGCAGGCTTTTCATGCCTCTTACCCGGCACGCAGATCAAACCGCACGAAGGTTTCACGAAGATGGTCCTGCGCTGCCACTTGGGGCTCTCGGTGCCTCAGCCCGAAACGTGTGTCCTGAAAGTGAACGGCATTGAGGGTCATTGGAGGGAAGGCAAGTGCCTGATGTTCGACGACACGATGACACACGAGGCTTGGAATAAAGGCGATAAGCCGCGCATTGTGCTTCTCATCGACTTCAAAGACCGTAAGAAAAACTTGCCGCTCTCCAAAAAAATAGAATACAATGTGGCATCGGCCATTGTGGGAGTCGTGTCCCCGTTCATCTATGGTGCGAATAAGAAATAACCGACCGAAATTATCAGCGATCTCCTTCCTCACCGAGAAAATAGTTTGAACATAAATCGAAAATTAGACGTTGCCGAAGGCCGTTTTTACAACGGAATCGCCGTGGACCCTTCGCCGCGGATCCGGCTGGAGGAGGGCAGCTCGGAGCTCACGGTGCGTGCCATAGATCTCATTTGTCCGATCGGGATGGGGCAGCGGGGGCTGATCGTGGCGCCGCCGGGGTCGGGGAAGACCACATTCCTCAAAGATATCTGCAGGGCTGTGGCCAAGAGCCAGCCATCCATGAAACTGTACTGTCTGCTTGTGAACGAAAGACCTGAGGAGGTCACAGACTTTAAGCGGAGCGTTCCCGCAGAAGTGAGAGCGTCCTCTTCGGACCACACGTACGAGCACCATGTCCAGATGGCGGATGCCCTGATGAGTCAGGCGGTTCAGGAAGCGGGGGAAGGGCAGAACGTCATGATCGTTATCGATTCCTTGACCCGTTTGGCGCGGGTCCATAATGCCCAGAGACAATCCAGCGGCCGCACGCTTTCGGGCGGCGTGGACGCCCGCGCGCTCGAAGTGCCACGGCGTATCTTCGGCACTGCGCGTAAGATCGAGGGCGGGGGATCTTTGACAATCTTGGCCACCATCCTGGTTCAAACCGGCAGCCGTATGGATGACGTGATCTTTGAGGAATTCAAAGGCACCGGCAACATGGAGATCGTCCTCTCGCGGGAGATCTCCGGTCGTAGGATCTACCCCGCCATCGACATCTCAAAAAGCGGCACCCGCAAGGAAGAGCTTTTGCTTTCGCCCGATGAGATCGAGTCCATACGAAAACTGCGTAAGAGACTTGCTGAACTTGGTCCCGCAGAAGCCGCCCAGACTCTCATAGACCTGCTTCAGAAATACCCTTCGAATAAAGAACTTCTCTCCTAAATTTGGCGACGATTGACATTTGGGTTCGATTACCGTAGTTTAAGATTCGTCGACACCCCGTGGGAGGCAAATGCAGAGAACGGTTTGGTCCGTGTTCTGGTCTGTTTGTTTTCTTTTTATCTTCTACACCGAAGTTTTTTCCGATCACATCCTCCTTTTTAACACGTACCCTTTCGATGATTTTCAGGCCCACGTCGGATTTGTCCTGAGAGATGTCCTTCCCGATGAAAAGGGGCGCTGCGTCAAAGAAGACGTTTTCATTTCGGATCCCTGGGTCGACGTCATGAAAGGCGACAAACCAAGCTCGACCCAGACGCTTCTTGGGGTGTCGCTCATCACCCCGGGGCAGGGAGCGAACTTCAGACTTTGGATCCCCGAAAAAGCGGTTTTATTCATCGACAAAGACCGTATTTTGCCCTGCGATCAATCAAAAATTTACGTCCCCAAGCCATCCGTAGCCAAAGACATCGGCGTCGTAGTCCTCGTGGCGCTCGGCACTCAGTATGAAAAAGACGCGCACGAGGCATCAGACAGTCCCGGGACGCCCTGCTCTTCCAAGACCGGCGACAAAGAAAGTTCCGGCACGAAAAAAGCGATCGATAAGATGGGAATGGCGGCGGGTCTGGGACTTTTGGGCGCGCAGGCCAAAGGTGAGCTGACGGGTCTTAAAGCGACTTTCAACGTGACGGGTTTGGAAGGCGGGCTTAAAGACGCGAAAGTGCGGGTCACGGTCGCCAACGCCGCCATGCACAAAACGGTGGATGTGGACATTCCGGTCCATATGGATGCCGCTTCGCTGGGGCACAGCGGATCCGTTCCGACAACCACGGTCAATCTTTGAGTCATTCAAACCAGGAGCATCCATGCTAAAAAAAGGTTGCGCGGCGTTTTTGGCCGCCGTTCTGCTGTGTGGTCAGAGCCTCTGTCTTCCATCTCATGCCGCCGGAGGTCCTGTGGCGTCGGGAGCCGGACGTGAAGAGATCGTCGATCTCGAATATCAAACATTGCGTCAGCAGCAGGCGCTTTTACGCCGGCATGCGCTCGAGGCGATCTCCGTTTGCGATGCCGAAAGGTTACTCAATATGCTCGCGGGCTATAACTCGCTCAGCCGTAACCTCAAAGCCATCGCCGAAGGTTTCAAGAGACAGCAGGAAACGATGTATAGAAACCTCGGAAAAATTCTTGAGCAATTGGCAAGGCTTGTGCCCGAACCAAACAAAGCCAAGAGCGCGGCGAACGCGGCGGCCCAGATCGGGGTCGGGCTTATTCCCGGCATCGGCAATGCCGCCGGCGCCGCCGCGGATATTGGAGAGGCCGTTAATGAGATCGCCGAGCAAACAACGGCATCCGCCGCGCGCGATAAGATCTTGGCCGAAGCCACAAAACAAGCGGCAGAGATCAAAAAAGCGGAAAATGAGTGGAAAGACTGGGACAGTTTCAACAATGAAGTTCAGAAGGACATCGAGGATCTGGAAAGACAGTTTGAAGAAAAGTGCAAAGGAAAGCACGATGCTGGGACCGGCGGCTCCGGCGGCAAAACCGACGACACATCCGAGTGGGAAAAAGTGGCCAAGGGTGGCGTGGTCGACAAAGAGTCCGGCGATCCACTCGGAGGCACCGTGGTCGTTCTGCCCGGGGATAAAGACGGCGTGCCTAAACAGCCCAAAGACGACCCCGCGATCAAGCCCGGTGACACGATCATCGTGGCCGCGCCCTGCCATCGAAAAAAAGTGTTCGTCGTGGGTGAAGACAAAGTTCCTTCTGTTCTTTCGCTGGATTCGAAACCGCTTCGGTTCATCGTAAAATGCGGCGACGAACAAGCGATGGAAAATATCCGACGTGAACTGGCCTCGCAGGGCATTACGTTCGGGCCCGAATGCGTCGAGGAAAAAGAATACATGCACCAATCGGTCTGGAATGACAAATGGGGCGTGATGGACAGCGTTTGGCTCTGCGAAATAGTCATCAAGTGTTATAAAAAATCAAAAGTTTGTCCTTCGGAAACGGGCCGGCGTGACGGTATCGGCCGGACCGGTGACGGCGCCGGACGCGCTCGCGAAGGAGCCGGAAAAGACAAAGACCGTGATAGAAGTGCCGGAGGTGAGCGTGACGGAATTAGTCGCGGAGGGGACGGGAGCGGACACGAGCAAGACGGATCCGGACGAGATCCGGACGGGGACGGGATCCCCACGGGGCCTGACAAAGACGGCTGGTATGAGCCCAACGAACCCAGAGACGGACAGGCCGAGAGCGTCGTGAACGATCCTTATTTCTCATCCAAAGGCACTTGGAAACAGGATTACGATGATCAGTGGGGTTTAAAACACATCGGGTTCGGAGATCCGTCGGTTTCGCTGTGGCCATCGACAGCGCACCCGGTGACGGTTGCCGTCATCGACACCGGCGTGGACATTTGGCACCCCGACCTGATGGGCGCGCTCTGGACGAATGAAAAAGAAATTCCGTTCGACGGCATTGACAACGACAAGAACGGCTATGTTGATGATGTGCACGGATGGAATTTCATCGATCAAAACAATGACGTGACTGACTTGAACGGCCACGGCACTATCGTGGCGGGCATCCTCGCGGCCGGCGTCAACAACGGCATCGGCATCGCGGGCGTGAATCCTTGGGCTCGCATCATGCCGCTCAAGACCACGGACTTCAACAATCAAGGCTGGAGCATCGACGTGGCCAAGGCGATCGTGTACGCCGTGGATCACGGAGCGCGTGTGATCAACTTGAGCCTCGGCGGAAAGAAATTGACCTTCCACGAGTATGCGGCCGTGCGTTATGCCAATAAAAAAGGCGTGTTGATCGTGGCCGCCGCGGGGAACAAAGGCGTGAACGCCGCCGATTTTTCGCCGGCGGGTCTTCATGGGGTGCTGACCGTGTCCTCGACGGACATGACGGACAAACGCATGGGCTTCTCCAACTGGGGCGGTCAGATCGATCTGGCCGCGCCGGGCGTGGACATCTTGTCATTACGCGCCGCGCGCACGGATTATCTCATTCTCGACAAACCGGACTACGTTCCGCAGTACGCGTTTGTCGGCGCCGACAGGCTTTATTACCGCACGGCCGGCAGCTCTTTCTCGGCTCCGTTCGTCAGCGGTGTCGCGTCGCTCCTCTGGAGCGTGAACCCCGCGCTCACCTCCGAAGAGGTGAGACGCATGCTTCTTTACTCGGCCAAAGATATCGACGTGCCGGGCAAAGACCAATTCACGGGATTTGGCCTCGTCGATGCGAAAGCTGCGCTTTCGGCGGACCCGAAATTTTTCCTCGACGCAGAAATTCATGCGGCCAAACCCGTTCAGTCGCCTGCCGGTCTCGTCATTGAGGTGACCGGCACGGTGAACTCGGACGCCCTCAAAGAAGCGCGGCTTGAGATCGGTGAGGGCACAGATCCACAGGGATGGCAAGAGATCCAGCAGATCACGGCTCCTGTCGTTAAGGGGACGCTTGGAAAGATCCCCGTTCAGGAGATCCGAAACGCGCCGGTGTGGACGATCCGCGTGGTCGCCCGCCACAAAAACGGTAAAATGGCCCAAGGCCGCTATAAGTTAAAGATCGGCTGAGACCATCGTTAAGCCGTATGAAATTCAAATCCGGAAGTGTTTCTTTATGAGATTTTTCAGACAAATGCGGTGCCCCAGGATCGTGCTGGGACTATTTTTTTTGAGCATGGTTTCTTATGATCTTTCAAGTTCGGAGATCGGATGGGCTGATCAAGAAAAGACTCCCAAGGTTGAAAATCTTATTTCTCAGGATTACGGGAAACTTATCTTGGATGATTCGTGGCATATTTTAAGCTCGCCTGCCCGGTGGAACGGAGAAGACTGGTTCAAGGCGGGCTTGGTAACGGGGTCGGTCATCGCCGTCGGTGCTTTGGCAGACAGATCCATCGAAAAGGCAATTCAAAGAAACCGCACCAGAAGAAATGACAATTTTTCAAAAGCGATACAACCTTTTGGCGCGGAGTACACCTTTGCTGTTTTAGGAGCTTTTGAAGTCGGGGGGCTTGTTTTTAAGGACGAGAACGCACGTGCCACAGCCCAAGATGGATTGGCGTCCAGCATCATTGCGGCGGGACTCCTCACGCCCTCTCTGAAATATGCCACCGGGAGAAAGCGGCCCAGCCAAGATACCAGTTCGCATAGGTTCACACCCTTTGGCGGAGATGATTCATTTCCTTCCGGACATACGACGCAAGCCTTCGCGGTCGCGTCGGTGATCGCGGAGCATTACGATTCCCATCTGATAAAAATAGGCGCTTATGGAACGGCCACGCTAGTAGGTTTTGCGCGGATGGAACGAAAAGCACACTGGGCTTCGGATGTTCTTGCCGCGGCTTTCATAGGAACTTTCGTGGGCAGAGAGATCGTTCACTTTAATCATGACAAGCGATACGAGATCTCCATGATCGCTAGCGGTGACACCGTTGGCGCCCAAGTCACGCATACTTTTTGAGAGGAAATTAAATTGAGGAAGGATGCCAGACCCCTTTTAAAGAAATTGCTTTTAGCTGCTATTGTATTTTACGTGATCGGTTCGTGTCTTATCCAAGCCGATCTATGCCTCAGATTGGGCGAAGTGGAGCATCTTTTAGATCATTTGCAAAGCGCAGCTCATCATTAATCTCTGGTGATGAGCATCGAACCCATTCTCATGTGCTGGAGCGGAGGCAAGGACAGCTCGCTGGCTCTGCACGCGGTTCTTCAAGACTCCTCTCTTGAAGTGAAAGCTCTTTTGACGACGTTGACCCGGGATTATGAGCGGATCAGCATGCACGGGGTCCGGCGTTCGCTCCTTCTTAAGCAGGCGGCTGCCCTCGGTCTTCCCCTCGAAGAGGTCTGGATCACGTCCGGGGCGTCCAATGCCGATTACGAGTCAGCGATGAAGGAATGTCTGCTGCGCTACCGGTCCAAAGGCGTCAAACGAGTTGTGTTTGGGGATCTTTTTTTGGAGGATATCCGCCGATACAGAGAGGACCGGCTGGCAGAGTTAAACCTGACGGGTTTTTTCCCGCTTTGGAAAAAGGATACTCGAAAATTGGCCGAAGACTTCATCGCCGCCGGTTTTAAGGCTCTGATCGTTTGTACGGACCCAAAGCAGATCGATCCTTCGTTCTGCGGTCGGGAATACGATCAGGCATTTTTATCGGACCTCCCGCCCTCGGTAGATCCCTGCGGGGAAAACGGAGAATTCCATACGTTCGTGTACGACGGACCGATATTTCGGAGGCCCGTGGAAGTAAAAAAAGGCGAAGTGGTCCATCGGGAAGGATTTTATTTCTGTGATCTTGGAAACCCAGATTCGAGTCGGCTTGACAGTGCTGTGGCCGGGGGTTAAGGTGTTTTTAACGAGGAGGAAACCATGATCAAAAAGATATTTTTTGCGGAAGCCGTCGGAGGCAAAGGTGGTTTGGCGCTTTTACTTCTGAGACTGGTTGCCGGGGCGGCTTTTATTTTGCATGGATGGCCGATGATCCAGCATGCTTTTTCTTGGATGGGGCCGAACGCATCTATTCCCGCGTTCCTTCAGGGAATTGCCGCGTTTGCGGAATTTGCGGGGGGTTTGGCTCTTGTGGTGGGCTTACTGACGAGACCCGCCGCTTTTGGTATCTGGTGCGTCATGAACGTCGCGCTTTTTTTCGTGCACATTCCCAAAGGCGATCCCTTCGTGTCCATGGGCGGGCCCTCTTATGAACTAGCCGCCGTCTACTGGGTGATCATGATGGCCCTTATGCTGAGAGGGCCGGGACTTTTTTCTCTCGATGGTGTCTTTGGCCGACGCTAAACGCGTTGTCATCACGGGCATCGGAGTTCTCAGCCCTTACGGCGTCGGAAAACAGTCTTTTTTTGAAGGGATCCGCACGGGTCGCTCAGGGATCCGGCGTGTATCGCTTTTTGACGATCCCGGGATCGCTTCTCAGGTGGCCGGAGAGGTACCCGGTTTCGATCCCGCGGATTTTGTCGATCCACAAGATCTGAAACGTGTTCCGCGCGTCGCGCCGATGGCCATCGGCGCCGCCCGTGAAGCGCTGCTCGACGCCGGAATAGATCCTTTAAAACTCAGCACAGAAGAAAAGCGTCGTATTGGTGTCGTCATCGGGACGGGCGGGGGAGGCATCGATTTCGCCGAAAAGCAGTACGAAGCTTTCTACGGCGCCGGCACCCGGCACGTCACACCTTACTGCGTTTCTTCCTCGTTCGTCGGCATGCTCTCAAGCGAAGTATCCATCGCGTTCGGATTCAATGGTCCCAGCCACGTTCTTTCGACCGGTTGCACTTCTTCCACTGATGCGATCGGATACGCCACCCGCATGATCCGTTCCGGAACCGAAGAAACCATTCTCACGGGCGGCGCCGAAGCCTGCATCACCCGGGGACTTTTGGCCGGTTTCTCAAGGATGAAAGTCGTGTCGACGCGTTTCAACGACTGCCCTCAGAAAGCTTCGAGGCCTTTTGACGGAGACCGCGATGGTTTTGTCCTCTCGGAAGGGGCCTGGATGTTCGTGCTCGAATCAGAAACGCGCGCGAAAAAAAGAGGAGCAAATATTTACGCGGAAGTCGCGGGCTACGGATCGACCTGCGAAGCGTATCACCGCGTGGCGGTCCGGCAGGACGGCGTGGAGCCAGCGCGAGCGATGAAACTCGCTCTCGAGGAAGCCTCAGCGGAACTTTCAGATGTGCGATGCGTGAACCTTCACGGCACGGGTACTCAAATGAATGACGCGATGGAAACCCGCGCAATCAAACTCCTTTTCGGCAGCCGCGCATCGGGACTTGCGACCAGCGCCCTCAAATCTATGATCGGGCACCCGCAGGGCGCCTGCGGCGCCGCCGGGGTCGCCGCCGCCATTTTTACTTTGAACGAGGCTTTTGTGCCTCCCACGATCAACCAAGAATCTCCGGACCCGGAATGTGACCTCGACTACACGCCCAACAAAGGAAGGTCCTTCGAGACTGACTCCGTTCTTTGCAACACGATCGCCTTCGGGTCAAAAAATTCCGCATTATATCTGAGAAAAGCCAAAAAATAAGGCCATGTTAAAAACCCGATCTGCCCAACTTGAGATGCTCGACGATTCACGCACTCCCGAAGCTCAGATCCGACAGTCGCTCGATTTCATGCGCTTCGTGAACGTATTTTTTGGCGGGACGCGCGCGGTGCTCGACTATTTTGATGGCGTGAAGACCCCCGCCCGATTCAGCGTTTTGGACCTCGGGTCCGGCGGAGGAGATATTCCTTTCGAGTTGGCACGGTGGGCCGCGAAAAAAGGAAAGAAGATCTACGTCACGGCGATAGATCTTAATCCCTATTGCCTAACCTATGCGGGCGAGAGGTTTGCTTCGCCGTCGATCCGCTTTCTAAACCGCTCTGCTTTTGATTTTGAAACACTCGGATCCTTCGACTACATAATTTCGTCTATGTTCTTTCACCACCTTTCCGAAGAAGAGATCGTCACACTGCTCAAGCGGATCGACGTGCACAGCCGCCGTGGTTTTTTGGTGAATGATCTCCTACGGAGCCGCTTGCATTATGCGGGTACTTCTTTGGTGTCATTTTTTACGTTCAAGAAGATCCTTTTTAATGACGCGAGACTGTCGGTGCGTCGGGGTTTTAAGGAAAAAGATCTCGCTCGCTATCGGGAGAAAACGGGCATCCCTTTTGAGATCAAAAGAAAGCCGTTCTTTCGGATCCTCATGAGCCATGAAAAACGTCCTGATTGAAGGCGCGGGGCTTGCGGGGCAGGTCCTGCACCGCGAACTCACCCTGAGAGGCATCCCGTCACGGCTCACCGATCGTGCCGTATTTCCGCGCGATAAAGTATGCGGGGGTGTCCTTCAGGCCGACAGTTGGGACTATTTGAATTCGCTGTTCGACCTTCCGAAGGATCTCAAAAGGATCGACGCGATCAGCCATTTCTGGAAAGGAAAAAGAATTTCACAGATCACGCTGAAGGAACCGATGGTCTTTATTTCACGCATCGTGTTGGACGACACGCTCAACCGGCAGCAAAGTTCTCCCGTCGGCTTCGATTCGGCGAACTGTCTTCGCGTCACGGCCTTCGGCGCCCGGCATCCGCAAGGCGATTGGATAGGTTTTCAAGGCGAAACGGAGCCGGTCGAGGAAGTACAGATGCATTACGGACGGGGCATTTATCTCGGGCTCGCCCCGGCGACGGCAGAACAAAGTCACATGGCCATGATCGTAAAAAGAGATCTTTTTAAAGATCAGGAGCAGTTGAAAGGATTCATTCGGAAAGAATTGAGTCTGTCCGTAACCCTTCCCTTAAAAGGCACCGCCGGGATCCATTATCACGCTTCCTCCGCCGAGAACCTGGCTGTGGGAGACGCGAAGCTCACGACGCATCCCTTTCTAGGACTTGGCATGAAGCACGCTATTTTGTCCGCCCGTCTTCTGGCCGCCCTGATCGCTGAGGGTAACGAAGACCAGTATTCTGAGCGCCACCGGCGTCTTTTTAGAAAATACCGATGGGCAAGCTGGGCGGCGGGGGGGCTTTATGATTCTCGGTTTCAGTTTCTGCTAAGGCCGCTTTTGCAAAGCCCGCCCCTTTTTTTGAGCGCTTATCGTTTTCTTCACAGAAGCGGAGCCGGTCTTTGATGAAAAAGCCAAGGAATTGCCCCTGGCCGGGTGCGGACCCGCTCATGATCGCCTACCACAACGCCGAGTGGGGGAAACCGCTTTATGATGACCGGAAGCTTTTTGAATTTCTGATTCTCGAAGGGATGCAAGCGGGCTTGAGCTGGCGGACGGTACTTCACAAACGGGAAAATTTCAGAGCCGCTTTTGATGGTTTCGATCCAGATAAAATTGTGCGTTACGGCCGTAATAAAAAAACACTCCTCATGAAAGACGCGGGCATCATCCGGAACAGGCTCAAAATAGAAGCGGCTGTTCAGAATGCCATGGCATTTTTAAATCTGCGCGAGAAAAGACAAAGCTTCAGCCGCACTCTCTGGCAGTTCACAGACGGCAAGCCGATCGTGAATTACTGGAAGAAAATGAAAGAAATACCGGCAACCACCGGCGTATCGGACGCGATGAGCCTCTCCTTGAAAGAAAAAGGCTTCCGCTTCGTCGGTTCTACGATCTGCTACGCGCACATGCAGGCGACGGGCATGGTCAATGATCACCTCGTGTCCTGTTTTCGTCACGCAGAGTGTCGTCGCGCGGTATGACTCGGACTATTTTCTGTCTCTTTTTAATTTTTTGCTTTCTATGCTCGCAAAGCGTCTACGGTTCTCAAACGTCTCGCCGTGCTTTATTTGTCAGCGTTATTCAGGATCCGCCCGTTCTGACGAGCCGCGAGGCCATCCGGGAACTCATTGATTTCGCGAAAAAGGCGAAGGTGGAGACGCTTTTCGTTCAGGTCTATCGGGGCAACCAAACTTGGTTCTCTTCAAAAACGGCCGACGATTCGCCTTACCAGGACTGCCTTAAGAGTGCCAAGGGAGACCCTCTGGCGTACTTGATCGGCCGGGCACATGCCTCCGGCATCGAAGTTCACGCTTGGCTCAATCTTTTAAGCCTGAGCGCCAATGCCCACGCGCCATTTTTAAAAAAATACGGGCCTGAGATCCTGACGCAAAACCGCGTCAAAAAAAGATCGCTCGACGACTATAAGATCGACGATCAGTTCTTTCTCGAACCAGGAGACCCCCGCGTGGCGGACGATCTGTCCTCCATCGTGGGAGAGCTGACGCAAGCCTATCCGGAACTCGACGGAATTCAGTTCGATTACATCCGTTATCCCGACTGGCATCCGGACTATGGCTGGACGAAAGCGAATGTCGGCCGCTTTAAAAAAGAAACGGCCCGCGAACCGCAGGGATTCAACGACATCCTTTGGGAAAACTGGAAACGTTCCCAAGTGACGTCTCTTCTTGATCGTCTGACCAAAAAAGCGCGCGAAGCCCATCCGGCTTTGCAGGTCTCTGCGACCGCGCTCGCTCCTTACTCGCGTGCCTATGCCGAGGGGGATCAGGATTGGAAATTATGGCTTGAAAAAGGAAAGGTGAATTTTATCACACTGATGGGGTATTCCACAGACACCGGTGAATTTGCCAGACGCATCTCGGATGCAAAAAAAAGGCTAGGGAGTCTCGAGAAAGTGAACATCGCCATCGGGGCTTACGCGATGGCCGGGTCACCCGACATTTTTAAGCGGCAATTCAAGATCTGCCAAGACTCGGGAAGTCGCGCCTGCGTGACACTTCATTACGGAAATCTCTCCGAAAATAAGGCGCTTCAGGCACCATTTTTTGAAGATTCCGATTAAAATGGGCAAAGCCAAATGGTTCATCTATATTTTACATTGCGCCGATGAGTCGCTTTATACCGGCATCGCGCTCGATATTCCGAAGCGGATCGCTGCCCATTCGAGCGGCAAAGGCAGCCGGTGTGTTCGCGGCAAACTTCCCGTGAGTCTCGTGTACCAGGAGAGCCGTGCCGACAGGTCCGCCGCTTTGAAGAGAGAAGCTCAGATCAAACGCTTGACCCACGGCGAAAAAGAAGCTTTAATTCTAAGAAGGAGACTTAAAAAAAATGTCTAGGATCATTGCGGTGGCTCTTGGGAGTGTCGCGGGAGGTCTGGCGCGTTATCAGCTTTCAGGCTGGACCCATCGGCATCTCGGTCATGGGTTTCCTTACGGGACTCTGGCGGTGAATTTGACGGGATGCCTGGTCATCGGTTTTCTTTCCGCGATCTCGGAAGAAAAATTCTTTCTCGGTCACCATGGCCGCCTACTTCTCATGGTCGGTTTCTGCGGAGCGTTCACGACTTTCTCGGCTCTGATGCTTGAGACCGATCATCTGATTAAGGGCGCTGACTTTTTCAGGGCTTTTTTGAACGTGGTTCTCAGCGTTTCTGCGGGATTTCTTATCATCCGGCTCGGCGCCTTCCTCGGCAGTCTCGTTTCTTCTTAATTTCAGACGACGATAAAACTCATTCAGCGTCGATTCGAAGCCATTTGGACTCTTCGGCCGCGGGCCACTCCCTGATGTTCATCGGTTCGACGGAGGCTATGTCCGCCGACTCGAATCCTAGTTCTTGCCGGTCATAGATGCCTGCGATCTCACGACCGTATTTGATGAAGACGTTGGGCACTTTACGGCCATCCTTTAAGATCATATTTACGACATGCCCGTGAGGAAGCGTTTCGGGGATCTTTTTAAGCTGTCGGGAGACCTCTGAGCTTAATTCACGCTTCTCGAGGGGAACGGCAGCTCTTTGATAACCCGGATCGTAATTCTGTCTTTGGCCGGCTCTGAGAAATATAAGATCGGCTTTTCGGTACATGAAGATAAAGACAGGGATCAGCGCAACAAGCCAGGTTCCCCCGACTCGTTTCAGCCATTCGCGGTTGAAGCCGTCGAGGACGATCGCCTCACGCATGCGGAGGGACCAAAATAAAGAGGAAGCGACCTCCGCGGCGATCAAAAAGCACATCCCTTGAAACCAGGCATCGACAGATCTCTCCTGGTCTTCGTTCAGGCGCTTCCAGATCTGCTCTTTTTTACGCATGAAGGGGATCACAAGGAGAAACCATGAACCGAACACCGCCGAAGACCAGGTGATCTCAAGCTCCGGTCCTTTAATTTCTCCGAAGAGTCTCGACAAAAGCGCCGTCCAAAAAACCGAAGATAGTACAAAGGAGCCGGCAAACCAGACGATCCATCGGAACCAGAACCAGAAACCGTAGCGGTCTTTGAAAACACCGGGAGAGCTCATTGAAGATCCATGCGGTAAAGCATCCAATAAACCACGACACCCGTTACGGAGACATAAAGCCAGATGGGAAGCGTGATCCGTGCGATGCCGATATGCTTCAAAAACCTACCTTGAAAAGCCCTGAGAAGCGTCGTGAAAATGAGCGGCACCTGGACGATCGCCAGGATCGTATGAGTCATGAGGATGGAAAAATAAACAACGCGGATCGGGCCTTGGCCTTTGAAGGGTGTCACGCCGTGATGCGCGTGATAGTAGAGGTAGCTTGTCAGAAAAACGGCAGAAGTCACGGTGGCCGCGAGCATACAGATCGTGTGGGCCGTAATGGCCCGCTGGCGTATCAGGGTGTACCCCAAGACAAGCAAGATCGTGGTCGTGAGGTTAAGCCCGGCATTGACGGACGGCAGAATGGAAAGCTCGATCATCCCCGGCAGTATAACACGGCTTCGTGCCATTGGAAAAAACCGGGCATTTTGGTAAGATGGATCAACCAACCATCGGAGGTTTCCATGAAATCCATCCATCTTAAACAGGCAGTGAGTCTCATTGCGGGTGTCGTGTTCTGCGCGTCCTTCTCGGGGCAGGCGCTGGCCGCCAGCGCCGCGGAGATCGACTCGGGCGCGGACAAGGCGCTTCAGAGGTTTTACGATGAAGTGCGGGCCGGCAAAGATCTGGTGAAAGACGCCAAAGGTGTTCTGATATTTCCGGCTGTTTTTAAGGCGGGCATCGGTCTTGGCGGCGAATACGGCGAAGGCGCTCTCAGGATCAAAGGGAAAACGGTGGATTACTACAGCACCGCCGCGGCTTCATTGGGCTTCCAGCTAGGCGCCCAGAAGAAGTCGATCATAGTCCTCTTCATGCAGAACGATGCTTTAAGTCAGTTCCGTGGCAGTTCCGGTTGGAAGGCAGGCGTGGACGCTTCCGTCGCGGTGGTCACCGTAGGGGCCGGCGGCGAAATGGATACCACCAAGTACAAAGAGCCCATTTTAGGCTTCATCTTCGGCCAAAAGGGTCTCATGTACAACCTTAGCTTGGAAGGCGCGAAGTTTACCAAACTGAAAAGGTAAGACATTCACCAGGCGGGAAGGGCTGTTTTAACGCCCTTCCCGTTCAAAACTGCTCTTTTACCCTTCCAAATACGTTTCCTATCAATTAAATTGTTAAGTATTTAATAATCATCCTACTTATTATATTTTATTAAAATGGGTTTTATAAACCACTTTGTGCATTAAATTTAACAATTTATGGGTTTTAAGTACTAAATATTAATTTAAAATTGTTATTTGAACCATTTAAAGTTAAGTACGAAGCGTAGAGGTTTCACTTTACCCACTGCGTTGGCGCCTCGTACCTACGGTTGTACAGACAAATCATCGGAACTTAGAAATGAAACCTCTAGTCTTCGACAGTATTCAAGCAAATATATTTGACAGATTAGATTATGTATGATAGCATTTATTAAATATATATAGAATCATTTTAGTAATATATTAGTACGAGGAGATCTATGGATCATTTGGATAGGCTGGAAAATCAATCGATATTCATTCTGCGCGAGGCTTATAAGAAGTTCGATAAGCTCGGGGTGCTTTGGTCAATGGGGAAGGACTCTACGGTCCTTCTGTGGCTGGCGCGAAAGGCATTCTTTGGACGCGTGCCTTTTGAGGCGGTGCACATCGACACGACTTTCAAATTTCAGGAGATGTACGCTTATAGGGAAAAGTACGCGAAGGAATGGAATCTCAATCTGATCGTCGGCGTGAATCAGGACGCCATCAACCGTGGGATCAATTATAAGAACAACGACCCGGTCACCGTCTGCCATGAGCTTAAGACCGTCGGCCTTCAGCAGATGATCGCCGTCAAGAAATGGAACGGCCTCATCGTCGGGATCCGCCGTGACGAGGACGGCACGCGCGCGAAGGAAAAGTTCTTCTCGCCGCGCAACATCGATTTTGAGTGGGACTACAAGGATCAGCCGCCGGAGCTTTGGAACCAATTCCAGAGTGACTACGACAAAGACACGCACGTACGCATCCACCCGCTCCTCGAGTGGTCGGAGATCGACGTGTGGCGCTATGTGCAAAGAGAGAACCTCCCGGTCGTCGATCTTTATTTCGCCAAGAATGGCAAGCGTTACCGCACGCTCGGCTGCCAGCCCATCACCAAGCCCGTGGAATCGAACGCGGACACCGTTGAGAAAATTATCGAGGAACTAAAAAATACGAAGATCTCGGAGCGCGTGGGAAGAGAGCAGGACCACTCCCAGCGCTACGCAATGCAAAAATTAAGAGCAAAGGGGTATATGTAATGGCTACGTTGTCGCAGACCAAGGTTGCGGGATCAGACACTCAGACGCATAACGCCGCCGAAGAAGCGCTTCGCATCGTTTTCGTCGGACACGTGGATCATGGAAAATCTACGCTGGTCGGGCGCATCCTTTATGAAACGCATTCCGTTCTGCCATCCAAGATCAAATACGTCGAGGAGATCTGCAAAGACAAAGGCATGAAATTCGAATACGCTTTTCTACTCGACGCTCTCGAAGAAGAGCAGGACCAGGGCATCACGATCGACGTTTCGCAGGTCGTTTTTAAAACCGCACGCCGCGCGTATCGGGTGATCGACGCTCCGGGTCACAAGGAATTTTTGAAGAACATGATCTCCGGCGCTTCCGGCGCTGACGTGGCCATTCTTCTCATCGACGCCGAAGAAGGTCTGCGCGAGCAATCGAAACGTCACGCGACCATCCTATCGCTCCTCGGGATCAAAAAGATCGTCGTTGTGATCAATAAGATGGACCTTGTCGGTTATAAAAAGGAAGTATACGACACGCTGAAGACCGCCACCAGCCGCCACCTGGCGTCGCTCAAGCTGACCGCGAAAGAATTTGTGCCGCTTTCGGCTTATGAAGGGGAAAACCTTGTGACGAAAAGTTCCAAGATGCCCTGGTACGAGGGTTTGGCTTTCCTGCCGCTTTTGGATAGCCTCGACCGCGCGGCGTTGTCTGTTGACAAGCCTTTGCGTTTCCCGCTTCAAGACGTCTACAAGTTTGACAAACAGCGGATCTTTGCCGGACGGATCGAATCGGGGAAAATTTCCGCCGGAGACGAAGTGTTATTCCTTCCTTCGGGCAAAACCGGTACAGTAAAGTCCATTGAAAAATGGCACGCACCCATCCAAACGACCGCCGCTGCCGGTGAATCGGTTGGGTTCACTCTTACCGATCAGATCTTTGTGGAGAGAGGCGAAGTGGTCTGTCATTCAGCTTCAAAACCTGAACAGGCTCAGTCGTTCTTGGCTCATATTTTCTGGATGGGGAGCCAACACCTTGAAAAAGGCGCCAAATGTCTTTTGAAGCTCACGACTCAGGACATCGAGTGCACGGTTGATGCCATCCTCAAGGTAATCAACTCTTCTACTCTCGAAGAAGTCGCCGCCGCGTCGCGACAAGTCGCCAAAAATGAAGTAGCGGAGATCATTCTTTCTGCCAAGAAGCCCGTGATTTTTGACACATTCGATGTCATCGAAGAGACGGGACGATTCGTGCTGGTCAGCGACCGCCAGGTGCGCGGCGGCGGGATCATTTTAAAGAGAGCGGAAACCTATAGTGCGATTTGATGAATCAGGTAGTTTGTCATCTCGAACGAAGTGAGAGATCTCAGCTTTTAAAACGGAGATTTCTCGCTTCGCTCGAAATGACAACGATTGAATGAATGAACATGAGAAATGTTGATTTGAAAAAAATTGATCAGGAATTTCAGAAGTCCTCCGCGGAAGAAGTCCTCCGCTGGGCGCTTAGGACTTTTTCGCCCAAGATCGCCTTAGCTTCTTCTTTCGGAGCCGAGGACGTTGTCCTGATAGACCTTCTGGTGAAGATCGATCCAAAAGCAAAGATCTTTACGCTCGATACGGGACGCTTGAACGAAGAAACTTATGACGTGATGGATCGGATCCGCCGGAAATACGGCGTTGAGATCGTTTCCTACTTCCCGAAGGCGGCAAAAGTGGAAGAACTCGAGCGGCAAAAAGGATTTTATTCTTTCCGTGAGTCCATCGCCAACCGAAAAGAATGCTGCGGCATTCGAAAAGTAGAGCCGCTAAAGCGAGCGCTCGCCGGACTCGATGCGTGGGTTACGGGATTGAGACGCGACCAGTCTGTGACGCGTTCGGACGTCGCCAAGGTCGAAATCGACGAGGCTCATGGCGGCATTGCCAAGATCAATCCGCTTGCCGATTGGACTCACGACGACGTGTGGAGTTACATCAAAAAGAATTCAGTTCCTTACAACAAGCTTCACGACCTTGGTTATCCTTCGATCGGCTGTGCGCCGTGCACGCGTGCGGTGAAGCCGGACGAAGACATTCGCGCGGGACGCTGGTGGTGGGAAGATGCCGAACACAAAGAATGCGGTCTTCATTTGCCCAAGAAAGACGAACAATGAGAGTAGCGCTCAAGCGCGTCCATAAAAGCTTCGTTCAAAAAGGCCAGAGGGTCCAGGCGCTTTCTGACATCAATTTTTCCGTCGAAGAAGGGGAGTTCATCTGCGTGATCGGTCCTTCGGGCTGCGGAAAATCGACGCTCATTTCGCTCATCGCGGGGCTGGAATTTCCCGACTCGGGGCAGGTGTTCGTGGACTCCAAGGCCGTCGAAGGTCCCTCGCCGGATCGGCTGGTTGTTTTTCAGGAAGCCGCGCTTTTCCCCTGGCTTACTGTGCTCGGAAACGTTGAGTTTGGTCTTAAAATTGCCGGCGTCGCGGAAGAAGAGAGACGGACCCGTGCGCTCGATGTCATAAAAATGGTGCACCTTTCAAAGTTCATCAACGCGCATCCGCACGAGCTCTCGGGCGGCATGAAACAGCGTGCCGCGATCGCGCGCACGCTTGTGATGGATCCCAAGATCCTTCTCATGGACGAGCCCTTCGCGGCGCTCGACGCGCAGACGCGGCAGATGCTGATGGAAGAGCTTCAGGAGATCTGGCAGCGGACCAAAAAAACCGTGCTCTTTGTCACGCACAACGTGCGCGAGGCCACGTTCCTTTCGGACCGGGTCTTTGAGATCACCGCGCGTCCCGGCACGATCAAACACGAGTACCCGATCACGCTGCCGAGGCCCCGACGCGAACAGGACCCGCAGCTTTTGACGATCCAGACGAAGATCATGGGGTCCCTCAAGGACGAGATCGAAAAAGTCGCCAAAGAACAGCTTGATACGGACTACCGGATCTCGAAAGGCGCTTTGACTCCCGTCGACAGAAACGTCGGGAGCAACATTTGATACGGATACCGAATTTTATTCATAGCGCCATGATCGATCATGCGAAAAAAAATTATCCCAATGAAGCGTGCGGACTTCTGGCCGGTCAAAAGGATCATCCCGTGTGCCAGTTCTTTCCGATGAGGAACATGGACGAAGCGAGCATCAGCTATTTCATGGACCCGAAAGAACAGCTTCAGGTTTTTAAGAAAATGAGAGAGCTCGGAGTAGAGCTCTGCGGTATTTTTCATTCTCATGTGGCGAGCGAAGCTGTCCCGTCCCAGAAAGACGTTCGGTTGGCTTTCTATCCTGAGGCGAGTTACCTCATCGTGTCCTTGTCTGACTTGAACAGACCTGTTTTGAGGTCTTTTAAAATTCGCGAAGAAAAAGTATCCGAAGAGGAGATAAAAATTGTCTGAGATCAAAGATCAACCCGCGATCAAGATCACTTTGAACGGAAAGCCGAGCGAGATCCAAAACGGCCTGAAGGTGTCGGACCTTCTTTTGAAATGGAAGATACGGCCGGAACTCGTCACGGTGGAGATCAACGAGACGATCCTTCAAAAGCTCGATTACGAGACTACGGGGATCAAAGAAGGTGACCGCGTGGAATTTGTTTTTTACATGGGAGGAGGTACTTCAAGATCATGAACAATAAAATTTATGGAAACATTCTCGAACTCATCGGCAATACTCCGATGGTGAAGCTGACCAAGGTCGTCGACAAAAGTTCGGCCCAGATCTTGGCCAAGCTTGAGATGTTCAGTCCCGGCGGCAGCGTCAAGGACCGCATCGCGCTCAACATGGTCGAGCAGGCCGAGAAAAAGGGGCTTCTAAAACCCGGTTCCGTGATCGTGGAGCCCACCAGCGGCAATACCGGGATCGGCCTGGCCATTGTCGGCCGCGTCAAAGGCTATAAGGTCATTCTCACGATGCCCGACGGGATGAGCCATGAGCGCCTCCAGATCCTTCAAAGCTTCGGCGCCGAAGTGGTACTCACCTCCGCCAAAGAGGGCATGGTGGGCGCGGTCGAAAAAGCGCGTGAGCTTGTAGGCACGATGAAAGATGCTTTCATGCCTCAGCAGTTCATGAACCCGGACAATCCCGCGATGCACCGCAAAACCACTGCCAAAGAGATTCTCAGGGACACCGACGGCGAGCTCGACGCTTTTGTCGCGGGCGTGGGGACCGGCGGCACGATCACGGGCGTGGGGGAGGTGCTCAAGAAACACAACCCCAAGATCAGGATCATCGCGGTTGAGCCAAAAAATTCGAATGTTCTCGGCGGAGGAAAGCCCGGCCCGCACATGATCCAGGGCATCGGCGCCGGTTTCGTCCCGGAAGTTCTGAATCGTGACATTATTGACGAAGTCATCTCCGTGGACGACCAGGAAGCCTACCAGATGGCTAAGCGTCTCTCGAAAGAAGAAGGGATCTTCGCGGGGCTCTCCTGCGGCGCGGCGTGTGTCGCAGCGCTTAAAGTAGCCAAAAGTCTTGGAGCAGGTAGGACCGTGGTCACGATCTTTCCGGATTCGGGCGAACGGTACTTGAGCATCGAACCTTATTTCAATCTGGGCTAAGCCATTGATCAGAAGCATCATTTTAAGGACCCTACGCCAGGTTATTTTTTACGCGCTCCTTCTGGGGCTCTGGCAATTTCTTTTTTCTTTGAGACTCTGGCCTCGGTACCTTTTTCCGTCGCCCAATGACGTCTGGCTGACGCTTTTGGCGGGCTTTGCCGACAAAACATTTCTGATCGGGATCGGAGTCAGCATGAAGCGGCTTCTGATCGGGTATTTCATTTCTATCTTTTTTGGCACGCTCATCGGTCTTGTGATCGGTAAGGTCCGGATTTTGGACGAGACGGTTGGAGGATTTTTCGTGGGGCTCCAAACCCTGCCGAGCATCTGCTGGCTGCCGCTGGCGATTCTCTGGTTCGGCTTGAGCGAATCGGCGATCACGTTCGTCGTGGTGATGGGTTCACTGCTCTCTGTGGCCATTGCCACCGACAGCGGAGTGAAGAACATACAGCCGATCTATTTGAGGGCCGGCCGGAATCTTGGCGCTAGGGGAACCCGTATGTTTCTGGATGTCGTGCTTCCGGCGGCGCTGCCTTCGATCGTGATGGGTTTTAAGCAGGGCTGGTCTTTCGCCTGGCGGTCGCTCATGGCCGGAGAGATCCTTTTTGTGAGTTTGGGACTCGGACATCTTCTCAACATGGGCCGCGAATTGAACGACATGAGCCAGGTGATCGCGGTGATGATCGTCATCATCGCGATCGGGATCGTGATGGAGATGCTGGTATTCGGGACAGCGGAGAAAAAAATCAGAACCATTTGGGGTCTTGAAAAAAAGTGAAAAAATTTATCTTGATCACCATTCTTATTTTGATCGCTCAACCGTCTTTTGCCGAAAATGCGAAAGAAAAGATTCGAGTGGGGTATTTTGCCAATGTGACCCACGCCCAAGCGATTCTGGGCCGAGCCAACGGCGCTTTCGAAAAGTCGGTCGGACCGGACGTTCCCATCGAATGGACGATCTTTAACGCCGGTCCTTCGGTGATCGAAGCTCTTTTTGCCGGTAAGATCGACATCGCTTACATCGGACCGAGCCCCGCGATCAACGGTTTCGTGAAATCAGGCGGTGAGGCGCTACGGGTCATAGCCGGCGCCGCATCGGGTGGCGCGGCTCTTGTCGTCCGTGAAGATTCGGGGATCCAAACGGCTCAGGATCTTCGCGGCAAAAAGATCGCGTCTCCCCAGCTCGGCAATACGCAGGATGTTTCGCTTCGGGCCTGGATCGCGGACCAGGGTCTGAAGCTTAAAGAAAAAGGCGGCGATGTCCTGGTCCTTCCTATCGCAAATGCGGATCAGGTGACGCTTTTCGCCAGGAGAGAGATCGACGCTGCCTGGACCGTGGAACCGTGGGTGTCGATCCTCATTCAAAATGGCGGTAAGCTGTTCTTGGATGAGGGCAAGCTATGGTCTCAGGGGGAATACGCCACGACCCTTGTGATTGTCCGAAAGGAATTTTTGGACCAAAAGCCGGAACTCATCAAGAATTTCCTCACCGCGCACCTTGAAGTGACGCGCTGGATCCGTGAAAACCCCGATGGAGCCAAAAAACTTCTCAATGCCGAGATTCAAAAATTGACCCGCAAGTCCATTCCCGAGATCGTGATGGACACCGCTTTCAAGCGGATCCGTTTCACCTGGGAACCGATGAAAGCCTCGGTGGAACGGCAAGCCGAAAGAGCTTATCAAGCAGGGTATTTGAAAGTAAGGCCCGACTTAGGGGCGCTTTTTGATTTGAGGTTGCTTGATGAGCTTTTAAGTGATAATATTTAGGATTCGTGCTCGAAGTTAATTTTATATAAGTATAGGAATTTAAATGAGTTATGTAAAAGGACTTAAATGCAGGGAATGCCATCGTCTCTACCCGACGGAGGCGATCTACGTTTGCGAATTCTGCTTTGGTTCGCTCGAGGTGGATTATGACTACGACAGGATCAAAACAGTCCTCTCCCGGCAGAAGATCGAAAGCGGACCCAAGAGCATTTGGCGCTATCGAGAGCTTTTACCGATCGACGGAGAACCAACGGTCGGCTTTCATGCGGGCTTCACCCCTCTTTTAAGAGCCGACAATCTCGCCAAGAAGTTGGGCGTCAAAGAGCTTTACATCAAGGACGATTCAGTCTGCCACCCGACACTTTCTTTCAAAGACCGAGTCGTTGCGGTCGCGCTGACAAAGGCCAAAGAGCTTGGTTTCACGACCGTCGCCTGCGCCTCGACCGGAAATCTGGCGGGTTCGGTCAGCGCCCAGGCGGCCTGGGCGGGACTCAACCGTTTTATTTTCATCCCCGCGGATCTTGAAGTCGGAAAAGTGGTCGGCTCTTTGACCTATGCGCCGAACCTCGTGGCGGTCGAGGGAAACTATGACGACGTGAACCGTCTCTGCGCCGAGATCGCCGGACGTTACCGCTGGGCGTTTGTGAACATCAACATCCGCCCCTACTACGCCGAAGGTTCGAAGACCTACGGCTATGAGGTCATGGAGCAGCTCGGGTGGAGAACACCCAAGCACATCGTCGTGCCGGCGGCCAGCGGATCCCTGCTCACCAAAATTTGGAAATCCTTCAACGAATTTCACAAACTGGGTCTTATCGAAGGCGTTGACGCAAAAATGTACGCGGCGCAGGCCGAGGGCTGTTCTCCGATCGTCACGGCATTCAAGGAAAAAAGCGACATCATCAAGCCCGTGAAACCCAAGACCATCGCCAAGTCCCTGGCCATCGGTAATCCCGCCGACGGGCCCTACACGCTCGATGCCATCCGTGAAAGCCGGGGCGGCGGCGAAGCGGTGAGCGACCAAGAGATCGTCGAAGGCATCAAGCTCCTGGCTTCGACCGAGGGAATTTTCACCGAGACCGCCGGCGGCGTCACCGTGGCGGCGACCAAAAAATTGATCGAGAAAGGTGTCATCCCGGGCAATGAGTCATGTGTCATCTGCATCACCGGCAATGGCTTGAAGACCCAGGAAGCCGTGACCGACCACATCGGAAAACCGTACCGCATCAAGCCGTCGCTCCAGTCTTTTGAAGAGTCTTTGAGAGGCGAGAAAAAAATTAAAGAAGAAGTGTGGCAGTCTAAATAGGAGGTCCTTATGTCCGTCAAAGTCAGAATTCCCACGCCGCTTCAAAAATTGACCCAACAACAGTCGGAAGTCACGTGCGAGGCGATCAGCATTGACCAGATGCTTCAGGAGCTTGAAAAAAAACACCCCGGCATCAAAGAGAGGATCTGCGACGAGCAAGGCAAGCTTAGGCGTTTCGTGAATGTTTACGTCAACGAAGAAGACATTCGCTTCCTGCAGGGCCAGGAGACGCCGCTCAAATCCGGAGACGATGTCTCGATCATTCCGGCGATCGCGGGCGGATCGGGCTTGATCAAGCGGAGGGTCACGCTCGTTTTTCCGCAAGATCAGATCAAGGAGCCCGCGGTGTTCCTGATGGCCAAGAAATTCGACGTCATGCCCAATATCCGGAAGGCCCGCGTCACCGAAACGATCGGGGAGATGACGCTTGAGCTCGAAGGAGCCGAAAAAAACCTTGAACAGGGGATCAAGTACCTTGAGTCCCGCGGGATCAAGGTAGAGCCCGTTTCCGGCGATAGTGCTCTTTAATTTTTTAATCCGTTCTACCCTGGCGGTTTTGGCGTTCGCGGTCGGATTCAAGGCGACCGACTGGTACTTTCGGCGCGAGATCATTCCTTATCCGTCCGAATTTTTCGGCGTCTTGACGGGACTTGCCTTCGCTTCATGGACCCTCGCGGTCTTTTCGCTCACAAAAAGTGGTTCGACTAAGCTCACCACAAAAAGGAGAATTCGATGAAAAAAACAGTGTACGCTCTTTTCCTCCTGATCCTTCTCTCGGCCGGATGGGTTCTGGCCGACGAAAGTTCTGAAAAACTGGATCGGGTCCTGGAAAACCAGAACCAGATCCTCGCGAAGCTCGGTGAGATCAAATCGGAGCTTGGAGTCGTCAAGGTCCGGGCGACGGAAAAATAAGGATAAAAATTTCGTGAAGTTTTCGACCCGAACGGTGTACGGCTTGCAGGCGGTACTTGTTCTTGCCAGCCGTTATGGAGAAGGCTCGCTCTCGGTCTCGCAGATCGCAAAACGCGAAGAGATCTCCGTCGCTTATCTTGAGCAGATCCTGAACGCGCTTAAGAAAAAGGGACTCGTCAAAAGCGTGCGAGGCCCTCAGGGCGGTTATGTGCTCGCGAAGAAACCGTCGGAGTTGACGCTCAAGCAGCTTTTTGACGCGCTCGAAGGCGCGAGTCCCGCATGGGGCCTGCCTGCCGCCCGTGAAGCGCTCAAAGCCGACGCGGATGAAGTGAAGATCGCGAATTTTATTTTCTGGAAAAAACTCCGCGCGTCGCTTGAAGAAGGGCTGGCGGCCTCTTCATTGAAAGATCTGATGGATCAGGCGCACCAGATCAAAAAAGAAAAAAAGTCGTCAGCGGCTTATCCATTCCACATTTAGGCGATGAAAGATTCTCTAAAAAGAACGCTTCGCAGCCGGATCTACAGGCGACTTAAGACCCAAAGCGCCGGAAAGCGCAAGGCCGGGAGCCTGAAACTCGCAGCCAAGCTTTTTTCTTCCGAACTTTTCCGCAAGGCGGGGTTCATCGCTTTTTATGTTTCGCTTGCGGAGGAAGTGGACACACGGCGTCTCATCGACCGGGCTTTGCGTCTGGGAAAACGCGTCGCGGTCCCCAAGTGCGACTTAAAAAAACGGCGCCTCGAATTTTACGAAATTAAAAGCCGCAAAGAACTGAGAAAAGGCGTGTTGGGCATCCAGGAGCCCAACGCGGATCCCGCGCGGCGCGTGCGTCCGAGACAACTCGACTGTGTGCTCGTGCCGGGGGTCGCATTTGACAAGCGTCGCAATCGTCTTGGTCGCGGCGCAGGGTTCTATGACCGATTCTTAAAGCGGGTGCCGAAACGGACCTCAAAGATCGGGCTGGGCTTTTCGTTCCAGATCGTATCGCGTGTGCCGACGGAAACTCATGACGTGCGGCTTGACGCGGTCATGACCGATTGAAAGGGAAATAAGGACGTTATGGAAATTCATTGGATCGTCATTCTGTCGCTTGCCGGCGCCCTCATCGGAGGCATTTTTTTCGCGGTAGGGTACTTCGTGAGAAAGCTCTACGCCGAGCGTCTTATCCGTACCGCCGAATCCAAAGCGCGGGAGATCCTTGTGGGAGCGAAGCGGGAATCCGAAGACACGCTGAAACGGGCGGACAAGGAAAGCAAGCAGCTGGTATTCAAGGCTCAGAGTGAATTTGAAAATAAGCTGGCCAAGGAAAGGCGCGATCTCGAGAACCTTCAAAAAGTGCTCGCGCACAAAGAACAGACCTTTGGCCAGAAAGAGGACCTCATAGATAAAAAAGAACGAGAAACTCTTTTTAAGCTTCAGGAAGCTACCCTCAAGGAAAAAGCAGCCCAAGAATACGAAAAGAATCTCGATCGCTTGATCGAAGACCAAAAAAAAGCGCTGCAAAAAGTTTCGGCCTTGAATCAGGAGGAAGCTAAAAGACAGTTTTTAGAGCGTCTTCAGATCGACCTTCGCTCCGAAGCGAGCCGATTGATCCTCGAAGCCGAAGTCAAAGCGACGGAAGAAGCCGACAAAAAAGCGAAGAAGATCCTAAGCCTGGCCATCCAGCGCTGCGCGGCGGGACACTCGATGGATTCGACCGTGACGACCGTCACGCTTCCGAACGATGAAATGAAAGGGCGCATCATCGGAAAAGACGGCCGAAACATCAAGACGTTCGAGACGCTGACCGGGGTCGACCTTATCATCGACGAGACGCCCGGGACGGTGACGCTCTCGGCCTTTGACGGCGTGCGCCGTCAAGTGGCCAAGCTAACGCTCGAGGAACTTTTGAAGGACGGCCGCATCCAGCCCGCGCGCATCGAAGAAGTCGTCCAAAAGACCAAGAAAAATATGGAAGTCGTTTTGAAAGAAGAGGGCGAAAAAGCGCTCCTTGAGGCCAATATCCCCGCTGTGCACCCCGAGATCGTGAAACTTCTCGGGCGTCTCCGGTACCGCTCAAGCTACGGTCAGAACGTCCTCGATCACTCGGTGGAAGTCGCTTTTCTCATGAACGTGATCGCGGGGGAAATGGGCCTCGATCCTCTCCTGGCCAGAAAAGCCGGACTCCTCCACGATCTCGGCAAGGCCGTCTCAAGCGACGTCGAAGGACCTCACGCTTTGATCGGCGGAGAGCTCGCGCGCCGTTACGGCGAGCATCCGGATGTGATCCACGGGATCGAAGCTCATCACGAAGATATTGAGATGAAGTCCGTTTGGCCGATGCTAGTGCAGGCGGCCGACGCGGTGAGCGCGGCGCGGCCCGGCGCACGCCGTGAAAGCCTCGAAAATTACGTAAAGAGGCTCAAAGATCTTGAAGAGATCGCGGACAAACATCCCGGCGTGGAAAAATCCTACGCGATCCAGGGCGGCCGCGAGATCCGCGTCATCGTACGCCCCGACCGCGTAAAAGAAGAGACCCTGCCCGCGCTTGCGAGAGAGATCTCAAAAAAGATCGAAGAAAAACTCCAATTCCCCGGCCAGATCAAAGTCATCGTCATCCGCGAGACCCGCGTGGAAGATACGGCAAAGTAATGAAAGTCATCAAAAAACTAGTCATACTCGTAATTGCTATTACTTCACTGGTACTAATTGGCTGCGTGATTGGAGCCAAATTTTATATGGATTGGGAAGCAAATACGAACCCAAAAACAAGAAATCAAGAACAGGAAAGCAAAGAGGCGTACTCTATTCGTTTGGGTGTGTTAAAACATCAATTTATCGCTAAAGTCGGACAACCGGACAAAATTATTATTTCGACCGATGGAGCATACGAAATGCTAGTTTATGAAACCACTTTGCCTTACTCCTCATTTTTGACGGCTATTGTTGAAATTCAAACTAAAAAAATTATAGAAATTAGCCATGGAGAAGATTGGAAAGAAAAGCGAACCCTCGAAGGATATATTGTTCCGGAAATTGCCTGGCAGAACTATTATTCTTGAAAAGCTGGTTAATTTGATGTATATTACCAATATATACAAAGGATGAAAGATTGGATCTATCCAAGTGTGCCGGATTTGATTGGGATGAGTACAACGAAGAGAAAAACTGGCATAAGCATCGTGTCAGCGCACAGGAATGTGAGATCCTATTATTTAACAAACCTTTAAAAATCGGATGGGACGAGGCTCATTCGATTCATGAGTCGAGATTTTATGCTTTGGGCCAAACGGATGAAAATAGACAATTGGTCGTGATCTTTACCATCAGGCAAAATATGATTCGCGTCATATCGGCCAGACCTATGAATCAAAATGAAAGGAGACTGTATGAGCTTTATAAAAAAGAAATTACCTAAGTTCAAGAATGAGGATGAAGAGCGGGAATTTTGGGCCACTCACGATACCACCAAATATTTTGATTGGTCTAAGGCAAAGAACGTAACCTTTCCCAATTTGAAACCTTCTGTTAAGACCATTTCCCTAAGGTTGCCAAAATCAATGCTTGAAGAACTCAAGCTTTTGGCAAATAAACGTGATGTTCCTTACCAGTCTCTTTTAAAGGTTTTTCTCGCAGAGAAAATTGAAGAAACGCTGTATCATCCGCCTCATCCGGCATGAAAAGTCGTAATAAATGACTCTTAAAATTCTTTTTATCGGTGATACCTACGGCGATCCGGGGCGCAAGGCAGTTGAGAAGGTCGTTGTGCCCATGAAGCAAAAGGGTCTTGTGGACTTCGTCGTCTGCAACGCCGAGAACTCCGCGGGAGGCGCGGGGCTGACGGAAAGTGTCGCCAAAGAGCTTCTTCAGAACGGCTGTGACATCCTCACGGGCGGGGATCATTATTTCGACAAGAAAAAAGAGATCGAAGCCTTTGCCGAACGCGACGTGCGCGTCATCCGTCCCGCCAACTTTCCAAAGGGCCTCCCCGGCCGCGGTTCCACGGTCGTGGAATGTAAAGGTGTCAAGATCGGGGTCATCCACGTCGCGGGGCAGGTGTTCATGCGGTATCATTTTTCTTCCCCATTTTTTTCGGCCGATGAAGAGATCGAAAAGGTCAAAAAACAGGGCGCTCAAGTGATCCTTGTCGACATGCACGCGGAGGCGACCAGCGAAAAGACCGCGATCTCCTGGTACCTCGACGGCCGGGTCGCCGCGGTGGTGGGCACGCACACGCACGTGCAGACCGCCGACGAACGCGTCACGGCCAAAGGCACCGCGTGCCTGACGGATCTCGGGATGACCGGTCCTTATGACTCCGTGATCGGCGCCGAAAAAGAGCCCATCATCCAACGATTTTTGACGCAGACGAACATTCGTAAAGAGCCCGCCAAGAACGATCCACGTCTCAGCGGCGCGCTCGTCACCGTCGACTCCCTGACAGGCAAAGCCCTGTCCATCGAAAGAGTGCATCAAAAAGTATGAGTGAAATTTACACACTGAAAACCGAACGGACGGTCCTCACCGTCTCGGAGCTTACCCGCAATATCCGTTTTTCTCTCGAAGAGAATTTTTCTTCCGTTTGGGTGGAGGGAGAGATCTCCAATTTCAAATCCCACACCTCGGGGCACATGTACTTCAGTTTGAAGGATGAAGAAGCGCAGCTTTCGGTCGTCATGTTTCGCCGCGAAAACCTGTCGCTCAAGTTCGAGCCGAAAGAAGGGCTTAAGGTCATGGTCTACGGGCGGATCAGCGTCTATCCGATCCGCGGACAGTACCAGCTTTATGCCGAAACAATGGAGCCCGAGGGCGTCGGGGCGCTTCAGCTGCGTTTCCAGCAGTTGAAAGAGAAATTGATGAAAGAAGGTCTCTTCGACGAAGCGCGAAAAAAACCGTTGCCGTTCCTTCCGAAACGCATCGCCATTGTCACGTCCATCGACGGAGCCGCGCTTCATGATATCCTGCATGTTTTAAATCGCCGATTTTCTACTTCAAATATTCTTGTCGCCCCTGTGCCGGTGCAGGGTATTTCTGCGGCACCGGCAATCGCGGAAGCGATCTCGGATCTGAACGCTTACGGAGGCATTGACGTCATGATCGTCGGACGCGGGGGAGGAAGCCTCGAGGACCTGTGGGCTTTCAACGAGGAGATCGTGGCCCGCGCGATCTTTGCGTCCGCAATTCCCGTCATTTCGGCGGTGGGGCATGAAGTGGATTTTACGATCGCAGATTTTGTGGCGGACCTGAGGGCCGCGACACCTTCGGCCGCCGCCGAGATCGTGCTGCCGGTCAAAAACGAGCTTCAGCTTGGGATCCTCACGCTGAAAAATCGCATGGATCAGTCGGTCCGCTCTGAGATCCGAAGACTCAAAGAGGATTTGGGAGCGTTAAAGCAGTCCCGCGTTCTAAAGGATCCTCTGGCCGTCTTCGAGGCCGTGTTTCAGCGACTGGACGAGCTGAAGAAAAATTTAACCTTCCGATTTTCGAACCTGATCTCATTCAAAAAAGAAAAGATCGTCTCTCTTATCAGCCAGCTTGAGGCGTTGGGGCCGCTGGAGGTTCTGAAACGCGGTTTCAGCGTCACGTTGAACGACGCCGGAAAAGCGATCGGATCGTACCGGCTGGTCCGCCCGGGAAACCGCATCAAAACAAAACTGAGAGAAGGATTCTTGATCAGCCAAGTGAAGGAGACTCACGCATGAGCGATGAAAAAAAAGAGATCGCGTTCGAAGACGCGATGAAGAAACTGGAAACCCTCGTAGCGCACCTCGAAAGCGGCGACTTGTCGCTCGAGGCCGCGCTCAAAAGCTACGAGGAAGGAGTCCGCATGGCCGACCTCTGTTCCAAGCGCCTCCAGGAAGCCGAAAAGAAGGTCGAAGTGCTCCTCAAAACCGCCGGCGGGAAGTTCAAGACGGAGCCATACTCGGATGACGAACCAAAATCCAAAAAGAAAAAGTAATTTTTGAACTTAGACACTTATCTTTTTAATCAAAGCCAAAAAATAGTCCGTGCTCTCGAGACTTTTTTGCCAAAAAAGTCGGAGCGGCCATCTTCTTTGCACGAAGCCATGCGTTATGCCGTACTTTCGGGCGGCAAACGGATCCGGCCCATCCTGGCGTTGGCATCCTGCAACGCGGTGGGGGGCAAAGAGAAGGACGTCCTGCCCTCAGCTTGCGCCATCGAGCTCATTCACAGCTATTCTTTGATCCATGACGACCTGCCCTGCATGGATGATGATGACACCCGGCGAGGAAAGCCCTCCTGTCACAAAAAGTTCGGGGAGGCTTTGGCGCTTCTGGCCGGGGACGCGCTTTTGACACTAGCGTTTCAGGTTTTAAGTTCCCAGGACCCTAAAAATTCAAAAAGAAATCTCGAAATTACGCGCGGGGTCGCCGAAGCCGTAGGCAGTTCGGGGATGATCGGCGGCCAGGTGGCTGACCTTGAAGCCCAGGGCAAAGAAGTCGATCTGCCCACCCTCGAATACATCAATATCCATAAGACCGGCGCTCTCATCGCGGTGTCTTTAAAGTGCGGGGCGCTGGCCGGCGGCGGGACGGCCCAGGAGGTGCAAGCGCTCATGCGATACGGCCAATACGCCGGGCTTCTTTTTCAAATTGTGGATGACATTCTGGATGGGGAGGGGTATGCTAAATCGATCGGAATTTCGGAAGCCCGCGAAGAGGCCAAAAGGCTCTGCGGCCGGGCCAAAGACACCCTAAAAATTTTCGGTAAAAAAGGCGAACCCCTCGCGCGCATCGCTGATTTTGTGCTTAAAAGGAATGCTTAATGGGTCCTCTGCTTAAAAAGATCAACAGTCCCAAGGACGTGAAGAAGCTAAAGAAAGACGAGCTTGTTTCGCTTGCCGGGGAGCTTCGAGACTACATCCTCGAAGTCGTGTCGGTGAACGGCGGCCACCTCGGCGCCGCGCTTGGCGCCGTTGACCTCACCGTGGCGCTTCATTATTCTTTTACGACTCCGCAGGACACGATCGTCTGGGACGTCGGCCACCAGGTGCACGCTCACAAGATCCTCACCGGCCGCCGGGAGGCTTTCAGGACTTTTCGAAAACCCGGGGGCATCAGTGGATTTTCGAATAAAGATGAAAGTCCGCACGATCCTTTCACGACCGGGCATGGCGGCGCCTCCATTTCCACGGCGCTTGGGATCACGACGGCCAATCGGATCCATTCCGAGAGTTCAAAAAAAGTGATCGCCGTGATCGGTGACGCGTCTTTGGTGAGCGGAATGGCTTTTGAGGCTTTGAATCATGCCGGACACCTGAAGGACAACCTGATCGTCATCTTGAACGACAACGAAATGAGTATTTCTCCCACCGTCGGGGCTTTTAGCGGTTATCTCAACAAGATCTTGACCAATCCTTTTTATAATCACCTGCGTAAAGATATCGAACAGCTCATCCGTAAGATCCCACGCGTCGGGGATCGCGTGGCCGCGAAAGCAAAAAAAATAGACGAGGGCCTTAAAAATCTTTTTATTCCCGGACTTTTATTCGAGGAGCTGGGCTTTCGCTATTTTGGGCCTATCGACGGCCATAAGATCGAAACGCTCGTCGGAATTTTCAAAAATATTTCCAAGATCCAAGGGCCTGTTTTTCTTCATGTGGTCACTAAAAAAGGCAAGGGATACAAAATTGCCGAGAGCGACCCGGCCAAGTGGCACGCATCGACGCCTTTTTGCGTCGAGACAGGAGAGACCCAGAAATCAACGCCGGTCAAAAGTTACATGCAGGTATTTGGGGAAACGGCGTCCGAGGTGGCCGCGAAGAATAAAAACGTCGTCGCGATCACGGCGGCCATGTGCGATGGCACGGGCCTTGTGAATTATTCGAAGAAGTTCCCGAACCGTTTCTTTGACGTCGGGATCGCTGAAGAACACGGAGTCGCGTTCGCGGCGGGTCTTGCGAAAGCCGGTGTGCGGCCTCTGGTGGCGATCTATTCGACGTTTCTTCAACGCGCGCATGACCAAATGATCCATGACGTGGCGCTGCAAAGTCTGCCTGTCATTTTTTGTCTCGATCGCGCCGGACTCGTGGGAGAAGACGGGCCGACGCACCACGGGGTGTTTGACCTGGCTTATCTGAGGAAAATACCCGGCATGACGCTGATGGCGCCGCGCGACGGGCGGGAGTTGAATTTGATGATCAAATTCGCCGTGGACCATCTCTCCGGTCCCATTGCTGTGCGCTACCCGAGAGGTGCCGTTGCCGAAGAAACGGGGTCCCTTCTTAAGGAGGTCGCGCCGGCTCCGCTTGTTCTCGGAAAAGCGGAGGTACTAAAGAGCGGGAAGGGCGTTGTTTTTCTCGCGCTTGGAAGCATGGTGTACACGGCTTATGAGGCCGCGCTTCTTCTTGAAAAAGAGGGCATCAGCGCCGCGGTCGTCAACGCGCGGTTTGTGAAACCTCTCGATGAGGAGCTTATCCTATCTCTTTCAAAAGAAGCGACACTGATCGTGACTTTGGAAGAAGGTTGTCTTACGGGAGGATTTGGAAGCGGAGTTTTGGAATTTTTTGAGAAGCATCAAAATCAGTTCACGGCGCCGCCAAAAGTAAAAATACTCGGAATTCCAGACCGTTTCATCGAGCACGGTAAAAGAGAGGTTCTCCTCGACGGACTGGGATTGAGCCCGCTTAAGATCAAGGATGAAGTGCTCTCACTTCTGAACCTGACTTCCGGAGTACTCCCCACAGGCTTGTGACCTCACCATCCGCTCTTAATTTTTTCGAGCATCTCGAAGAACTGCGCAAAAGGATCCTGATCGGTCTGGCCGCGCTCCTTGCGGGCACCATCCTCGGGTACCTTTGCTCGGATCGGGCACTTGAACTTTTTTTGAGCCCCATTCTAGGTCAGATCGGCGAGGCTTATTTTTTCTCACCCGCAGAAGCGCTCATCGTCAAGCTCAAGGTCGCGCTTTTTCTCGGGGCCTTTGTTTCTTCGCCTGTCATTTTTTGGCAATTCTGGATCTTCATCTCCCCGGCGCTCTACCAAAAAGAAAAAAGCGCTTTTTTATTTCTCGTAAGCATCACGGCCGCGCTTTTTGTTTCAGGGGCGCTCTTCTCTTTTTATGTCGTTTTGCCTCCGGCACTTCATTTTTTCGTGGGTATGCGCACACCCTATCTTAAGCCCATGATCTCCGTGACCGAATACATCTCTTTTTTATCCGGCATGTCTCTGGCTTTCGGAGTCGCCTTCAATCTTCCGGTGGTGCTCTTGGGTCTCACGCGCGCGGGGATCGTAAACGGCGCCATGCTCCGCCAATACCGGCGCCACGCGGTCGTCCTTATTTTCATCGCGGCGGCGATCCTGACGCCGGGACCGGACATCGCAAGCCAGCTCATGCTCGCCGCGCCTCTTTTCATCCTATTTGAAGCAAGCGTTTTTCTGACGAAAGTTTTTGAACCCGGAAAAAGAGTGTGATCCTTTTGGTGCGCGTTGTCGTGGTCCTCGCGTTCTCTCTCTGCGGCGCTGCGGCTGTTTATGGGATCCATGCGGCGTTCAAATATACGAGGATGATCGGTCGCATTTTTTTGGGCCTTGTGTACGTACCTCTCGCGGAAGGATCGGGTTCCGTTCGCGGTCAAAACGTGACGATCCTTGATTCCGCCGACCGAGAGATCGAGACGCTGTTTGTCGATGAAAAAAATTCGAAAGCTCTCGTGATCTTTTGTCCGGAATCGGGCGCCGGCAAAGAGTCCTGGGAAAAATATGGGTCTTTCCTGCCTGAGCTGGGATATCGGGTCTTGAGCCTCGATTTTATGAACGGCGATACCAAGCCGGAAAAAAATGATTTTTTTCAATGGCCGACGCGCTCCGATGTGGACCGGCTCTTAAGCGCCGTTCGCTGGGCCAAAAAGGTATGCCCGCCGGGGACCCCTGTCATTCTTTTTGGCATTTCAAAAGGAGCCGACATCGCTCTTGCGGCGTCCTTTTGCGACGCTTCGATCAAAGCGGTGGTGGCCGACGGGCTTTTTTCAATGAAGGAGATCTTTAGAGACTATATCCGCAAGTGGGCGCCCGTGCTCGTCAAACCGAACTTCTTCGGCAGCAGAACTCCTGAATGGATCGTTCGAACGTTCGCGGTGCTGGGTTTTTGGCACTGCCAGCGGACCGCCGGAACTCGGTTCATCGACGTGGAGGCCCTGCTCAAGAAAAAACATGTGCCGCTTCTCATGATCTATGGGAGAAAAGACAGTTACGTACCCGCGCTCCATCAGGATTATCTCCAGAAGGTGAACTGCGACGAGTCTCTCGAAAAATTCATTGTTGAAGACGCGGGGCACAACGAAGCGGTGGTCAGAGACCGGAGTTCTTATGAAAAGGCCGTTTCAGATTTTCTTTCAAAAATTTAATTGGGCCGTCTTGGCTTTCCTCGTGGGTCTTTATGGTACGGCCTACGCCGAAGCGCCGAGAGAAAGTGCGCTTTTGATCGAACAGCTCGAAAAAAGCCGACGATCCTATGATTCAGTCCACGATTACACTGCTCTTTTTATCAAGCAAGAACGCTCGGAAGGAAAACTCGATCCGGCCGAGAAGATATTTTTAAAGTTCGAGAAACCGTTTAAAATTTACATGAAGTGGCTCAACCCTCCTAAAAAAGGCCTCGAAGTACACTATGAGCGTGGCAAGCATGACGGAAAGCTCGCGATCCATAAACCGGGATTTTTGACGGGTCTTGCGGGCGTGATCTTTCTGGAACAGAACAGTCCCTGGGTCCGGAAGGGGAGCCAGTCGTACAACATTGAGGACGCCGGGATAGGTACTTTTTTAACCGATTTTAACGAAGCGGTGCTGGCCGCTGAAAAAACAGGCTCCCTGGCTGCGCAGGAGAGTTCACCCGGCACGTGGGACGTGACTTTCAATGTCCCCGCGGAAGACGACACGTTCTTTGCCAAGCGCTGTGTGGTGACTTTCGACGAAGGTTCAAGACTCCCGGTAAAAATGGAGCTTTTCGACTGGGAAGGACAAACCACCGGAATTTACGACTACCAGGACCTCAAACTGAACATCGGCAGTTCCGACCCTGCTTTCAAAAAACAGGCCAATCGCAGTCTTTTCAGGGTTTACACCGATAACCGCGGTTAAGTTTATTATCCTATCAGTCAGCGATAGTAAGCTTTTTTATACTCTCTCATTGAATAGCCCAATTAGGTAGTGTAGATTTGAAATAACAAAGCAAGATTCGTATAAGGCTATTTTTTTTGACTACAAATTAAAAAATTTAATAAAGAAAATTTTAAAGTTTGCAACTCTAAAGGGGGGTTCCAAATGCGCGTAAATAAAGTAATCTCGGTTCTTGTGGTATCAGGTTTATTGATGCCTTTGCAACTTCCTCCTTATTTCATATCGGAAGCACTGGCGGATGGGCCAGTCACGGTCGCTTCCGATCCATCCTCCATGACCAGTGATACGGCTGTTTCAGGTGATAGTTTTGTAGCGATGGTGGAATCCTCAAAAAGGGCAATCGAAGACGTGAGGACATTAGCGGATATGGAAGGACCGGTTGCTCCAGCGACCGCGGTCGATCCTCCCGCTGAGGAAGCCGAAGATCTGGATTTGGATCCGGATGACATCCCGATCGAAGTTCCACTAAGCGAGGAAGACATTCCGGCCGAGGAAGAGTGTCCGCCGGACAGCGATGGGTTATTTCCTTTGGTTCCTGAACCGGATGACGAATTGAATCCTCTACCTCCGCTACCCGCAGATTTTGCTTCAGCAATGCCAGCTGCGGCGACCGCACCCGTTATTGCTCCTACTCTTGCGCCGCCTCCAGTGGTGCCTATAGGGACCGGGAATGCTGCAGCTTTAGCGGCGGCACAAGCTGCTATGAATGGAGCCGTTGACGATTTTGTAAGCGCAGAATGGACCGGCATTTTCGGAGCTCCCAAAAGGCCGTTTGTTAAGAGCCAGATCAAGAGCGAGCTCAATACGCTCATTGGCATGGTGATCACGACGGGAGGCACGATTGGCTTTTCGACAGTGGCAGTTCCCACCGGAAAGAATCTGATCGTAACCATCAACTACCCCGGCGGGATTATTTTTACCATCACGGTCTCCGTCAGTCCTACCGCAGGGTCAAGTCCCAGCGCAGCTGATGTTTCCAAAACTTTCACGTCGAACATTTCAACTGTATTCACTAATGCAATGATCAGTCTTTTTCAGACCATAGTTCAGGTTTTGATCGGCGCGATGTCTGATCCAATCATGCCTCCGACACCCTAAAGAAGAGCAAAGTATTTAATCAGAAAATTCGGTCGGGTTAAGTTCTCGGGATTCTTCGTAGGTGAGGCGCGGACCGTGAAGGGGTTTGGTTTCTAGATCGCCTTGGAGGAACTGGAGCTCCATTGTTTTCAGGGCAACCCGCGATTCGGGTTCGAAGCGGTAGACTGCGGAAGTGAAGATATTCGCGACGTCTTCTTCCTGAAGCTGAGGGTTGTAGCGTAAGATCAGATCGATCAAGACGATGTATTCGGGGAGGCTGTGGCTGAGTTTCACGTCGTACTCTTCGAAGACAAGGGATGGCGGAAGAAGCGCCATGAATTTTTCCCGGTTGGTCAGGTTTTCGGTCCAGTCCCGTCCAGTCAAAAAGGTCTCACTTTTAGTTCTTTCAGCCAACGCCGGTCCATAGAGCAGAAGACCCAAGAAAAGAATTCCCATCAAGCGTCTCATACGTAGCTTTCTCCCTTCCACAGAGAAGGCCTGCCGCTCAATATTCGTCCCGCGCAGATCAAAAGTATCCACACCATCACAAGCGATCCGAGGGGATGTAAAAAGGCGTACCAGGGGTCGGTCTTGAGCATTCGGTTGCCGACAAAACGCACCGCAACGATCAGCGTCGACACTGCGAAGGACAAAATCAAAAGGTTTTGAGAGAAAGACGGAGAGCCCCCCAAAGCGAACGCAGCTTCTACCGCCAAGACCGCAAAAGGAAGGATGGAAAATACGGCGAACATCGCGATCTTTTCCAAGATACGAAAAAGGTTCTTCTCGAAAAGATGCGTGAGGATTCGCGTCCAGCCGGTCAGGATCTCTTTGAGAGACGTGTACATCCGCGTGCGGTAGAGTTTGGTGCCGTCCAAAAGCCTGACGCAAAATCCGGCGCGTGCGACCTCTTTGGCGAGTTCAATATCTTCGACGACTTTTTGTCTGACTACTTCATTGCCTCCCACCGCCTCATAGCTTCTTCGGCTCACCAGAAGGAATTGTCCGTTGGCGAGTTTTGTCGAATCGAACCACACCGCGAGACTGCCGATGGCCAGAGGTTGGACCGTCTTTTCCCAGAACGTGACCGATTCCGTCTCGGGGGTCAGCGTTAAAAGATCTATTTTGGAGTCAAGCGCCTTTTGAATGGCCGTTGAAATGCTGGAAGGTGTGTGGGTGGTGTCAGCGTCGACAAAAAGGAACCAGTCTCCCGTGGCCGCTTTGGAACCGGTCTGCATCGCGTAGTTTTTTCCCGTCCAACCTTCCGGGAGTTTTTCGATCCGAACGACACGCAGAGGCACAGGGGAGAGCTTGGAAAAATTTTCCAAAAGATGCGGCGTGTGGTCGTTTGATCTGTCATCCACAACGACGATCTCAAAATTAGGATAATCGTTCTTGAAAAGATACGTAAGGCAATGGCCGATGTTTTTTTCTTCATTTCGCGCAGGAATGATCACGGAGATTTTAGGCGGCGCGGCGCCAAGGCCGGAAGGGCCGGTCGGTTCCAGCGCCGGATGGTTTTTACGGAATCGTACGGTCGAGAAGATCCGGGAGATCCAGACCCACGTTGCGGCAAATAGGGAAACAGTCAGCCAAAAATTAAGAGAGAGAATAGCCGCCATCCGCCACGATCGTCTGGCCGAAGATCCAATCAGAATCGGGGCTCAAAAGAAATGAGACGACCTTGGCGATATCTTCGGGTTGGCCCAGACGCCCGCCGGGGGTCCGGGAGAGGAATTCTTTTTTCATGCGGTCGATCTCGGGAAAGCTTTTGAGCGAATCGGTGTCGATCAACCCTCCCGAGACGGCATTGACGAAAATTTTGTGCGGAGCCAGCTCCACGGCCAAGTAGCGTACGAGACTCTCCAGCGCGGCTTTGGAGATGCCGATGGCGCCGTAGTTCGGAGTGTAGCGCTGAGAACCGAGACTCGAGATCGCGAGGATCTTTCCGCCATTTTTTTTCATGAGTGGGAGAGCGCCCTGCGTCAGAGTTAAAAGTGCTTTGGCATTCACATCCAAGGAAATGTCCCAATCTTTTACGCGCAGCTGGGATACGGGTTTGAAGACCCCGAGAGCGGCGTTGTGGATCAACCCATTGAGCCGGTCCGTTGTTTCAGCCACTTTTTTCATAAGCGAAGTGGCGATGTCTGGGTCTCCTACGTTTCCGGGTAGAAGATGGACGACCGCGTGTTTCGCCTCCAGAGTTTTTTTGACCTCAGCAGCAGCTTCCTCGTCCCTCAGATAGTTAATAAAAAGTACAACCCCTGATTTGGCTTGCGAGAGGGCGATGGCCCGTCCGATTCCCCGCGTGCCACCGCTGATAAAAACAAATTTTTGTTCCATCGGCCTAATTTAACACTATTGGATGACCCGTGCAAGCCGGCAGACAGTGTGATAAAATTTTGGGTATGCAAAGTGAAAAAAATGCTCAAAGCGAGATGAAACGATTCAAAACTTGGCTTTGGGGACTGCACCTTCTTGCGGTCGCGGTCCTGGGGTTCAGCCTTTTTCCGATGATCTCTTTTTTTTATTGGGTCTGGAAAGCGATGGGTGTTTACGCGGTTTGGCTTAAGATCCTGGCTTTTTCGTTCTCGGTCGCGCTGGGGTACTTTCTCTTTGGGTTCACGCTGATCCTTCTCTGTGTGGCCGCCAAGAATATTTTCGGTTTCCGCATCGCCCCGGGGCTTTATACGATGTATTCCATAGAATCTCTGCGCTGGATGGGCTACAATTCGCTTATTCTGATCGCCAACGGTGCCTTTCTGGATGTTTTGAGGATCTCGCCTTTTCAGAACTTATTTTACGGGCTCATGGGTGCCAGGATCGGAAAAGGCGTCAACGTGAACACCGCGGGTCTTGCGGACCTTTCGATGCTTGAGATCGGTGACGGCTCCATGATCGGCGGTGGGGTGGCGCTCATCTCGCACGCGTTTGACCGAGGGCTTCTGAGGCTTGAAGCAACGAAAATAGGAAAACAAGTATCTATCGGCCTTGGCTCGGTCGTGATGCCGGGCTGCCGGATCGGTGACGGCGCGTCTATTGCACCCTGTACGTTTCTTCCCCGCGGGACCGTCGTGCCGCCTCGAGGGACTTGGGGAGGCAATCCGGCCCGGGACCTTCGGGCCGAGCGCCGCGCCGCCCGTCTGACCCAGTCCGGGGAAGCTTCGGACTGAAGCTTGGATTTTAAGAGCCTTTCTGTTATATTGTCCCTTAATATTTTGTCCCGGAAACGAGGCTCTTTTTGAAGGTTTTTTCGTTCGTGGACCGAATAGCCGAAGTCAAAAAGGGTGAGAGCCTTACGGCGACTTTTGAGCTTAAAGGCACCGAAGAATTTTTGAAGGATCATTTCGACGGTTTTCCGGTCATGCCGGGAGTCCTTCTTCTGGAGTCCTTGAAACAGGCGGCTTCGGCTTTTTTGGACGCCAGCTTTCCGGGGACAGGACCTTACCGCTTGGCGGCCGTGGAAGAGGCCCGTTTCGGGCAGTTCGTCAAGCCGGGGAGTGTTTTGAACTTGTCGGTGCGTCTCCGAAAGATCGACGCGGCGATTTACTTTTTTGACGCACGTGCGGACTTTGTACCCGGAAATTCCGGTGATTCACCTCGGGGAAGAGCGCTCTCGGCGGGGTTTTCGCTTCAATCGATCTAAGGAGCCAAAGATCTTATGTCGAATAAAAATGACATCTTAAAACAGGTCAAAACGATCATCTCCCAGGCGTTGAGAGTGGAGGAATCGAAGATCGAGCTCCGTTCATCGCTCATCAAGGATCTGGGTGCCGAATCCATCGACTTTCTGGATATCGTCTTCCGCTTGGAAAAAGAATTCAAGATCAAGATCCCCAAAGGCGAACTTTTTCCCGAAAAACTATTGATGGACGCGCGGTTCGTCAAAGACGGGCGCGTGACCCCATCGGGGATCGAAGAGCTCAAAACTAAAATGCCCGACGCACCGTGGGCCGATTTCGCCCAGAATCCGCATGTCTCCAATCTCGGAGACCTTTTTACTGTGGGAATGATCGTCGATTATCTTTTAGAAAAATTAGCGGTTGCCAATAAGTAAAAGTTCCGCCGAGTCATCTTCTCCGCCGGTTGCCTAAAAATCCATGCGTTGGGAACTCCTAGATAATTTTGACTTCTTAAAAAAACACTCCCGGGCGGTTGCCCGAAAGGCTTATTCGGGAAAAGAGGATTTTTTTTCGGAGCACACCCCGGGTCGGCCGCGGGTGCCGGAACCGCTTTTTTTAGAAATGATCGCCCAGACCGGGGGTGTGCTGTATGGGCTCGGTCTCGATTTTAAAAAAGAGGTCATCCTCGCCAAGATCACGCAGGCCAAGTTCGGCTCGCCGGTGGCTCCTCCCTGCGAGTTCACGGTCGAGGCCCGGATACGTGATGAGCGCGAAGAAGGCGCTTTGATCTGGGGCGCCGTCAAGTGCAAAGGGGTGGAAGTCGCCTCAGCGGAAATACTCCTTGTGGCCGTCGAAGCGGGAACGCTGGCCGGTCGCGGAAAGATCGTTTTTAACGACACTTTTATGACCCATTTCAAAATTTACGAAGTAGCCGAGAGATCCGAGAAGGAAAAGGTTTCCCCGTGAAGAAAAGAGTCGTGATCACGGGTCTCGGAGCGTTGACGGCCGCGGGCGTCGGAGCCGAAGCGCTTTGGCGAACGTTTCGTGAAAAAAAGTCCACGCTCAGCCGCATCCGCTTCGGAGAAGACGCCTCCTGGGAGCCGCTAGGAGCGGAGATCAAGGATTTCATTCCTGAAAATTACGTCGCTCAGAAGAAATCACTCAAAGTGATGGCGCGTGACATCCAACTCGCTGTGGCGACGGGATGTCTGGCGATCGACGACGCAGGTTTAAGATCCGCGCCGATCGACAAGGAACGCTTCGGTGTGATCGTGGGCTCCGGTGTTTTGAACCATGAGCCGGATGAGCTGGCCTATTGCGTTAAAAATTCTTTGGATGAAGAAGGACGGCTGGACCTCTTAAAGTTCGGAGGCGAAGGACTCTCGTCACTTTTTCCTCTTTGGCTTCTCAAATATTTGCCCAACATGTCGGCGTGTCATCTGTCGATCCTCTTCGATCTGCGCGGACCCAATAATTCGGTCACGGCGGGTGCTTCTTCAGGTCTCCAGGCGGTCGGTGAAGCGGCGCGGATCATCCAACGCGGAGACGCCGATCTCATGATCGCAGGCGGCGCGGAATCGAAACTCAATCCTGTTGGTTACTCTGAATACGAGATCCTGGGGCTCCTATCCAAGGAGAACGATCCCGGCAGGATCCGCAACGCGTTCGAAGGCGATGGCCTCATTGTGGGTGAAGGCGCCGGTTTTCTTGTCCTGGAGGAAGCGGAGCACGCAAAAAAGCGCGGGGCAAAAATTTACGCCGAGATCATGGGTTTCGGCTCTTCTTCCAACGAAGGTCGCGTGGAAGCGATGGCCCAAGCATTGAAAGAAGCTCTGCTATCCTCGGACCGTGTGGATCACGTTCAGGCATGCGGTCTCGGCATCCCGACCGAAGATCGCGCGGAACAGATCGCGATGAAACAAATTTTTAGCGGCAACGGCGCCTCTCTTTCAGTCGGGGTTTCAAAACCTCTCATTGGTTTCACCGGTTTTGCGGCCGGTCCGCTCGATCTGATCCTATCGGCTCTGGTCCTCAAAGATCAAACCGGTCCGAAAAAAATTCATACGGCGATGACCAACGCTTTCGGCTTCAACGGCCAATCCGTTTCCATGATCCTTAAAAGCGCGGAGGAGATGAATTGAAGCGCGTGGTCATTACCGGGATGGGCGCGGTCACTCCTTTGGGAAATGACGTTTCCTCGACCTGGCAAGGTTTGGTTGAAGGACGCTCAGGGGTCCGGAAGATCAGTCTTTTCGAAGCGGAAGCTTTCCCGACGAAGATCGCGGGGGAAGTTAAAAATTTCAATTTTAAAAAATTGGCCACCCAAGGTTTTGGATCCATCGGAAGGCACAGCTTTTTTGCTCTGGAAGCCACCCGACAGGCCGCCGAAGACTCCGGTTTTTTGGCGAAGATCGACCCGGCAAGACTCGGCATTTACTTCGGAGCGGGCAATGGCGGTTTTGATTTCAAGCGTTATGCGTCCGTTCTCATGGAATCGGTCAACGGTTCCGAATTGATCAAATCTTCGCTCTATTTCAGCAACAGCACATCAAGGATGAGCGCCGCCGAGCTTTTGGAACAGGAGCCGAGCCGTGTCGTCAATCACCTGGCGCGATTTTTCGGCGCCAAAGCGATGGTCTCCAATTGCCTGACGGCTTGCGCCGCTTCGAGCCAGGCGATTGGTGAAGCCACCTGGGCCATTCGAAACGGCGAGGCCGATGTCATGATCACCGGAGGCGCTCACTCGATGATCCATCCCTTGGGGGTGGCTGGTTTCAATCTTTTGACGGCGCTCTCGACCCGCAATGACGAGCCCGAGGCCGCATCCTGTCCTTTCGACAAAAGGCGCGATGGTTTTGTGCTTTCCGAAGGATCGGGAGCGCTTATTTTAGAAGAGCTCGATCATGCCCAAAAACGGGGGGCTAAAATTTACACGGAGCTCATCGGTTACGGAGCGACCGCCGACGCTTTCCGCATGACTGACCCTCATCCCCAAGGACGCGGGGCGATCCGGGCGATGCGTAATGCTTTAAAGAATGCCGAGATGAAACCCGAAGACATCGACGTGATCAACGCGCACGGCACATCGACTCAGCTCAACGACCAGATCGAGACCCGCGCCGTCAAAGAGGTCTTCGGTTCGCGCGCTGCCAAAATTCCCATGAGCTCGATCAAGTCGATGCTCGGCCACATGATCGCCGCGGCGGGCTCGGTGGAGCTCATCGCTAGTGTGCTCACGATCCGGGAGAGTCTCGTGCCTCCGACGATCAATTATAGGAACCCCGACGAAACCTGCGACCTCGACTATGTCCCGAACGAGGCGCGCCGGACCAGAGTAAAAACAGTTTTGAGCAACTCGTTTGGATTCGGCGGACAAAATATCACGCTCATCGTGAAAGAATTTAAATGAAGAACAATCTCCGATTTTTTATCGATTTCGACGGCACGGTCACGACCCAGGACGCGGTGGACCTTGTTCTCGAACGTTTCGCCTCCGAGGAATGGAAAGAGATCGAAAAAGATTGGGCCAAAGGCAAGATCGGTTCACGGGAATGCCTCACGCGTCAGATGGCGCTGGTCTCCGCTACGCGCGCCCAGATGCTGGAGCTTGCCGCTTCGATCCCCGTGGATACGGGCTTCATTTCTTTTTTAAGGACCTTAAAGTCGCTTTCCATTCCCGCGGTGATCGTCAGCGATGGCTTCGATGTCCTCATTCAATCGGTGTTGCAGAGGGTGCTGCGCGAAGAGCCCGCGCTTTTAAAGACACTTCCGGTCTATTCGAACCGGCTTTCATGGGTGAACGAGCGGAAAGTGAAACCTTTTTTCCTCACGTCCTCGAGTGCTTGCGTGCACGGATGCGCCAACTGCAAAGTGCGCGTTATGGAGAGGATCAAATCCGACAAGGACCAGGTGGTTTTCGTGGGAGACGGACTTTCGGACCGATTCGCCGCGGCGGAAAGCCAGGTGGTTTTCGCGAAAAAATCTCTCCTCGAGTTCTGTCAGGAGCAAAAGATCCCGCACAAAGCTTACCAAGGATTCCGTGAGATCGAGGATTGGGTGCTGGTCCAGTCCAAAAATTGGGTAAAACCAAGGAGCGTTCATGCGGTCTAGTAAAGAACTCTTAGATAAAGAAAAAAAATACTGTTCGTGGGGCGATACGGTTCATTACCTCGAGCCGCCAAAGTTTTTCGATCATTGCGAGGGTGCTTACCTTTACGATAAAGAAGGCACGGCGTACCTGGACCTCCAGATGTGGTACTCCGCGGCGAGTTTTGGTTACAAGAACGAGCGGCTCAATTCCGCGTTGAAAGACCAGATCGACAAACTGCCCCAGCTCGCCTGCCAGTACCTTCATGACGAAAAAGTGTTGTTGGCCGAAAAGATCGCCAAATCCGTCGAGAGGATCTTCGGCCAAAAAGGGCGCGTCCATTTCAACGTCGGTGGGGCCCAGGCGGTCGAAGATTCGCTCAAACTCGTACGTCAGCATACGAAAAAAAATCTCGTTTTCGCTTTCATGGGCGGCTATCACGGCCGCACCCTCGGCGCTTCGGCCATCACCTCGAGTTACCGCTACCGCCGGCGCTTCGGGCATTTCTCGGACCGCGCGCAGTTCGTGCCTTATCCTTATTGTTACCGTTGCCCTTATGGGAAGACGTACCCCAGCTGCAAAATGTACTGCGTGAAGCAGTTCGAGAAGCTTTTTGAGACGGAATATAACGGTGTTCTCGACACTAAGGTCAACGAATCCGAGTACGGCGCTTTTTACGTCGAGTCGATCCAGGGGACGGGCGGCTATGTCATCCCGCCCAAGGAATATTTCCCCATGCTCAAAGAGATCCTCGACCGTCACAAGATCCTTCTCGTCGACGATGAGATCCAGATGGGTTTTCACCGGGCCGGAAAGCTCTGGGGCCTGGCGAATTTCGGCGTGAAGCCGGACATCATGATCTTTGGGAAGGCACTCACCAACGGTCTCAATCCTCTGTCCGGCATCTGGGCGCGTGAGGAGCTTATCAACCCCAAGGTATTTCCCGCGGGCTCCACACACTCGACTTTTTCTTCCAACACGCTCGGAACCGCGGTCGGCCTTGAAGTGATGAAGCTCTGCGAGGAGAGAGATTACGAGAAAATGGTGTACGCTAAAGGCAGATCGTTCCTAGCGCGGCTTAAGAAACTCATGAAGAAATTTCCCAAGGTGATCGGCGACGTGAGCGGCATGGGCATGGCGCTCCGCATGGAGATCGTGAAGCCCGATGGATACGCGCCCGACCGCGACTTCGCCGACCGGCTCTTTGCCGAAGGAATGAAAGGCGATCTTGAGGGACCCGGCGGGAAGAAGATGGGTCTCGTGCTCGACGTGGGCGGGTACTACAAGAACGTTTTCACGATCGCTCCGGCCTTCGACATCACCGAAGCCGAAATGGATCTGGCGATGGATCTTTTCGAGCAGCTCATCAGGCGTTGTCTGAAAAAGCGATAATTTGAATCTTCTTCGTCTCCTAAAAGCCGTTCCCTTCGGAGAACTTGCCGAAAAGGGATATTTTCTTTATTCCAAAGCCCCCCGAAATTTTCTGGAGGGCATGGAGGCGGAAAACTTCCGAAAAACCGTCCGATTCTGCGCCGAACATTCTCCGTTTTACAAAAGAAAATTCAAAGAACTTTCGATTCGTCCAGAAAATGTGAGATCCCCGTCGGATCTAGGTGATTTTTTTACTACGGCCGAAGATCTTCGCGCCAACCCTCACGATTTTGTCTGTGGTCCTTACGACACCGCCTATGAGACTACCGGCACTACTTCCAAAAAAACAAAGCGAGTTTATTTCTCAAGAAACGAGATCAAAGAAGCCGGATTTGCCGGAGCGGTCGGTTTGTGGGGACTCGGAGTCCGTAAGGAAGACCGAGTCGCGAGTGCTTTCGATTATTCTTTCTGGGTCTCAGGGCCGGTGCTTTCTGCTTCATGCGAAACGCTCTGCTGTTTCCACGTCGAAGCCGGCCGCCTCGATCCGGCGGAGTTTTACGACCGTCTCGCGGATTACGGCATCACCGTCATCGTGGGCGATCCGTCCTGGATCGTGCGTCTTTCGGAGGTCGCCGAGAAAAAAGGTGCTTGGCCTGTGAAACTTCTTCTTGGGGGTGGCGAAAATCTTACCGAAGAGGCACGCCGCTACGTTGAAAAAGTCTGGAAAACGGATTTTATTCTTAGCTACGGTCAGACGGAAGCATTTGGAGCCATTGGGATGGAAACCCGCGACAAAGCGGGCTACCACCTGAACGAATTTCACAATTATTTCGAGATCATTGATCCCGACGCTCAAGGCTACGGAGAGCTTGTGTACACGAACCTGAACCGGCGCGTCATGCCGTTTATCCGTTACCGTTCCGGGGACATCACGCGTTTTATCGAAGGTCCGTCTCCAAGCGGCCTCCCCGGACGGCGCATCGAAAAACTGAAAGGCCGCGTGGACGAGTGGACGGTCACGGCCATGGGGAATATCGCGCCCTGGATGTTCGAATCGGTGTTCAGCCGCATCCCCGGCGTCGGCGACTGGCAGATCGTCGTCGACAAAGAGGGGACCAAGGACGTAGTCCGTTTTTGTTTTGAAAGTTCCGGGACGGAAAACGGATTGAAAGAAAAAGTGCTCGAGCATTTTAAAAAAGAATTTGCGTCCGCCTATCAGATGGCTGAGATGGGCCTTTTAAAGCTGGAAGTTTCGGGACATCCCGCCGGTACTTTGCGCGGAGCGGATCGTAAGCTCCGCCGCATCGTGGACAAAAGGCGTTTTTAGGGTACAATCGGCTCTATGTGCGGAATATTCGGATACACAGGAAATAAAGAAGCTCAAGGACTCGTCCTTCAGGGATTGAAACGTCTCGAGTACCGCGGCTACGACTCCTCAGGGCTTGCCATCCAGAACGGCCTGAACCGGATCTCGGTCGAAAAGTCCGACGGCAAGATCAAAAAGCTCGAAGAGATCCTGAAGGCCCACCCTCTCAAAGGCCACACGGCGATCGGCCACACGCGTTGGGCCACTCACGGCGTCCCTAGCAAAGAAAATGCCCATCCGCACCTCGATAATGAAAGCCAGATCGCGGTCGTTCATAACGGCATCATCGAAAATTTTTTCGATCTCAAAAAAACTCTGGAAGAGGAAGGCGCCCGCTTCCGATCGCAGACCGACACCGAAGTCATCGTGCATCTGGTGGCTAAGTACTATAAAGGAAACCTCGAGAACGCCGTCCGCCGCGCTTTAAAAGAGCTGAGAGGCACGTACGCCCTCGCGGTACTCTGCTCGAAAGAACCCGGCAAGATCGTGGCGGCCAAGCAGGACAGCCCTCTCGTCCTCGGCATAGGAAAAAAGGAGAATTTTCTGGCCAGCGACGTCTCCGCGCTCCTTGAGCATACCGACCAGGTTGTTTTTCTTGAGAATGGCCAGATCGTGACCCTGACCGAAGCGGGTACGCAGATCACGGATCTTTCCGGGGCACAGGTCGCTTTCAAACCCGTCACGATCGACTGGAACATCGCCCAGGCCCGAAAAGGCGGCTACGACCATTTCATGCTGAAGGAGATCTTTGAACAGCCGGCGATCCTTTCGGCGATCTTGAAAGAGCGCGTGCATGGGGGCGCTGAAGTCAGATTTGATGAGCTTAAGATCTCGCCTAGCCGTTTAAAAACGATCAAAAAGATCGTGATCATCGCCTGCGGCACGGCCTATCATGCCGGTCTTACGGCCAAATATATCTTTGAAGAATTGACACCGTACTCGGTCTCTGTCGATACGTCGTCGGAATTCCGGTATCGGAACCCCAAGATCGGTCCGGACACGCTTGTCATCGCGATCTCCCAGAGCGGCGAGACAGCCGATACGCTCGCCGGCGTGCGCGAAGCCCACGAAAAAAAAGCGTTGACGCTCACGATCTGCAACGTGCTTTCGAGTTCGCTCGCCCGGGAAGCCAGAGGCGTCATCTACACTCACGCGGGCCCCGAGATCGCCGTCGCGTCGACGAAAGCTTACACGGCCCAGCTCACCATCCTCTATCTTTTGGCGATCTACTTCGCTCAGTTAGGAAAAAATCTGAAGAAAGCCAAAGCCCAGAGCCTTTTGAAAGAGCTGATGCACGTGCCTTTTTTGATGGAGAAAGTCCTCGACCGCTACAAAAAAGACGAGGCCAACTGGAAAAAGAACGCCCATGATTTTAATCAGCGCTATCACGCTCAACTCGAGAAATATTTCTCCGGCGACAAGGGTAAGATGAAACGTTCCCCCAACGGCTTTTTTTTGTATCTGGGCCGGAACATCAATTTCCCCAACGCGCTCGAGGGCGCTTTGAAGCTCAAAGAAATTTCCTACATCCCCGCCGAGGGTTATCCCGCGGGGGAGATGAAACACGGGCCCATCGCGCTCATCGACGAGAATCCATGGGTCATCTGCATCGTCCCGCAGTCGAAGACCTACGACAAGATGATCTCCAATATCCAGGAGATCAAGGCGCGCGGCGGATGCATCATCCCCATCGTGACGGAAGGGGACGAAGAGATCAAAAAACTGGATCCCCTGTACGTCATGGAGATCCCCAAAGTCTCCGAAATTTTCTCACCGCTTTTGACCGTCCTGCCGCTCCAGCTTCTCGCCTACTGCGTGGCGCGCGAATTCGGTGAAGATATCGACCAGCCCCGCAACCTAGCGAAGTCCGTCACGGTAGAATGACCGACGGCGGCGTCCTCTATCTCGTCGCCACACCGATCGGAAATCTCGGCGACATCACGCTGCGCGCCTTGGAAGTCCTCAAATCCGTGGACCTGATCGCCTGTGAAGACACGCGGCATTCCAGAGTTCTTCTGGATCATTACAGCATCAAGAAACCTCTGATAAGCTGTTTCGATTTTTCCGAGAAAAAACGCGCCCCCGAACTCATCGCTCGGATCAAAAGCGGCGAAAATATCGCGCTTATTTCGGACGCCGGCACCCCCGGGATCGCGGACCCCGGGTATCGAGTGATACAGGAAGCCATCAAGCAGGGCGTCCGGATCGAAACTCTACCGGGACCCTCGGCTTTTTTGGCCGCTTTGACGCTCTCGGGCCTTCCTACGGACCGCTTTCTTTTTGAAGGCTTCTTTCCCATCAAAGAAGGCCAGAAAAAAAGAAAGCTCGAAGAGCTCAAAACCGAGGAGCGGACCGTTATTTTTTACGAGTCGCCTCATCGTCTCTTAAAGACACTCAAAGTCATGGACGATGTGCTCGGCGGTGCTGCGATCGTCGTGGTCCGTGAAATTTCTAAAAAATTCGAAGAGATCGTCCGTGGCCCTGCGGCAAAGACCCTTGAGCATTTTTCAGGAAAAAAAGTCAGGGGTGAATTCGTAATTCTTTTTAACCTAAAAGATTTTCAATGAAAGACCTCCGTTTTCGCGCGTGGCATCTGAAAGAGAATAAGATGTACTACCGCGCGTATCAGAAACTTCTCTACGCCATTCTGTGCGAAGACGACCGGGGGGAGAATGACGGCCGTGGCCTACCGGTAAAACGCGCTCCCTACAGTGACTGCGTTCTTCTGGAAGGCACAGGCCTCCCCGATAAGAACCGTGTCGAGATTTTCGAAGGCGATGTCGTCCGCATCCAGTACAAGGACCGTGTCTTCGAAGGTACGGTGGAGTCCCCGCCGGATATGTTCGGCTCCAAAAAACTTCACCCTCTTCAGGGCCTCCTCAAAAAAAACGGCATCATCGGCAACCCCGAGAATCTAGAGATCGAAGTCCTTGGAAACACGTACGAAAACCCGGATCTCCCCGGAGCCGATGCGGACTGACCTTAAAAGATCGTTCCTTACGTTTTTTGCTCTCCTTCTAATTTCTGTTTCTTCCCAAGCTCAGATCCCCACGCGAGAGTGGAGAGATCTGTCGGACAAGGATCTTAGTCCCGAAGGAAAACTCGCTTTATCTTTTGACAAAGACCTTTGGAGGCATGCTGAGACCGAGCACTTCATTACCCACTTCACCGATGCCAAAGAAGCCGAGACGGTTTATGTACACGCGGAAGTTTACTATGACTGGATCAAGGAGCTCTTCGGAGTCAAGACCGACACCTGGAAAAAGAAAATGCATCTTTTTGTTTTCCAGGACCCTAAAGCTTGGAACGCTTTTCTAGAGCGAGCGCACCCCAGGCTTCAGGCAGACGCCTTCACGACTGGCTGGGAACTTTTTATCAAGCGAGACCCTTACTGGCTATCGCCTATGAAGACAACCGCTCATGAGATCACGCACGTCATTCTCTTTCGTTTTCTAGATGGGCCTATCCCTTTAAGCTTGAACGAAGGCTTCGCAGAGTTTGTCAGCTACCGGGCTCTCGCGATGCAGATGGGCCGAAGCGAGTACGATCTGAGGACACTTCAACTGGTTCCGAAGGAAAAATTCATTCCCTTGAAAGATCTTCTCTCCGCACGTGATTACCCCGCAGCTCAAGAGGACGTGGAGATCTTCTACCGCGAAAGCGAGCTTTTCGTACGTTATCTGATCCTCAACCACGATAGCAAAAAATTTTATCGGTTTTTAAGGGAAATCTCCTCCGGTAAAGCAGCTGATCAGATTTTGGACACTGTTTTTGGCGGCGATTTTGAAACATTATCTCTCAGGTTCCAAATCTTTGCAATTACGGGTAAGTCTTGACACCGTCTTTACCTGCGAGTATACTCCCCGTAACTTAAGTTGATTCACCTGACCTTTTAAATGGGTCCCTGAGAGGCCCGTAAAGGATGAATGATGAAGACTATCTACAATTTAAACCCGCTTAGTGATTCAGAAGGCGGGTATTTTTATGTCTAAATTAGTCCTAGATCCTCAATCCATAGAACGAACGGCGGCGCGGATGGCTCACGAGATCCTCGAGAAGAATAAGGGGATCGAAGGGCTCGTCCTCATCGGCATTCAGACTCGAGGAGTGATCCTCGCCAAGCGTCTGGCTGCCGCCATCCAAAACATCGCTCATGTCACCGTGCCCATCGGTGTGCTCGACATCAACCTTTACCGCGACGATCTCACCAAAGCATCCGGCCAACCGGTGATCCATAAGACTGAGATCAGTTTCGACCTCGACCAAAAAACGGTGGTGCTTGTCGACGACGTACTGTACACGGGTCGTACGATCCGCTGCGCGCTCGACGCGCTGATCGATTTCGGCCGTCCCAAACGGATCGAATTGGCGGTTCTTGTCGATCGTGGCCATCGGGAACTTCCCATCCGTGCGGATTTCGTAGGAAAGAACATTCCCACGAGCGACGAGGAAGAAATCCGGGTGCGTTTCAAAGAAACCGACGCTAAAGACGAAGTCACGGTGGAGCCGCTCAAATGACCTGGACCAAAAAAGACCTTCTCTCCGTCGAAGAGCTCACCAAAGAAGAGATCGAGCTTCTTCTGCAGACCGCGGAGTCCTTCAAGGAAGTCTCGAGCCGTGAGGTCAAAAAAGTCCCCGCACTTCGCGGGAAGACCATCGCGAACCTTTTTTTCGAGTCGTCGACGCGGACCCGTACGAGCTTCGAGCTCGCGGCCAAGCGGCTTTCGGCGGACATCATCAATTTTTCATCCGTGGGATCGAGCACCCAAAAAGGCGAATCTTTAAGCGACACCGCGCACAACATCGAGGCGATGAACGTCGATACGATCGTGATGCGCCATCCGTCTTCGGGCGCCGCGGAGTACCTTGCGCGGTCCATCAAGGCGGGTGTGATCAACGCGGGCGACGGGATCCACGAACACCCTACTCAGGGGCTGTTGGATATTTTCACCATTCGAGAGAAAAAAAAGACGCTGGAAGGCATCAAAGTCTGCCTCGTCGGAGACATTCTCCATTCCCGCGTGGCGCGATCCAATATCTGGGGTTTGAAGAAGCTTGGCGCCGAGATCACGGTCTGCGGTCCGCCGACCTTGATCCCTCCGGGTATCGAATCTCTGGGTGTCCGCGTGTCTTACGACATCGACAAAGCTATTGAGGGCCAGGACGTATTGAACATACTGCGCATTCAGCTCGAGCGTCAAAAAGGCGCGTTCTTTCCTTCGATCCGCGAGTACGCCGCCGAATACGGGATCACGAACGAAAGACTGAAGAAGGCCAAAAAAGATGTGATCGTGATGCACCCGGGGCCCATCAACCGCGGAGTGGAGCTCTCCGCGGAAGTGGCTGACGGTCCTAATTCGGTCATCCTCGACCAAGTCACTAACGGCGTGGCCGTCCGCATGGCCGTTCTATTCCACACCACCATGGTGAACTCATGAAAATTCTGATCAAGAACGGCCACGTGGTCGATCCGAAAAATAAGATCGATGAAGTGACGGAACTTTTGATCGAAAAAGGACAGATCGCAAAGATCGCAAAGAAGATCACGGAAAAAGCCGATCGAGAGATCGACGCCAAAGGCAAAATTATCTGTCCCGGCCTCATCGACGTGCACGTGCATCTTCGCCAGCCCGGTTACGAATACAAAGAAACGATCGAAACGGGTCTCCGCGCCGCGGTGAAAGGCGGTTTCACAGGGGTGTGTCCCATGCCCAACACCAATCCCATTGCCGACAGCCGCTCCGACATGGAGTTCCTTGTCGGCGAAGCTAAGCGGCTCGAGCTCATCCGCATCTGGCCCGTGGGAGCCGTGACCTTGAAGCAAGAAGGCACGGAGCTCACGGAGTTCGGCGAGCTCAAAAAAGGCGGAGCGCTGGCCCTCTCCGACGACGGCCGTCCGATCTCGGACTCCAACATCCTCCGCCGGGCGCTGGAGTATTCCAAAAAATTCGATCTTGTCATCATGGTGCACTGCCAGGACGAGGGACTTTTCTGCGGCGGATGCATGAACGAGGGGCTTGTCTCGACGAAACTCGGACTCGCGGGCATCCCGGCTGAAGCCGAGAGCGTCGAAGTGGCGCGCGACATTCAGCTGGCGGACTTGACGGGCGGCCGGCTCCATTTTTGTCACATCTCAAGCCAAAAATCGCTCGATCTAATCCGTCAGGCCAAGGCGAAGGGCTCCAAAGTCACCGCGGAGACGTGCCCGCACTATTTTCATCTGACGGACGAGGCCGTTTTACACTATAATACGTTCGCAAAAATGAACCCGCCTCTCAGATCCTCCGACGACGTGGCCGCGATCAAGAGATCGCTCAAGGACGGCACACTCGACGTCATCTCGACCGACCACGCGCCGCATTCGGAGAACGAGAAGAACGCGGAGTTCGACCAGGCGCCTTTCGGGATCATCGGCCTTGAGACCTCGCTCGCGCTGTCCTTGAAGCTCGTGGAAGAAAAGGTCCTAAGTCTGACCGAACTTGTACGAAAAATGTCGCTTAATCCCGCTCAAATTTTAAAGATCGACCGTGGACACCTTAGTGTGGGTGCTGCGGCGGACATCACGATCTTCGACCCGGAGGCCGAATGGACGGTTGAAAAAGAAAAACTCGAGTCGAAATCTAAAAATTCTCCCTTTTTGGGTTGGAAGTTGAAAGGCAAGGCCACCGATGTGTTCTGCGAAGGAAAACAGGTATTAAAAGATGGCAAAATCGCTTAAAAAAGAGGCGCTCCTGGCTTTAGAAGACGGGCGTTTTTTTCGCGGAATTTCGTTCGGCGCGGACGGCGAGGCCGCCGGAGAAGTCGTTTTCAACACCAGCATGATGGGGTACCAGGAGATCCTCACCGACCCTTCCTACAAAGGCCAGATGGTCGCGATGACCTATCCTCTCATCGGCAACTACGGCGTGAATCCCGAAGACATGGAATCGACAAAGCCTTTCGTCGAAGGATTCATCGTGAAGGAACTCAGTCGCATTCACTCCAATTGGCGCGCCAACGAAGACTTGGGTTCCTATCTCAAGCGAAACAAGGTTGTCGGGATCGAAGGCATCGATACGCGCGCACTTACGAAACACCTGAGGGAAGAAGGCGCCAAAAAAGGCATCATCTCGACCCAAGAACTCGATGAAAAAAAACTCGTAAAAAAAGCCGCAGCTTCTCCGGGACTTCTCGGTCGTGACCTTATCAAGGAAGTAACCTGCCTTAAAGCTTATGACTGGAACAAAAAAGGAAAATACTGCGTGGTGGCTGTCGACTCGGGGATCAAGCACAACATTCTCCGAAATTTGGAAAGCCGCGATTGTCAGGTGCGCGTGGTGCCTGCCACGGCCGATAAAAATGAGATCCTTTCTTTTAAGCCTCACGGCCTTTTCCTCTCCAACGGCCCCGGCGACCCCGAGGTCCTTCCTTATATAGTGGACACGGTGAGGGGTCTTCTGGGGGAGCTTCCGATCTTTGGTATTTGTCTCGGTCATCAGATCCTGGGTCAGGCGTTCGGCGGGAAGACCTTTAAACTCAAGTTTGGTCACCACGGCGGCAATCAACCTGTGATCGACCTGCGCTCGAGAGCGGTGGCGATCACCGCCCAGAACCACGGTTTCGCGGTGGACGTCGATTCGATCCCGGACAAGAAAGTCGAGCTTACGCACATCAACCTGAACGACCGCACCTGCGAGGGGATGGAACACAAAAAACTACCGGTGTTCTCGGTGCAGTATCATCCGGAAGCGGCCCCCGGGCCGCATGATGCGACTTACCACTTTGACAAATTCATAGACATGATGAAAAAAAATGCCTAAGCGGACCGACATCAAAAAAATTCTCATCATCGGCTCCGGGCCCATCGTGATCGGCCAGGCCTGTGAGTTCGATTATTCGGGAACGCAAGCGTGCAAATCCCTGCGGGAAGACGGCTACGAAGTTGTTCTCATCAATTCGAATCCCGCGACGATCATGACCGACCCCGCGACCGCCGACCGCACGTACATCGAACCCATCACACTCGAATTTCTCGAGGGCATCCTTAAGGCCGAGAGACCGTGCGCAGTGCTTCCGACGCTCGGTGGACAGACGGGACTCAATCTCGCGGTAACCGCCGCCGAGGCGGGACTTTTCGAAAAATACTCGGTCAAAATGATCGGCGTGGACCTAGCCGCGATCAAAAAAGCCGAGAATAGAGAGCTCTTTAAAAAAGCGATGCAAAAAATTGGTCTTGATCTGCCTCAGTCGGGTTTGGCGCATACGACGGAAGAAGCGCTTGGGGTCCTAAAGAAGATCAAACTTCCGGTCGTCATCCGGCCGAGTTTCACTTTGGGCGGTACAGGCGGCGGCATCGCGACGACGATGGACGAGTTCACGCGGATCGTGACACTCGGCCTACAGCTTTCGATGACGCATGAGATCCTGGTCGAAGAGTCTATCGTTGGGTGGAAGGAATTCGAACTCGAGGTGATGCGCGACCGGAGGGACAACGTCGTCATCATCTGCTCCATCGAGAATTTTGACCCCATGGGTGTCCACACGGGAGACTCGATCACCGTGGCGCCGGCCCAGACCCTGACGGACCGTGAATACCAGAAGATGCGCGACGCCTCTATCGCGTGTATCCGCGAGATCGGCGTTGAGACCGGCGGATCCAACATTCAATTTGCCCTGAACCCCGCGGATGGGCGTATGGTCGTGATCGAAATGAATCCGCGCGTGTCGCGCTCTTCGGCGCTCGCGTCGAAAGCCACCGGTTTTCCCATCGCAAAAATTGCGGCTAAGCTTGCCGTGGGTTACACGCTTGATGAGATCCCCAACGACATCACCCAGAAGACTCCCGCAAGCTTTGAGCCCACCATCGACTACTGTGTCGTGAAGATCCCGCGCTTCGCGTTCGAGAAATTCCCCGGTGCCGACACGACGCTTACGACCCAGATGAAATCTGTCGGAGAAGTGATGGCCATCGGACGCACATTCAAGGAAGCATTCCAGAAAGGTCTGCGCGGTCTCGAGATCAAAGCGGCCGGTTTCGAATCCAAAAAAGCGACGGGGGATCTCATCGCCCATCTCAAGCGGCCCACGGCTGAGCGTATTTTTTACATCAAACGCGCGATGGAAGAGGGGATGAGCACGAAGCGCATCCATGACCTCACGCACATCGACCTTTGGTTTTTGGACAATCTTCTTCAGATCGTGGAATTTGAGAAGGAGCTTAAAGGTACTGACAAGCCCGATACCGCGCTTCTAAGGAAAGCCAAAGAATACGGCTTCTCGGACATTCAGCTTGGCGAAATTTTTTCGATGAGCGAGCTTCAAATGCGTAGTTTAAGGAAAAAACTTGGGATCACGCCTTCCTATAAGCTGGTCGACACCTGCGCGGCCGAATTCGAGGCCTTCACGCCTTACTATTACTCCACGTACGAATCCGAAGACGAGGTGAAGACTTCAGACACCAAGAAGATCATGATCCTCGGCGGCGGCCCCAACCGTATCGGGCAGGGGATCGAGTTCGATTATTGCTGTTGTCACGCCGCCTTTGCTTTGAAAGAGATCGGCTACGAGACCATCATGGTTAACTGTAACCCCGAGACGGTTTCTACCGACTATGACACATCCGATCGTCTTTATTTTGAACCTGTCACGCTCGAAGACGTGCTCAACATCCTCGAAAAAGAAAAACCCAGCGGGGTGATCGTCCAATTCGGGGGGCAAACCCCACTCAATCTCGCTTTGGCTCTTAAGAAAGCGGGGGCTCCCATCATCGGCACGAGTCCCGAATCCATCGACCGCGCCGAAGACCGTAAAAAATTCAAAGAAGTGCTCAATAAATTGAATCTCAAACAGCCGGACAACGGCACGGCTACGTGCTTCGAGGAAGCCAGAAGAGAAGCGTCCCGAATTGGTTACCCTGTCCTGGTGCGGCCTTCGTATGTCCTCGGCGGCCGGGCGATGCAGATCGTTTATGACGAGAAGACGCTCGCCGACTACATGGCGACTGCCGCGGATGTCTCCAAAGACCGGCCGATCCTCGTGGACCAGTTCCTTGAAGGTGCCAAAGAGGTCGACGTCGACATGATCTCCGATGGCGAAACGTTCGTCGTAGCCGGGGTCATGGAGCATATCGAGCAGGCGGGGATACACTCCGGCGACAGCGCATGCTCATTGCCGCCGTATTCTTTGGATAAGAACGTCATCGAGGAGATCAAAAAACAGACCGCCGCTCTCGCCAAAGAGCTCGGTGTCATCGGACTCATGAACGTGCAGTTCGCGGTCAAGGAGGGTGTTGTTTACGTTCTCGAGGTGAACCCGCGAGCATCCCGCACGATCCCTTTTGTCTCGAAAGCCATCGGTGTCCCCTTGGCCAAGCTAGCCGCGAAGGTCATGGCCGGCAAAAAATTGAAGGAACTGGGTTTCACCCAAGAGATCATGCCCCCTTATTTCTCGGTGAAAGAAGTGGTTCTGCCTTTCGCGCGTTTCCGGGGAGTGGACATCCTTCTCGGCCCCGAGATGAAATCCACCGGGGAAGTGATGGGCATCGACGATGATTTCGGCAAGGCTTTCGCCAAGTCCCAGATCGCCGCAAGTTCCTCTCTGCCTTTGAAAGGCACGGTTTTTTTAAGCGTCAAAGATAAGGACAAAGTGCGGGTCCTTCCCATCGCAAAGGACCTTGCCGCGATGGGTTTCAAACTGGTGGCGACTCAAGGGACCGCGAACGTGATCGAGAAAGCGGGCCTCAAGGTCGAGGCGCTGAAAAAACTTTCGGAAGGAAGTCCTAACGTCACCGATCTCATCAACGCGTCAGGCATTGATCTCATTTTTAATACGGCTAGCGGAGAAAATCCCCGCAGGGACGAGGTGGTCATACGCTCTTTCGCGGTTTCGCGCGGCATCCCTTGCGTGACCACCATTGAAGGAGCTCTGGCTTCCATCCAAGCGATCCACGCTATGAAGGAAAACAAACTCTCCGTCCGTTCGCTTCAGGAGCACCATCAAAGAATCGAAAAGGCGCCACCTAAAAATAATGTTCAGACAAAAGTGTCTTGTCGTTAAGCAAGAATTAACCGCGCCGGGTCATTTCACTCTGACCCTGCGCAGTCCCCGTATTTCAAAAAATGCCCGGCCCGGCCAGTTCGTCCAGATCCAGTGCGCCGAGGATTCATGTGACCCGCTTCTCCCAAGACCTTTCAGCTTTCTGACCGCCGGCTCGTCGGATTTCTCGGTTCTATACCAAATCGTGGGAAAGGGGACTGAGCTTCTGGCGCGGAAGAAAAAAGGGGAGGAGGTCTGGATCGTCGGTCCTTTGGGCAACGGATTTAGTGTAAGCGGATCAAAAAACAGGTTGGCGCTTCTCGTCGGAGGGGGAGTCGGGATCCCGCCGCTCTATCATTTAGCCCAAGAACTGTTGAAGAAAAAAATGAATAAGAAAAATATCCACGTTTTTCTTGGCGCAAGAAACAAGTCACTGCTTCTCTGTGAAAAAGATTTCGATCGTTTGGGAGTCGATCTCCACTTAGCTACGGACGATGGGTCCAAAGGAAGAAAAGGATTTATCACGGAACCCTTGGAACATTTCCTAGCTGCCACCGGCGACTCGAGGCAGATTTACACCTGCGGCCCGACGCCGATGTTGAAGGCTGTGTCCCGACTGGCCGCGAGATACAAAGTGCCTTGCGAAGTGTCGGTCGAAGAGCCCATGGCCTGCGGCTTTGGCGCCTGTCTGGGCTGCGCGATAGAAGTAAAAAAAGGAGAGACCAAGCGTTTTGCCATCGCTTGCTGTGAAGGGCCTGTTTTCAATTCAAAGGACATCGTGTGGTAAATTTAGAGACTAGGATAGGCAAGCTCAAACTCCCGAACCCCATCCTCGTGGCCTCCGGCACGTTCGGTCACGCCAAAGAATTCGAGAAGTTCATCGACCTAAAAAAACTCGGCGGCATCGTCACCAAAACGATCACCGTAAAACCCAGGCTCGGTAATCCTCCGGTCCGCATCGTGGAAACCCCTTCGGGAATGCTCAATGCCATCGGTCTCCAGAACCCAGGCGTAGAAAAATTCATCGAAGAAAAACTTCCTTATCTCAGAAAGCTCAAGATTCCCATTCTTGTAAGCATTATGGGTTACCGCGTTGAAGAACTTGTGGAACTGACTCATCGATTGGAAAAATCCGGCGGGTTTGACGGATATGAGGTGAATCTGTCGTGTCCGAACGTTTCCTACGGCTCGTCGAGCGGTGCCGTCATGTTTGCTCACGATGCCTCGATGATCGAAGCGGCCATTTCGGCCGTACGAAAAGAGACCAAAAAAACCGTGGTTGCGAAGCTTGGTCCTGATGTATCTGATATCGGCAAAATGGCCCAGGCAGCTGAGCGAGCTGGCGCGGACGCCGTGTCTTTGATCAATACGTTCATCGCGATGGCGATCGACATTGAAACTCGAAAACCGGTCCTTGCCAATAAAACCGGGGGGCTTTCGGGCCCGTGCATCAAGCCTATCGCCGTGCGGATGGTCTGGGAAGCCGCCAAAAAAGTGAAGATCCCCGTCATCGGTATCGGCGGGATCATGAAGACGGAGGATGCCGTCGAATTTCTCATCGCGGGCGCCGCGGCGGTTCAGATAGGTACGGCCAATTTCATCAATCCCTGCGCATCGATCGAGGTCTTAAATGGTCTCGGAAATTTCATGAAAAAAAATAAGATCAAAAACATCCGAGAGCTCATCGGATCCATCAAGGAAAACTAAAATGGCTGCTTCAAACAAACTGATCGTTGCGCTGGACATGGGAGATCTCAAAAAAGCTGAGAAGATCGTGCGCTCCCTGACCCCCCTCGTCAAAATGTTCAAGGTGGGTAAGGAGCTTTTTACGACCGCAGGGCCTGAAGCCGTGAAAATGGTGCGTCATCACAAAGCCGGGGTATTTCTCGATCTCAAATTTCATGACATCCCCAACACCGTCGGGGCCGCGTGCGCGGCGGCCACACGCCTCGGGGTCTCGATGCTCAACGTCCACGCCTCCGGCGGTAAACAAATGCTCTTCCAGGCCGTCCAGGCCGTCCACAAGACCTCGGCAGAGCTTAAGATCAAGCCGCCTATTCTTCTTGGGGTGACCGTATTGACCAGCCTTACCGACCAAGACTTGAAAGATATCGGTGTCTCTCAAAAAATTACGCGACAAGTCGAGCGCCTTGCCCGTCTTTCAAAAAACTGCGGCTTAGACGGCGTGGTCGCCTCGGGACAGGAGATCACGCTCATTCGGAAAGCGGCCGGAGCGCCGTTTATGATCGTCACTCCGGGAGTCCGGCCCTTATGGGCCGCGCACGGAGACCAGAAAAGGGTCATCACCCCCAAAAAAGCCATCGACGATGGGGCTGACTTCATCGTTGTGGGCCGGCCCATCACCGAAAATCCCGACCCCGAGGCCGCCGCAAAGAAAATACTGAACGAGATCAGTTAAAGGTATAATGGACAAAAAGGAGAATACGGTGACCACAGAAACTCACAGCCCTGATCTCGCAGCCAAGATTCAGAAGATCGCGGACCAGCTTGTATTTTTAGAAAAAAAACTCGACACGCTTCTTGAACGCTCCGCTCAAAGCGCCGATCGCAAACCTTCCTTTGGCGGCGGATTTCGTCCCCGCGAAGGTCATGGTCCTTTTGTCCCGCGTGGCCGCCGGGAAGGCTATCCCGCAAAGAACTACAACGGCCCCCAGGGACCGCATGGCACCCGCACGGCGCGCTATGAAGGCTCAAGCGGCGGATACAGCGCCGGAAGGCCTCAGCGTCCTCATCGGCCCTCTTTTCAAAAGAAATTCCAGCCGAATCGGAACTCCGCGCATTAATCATTGACTCACCGTAAGGACAAAGACTATTTCCTCTACCTCAAGGAGCTCGTGCTTCTTGAGGAACGTGAGGAAAACGAGCAGATCCGCGAAGAATTCACCCGCCTTTCTCCAAAGGAAAGGGAAGCCCGAGGCAAAGCGCTTCTCGATCTTCGCTTAAGTCAAAAACATTTCTCGCCCGCAGGCCATTTCTTGGCCACCTTCGTACGGCGCAACAAGGAAGAACTCCCGCTTTTTTCTCTCGAGGTCGGAGACATCGTCACTCTTTTTCCCGACGGTGGCGAGACGGTCTCTTTTAAAAAAGGCAGCGATTATACTTCCGGGACCGTCTATGAGAAGTCGGCGTCGGACATTACGGTCGCTTTTAACGAAGTTTTGCCGGAGTGGACCGACGAAGTCTCCGTTTTTCATCTTCACCGATCCTTGAATCGTGTCACGTATAAAAGAATGCTCGAAGCACTCGACGCTGTTTTTGAGACCCGCCACACGCGCCTTGAAGTGTTCAGGGATATCTCCCTGGGTGAAAGGCTTCCCAAAAAAAGCGACAGAGAGGTCCATAAGATCCGTTTTTTTGACGACACTCTGAATGAGTTTCAGCAAAAAGCGGTGCTTTCGTGCCTCGAGGCGGAAGACATCGCTCTCATCCATGGTCCGCCGGGCACCGGAAAGACCACCGCGCTCATTGAGCTCATCCGCCAGGCGATCTTGCGGAAAGAATCCGTGTTCGTGACCGCGCCGAGCAATACGGCCTGCGACAATTTGCTCGAGCGGCTTGTCGGTTGCGGCGTGAACGCCCTCAGGCTCGGCCACCCGGCTCGGATCACGACAACTTTACGCGACCACACGCTCGATTTTAAGCTGGCGCTTCACCCGGTGGGCCGCCAGATCTCGCGTGCCCAAGCGGAACTCGATCGTCTCTATAAAAGAAAGGACCGCGCTCGTGAACGCAGAGATCCCGGATACGAAGCGCGGCAAGAACTTCAAGCGGAGATCTCCTTTCTGAAACAGGAGATCCGCCAGATGCGCAAGGAAGTCTTCGACCGCGTCATGAAAGACGCCGAAGCCATCGTCGGGACGCCTGGAAGTGTCATGGACCGCTCGATCCGCGAAAAGAATTTCGATCTCGTGATCCTGGACGAAGCCACGCAGGCGACCGAGCCCATCGCGTGGATCCCCATGACCAAAGCCAGCCGCGTCGTGATGGCTGGGGATCATTTTCAACTGCCTCCGACAGTGCGCTCCAAGGAAGCCGAAGAGAAAGGTCTCGGCATCACGCTTTTCGAGCGGTACTACGAGATCCTTGGGGCGGAATTTAAGACGCTTTTGGAGCGCCAGTACCGGATGAACCAGACCATCATGGGGTTTTCTTCGAGGATCTTTTATAAGAACCTTCTCATCGCCGACGAATCGGTAAAAGACCAGCGGCTTTCGGGCCTTAAGAACGTGCAAAAGACCGAAGAAACAATCGAGCCGCTCATTTTTATTGATACAGCGGGCAAGGGCTTTGAAGAGCGCCTCGAGCTCGGAAGCGAAAGCCGTTACAACGCCGAAGAGGCCGGGCTCGTCCTATCCGAGCTTCAAAAAATGCTGACTCTGGGCGTACCGGCTTCGGAGATCGCGGTGATCAGCCCCTACAGTGCGCAGGTGAGGCTTCTGACAAGTCGTTCTCCTGATCCGGCGGTCGAGATCGACAGCGTCGATGGTTTTCAAGGCAGGGAGAAGGAACTCGTGATCGTGTCGCTGGTGCGCTCCAACTTCGAAGGCGAGATGGGATTTTTAACGGACACTCGCCGTATGAACGTAGCCATGACGCGCGCCCGGCGCAAGCTCATCGTCATCGGCGACAGCCGCACCCTTTCCTCGATCAAATTTTACCGAGATTTCATGAAATACGCCGAAGAGGTCAAAGGCTACAGATCCGCGTGGGAATTGGACGTCTAGACGTGATATAATCCTAGTTCCCATGAACGAGAAAGAAGTCTTAAACATTTTCAAGGCCGAAAAAGCGTATCTTTCGGGACATTTTCTCCTCTCGAGCGGACTTCATAGTCCCAACTACGTGCAGTGTGCGCTTTTGCTTCAGAAACCCTGGATCGCGGAACAACTCTGCAAGGAACTTGCCAAGAAACTTAAGGGCGTCAAAATAGACGCGGTGATCGGCCCGGCGCTCGGAGGCATTCTCGTATCCCACGAGATGGGACGCGCGCTGAGAGCGCGGGCTATGTTTGCCGAACGCGTTGAAGGTAAGTTCACTTTGCGCCGCGGGTTTGAGCTGAAGAAAAACGAACGCATCCTTGTCGTTGAGGACGTCATCACGACCGGCAAATCAAGCCGCGAGGTCATCGAGCTGGTCGGCCGCACCGGGGCTAAGACCGTCGCCGTCGCGTCACTCGTCGACCGCACCGGCATCGAAGGGGGGATGTCACTTTTTGATCAGGATTTTTATTCCTTACTTAAAATAGATATTCAGACCTATAAACCCGAACTCTGCCCGCTGTGCCGTCAGGGGGAGAGTGTCCTCGTCAAACCCGGCAGCCGCGGCCTGTTCGCTTAAGGAGAATTCGATGAAAAAATATTTTGCCCTATTTGCTTTGTTCTGCTTTTATTCCATCCCGGCTTTCTCTGAATCGAACGATCCGGCCACCCAACAGGCTCGTGAAGACTACCGAACCTACCTTCAGGCGCTCAAAGAGATCAACCAACAATACAAGGAAGTCACCAACCAAATGAAGGATGTGATCCGCGAAGAGGGGATCCCCGTTTGGAACGAAGCCACCGGTGAGATCGAATTTCAAAAAGGCCTTACAGGGGATGAAGGCAAAAGCGGCGTCAAAGAAACCGACACGGAGATGATCGTGATCATCGACCTGCCCGGCGTCAAAAAACAGGACGTCCAGGTCAAGATCGAAGACGGCCGGTTCCTTAAAGTGGACGCCAAGCGGGATTCGGTCCCCGTCATCAAACTGATACAACTCCCCGCGCCTGCCGACGCAAAATCAAAGCCCCAAGCCTCGCTTGAGAACGGCGTCCTGACCGTCAAGATCATCAAAGCCCCTCAGGTCAAGACCCAGGTGGTCATCCCCGTCCAGTAGTTTTTCTTTTATTAAAACTTAATCTTCTCTTCATCAAATCTTCATCAAACCCCAGTAAACTCCTCCCTGTAAGATCAAAGATCCACATCACACGACAACGGAGGAGTTCTCATGAAGAAGCTTTTTTGGGCGAAGACCGGGATGGTCTTAGTACTCACGATGGTCCAAGTTTCACCGGTCTGGGCGGATTCGACGGGCGACATGATGTCCATGCTCGAGAGCATGAAAAAACAGATGTCCCAGATGCAGCAGACCATCGACGCGCAGAATCTGAGACTCCAACAGCTTGAGTCAAAAAAAGTCCTAGAGACCCCTCAAACCTCCGCTTCGCTTGAACCCGTGGCGGCTTCTCCCAAACCCAAAGAGAGTATCGGGGATCTTATTCCGTGGCTTAAAGGCGCCAAATTCGGCGGAGACTTCAGGCTCCGCGGGGAATCTTTTGATTATTTCAACAAAAATTCGGATGCCGGCGCCACGGACCGCAGCCGCAATCGCTTTCGCATCCGTCTCCGATGGGGTTTTGAAAAAGACTACGCCGATGATTGGAAGCTCGGGTTCAGGATCGCTACGGGCAGCACCACCGATCAGACCGCGACCAACCAAACTCTCGGTAATTCCGGTTATTTTAATTTTAAAACCATTGTGTTGGACCGCGCCTATGCGTCTTATGAGCCCTCGTGGCTGAAAGATAGGGGTGCGCTAAAAACGTTCAAAATGGGCGCTGGTAAATTCGAGAATCCGTTTCTCAAATACTCAAGCCCCATTGTTTGGGACAGCGACGTCACCCCGGAAGGACTTTACGAGCAGGCCAACTTTGATCTGGCGCATCTTGAGAAGACCCAGATCCAGCTTCAGACCACCGCGGGCCAGTTCCTCGTGAACGAAAACGCGGGGGTGGACACCGATGCTGAAATTTTTGGATATCAAGGTGTCTTATCTTTGGCGACGACTTCTTTTGGCGCCCAACCCGTCAATGCATGGGGCGCTGTTTCCTACTACGACTACACCAATTGGTTTCAGACGGTCACCTCTAATTCCTCCGGCACATCCTATCTTCGGACCAACACCATCGTCGCGGACGATTTCCGCGTGCTGGATCTGATGCCTCAGGTCGAGTTCACATGGGCTAAAACTCCGGTCAACGTCTGGTACGACTATGCTTCGAATCTTGCCAATGTCGGCACCGACGACGTGGCGCAGTCTTTGGGCAACGACATTCACGACGCTGACTCGGCCTGGGGCGTAGGCTTTAAGATCGGCAAGGCCAAGAAAAAAGGCGAGTTCGAATGGTTCTACGGATACTACGAGATCGGTGCCAACGCGGTCGTTGCCGCGTTCAATGACAGCGACTTTGGCGGTCCGGGAGGAACCGGTTTCACTAACCGTAAAGGTCACAAGCTTGGCCTGGGTTACCGGCTCACCGATAACGTAGTGGTCAATTGGACCGGGATCCTAGTCAGACCTTTGAATCCCTCCACGGTCGTGGCCTCTAGCGCCAACGAGGATGTGTTCAGGTCTCAGGCTGATATCAATTATTCATTTTAAAAAAGAGGAGAGTTGAATATGAAAAAAAGTATCTTAATGAAAATTAATTTTGGGGCTGTCTGCGGAGCTCTTTTGTTGGTCATGATAACGGCGCCTGTCTCGGCGGCCCAAGACTCCATCCAGATCAAAGGATCGGACACCATGGTAAACCTGGTTCAGGCCTGGTCCGAAGAATTCATGAAAATTCATCCGGAAGCGTTTGTCGCGGTCACGGGCGGAGGGTCCGGCACCGGAATTGCCGCGCTTATTAACGGCACCTGTGACGTAGCCGCGAGCTCGCGCGAGATCAAACCCAAAGAGATCGAACAGGCGACTCAAAAGGGGGTTATGCCGCACGAATACAAGGCGGCGCTGGACGGTCTGGCCGTCGTGGTCAATAAAAATAACCCCGTATCGAAGCTTACCATCGATCAACTTGCCGGGATCTTTTCTGGAAAGACAAAGAACTGGAAAGAGGTGGGCGGTTCGGATGAAAACATCGTGGTTTTATCGCGCGAAGTCAATTCAGGCACCCACGTTTATTTCAAAGAGCACGTCTTAAGAAAGAATGACCCGGCTTCCAAGGAAGAATTTTCTCAAGACGCCCTTTTACTTCCATCGAGTCAGGCCATCGCCGATGAAGTCTTGCACAATTCCGCGGCCATCGGGTACTATGGCATGGGTTACATCGGAAAAGATCACAAAGCGATCTTGATCGCCAAAAACTCTTCTTCAGAGTATGTCTATCCTACGATCAATGACGTGGTGAGCGGCCGATATCCGATCTCAAGACCCCTCTATTTGTATACTCCCGGAGAGCCGGCGGGTCAGGTCAAAGCTTTGATGGACTTCATACTTTCAAAAGAGGGCCAGTCGATCGTTTCCACCATGGATTTTGTGCCTATCCATAAAGATTGACCTTATGAATTTTCTCAAAAAAACGCGTGAGGTTGTCGTCGAGACGGCCGTCAAGGCCAGCGGTTTGGCCTCGATCATTATGGTCACCTTGATCTTTATATTCCTCTTGAAGGAAGGGGCCCATCTTTTCTCCTCCATAAAAGTCTCCGATTTCTTGGCCGGAAGAAGCTGGTACCCGATCTCGGAGCCACCCGAATTTGGCATCCTTCCATTGATCCTGGGCACGCTTCTTGTGACCGCGGGTGCCGCCGCCCTCTCGGTTCCTCTGGGGATCGGCTCGGCGATATTTATCGCGGAGATCGCTCCGGCCCGATGGAAGGAGATCCTAAAATCCGGGATCGAACTTCTCGCGGCGATCCCGAGCGTGGTGCTTGGTTTCATCGGCCTTGTGACGGTCGTTCCGTGGGTCAAAACACTTTTTAAAATTCCAACCGGCTTGACCGCTTTTTCGGGCTCTGTCATTTTGGCGTTCATGGCGATGCCCACCATCGTCTCCATCGCGGAGGATGCGCTTCATTCGGTTCCCAAATCGTACAAAGAAGGCGCCTATGCATTGGGCGCGACGAAGTGGCAGACCATTTATCGGGTCGTCTTGCCGGCGGCATCCTCCGGCATCATGGCTGCGGTCATGTTGGGGATCGGCCGCGTCGTCGGGGAAACGATGGCGGTCATGATGATCACGGGTAACTCCGCCTCGATGCCGCGCGGCATCCTGCATCCCGTAAGGACTTTGACGGCCACGGTCGCGGCTGAAATGGGCGAGACCGTGCAGGGAAGCGAGCATTACTCCGCCCTTTTTGCGATAGGCATCGTACTATTTCTCATCACCTTCGTCATCAATGTGACTGCGGATCTTTTCCTGCACCGCAAGCGTCTATGACCTTCCGGATCACTCCAAAAGTAGCTCAGAACATCGCGTTCACAGTTTTGGGACTGGCGACACTGCTTGTTATTTTGCCGGTAGGAATGGTGGTGTGGGTGATCGTCAAAAACGGCGCTCCGGCAATCCATCTTTCATTTTTGACAGAAATGCCCCGATCGGGCATGCGTGCCGGAGGTATTTTACCGGCGATCGTGGGGACGTTCTATTTAGTGTTGGGGGCTGTGGCTTTTGCTCTTCCTTTGGGACTCATGGCGGCGATCTATCTAAGCGAATACGCCAGGGAAGGTTTCATGAACCGCGTCGTACGTCTTGCGATCATCAACCTTGCGGGTGTGCCGTCCGTGGTGTTCGGACTTTTTGGTCTGGCTCTCTTCGTGGGCTTCTTTAAATTTGGAGCTTCGATCCTTTCGGGTTCTCTGACGCTGGGGTTCATGATCCTTCCCGTGATCATCACGTCCTCAAGAGAGGCGATGGATTCGGTGCCTAAATCTTTCCGCGAAGTCAGTCTTTCTTTGGGCGCGACCAAGCTTCAGACGATACGGTATGCGGTCCTGCCTCACGCGCTTCCGGGTATTTTGACGGGGACCATCCTAGGTATCGGCCGAGCGGCCGGAGAGACCGCGCCGATCCTCTTCACGGTGGCCGCCTTCTATCTTCCGCGGCTGCCGCACAGTATCTTCGATCAGGTGATGGCGCTTCCTTACCATCTGTACGTTCTTTCGACGCAGGTGCCCAACGTGGACGCAAAGCTCCGATACGGAACGGCGCTTGTCCTTTTGACGATCGTGCTTCTGATGAACTTGATCGCGATCACGATCCGCTCTTATTTTAGGAGCAAGAAAAAATGGTGACTCAAGCCAAGATCTCAGTGAAAAATCTGAGTATTTCATTCACACCCGGGCCGCCTGTTTTGAAAGAAGTATCGCTTGATGTTCTTCCGCACGAGATCTTGAGCGTGATCGGCCCTGCCAATTCAGGCAAGACCACCTTTCTCAAGAGCCTCAACCGTCTCCTCGATGTTTTTCCCAACACCGCGATCCGAGGTGAGATCCGGATGGATGGGAAAGATATTTATCGAGATTACGATCCGGTAGTATTGAGACAAAAAGTCGGGATCATTTTTGCGCTTCCGATCCCTCTGCCCGCGAGCGTTTTCGAAAATGTGGTTTATGGACCAAGAAGGCAGGGAATTCAGGATCCCAAAAAACTCTCAGCGATCGCCGAACGAGCGCTTCGTGACGCTTACTTGTGGGAAGAGATCAAAGACCGTCTGGAGGAGTCGGCCATGAAATTATCCGGAGGCCAGCAGCAGAGGCTTTGCATCGCGCGGACGCTGGCGGTGGATCCGGAAGTGATCCTTTTCGACGAACCTTGCTCGGCACTGGACCCGATCTCGACCGCCAAGATCGAGGAAGCCATGTCCAAGCTCAAAGAGCGCTACACGATGGTTCTCGTCACCAACAACACCAAACAGGCTGCCCGAGTAGGTGATAAGACCGCATTTTTTCTGATGGGCGAGCTGGTCGAGCTGGGTGACACGAGTAAGATCTTCACCTCTCCGAAAGACCGACGCACGGATGACTATATCTCCGGGAGGTTCGGTTGAATCCCATCATCCGGGCAGAAAAGCTCAATCTGTACTACGGAAATTTTCACGCGCTCAAAGACGTCAGTTTGGCCATCGCGCCCAAACGGATCACGGCCATCATCGGCCCTTCGGGGTGCGGCAAGTCGACGCTCCTCAGAGTGTTCAACCGCATGAACGATCTGATCGAAGGAGCTAAGGTCACAGGAAATGTCCTGTTGGGTGAAGAGAATATCTACGGGCCGATCGATCTTTTGAAGCTCAGGAAAAAAGTCGGGATGGTGTTCCAACGGCCGAACCCATTCCCGATATCGGTCTTCGAGAATGTTGTTTTCGGACTGAAAGTCCATCACAGCGATCCCAAGAATAAAGAAGCGCTTCACGAGATCGCTCGCAAAAGCCTTGAATCCGTTCTGCTATGGGACGAGTTGAAGGACAAATTGAACCGCTTGGCCACCAACCTTTCGCTTGAGCAGCAACAAAGGCTCTGCATCGCGCGTCTTTTGGTCGTAAAGCCCGAAGTTCTCCTCATGGATGAACCCTGCTCGGCGCTCGACCCCATGTCCACGGCCCGAATAGAGGAATTGATGCAAGAGTTAAAAAAAGATTACACCATCATCATCGTGACACACAACATGCAGCAGGCCGCGCGCGTTTCCGAAGACGCGGGATACATGCATTTGGGGGAACTCGCCGAGTTTGGGACGACCCAGCAGATCTTCACCAATCCGCGCGATAAGCGCACAGAAGACTACATTACCGGCCGCGCCGGTTAAAGGAGAAACTGATGGAACGCCACTTCGACGAAGAACTAAAGACCCTAAAACAAAAACTCCTCCACATGGCCGACACCGCTCAAGAGATGATCGGTCTCTCGGTCAAGTCCCTGGTCGAAAGAAAAAAAGAACACGCCG
>Ga0209515_10000176_pt1 | contig 120843 bp, 107 predicted proteins | sample Subgroupgradi54m_FD_187454 | JGI IMG/M metagenome (GOLD analysis project Ga0209515, IMG submission 187454) | Subsurface groundwater microbial communities from S. Glens Falls, New York, USA - GMW60B uncontaminated upgradient, 5.4 m (SPAdes)... ... | reverse complement strand
ACGGCAGAAGCCGCATGAACGCTCAATTCTGAGACTCTATTTTCATAGCAGGGAAGGGGCCCGCCGCGAAGCGGTGGGAAGGGTGAGGGTGTCGGCGCCACAGGCCCATGCCAATGCTTCGGCCAGAGCCATTTCGGGCCTGAGGCCGTAAACCACCCTCACCCCAACCCTCTCCCGCCAGCGGGAGAGGGAGCTAACGTTAGCGCTGCTGCGGCCGAGACGCCCGCGCCCCCAGCAAATCCCCTTGATTGCAAAGCATTCTTTCCAGGCCTGTGGCCAAACCGCGTCATTTTCCGCGGCTGCCATGCAGGAAAAACGGCCCGCAGCGGGCATTGATTACACTATCATTTATCGTAAATTTGAATCAATCGGCGTGGGGCGGACCTCTCCATGCCGAACGGGGGTTGGTTGGACTGACAGACACCTGAGCAAGAGGTAACCGCATGGGAAAATTGGCCGTGCTCGCCGCGACCTTTCGCAGTCACTTCGCCGAATTCAATATTTTCGTGATTGCCCTTGGATTGGCAGCGCTGTTCCCGAGTTGGGAGGCGTTGTTCGTTTATCCGCGATTCGAGTCCGTGCTCGTCCGTTTTACCGAGGACGATGCGGTTCGTTTGACTCGTCACTTGAGTGCAAGTTTGCTCAAGGCGCCGGATCTGCTGCATGCCGAGCGATTGACCGACGACGTCATCGCCGAGGTCACCACCGCCATGCAGGATTTCGGTGTCGCTGAAATCAAGGTGTTTTCGGCAAGCGGGCTGGTGCTGTGGGCGAGCGATGCCGCCAAGATCGGCGAGCGCAACACCCATGTCTATTTCCGCGACATCGTCGCCCAGGGGCAGCCGTTCAGCAAGCTGGCGCGCAAGGCCACGGAAAGCCAGGAGGGGCAGATCGTTGCCCGCGACGTGGTCGAGAGTTATGCGCCGATCATGGTCGATGGGCGGTTTCAGGGAGCTTTCGAGGTCTATGCCGACGTGACCGGCCGGCTCGCCGTGCTGGCCGATGCCCGGTGGCGCACCCTGCTGTTCGTCGGCGCCCTGGCCGTGGTGCTGATCGCCCTGGTGATGGTGGCGTTGTGGCGCACCATGATGGCGGCCCGGGCCCGCGACATCGCCTTTGCCAGCCTGCGCGACAGTGAGAATCGCTTTCGCAGCATGGCGGCGTCGGCTCAGGACGCCATCATCGAAATGGACGATACTGGCCGCATCGCCTTCTGGAATCCGGCGGCGGAGCGCATCTTCGGCCATACGATGGAGCAGGCGCTGGGACGGGATCTGCACCAGTTGATCGCGCCGCCCCGTTTCCTTCCGTCGTTCACCGCCGCCTATCCGCGTTTTCTCAGCAACGGCGAGGGCAGCTTCATCGGTCGGCTGGTGGAAATGGTGGCCCTGCGCCGCGACGGCACCGAGGTGCCCGTGGAGTTTTCCATCGCCGCCCTGGGCGGGCGCCACCACGGCCACGCCATGGGCATCCTGCGCGACATTACCGCCCGCAAGGAGGTGGAACAGCGGCTGAAGCTGGGCGCACGGGTGATGGATCACGCCATGAACGGCATCATCGTCACCGACGCCGAGCTGCGCATCCAGGCGGTCAACCCGGCCTTCACCCGGTTGACCGGCTACAGCTTGAAGGACGTTGCGGGCAAGACTCCGGCGGTGCTGAAATCGGGGCGGCACGGGCCTGATTTCTACGGCGCCATGTGGTCCGACCTGAAGGCCAACGGCGAATGGCAAGGTGAGATCTGGAACCGGCGCAAGACCGGTGAAGTGTTTCCCGAGTGGCTGTGCCTGACCACCGTCGCCGACAACCATGGCCGGGTCACCCATTACGTCGCCATCTTTTCGGACATCACCCAGCGCAAGGAAGCCGAGCGCGACCTTGAGCGGCTGGCATTCTACGACCCGCTCACCGGCATCGCCAACCGCGTGCTGTTCCGCGAGCGGGTCAGCCAGTCGGTCAAGGAGGCGCAACGTTATGGCGGCGTCCATGTGGTGGTGTTCTATCTTGACCTCGACCGGTTCAAGCAGGTCAACGATAGCTGGGGCCATCATATCGGCGATCTGTTGTTGCAGCAGGTGGCGCGGCGGCTGGAAGGACTGGTGCGGCAGGTTGATACGGTCGCTCGGCTGGGCGGTGACGAGTTCGCCATTCTCGCCCGCAGTATTCCCGACGAAACCGCCGCCGCCGCCATTGCCGCCAAGATGGTCACCAGCTTGGCCGAGCCTTTCCACCTGGACGGCCATCTCTGCCATATCGGCTCGAGCATCGGGATCGCCCTGTTCCCCGACCATGCCGAGAATGCCGAACAGTTGGTCCACCACGCCGACGAGGCTATGTATCGGGCCAAGCGCGGCGGCCGCAACCAGTACCAGATCTATCGGGATCTCCATGAGGACGCCGAGGTGGAGCCGCTGGAGGTTTAGGGCGCTGGTCGCGCCATGCGTCACATTTGACGCATGGCGCTCTAATTTGCCCCAGCACAACGAACTGTTCACCGCGGCATGCTTCGGTGGGGCGACCGCAACACCGGAGGCGCCATGTCTACCCCCCGTATCATCATCCCCCTAACGGAGCCGAGCCACTCTTATGGAGGGGCGGTGATGCTGGCCTCGGGCCATCGACCCTTCTTCCTGATGGCGGCCCTGGCGGCGGCTGGCCTGCTGCCGTTGTGGCTGGCGGCTTGGCTCGGCCTGCTGCCGCTCGATGCCGCCTGGCATGGCCACGAAATGGTGTTCGGCTTCGCCGGCGCCGCCATCGGTGGCTTCCTGATGGCGGCGGTGCCGAAATGGACCAACCGCCCGCCGATCACCGGCCATCGGCTGATGCTGCTGATCGGCCTTTACCTGGCCGGCCGCATCGGCATGGTGGCGGGCCATGGCCTGCAATGGGCGGATGTGGCGTTCCTGCCGACTCTGGCCGGTTTCGTGCTGGCCGACGTCCATATCTCCCGCAACCGCCGCAATTATCAGGTGGCGGGCATGCTGTTCGCCCTGACCGGGCTGAACATCGCCTGGCATCTCGGCCAGACTCAGGCGCTGTGGGCCGGCGTTTACCTGATCGCCGGAATGATCGCCCTGATCGGCGGCCGTATCGTTCCCGCTTTCACCCAGGGCGGCCTGCGCATGGCCGGACAGCGGGTCGACGTGTCGACGCCGGCCTGGCTGGATGTGGTCGCGGTGCCGGTGGTGCTGGCGGTGGTGGTGGCCGAGGTGGTGGCGCCGCTGTCCTGGGCCTCGGGTCTGACCGCGCTGGTGGCCGGAGTCCTGTTGCTGGTGCGCATGGCCGGCTGGCAGACGCTGCGCACCGGACGGGTGCCGCTGGTGTGGATTCTGCACGCCGGCTATGTCTGGGTGCCGATCGGCTTCCTGCTGAAGGCCGCCGCTGATCTGGGCAACTGGGTGGCCCCGACCGCGGCGCTGCACGCGCTGACCACCGGAGCCATCGGCGTGATGATCATGGCGGTCGCCTCCCGCGCCGCACTCGGTCACTCCGGCCGGCCGCTGGTGCCGTCGCGCTGGACCGTGCTGGCCTATGGGCTGGTGCTGGCCGCCGCCGTGCTGCGGGTCTTCGTGCCGCACTATCATGGGGTGCTGGCGGCCGGCGTGCTGTGGTCGCTGGGCTGGACTGTGTTCGCGGTGGTCTATTGGCCGATCCTGACCCGGCCGCGCATCGACGGCCTGCCGGGTTAGGTCAAGGCCGGACCTGGCTCCGACCTGCCGTGTATGAAACAGCCGCCATTGAGGCGGCGGCCAAGCGCGGAGCGCGCCCGGCGAGGGCGTTTCTGTCAGGTCAAGGCCGGGTCCGTCGCGCCACTTTCCACATGCTCAGCGGAAAGGCGCAGGCCTCGCGCAGACGGAGGGGCCACAGCCGGCAGGAGGGCGGCGGCTCGGGGGCGCTGCCGACCGCCGCCACGCCATAGCGGCGGAGAATCCACAGGGCGCGCGGCAGGTGGGGGGCGTCGCTGATCACCACCAGTCGCCGCCAGCCCGAGCCGGCCAGCAGTTGCAGCGACAGCCGCATATTGTCGACGGTATCGCGTGAGGCGTCCTCGATCAGCACCCGGTCGGCGCCGACTCCGGCCCGCAGCGCTAGGTCGCGCATCACCCAGGCCTCGGGCACCGGCCCATGCACCTGGCCGCCGCTCATCAGCAGCCGCTCCGCCACGCCCTGATGATGCAGCGCCACCCCATGCGCCACCCGCCGCAGCAACGCCGGCCGCGGACGGCCGTCGTCGTGCAGCGCGGCGCCGAGAATGAGGGCGATATCGTAGGGTGGATGAGGCATGGCCGGGGCTGGACAGGGCGACGCGGCGAGGCTATCACCGCGCAGACAGGAGGTCACCATGAACCACCGCCGTAATACCGATGTCATCGTTGAGACCATCAATGTCGCCGGCCTGCGAGTGATTGATGTTGGCTGCGGGGACGGCTATCTGTCGCGTCACCTGGCCCGCCACGGTGCGCGGGTGCTGGGGGTCGAGGTCAGTGCGCGGCAGTTGGCCAAGGCGCGGGCCGCCGAGGCGGTCGACGGCGTGACCATCGTCGAGGGCGTCGCCCAGCATCTGCCGGCCGAGGATGCCAGCGCCGATGTGGTGGTGTTCTTCAACAGCCTGCATCATGTGCCGGTCGACGGGCAGGGACAGGCGCTGACGGAAGCGGCGCGGGTGTTGAAGGCGGGCGGGCTGCTCTATGTGTCCGAACCGGTCGCCGAGGGGCCGTTCTTCGCCCTGTGCCGTCCGGTCGACGACGAGACCGAGGTGCGCGCCCAGGCCTATGCGGCGCTACAGGCGGCGGCAGGCTTCGTTTCTGAGCGGGAATTCACCTATATCCACACCGTGCGCCATCGGGATTTCGACTCATTCCGCGAACGCATCGTTTCGGCCAACACCGAACGCGAGGCCATCCTTGCCGCCAAGGACAGCTCGTTGCGCCAACTGTTCCAGCAGTTGGCGACGCCCTGCGACGACGCCTGGTGTTTCGATCAGCCCATGCGGGTCAACCTGCTGCGTCGCCAATGATCGGCCGCCCTGCGGTCGTTACCCTTTGTTACCACGGCGCACCTTCACCTGCCGCCCGGCCGCGTGGCATACTGCGTCGGAAGTTGTTCCCAAGAGGAATGTCATGATCAGACAGATCGTCGTGTGCGCCGTCACCTGTGCCCTGCTTGGCGCCTGTGCCCATCCGCCGCCACGGGGTGGGATGGCTCAGGCTCGGCCGTATTATCCGGTGATCGACCCCGCCACCAGCGTCAACCAGGGCCAGAACTACTCATTCGACGTCGCTCAATGCCAGGCCAACGCTGCCGAGGTGGCGGAGGATCGGGCCGATGGGCAGGTGCTGGGCAGTGCCTTGGCCGGTGCGGCGATCGGTGCCGCCGCCGGTGCGCTGGCCGGCGCGCATGCCGGCGCGGCTGCGACCGGCGCGGCGATCGGTGCCGGGGTCGGCGTGGTGGCCGGAACCGCGCATGGTGCCCGCGCCGCGGCCCATACCGCTCCGCCTCCCCAGGTCGTCATGAACTGCATGCGGGCCCGCGGCTACAACGTTCTGTATTGACGGTGTCATCGTCCCCAGGCCGTCGTCGCGATACGATGGCCTGGGGGAGGATGCTCCCGGCAACATTTGGCCTTATGGCGAAATATTAGGGAAACATCTTACTAACGCCCTAGACTTATTGCCTAATGAACATTGAACGCGCTCGTCCTTACCTGATGATATAGTCCCTGAGGGATTATTTTATGGGAAGGAATACGAGCCATGTTGCGTCGCGTGCTACCCTATTTGGTTGCTCCGTTGTTCCTGGCCGGCTGCGCTGGCGATTGGGATGTTGATGGCGTCGCCACGATGGCCGACAAGGGCGACGCTTTTGCCCGTGCCCTGCACAAGGTGTATGTCGAGCGCGCCCAGTTCGAAAAGAAGGAAGGCGACTGGAAGGATGTCAACTTCTTCACCGATCGTGCCCGCACGGCGGCCGATGGTGCCGTTGTCGCGCCGCAGACGGCCGAAGATCGCGAATTGACCGGCAATGCCGAGGTCAAGATGAATCGCGACAAGCTGGTTGCCGCTCTGTCCTCCACCGCGCCGCAGGATACGCCCGAGGCGTGCGCCATGGCTCAGGCCTGGTTCGAGCATTGGATGGAGCAGCTCGAGGAAGGCTGGCAGACGAATGACATCGCCGAAGCCAAGGCCAATTTCGATGCCAATATGCCGAAATGCGTGGCGCGTACCCGCATCACCAAGCGTTTTACCATCTACTTCGATCTCGGCCGCTCCAACCTGACCGGAGATGCCCAGAAGATCCTCAAGCAGGTGGCTGCCGAGCAGGCCGCGGTGAAGCCCGACAACGTTTTCCTGGCTGGCCATACCGACACCGTCGGCAATCCGGTTTTCAATGAGAAGCTGTCGGCCTCCCGCGCGCAGACCGTCGCCGAGGCTCTCGCCCGCATGGGCGTTGGCACCAAGGCGATGGACGTCAAGTACTCGGGCGAAGCCAAGCTGGCCGTTGCCACGCCGGACGAGACCAAGGAAGCGCGTAATCGTCGCGTTGAAGTCTATTTCGAGAAGTAAGGCGCTCTGACCGTTCGAAACTTTTCCGGGGCCCGCAAGGGCCCCGGTTTTTTTGTGCGCCCAGCATGGGCGCATTCCAGAGGTCGGAGATCGTGCGTGCGCCGATGCGGCGAAGATGTGCCTTGAGTTTGGCGAAGGCCATTTCGATGGGATTGAGATCGGGGCTGTAGGGCGGTTGAGGAGGGCCCGGGACGGCGTGGCCCTGTGTCCGGAGCGTGCTTCGCCCGTAAATACCCGAGGTGGGAGCCTTATGCGGGAAAGCCGCATGTAGGGTTCTGTGCGGGGGGGGGGGCAGTATACCGGCGAGTCTAATCACTGACACATGCTCGAACCGGTGCGCCGGTATCCAGCGGCCATTGCGACCGCGGCCAAGCGCGGAGCGCGCCCGGCGAGGGCATGGATGAGCCTTTAGCTCGTCGGTATAATGGGCGTCCCTGCCGCGTCCGGCCAAAATTCTTCGCCACGTCTTGCTGGCCAAGCCATTTCCGCTCCTCGCTTCACTCCAGCGGCAACCCCGCCGCCTCGATCAGTTCGGCCAGGGCCGGCCGCAGGGCGGGGGGGCTGACGAAGATGGGGTTGCCGTGGTGCAGGCCGTCGTTGGCCAGGAAGTCGCAGGTGGTGGCGCCGGCTTCGCGGTTGAGCAGCAGACCGGCGAGAGCATCCCAGCTATGATGATGCGATTCGTAATAGGCTTCCAGCCGGCCGTCGGCGGCATGGGCGAGCATCAGGGCACCGGCACCGAGCTGGCGATATTCGCCCTTGGCGGCCAGCAGGCGGCCCAGCCAGTCGGAGACCGGGGCGGTCGGCCGGCGGCTGGAGAAGCCGACACCCACCACCGCCTTTGACAGCTCAGTCACGGCGCTGACTCGCATCGTCCGGCCGTTGCAGATGGCGCCGTGGCCACGGCGGCCGGCGAACATCTCGTCGGCCATGGGGTCATAGATCACCCCCAGTTCCAGGTCGCCCTCGGCGACCAGGGCGATGGAGACGCACCAATAGGCGATGCCGCGCAGGAACATGGCGGTGCCATCAATGGGATCGACCACCCACACCGGCCCGCTGCCGCCCGATGCGCCGCTCTCCTCGCCAAGGAAACCGTCGCTGGGAAAGGCGGCGGCGAGGCGGTCGCGGATCAGGTCTTCCACCGCCTTGTCGGCCACCGAAACCCAGTCCTGCAAGCCCTTGCTTTCCCACTGCAACGCGTGCCGGTCCTGGTAATAGCGGCGCGCCAGGGCGCCGGCCTCGCGGGCAATGGACTGGGCAGCGTCGAGGCGCTGGGCAAGGGCGTCGGACATGAGGGAAAAACCTCCGTGGGCGGGACAGCCGCTGAATAGCACGGACGGGGCGCGTGGGCCAGTCCACACAAAAGCGGCGGGACGCCATCGGGCCCGCCGCCTTGGTTTACCGTACCTTTGTTCGGTCGCACGCGAAGGAGAGGATGGCTGTCGCGTGCCGGCCGGTCGGAGCCTCACTCACTATGCGATGTCACTATCTGGTTCCGACAGGAGTCATGATAGCCGATCTGCGGATGAACAGGGTGTTCGCTCTCGGCATGTCGGCCATGTCAATTTTGCTGAAATCGCCGATTGCCACATCCATGACCCTGGTCTTTTGTGTTATCCCCACTTTCTGTGGATAACTCTGTGGACACCGGCATGAGTTACGCGGCCCTGCGGGGCTTTCACGAAACTGCCCAATTCCTAAGCATGTTACCCAATCAATTGTTTTTACTAGATATTATTTTGCAGCTCGAGTCGCCCCCCCCAGCCGCTTGACTCTACGGGGAGACTTTGGCAGCCTCCCGGGGCCTGTGGACAAGTGCCAGGAAGCGAGGCATGGCGCCAATCCCGACGCTTACGGCCTTCGCCGAATGGCGGAGTCCGGCGGGCCGAATCGCCAGAGGCGGCTGCACATTTGGAATATGCCGGCGATGGCGTTATGATGCGGGCCATGACCCAATTCCCCATCGTCCTGGTGGTTGACGACGAGCGGCGCTCGCAGGAGGCGTTGCGCCGGCTGCTGTCCGAGGAGTTCGAGGTGGTCGGCGCCTCCAGCGCCGCCGAGGCCGAGACCCTGCTGGAGGCCGAGATGGTCCATGCCATCCTGTGTGACCAGCGGATGCCGGGAATGCAGGGGGTGGATTTCCTGCGCACGGTGCGCGACCGCTGGCCCGATCCGGTGCGGATGATCATCTCGGGCTACAGCGAGTCCGGCGACATCATCGCCGGAATCAACGAGGCCGGGATCTATCAGTACATCACCAAGCCGTGGGAGCCCGACGAGCTGCTGCGCACGGTGCGCGGCGCCGTCGACCTGTACCGGCTGCAACGCGAAAACGAAAGCGCCAGCCTGGAGATGCGCCTGACGGCCGGCACTCTGGAAAAGTCGGTGGCCAAGAAGCGGCGGGTACTGAAGAACGCCCACCATTTCGACCGCATCATCCATGCCGAGACCTCGCCGCTGCGCGCCGCTCGCGATCAGGTCATGCGTATCTGCCAATACGACATTTCGGTGCTGATCACCGGTGAATCCGGCACCGGCAAGGAACTGCTGGCCCGCGCCATTCATTATAACTCGCCGCGCGCCGACAAGCCGTTCGTGGTCGAAAACTGCGGCGCCTTGCCCGACCAGTTGCTGGAGTCCGAACTGTTCGGCTGCAAGAAGGGCGCCTTCACCGGCGCCTATGAAGACCGCATCGGCCTGTTCGAGCAGGCCAGCGGCGGCACCATCTTCCTCGACGAGGTCGGTGAGACCTCGCCGGCCTTTCAGGTCAAGCTGCTGCGGGTCTTGCAGGAAGGCGAAATCCGCCCGCTCGGCGCCCGGCTGACGCGCAAGATCGACGTCCGCGTCATCGCCGCCACCAATCGCGACCTGGAAGACGAGGTGCGGCGCGGCCAGTTCCGCCGTGATCTGTACTACCGCCTCGCCACCTTCCCCATTCACCTGCCGCCCCTGCGCGAGCGACCGATGGATGTGGCGTTGCTGGCGGAAAAGCTGCTGGGCGATACCGTGGCCATGTACGCCAAGCCGGTGCGCGGCTTTACCCCTGAAACCCTGGCCGCGTTGCAGGCCCATGACTGGCCGGGCAATGTGCGCGAGTTGCAGAACGAGATTCAGCGCATGATGGCGCTGGCCGACGGCGGCGGCGCGCTGACTCCCGACCTGCTGTCGCCACGCCTGCGCGCCCCCGCGGCCCCCGCTCCGACCGGCGGCGATTCGCTGAAGGAGCGGGTCGAGGCGCTGGAAGAACTCATCATCCGCGAGGCGCTGGATCGCCACGGCTGGAACATCAGCCGTGTCGCCGAGGAACTGGGCCTGTCGCGGGTCGGCCTGCGGGCCAAGCTGCAACGCTATGGGCTGGAGCGCACCTGATGCACCCCGCCCCCCACAAACTGCCGTCCCAGCCCCTGCCACCGCCGCCCGACGGCACCGAACTGTCGGACATGCAGGAGACGGCGTGGATCGAGGTGATCCGCAAGATGGAGGAGGTCTATTCGGACCTCATCCAGTACGAGGTCGAACTCGAGACCAAGAACCGGGCGCTGGAGGAGGCGCAGCGGTTCATTACCTCGGTGATGTCGGCCATGTCCGACATCCTGGTGGTGTGCGATTCAAAAAGCCGGGTGCAGCAGGTCAATCGCGCCTTCTGCCAGTTGACCGGCCTGGACGAGGCGGGGCTGATCGGACAGCCGTTGCGCCATCTGTTCGCCGTCGAGGACGAGGGCACGGTCAGTCGCTTCTGTGGCCGTGTCGGCGAGGCGGTGCGCGATTGCGAGGTGCGGCTGAAGGCGCGGGATGGCGTCACTGATCCGGTGGCGGTGAATTGCTCGACCCGTTTCGATACGGCGGGCCATCCCGCCGGTCTGGTGCTGCTGGGCCGGCCGGTGGGTGAGCTGCGCCGCGCCTACGAGGCCCTGAAGCAGACTCAGCAGCAATTGGTGCAAAGCGAGAAGATGGCCTCGCTGGGCCGTCTCGTGGCCGGTGTCGCCCATGAACTGAACAACCCGATCAGCTTCGTCTACGGTAATGTCCATGCCCTGCAACGTTACCGCACCCGGCTGATCCGTTATCTCGACGCCGTCCATTCCGACATCCCCGCCGCCGAGCGCGAACGCCTGCGCCGCGAATTGCGCGTCGACCACATGCTGGCCGATCTGGACCCGCTGATCGCCGGCACCCTGGAGGGGGCGGCGCGGGTGTCGGAGATCGTCAAGAGCCTGCGCCGCCTGTCCTTTCCCAATGTCGGCGAGCCGGAGCGTGTCGACCTCGCCGCTGTCGCCCGCACGGCTGCCCAATGGGTCGCCAAGGGCGGCCGGAGCCGGACCGAAATCACCGTGGATCTGCCCGACGGCATGGTGGTGCGCGGCCAAACCGGGCAATTGCATCAGGTCATCGTCAATCTGGTACAGAATGCCTGCGACGCCGGGGATGCGGTGTGGCTGACCGGGGCGGTGTCGGCCGGCCGGGTCCGTCTGGAGGTCGTCGACAACGGCCCCGGCATCGCCGCGGATCACTTGCTCAAAGTGTTCGACCCGTTCTTTACCACCAAGCCGGTCGGCCAGGGGACCGGGCTGGGCCTGTGGATTTCCTATGGCATCATCCGTGACCACGGCGGCACCATCGAACCCGGCAACCGCCCGCAAGGCGGGGCGCGGTTCGTGGTCGACCTGCCGGCGGGGTGAGCAACTTTGCTGGGGCTATCCCCAAAATCCCCTTGCGGAGCTACCGCAGTTGCGGCATATTGTTGCAGCGCAGCATAGACTTTCCTTCCGGAAACTTTGCTGTCTGCTTGGACGTTTCCTCCCTAAACTCGGGCCGCGGGCAACCTCGGCCCCTTTTTTTTGTGCATTTCGCCCCTTGCAAAACGATGGTGGAGGCGTCATATTGTGCAGCGCAGCATAGGAGATCCTCCCGTGCTGCTTCTTGGACGTTTCCTCCCTGAACTTGGGCCGTGGGTAACCACGGCCCCTTTTTTTTAGAGCGTTTTCCGATCAGGTCGGAAACCGCTCGAGCCGCCGTTGAGGCGGCGGCCAAGCGCGGAGCGCGCCCGGCGAGGGCTGATAAAAAGCTGGAGCGGTATCCGACTTGGTCGGAAACCGCTCGAGCCGCCGTTGAGGCGGCGGCCAAGCGCGGAGCGCGCCCGGCGAGGGCTGAAAAAAGCTGGAGCGGTATCCGACTTGGTCGGAAACCGCTCCAGCGGATCAGATCCGCTCGACCTCGACATCGCCGGTGCGGCGGCCGTAGTGGTCTTTCAGGTCGGGCGCCTTGGAACAGGCGTCAAGATGGCGCAGATGTGGATGGGTGCTGAAGAATTCCTTCTGGCACACCGCGGTCTGCTGCTGCATATGGGCGGCGTAGCGCAGCCATGGATCCCAGAACCGCAATGCGGCGGCCTGCATCATCAGCATGGTTTGCAAAGGCAGGAACATCAGCCGCGGATCGGCGGCGGGCACCAGCGAAAAGTCGCACGCATGGCGGGTCATGGGAGTCCTCCGGAGCCTTGTTCCGTCGATGCTATGACCATGCCCCCAGCGGCGCAAGGCGCCATCGTGGCAATGCTGGGCTGAGCGGTGCACTGCGGTAATCGGCGGGTGAATGAGCCGGCCTTGACCGTTCCTGCGATACCGCCGAACGTCCCCAGTGTTGCCGCGAAAACTCCACAATGCGGGACCACAGTCCTACGCATCGGCCGCGGCCGAAGCAGGCGATCCCCGCCCTTCGACCGGCCCGTGGAGAAGACAGATGAAGCGTATCGTTTCCATCGCTGTCGCCGGACTGCTGGTCGCGTCGGCTCCCGCTCAGGCCGGTGGTCCCAACGAAACACTCGGCACGATCCTGGGCGCCGCCGGCGGCGGGCTGCTGGGGGCGCAGATCGGTCGGGGGCCCGGCAAGACGGCCGCCACCGTCGCCGGGGTGGTGCTTGGCGCGGCCATCGGCAACAGCCTCGCCCGTGATGCCGGTCCAACCTATGTGCGCGACCGCGATCACCATCGCCGCTGGCGCGACACCCCACATTATTCCGGCTATCAGACGGGCTATGCCTACGTGGAACCCGCGCCCCTGTATGTCGAGCCGGTGCCAGTCTATACGGACCGCACGCGCTGCCGTCAGGTGCCCGAACAGGTTTACGTCAACGGCTGGACCCGCACGGTGTACCGCACCGCCTGCCTGTATACCGACGGTGTCTGGCGCGTCGTGCGGTGAGGGCCTGCGTCCTCGGCCGTCACCCCCGCGGAGGTGGGGGTGACGGTGTCAGAGGGCTTACTTCTGCCCGTAGGTCTCCTTGATCGACGCCATCAGGCGATCGCGCAGCAATTCCAGCGCCTCGGTATTGGCGCGGGCCATCGCTTCGTTGACCTCCTGCATGCGGCGCACCGTGGTTCCAACCGCAGCGCGCATCATTTCTCCTTGCGCCGCTCCGGCTTCCAGCGGGGACGAGGCGCCGACCACCGCGCTGGCCGCCTTGGTGACTTCATCCATGGTGGTGCGCATGATTTCCGCCTGGCGCCGCGACACCTCGAGCGCGCCGTCCATGATCACGCGGTTGGCGTGCTCAATGGCTTCCAGGTTGCGTTTGTAGTTTTCCGCAACCTCGGGCGCGCCGGCGCGAAACACCATCTCGTTGAAATTTTGCAGCGCGCCGAAAAAGGGTGCGAAGGGGTCTCCGGAATGCATGGACCTGTTCTCCCCGTGGTTATTGTCTCAACCACAGTTTCGCCCGGATCGCCGCCACCCGCAAGGGGGCGTTCCAGCCGCCCAAAGGAGGAGGTGGCCCCTCTTATTGATGATTAGAATTATTTGAGTTGACAGCGATGCGGATTGCGCCTAATTTGCATCTTGTGATGTTGGCCTCTCCGAGGTCAGCCTCCCTCTCTTCAAAACTCCATACAGCCGTCCAGGCCCCCCTTGGACGGCTGCTTTTTTTTGTGGGTTTCCTCACCGATGCGGTGAGAAATAATCCTTCGCCTTGCACAGCAGCTTGCCGATCGGCCGTGGTCTGGGCGGGGAGAGGGATTGAGCGAGATAATCGGCGACGGCTTTGACCGGGTCGGTCTCGGCGGTCATGACCGCGTCGACGCCACGCTGACGCAGCCGGTTGAGAAAGCCTTCGCCCGCGGATTGGGCGATGACCGCCTGGATGCCGTCGAGGGGGTGGGCGCCTTCGCCCGACCAGTGATGGAACACCAGTTCCTTGGGCAGCTCGATGCGCTCGATCTCGACCGGCGGCTGGCCGGGTTCGGCTTCGAAGACCAGCCAGCGGCGGGCTTGACCGGCATGACCGGTGACCTTGAGAGAGTCGGAACTGGCGACGGCGATTTTCATGGCGACGATCCTGGCTTGGGCGGGAGCGGCGGGCGGGGCAGGGGCTTGTCCGCGGGTTTGGTGTCCGGTTTGGGCTTGTCCGGCGTCGGCTTGGCGGGGGTCGTCGAAGCGGGGGCCTTGGCGGGAGTCGCGGTCGGCGGCTTGGCCGGCTTGGCCGGTTCGGCGCCGACCGGCTTGTTGGGGTCGACCTCTTCGCCGATCATCGGCTTGGCGGCAGCCGCCGGGGCGGCGGCGGGTTGCGCGGCCTTTTCGGCAGCGGCGCGGGCCAGCGCTTTGGCTTTTTCCCGAGCGGCCTTTTCGGCGTCGGCCTTGGCTTTGCGTTCTTCCTCGGTGATGGGATTATCGGATTCAAGCTGCTGGTAGACGTCCAGCCCCTCCAGCATCACGCCGTCGAAGCCCAGATCCATCAGGCCCTTGAAATACTGGCCGAGCACCTGTTTCCAGTCATTGTGCCAATAATCCACCTGCCAGTCGCCGCTGTCGCCCAGTCGCCGCACCAGCCAGGCCGGCGCGCCGGGCTTCCATTCCTTTTTCCAGTAGAAGCGGTCCTCGTTGGCGATGGTCAGCGACATCGCCGCCAGCACCAGACGACGGCTGCCGAGATGCTTGTATTTCAGCGACGCCACTTCGGCCGCGCTCAGCGGGTCGGTGCCGCGGTGGAAGGCGTCGATGACGATGATATCCTGGTTGGTCCGGCGCAGCTTCATCAGCCACTCGGCCTTGCTGTCGCGCGGCTCGGAGTGCAGCGTCACCAGCAGATTCTTCGCCCCCCACAGGTTGACCTGCGTGTCGGCGTTCTCGTGCGGCGGCCGGGTGGGGATAGCCTGGAGGCGGCGGTCGGCGGCGGTGAATTGCAGTACCTTGTCGGCGGCGGCCGGGCGGGTTGCGTCGCTCGCCGCGCAGATGTCGATGGACAGGATGCGGCGGCCCATCTCGACCATCGGCTTGAGCGCCTCCAGCCGGGCCTTGCGGGTCTCGGCCGAGGTCGGCTTGTCGTCGGCGCAGTACAGGCCGTCCAGCACGATGCCGTCGACGGCGCGGACATAGGCGCGTTGCAGCGCACCGGTCGGCAGGGCGCCGGTCTTGTTGCTGATCTCCTCCCAGGCCGTTTCGCGCGGGGCCTTGCCGATCAGATCGGCGCCGCCGCGCACCAGCAGGACGAAATCGCGGTTGCGGCCATGGGCATAGGTCGACAGCTCGGTGACGATGTCGCGCAGCTCTGACCGATAGTTGGGGACATTTTCGGGCAGGATCGGCGCCGCCTTTTCCTCCCCGGGACGCGGTCCGCCGCCACCCGATGGCGGCAGGGTGCGGGTCAGGTTGTCCGGGATGGCGAGCAGGTCGGCATCCTGAGCCCAGGCGGGAGCCGTCAGGCACAGGGCAAAGGCGGAGGTGAAGGCGAGCAGGGCGGTGCGGATCATGACAGGAGTTCCACGACCCTGTCGGCCAGGGTCAGGCAAGCGGTGAGGCCGGGGGATTCGATGCCGTACAGGGCGATGTAGCCGGCGACGCCGTGATCGGACGGGCCGGACAGAATGAAATCATGGGCGGACGCGCCGGGCGCCTGGATCTTCGGCCGGATGCCGCTGTAGGCGGGGTGCAACGCGTCGTCGGGCAGGTCCGGCCAATAGCGGCGGATGGCGCCGTAAAAGCTGTCGGCGCGGCGCGGGTCGACGGTGTAGTCGATATGATCGACCCATTCGACATCCGGGCCGAACCGGCCCTGTCCGCCGAGATCGACGGTATAGTGAACACCCAGGCCGGCGCTGACCGGCACCGGATAGACCAACCGGCGGAAGGGGGACCGGCCGGTCAGGGCGAAGTAGTTGCCCTTGCACAGGTAGCGCGGCGGGACGGCGGCGGCCGGCAGGCCGTCAAGGGTGGCACTGACCCGCTGGGCGTCGAAGCCGGCGCAGTTGACCACCTGCCGGCACAGCAGATCCATCGGTTCGGCACCACCGACCCGCAGCAGCAGGCCGTCGTCGCGCACCGCGCCGCTGAGCACCGGAGCGTTCAGCGCTACCGCGGCGCCATGGGCCTCGGCCTCGCCGCGCAACGCCAGCATCAGGCCGTGGCTGTCGATAATTCCGGTAGTGGGGGAGAGCAGGGCGCGGCAACAGGTCAGCGCCGGCTCCAGCTCGCGGGCCTGGGCGCCGGTCAGGTCTTCCAGTGGCACGCCGTTGGCGCGGCCGGTGACCAGCAGGGCCTCCAGCCTGGCCTCCTCGGCGGCGTCGGTGGCGACAATCAGCTTGCCGATCAGGCGATGCTCGATGCCGTGCGAGCGGCAATACTCGACCAGCCGGCGGTTGCCGGCGACGCATAGCGTCGCTTTCAGGCTGCCGGGCGGATAATACAGGCCGGCATGGATGACCTCGCTGTTGCGGGCGCTGGTGACGGTGCCGACGGCCTCGGCCGCTTCCAGCACCACCACTTCACGGCCGCGCAACGCCAACGCCCGGGCCACCGCCAAGCCGATGACGCCACCACCGATCACCGCGCAGTCCAATCTCTCGCTCATGCGGCCGGATCATAGCCGAGGATATGGCGGAGGTGAATCGTAAAGGCTTGTCGCCGTGCGTTGTCGGTGGCGGCGGTCCGCGCTAAGGTGCCCCGGTAATGTGCGTGATGTGAGGTTGGAGTGGTGATGCGCAAGGCGCTGATGGGAGGGTTTGGGGTGCTGTTGGCCGGCTGTGCTGAAACCACGCCGGATCAGTCCTGGTCGGCCAGTGCGGTGTTGAAGCCGACCACCACCACCCCGCCGCCGGCCGAGCCGCCGCCGCGCAAGGAAGCGTCGATCCCGGTACCGCCGCCCAAGCCGAAGCAGGTGCTCTATCTCGATCTGGTGCCGGCCGACGCGGCACTGGAGACGGCGGTGCGCGAGGCGCTCATGGCGCGCAATGGCCATCTCGAGCTGCGGCGCGGCGGTGCGGCGGCTCCGGCTGACGGGGTGCAACTGTCGCTGCGGCATTTCCGCTGGAACGAGGACGAACGCACCGAAACCACCCGCACCGTCACCTATCGGCGCGATCAGGTCAGTGGCCACGCGCTGCCGGCCGGCGCGGTCTATCAGGTCGACCATCTGACCGGCAGGGCCACGGTGGGCTTTTCGTTCCGACTGACCCTGGAGCGCGGCGGCCGGAGGCTGGCCGAAACCGAGATCGGCGATCGGGTGGTCGGCCCGTGGTCGACCTGCCGGCTCGCCCGCATTGTCGACTCGTCGGGCTCGGCCAAGGCCGCGCCCTTTGTCGCCAACGCCGAAATGCAGGCCCTGTGCGCCGGCAAGGTGGCGGCAACGGCGGTGTCGGACGCCGCAGTGATCAAACTGGCGGACGCTGTCCTGGCGCTGCCCTTGAACGGACGGTAGGGAGACTCATCATGACCCGTGTTGTCGACGATCTTTGCCTTGATCAGCTTTTCCGCGACGGGCGCACCCTGTCCCGGTGGCTCGACAAGCCGGTGAGCCAGGAGCTGCTGCGCCAGGTCTACGACCTGACGAAGATGGGGCCGACCAGTGCCAACTGTTCGCCCGCCCATATTCTGTTCGTCTCCTCGCCGGCGGCCAAGAAGCGGTTGGAGCCGTGTCTGGCCGAGGGCAACAAGGCCAAGACCATGGCCGCTCCGACCACCGCGGTCGTCGCCTATGACCTGGATTTCCCCGACAAGCTGCCACGCCTGTTCCCCCATGCCGATGCCCGTTCGTGGTTCGCCGGCAACGACGCGCTGATCCAGTCGACAGCCTTCCGCAACTCGACCCTCCAGGGCGGCTACCTGATGCTGGCGGCGCGGGCGCTGGGGCTCGACTGCGGGCCGATGAGCGGCTTCGACAATGCCATGCTCGACGCCGAATTCTTCCCCGGCGGCCGGATCAGGTCGAACTTCCTGATCAATATCGGCTACGGCGACCGCACCACCCTGCATCCACGCCTGCCGCGGCTGGAGTTCGACGAGGCGTGCGAGGTGCTGTAGGCAACAGTCCTGGCTGTTTGCCTCTCCGCGATCGGTGTGCATCTGTCGCAGCTATTTTCGGCCGGTGCCTTACCCGTTCACCAGATCCACCCGCCAGCTTTCGCCGACCAGCGTCAGGCGGGTCAGCGACAGCGGCTGGATGGCGAATTGCAGGGCGGCGGCGGAGCTGATGCCCAGGGCGATGGCCAGTGCGGCGCGGATCGAACCGGCATGGCCGATCACCAGGATGTCGCGGCCGGCATGGCGGCGGCTGAGCGACAGGATGGCCGGGCCGACGCGGGTAACCACGGCGGAAAAGCTCTCGCCGCCCGGCGGTACCGCGGTGGCCGGAGCGCGCCAGAAGCCGGGCGCCTCGACCTGATCCCAGGTCCGGCCCTGCCACTGGCCGAACGACTGTTCCGCCAGGGACGGCAGCAGTTCCGCCTCGGGCAAGGGGAGACCGGCTTGGCGCAGGGCGTCGGCGGTCTGGCGGCAGCGTTTCAGGCCGCTTTCCACCAGCACCGCGTCGGCCGGCAGTTGCGCCGCCAGGGCGGTGCAGCGGCCGGTATCGGCGGTGTCGGCATCCAGGTCGAGCTGCCCGACGATGCCGGTCGCCGTCACCGGTGCATGGCGCAGCCACCAGAAGCGGGTCATCCGGCAGCCACGGCGGCCAGCAGCACCGCCACCTCGACGACCTGTTGCTGGGCGCCCAGAGTGTCGCCGGTGAAGCCGCCGAGATGGCGCTCGGTGGCGCGGTTGAGGGCCATGACAACGATCAGGCTGGCCAGAGCGGCCAGCAGTCCGCCGGTCAGGCCGAGACCGAACAGCGCCGCGGCGAGCGCCACCACCACGGCGGCCAGCACCGTCTGCGGCCTGGGCTTGCCGGCGCTGAAGGCCAGACCGTCGGCGCGGGCCGGCGGCAGCAGCCGCATGGTCAGCGGCATGACGGCGCGCGACAGGGCGCCCGCCGCCACCAGGGCCGCCACGGCGGGGGTGCCGGGGGCCAGAACCGCCAGCGCCGCGACCCGCAAGGCGAGGGTGAGCATCAGCGCCAGTGCGCCATAGGTGCCGATGCGGCTGTCGCGCATCACCGCCAGCCGGGCGAGGCGATCACCGCGACCGCCGAAGCCGTCGGCGGTGTCGGCCAGGCCGTCCTCATGCAAGCCGCCGGTCAGCCACACCGCTGCGGCGACCGCCAGCAGTGCGGCGATCACCGGGCCGAGCAGGCCATGCGTGGACCAATGCACCAGTCCGGCCATGCCGCCGACCACGGCGCCGGCCAGCGGAAAGGCGCGCATCGCCGCAGCCAGGCCGTTGGGCGGCAATGCCTGAGCGGGGCCGAGCGGCAGGCGGGTGAGGAAGGCGAGGGCGACCCGCACATCGAAAAACCAGGAGGTCGGCATGGAGAGGTGATTTCCTTTCGCTGCCGCGTTATAGGCTAGCAACCTTCGCTCGCCAATCCCCATCGGAGCCGCCATGACCGTCACCACCCTGGACGACATCCTCGTCCAACTGTCCATGTTGCCGAATGCCGATGCCGCAGCCCATGCCGCCTGGGCATCGCGCGAGCCGCGTCTGACCAAGCCAGCCGGAGCGCTGGGCCGGCTCGAGGAGATCAGCGACTGGCTGAGCAGTTGGCAAGGCCGTCACCCGCCGCGGCTCGACACGCCGCGCTGCATCGTCTTCGCCGGCAATCACGGGGTTGCGGCGCGCGGGGTGTCGGCCTTTCCCGCCGAGGTGACGGTGCAGATGGTCGCCAATTTCGAACGCGGCGGGGCCGCCATCAATCAGTTGTGCCGCGTGTTCGGGACCGAGCTGTCAGTCGTCGCCCTCGACCTGGAGCACCCGACCGCCGACTTCACCCAGGGCCCGGCCATGAGCGAGGCCGAGATGGTCGCCGCCTTTACCACCGGCATGGATGCGGTGCAGCCGGAGACCGATCTGCTGTGCGTCGGTGAGATGGGCATCGCCAACACCAGCGCCGCGGCGGCAGTGGCGTGCGGCCTGTTCGGGGGGAGTGCCGAGGACTGGACCGGTCGCGGCACCGGAGTCGAAGGGTCCGCGTTTCATACCAAGATCGCCGTGGTGGATGAGGCGGTGGCGCTGCATCGCGGCGCCACGCCGCTGGAGGTGCTGCGCCGGCTGGGTGGGCGCGAACTGGCGGCCATGGCCGGCGCGGTGCTGGCGGCGCGGCTGCGGCGGGTGCCGGTGCTGCTGGATGGTTATGTCTGCACGGCGGCCGCCGCGGTGCTGGAAGCGGCTCAGCCGGGGGCGCTCGACCATTGCCTGGTGGCCCACGCGTCCGCCGAGCCGGGCCATCGCCGGCTGATGGAGCGCATCGGCCAGCGGCCGTTGCTCGATCTCGGCATGCGGCTGGGGGAGGCTTCGGGGGCGGCGCTGGCAGTTGGTCTGGTCCGGGCGGCGCTGGCCTGCCATATCGGCATGGCCACCTTTGGCGAGGCCGGTGTCAGCGACGCCGGCTGAGCGCACCGCGCACGGCTCCCATCACCAACGGGCGCGCCCTCGACCTTGGAGCGCATGGTAGACTCCTGCGGAAAAGGGGAGGCCAAGATGGTGAACTGGTCCGACGTCGTGTCCGTCGGCGTTGGCGTCCTGGACGAGGATCACAAGCTGATCCTGGTGGTCGCCGAGGCATTGCAACGGGCCCTGATCCAGCGAGAACGACGTCTGGCCCAGGCCGGAGGCGAAGTTCTGGTGGAAGCCTGCCGAGCCCATTTCCGACGCGAAGAAGAGTTGCTGAGTGCCGCCGCATTCCCCAGTCTCGATGAGCACCGGCTTGGCCATATCGTCTGTCTGGAGACCATCGACCAGATGCGGCAGGACGTGGAGCGCGGTCTGTGGCTGCCGGCCCAGGCCCGGCTCGGCGAGGTGATTGATCTGGTCAAGCATCGCCTGCTGGTGGAGGACGGCGAATATGGCCGATGGCTGAAACGGCATCATCTCGTGCCGGTCTATCGTGATCTGGCCTTCGCCGGATGGGAGGCCGAAACGGAAAGGGTATAATACCGGCGAGCCTAATCACTGACACATGCTCGAACCGGTGCGCCGGTATCCAGCGGCCATTGCGGCCGCGGCCAAGCGCGGAGCGCGCCCGGCGAGGGCATGGATGAGCCTTTAGGCTCGTCGGTATAATACATCCTGGGAGCGCGGGCATCTACCCCACCACCTTCCCCGGATTCATGATCCCCAGCGGATCGAGTGCCGTCTTGATGGCGCGCATGACCGCCATGGCGGCACCGTGCTCGGCCTCCAGGTACTGGATTTTGCCGGAGCCGACACCGTGCTCGCCGGTACAGGTGCCGTCCATGGCCAGGGCGCGTTCCACCATGCGGTGAGACAGGCGTCTGGCCTCGGTCAGGTCTTCGGGGCGGGCGGGATCGAGCAACAGCACGGTGTGGAAATTGCCGTCGCCCACATGGCCGACGATGGCGCCGATCAGCGGGCTGGCATCCAGGTCGGCCTTGGTGGCGATGATGGCTTCGGCAAGGCGGGAGATGGGCACACAGACATCGGTGGTGAACGCCTTCGAACCGGGCCGCAGCGCCAGCGAGGCGTAATAGGCGTCGTGGCGTGCCTGCCACAGGCGGGAGCGCTCCTCGGCGACCGTGGTCCAGCGGAAGCCGCTGGCGCCGTGGTCGGTGGTGATCGCTTCGACCATTTCGGCCTGCTCGGCAACGCTCGCGGTGGAGCCGTGGAACTCCAGGAACAGGGTGGGCTGTTCGGGATAGTCCAGCTTGGCGAAGCGGTTGACCGCGGCCATGGTGACGTCGTCGAGCAATTCGATGCGCGCCACCGGAACGCCGGCCTGAATGGTGGCGATCACCGTGTCGACGGCGGCGGCCAGGCTGGGGAAGGGGCACACCGCCGAGGAGATGGCCTCGGGGATACCGTGCAGCCGCAAGGTCAGTTCGGTGATGACTCCCAGTGTGCCCTCGGAGCCGACGAACAGGCGGGTCAGGTCGTAGCCGGCGGCGGATTTGCGGGCGCGGCGGGCGGTGCGGATGATGCGGCCGTCGGCCAGCACCACCGTCATGGCCAACACCGCTTCGCGCATGGTGCCGTAGCGCACCGCGTTGGTGCCCGACGCCCGGGTTGCCGCCATGCCGCCCAGCGACGCGTCAGCACCAGGATCTATGGGGAAGAACAGGCCGGTGTCGCGCAGGTATTCATTGAGCTGCTTGCGGGTAACGCCGGCCTGAACGGTGACATCCATATCCTCGGGCCGCACCTCGAGCACCCGGTTCATCCGCATCAGGTCGATGCACACGCCGCCCTTGAGGGCCGCCACATGGCCTTCCAGCGAGGTGCCGGTACCGAACGGAATGACCGGCACGCCCCGCGCCGCGCAGGCCGCGACCACCGCCGCCACCTCCTCGGTGGACTCGGCGAACACCACCATGTCGGGCGGCGCCGCGGGGTGATAGGACTCGTCCTTGCCGTGCTGGTCACGCACGGTGCGGGCGGTGGAAACGCGCTCAGGGCCGACGATGACAGTCAGAGCCGCGATCAGGGCGGGATCGGTCATCAGCTCCAACCGAAATGATGCCGCACCACGTCGATGACGTCTTCTTGCGGCGGGTCCGTGGTGGAGGGAACGCCCTGTCTGACCTTTTCGGCGAACCAAGCTTCATAGGCGAGAAAACGCTCCAGCGCCTCGCCGATCAGGCTGGCCATGGGGAGTCCCCGCTCGGCCGCCAACTGCTCCAGCCGGCTGAGCGATTGGGGATCGAGTTCGGCGTCAATCTGCATCCGCTGCTTCATCGCTGTCTCCCGGTCGTTACGACGATCCTATCACGACTCGGCGGAGAACGGGGGATGCCGTGCAGCATCCCCCGTTGCGATACAAGGCTACTCCGCCGCGACCGCCGGCAATTCGCTCAAGGCGCGGTCCAGTTCGGCGACGTCGTAGGGGACGTCCTGGAGCTTGCCGGCGAAATAGTCGGTATAGGCCTGCATGTCGAAATGGCCGTGACCTGACAGGTTGAACAGGATGGTCTGGCCTTTGCCTTCGGCCTTGCAGCGCAACGCCTCGTCGATCGCCGCCTTGACCGCATGCGATGACTCGGGCGCCGGAACGATACCTTCCGAGCGGGCGAAGGTCACCGCCGCCTCGAAACAGGCGATCTGCGGGAAGGCAACGGCCTCGACCAGGCCCAGTTCCTTGACATGGCTGACCATCGGCGCCATGCCGTGGTAGCGCAGGCCACCGGCATGGAAGCCCGGCGGCATGAAGGTGGAGCCAAGGGTATGCATCTTGACCAGCGGCGTCAGGTGCCCGGTGTCGCCGAAGTCATAGGCGTAGCGACCCTTGGTCAGGGTCGGGCAGGAGGTCGGCTCGACGGCGACGATGCGGATGTTCCGCCCCTTGATCTTCTCGCGCAGATAGGGGAAAGCCAGACCGGCGAAGTTGGAGCCGCCGCCGGTGCAGGCGATGACGATATCGGGCTCGTCGCCGGCCATCTCCATCTGGGCCATGGCTTCCTCGCCGATCACCGTCTGGTGCAGCAGCACATGGTTGAGCACGCTGCCCAGGGCGTATTTGGTGTCGTCACGCTGCACGGCGCGCTCGACCGCCTCGGAAATGGCGATGCCCAGGCTGCCCGTCGAGTCGGGGTGCTTGGCGAGAATCGCACGGCCCGACTCGGTCATGGTCGATGGGCTGGCGATGCAGGTCGCGCCATAGGTTTCCATCAGGGCGCGGCGATAGGGCTTCTGGCCGTAGCTGATCTTCACCATGAAGACCTCGACCTCAAGCCCGAACAGGCTGCCGGCGAAGGCCAGAGAGGAGCCCCATTGCCCGGCCCCGGTCTCGGTGGTCAGGCGCTTGACGCCTTCCTGTTTGTTGTAGAAAGCCTGGGGGACCGAGGTGTTCGGCTTATGACTGCCGGCCGGGCTGACGCCTTCGTACTTGAAATAGATCTTGGCGGGAGTATCCAGGATCTGTTCCAGGCGCCGGGCCCGGACCAGCGGCGAAGGCCGCCACAGGCGATAGATCTCACGGACCGGCTCGGGAATGTCGATCCAGCGTTCGGTCGAGACCTCCTGTGCGATGACCGCCATGGGGAAGATCGGCGCCAGATCGTCCGGTCCGATCGGCTGGCCGGTGCCAGGATGGAGCGGCGGCGGCAACGGTACCGGCAGATCGGCGGCAAGGTTGTACCAAGCCTTGGGCATCCGGTCTTCTTCGAGCAGATACTTGGTCTTGTTGGTCATGGCGATCCCCCTACAGAGCTCAGCCAAATGTCTTATCTCCGGTCGCGTGGAATTACCAGGGGATTGGCAGCCGACCTGGGTTCGGGCTACTCTCGGGGATGGGACGAAAAGGCTGCCGGACGAGTGGCCATGGAGGAACGGTGAACATGAGCCGCGACGAGTCGCTGGCATTGCACCTGGAGCTTGACTTGGCCACGGGGCAGGTCGACGCAGCCGCCATGCGCGACATCGTCGAAAGCATCCCGGGCGGTGTCACCATCTTCGGGCCGGATCTTGAGATGGTGGTGTGCAACACTGCCTTCCGCCGGCTGCTTGATTTTCCCGACTGGATGTTTGAGGACGGGCTGCCGTCGTTCGAGGATCTGGTGCGCTACAATGCCGCCCGCGGCGAATACGGCGCCGACGATCTGGAGGCCAAGGTTCAGGCCGTCCTGGCCAAGGCCCGCGAGCCGGTGCCGCATGTTCATGAGCGCTCCCGGCCCAACGGCACGGTTCTGGAAATCCGTGGTACGCCGCTGGCTCATGGCGGCTTCGCCACCATCTATATCGACATCACCGAACGCCAGGCGGCCGCTCGCCAGGCCGAGGACGCCATGCGGCGGGCCAACAGCCTGTTCGAAGACGCCATCGCCTATTCGCCCACCTATATCTACGAGGTGGATGCGGATGGCCGCTTCACCTTCATCAAGGGCAGCGACAAGGTGCTGGGCTATTCGAGCGCCGAACTGTTCGGCCGGCGATTCGGTGAGTTGCGTTGCCGCGACATGGCTTGCCGCGAGCACCGCAACACCCTGGATTCCGCCTTTCGCACCCGCCAGCCCTATGAGCAGGTGCTGACCTGTGCGGTGCACAAGGATGGCACGCATCTGTGGTTATCGGCCAGCGGTCATCCCATGGTCGATGCCAGCGGTGTGTTCACCGGCTATCGCGGTGTCGGCTTCGACGTCACCGAGACCACCAACTCCCGCAAGGAGCTGGAGCGCATGGCGCTGATGGATCCGCTGACCGGCCTTGCCAATCGCCGCAAGTTCATGGACCGCTTCAAGCTGGAAGTGCAGCGTCAGGACCGCCACGGCCAGCCGCTGGCGATGCTGGTGGTTGATGTCGATCATTTCAAACTGGTCAACGATCAGTTCGGCCATCTGACCGGCGATCTGTGCTTGAAATGCGTCGCCGATCTGCTGGCCCTGGCGGTGCGCAAGATTGATCTGGTGGCCCGGTTCGGCGGTGAGGAATTCATCGTTCTGCTGCCCGAGACCACCGCCGCCGGTGCCGTCACCGTGGCGGAAAAGCTGCGGGCCACCGTCGAAAGCCTGAATGTTCCGCTCGACAGCCGATTCGAGCCGCTCAGCGTCACTGTGTCGGTCGGGGTAGCGATGAAGCCTGCAACCCAGTCCCTGAGCTTCGACGACGTGATGGAAATCGCCGACCAGGGCCTCTATCAGGCCAAACGCGGCGGCCGCAACCGGGTCGCCGGACCGCCGGACGCGGGGTAGGGGCGAAGGCAACGACCGCAAACAACTGCTCCATTTCCAGAACCGTCATACCCGGGCTTGTCCCGGGTATCCACGTCTCTGAGCCACTCCGGCGCTGACTTTGCGGCACCACGTGGATGCCCGGGACAAGCCCGGGCATGACGCAGAATGAAGCGGTTATTTTGCGATCTTCGCCTAATAGCGCCTCTGGGCCTGAATCACTTCCCGTCGGCGCTCTCTTCGCCCTTGATGCGGTGCGCCAGCGATGCGGCCATGAACAGGTCGATGTCGCCATCGAGCACGCCCTGGGTGTTGCTGGTTTCGACACCAGTGCGCAGATCCTTGACCATCTGATAGGGTTGCAGCACGTAGGAACGGATCTGGTGCCCCCAGCCGATATCGGTCTTGGAGTCCTCGACCGCCTGGGCGACGGCCTCGCGCCGTTGCAGTTCCTGCTCGTACAGCCGGGCCTTCAGCATGGCCCAGGCATTGGCCCGGTTCTGGTGCTGCGAGCGCTGGGTCTGGCTGGCGACGGCGATGCCGGTGGGAAGATGCGTGATGCGCACCGCCGAGTCGGTCTTGTTGACGTGCTGGCCGCCGGCTCCCGACGAGCGGTAGGTGTCGATACGGCAGTCCTTTTCGTTGATCTCGATCTCGATGGAATCATCAATCACCGGGAACACCCACACCGAGGAAAAGCTGGTGTGGCGACGGGCTGCCGAGTCGTAGGGGCTGATGCGCACCAGACGATGCACACCGCTTTCCGTCTTCAGCCAGCCATAGGCGTTGGGGCCCATGACCTTGATGGTGGCCGATTTGATGCCGGCTTCGTCGCCGCCGGTCTCTTCGACCCATTCCACCTTGTAGCCGTGCTGTTCGGCCCAGCGGGTGTACATGCGTTGCAGGATTTCGGCCCAATCCTGGGCCTCCGTGCCGCCGGCGCCGGCATGGACTTCGAGATAGCAGTCGTTGCCGTCGGCCTCGCCGGACAGCAGGCTTTCCAGTTCCTGCTTCTTGGCAAGGTCGCGCAGGGCGATCAGGGCGCTTTCAGCCTCGGCCACCACATCGGCATCGTTGTCGGCTTCGCCCAACTCGATCAGCCCGAGCAGGTCGTCCAGATCAGATTCAAGCTTGCGGCAACCGGAGACTTTGGCATCAATCTGGTTACGCTCGCGCATCATCTTCTGCGCGGCGTCCTGGTTGTTCCAGAGCGTGGGGTCTTCGGCGCGGGCGTTCAGTTCGTCGAGGCGGCGGAGGGCATTGTCCCAGTCAAAGATGCCTCCTCAGCAGCGCCATGGACTGCTTGATCTCGTCGGCCATCGACTCGATCTCGGCACGCATATGCGTTCCTTTCGTTGCGGGATAGAGAACCTGTTCATAAGGGCTCGGCCGCCCCGGCGCAAGGGGGCCGCAATGGCCGCTGGTCGCGCCATGCGCCACATTTGACGCGCGGCGCTCTAATCCGCCATCCGGCCCTGTAGCCACAGCATCCCCGACAGGTCATCGCCCGGCTGCGGCCGCTGCGCGCCACGCCAGCAGCGGTCCGGCACATACAGCGGAATCACCAGATCGCGGTCGATGTCGTCTTCGCAGGGCGGATGCAGCAGGGTGACGGTGACGCGGGTCAGCGGGAACGGACCCATGGCCGCCGGGGCGCTCGACTGGACCGGGGCCAGGAAGTCGTAATCGTCGGGATCGGCATCATCGTGATGCACCAGCATGGCCGCGCCCTTCAATTGCAGGGCCGGACCACCCAGGTTGAGCGCCTCGCGGTCATCCACATAAGCGCCGTAGGCCAGACCGGCCAGCACGAACTCGGCTTCCTCGCCCACCACATAGCGGCCATGGTTGGCATAGAACCGGGTGTCGAAAAAGGTGAAGGTGACTTCGCTGTGCGGCACCGAGGCGGTCACCCAGCCTTCCAGGTCGCCATCCCACGCCGTCACCTCGCGCACCACCAGCCGATGCCGGGCGCCCTCGACGGCATAGGGGTAGGCCGAAACCCCGACATGGCGCGAGGCGCCGTCTTCGTCGGGCATGCCGGTGATCAGCACCAGGGTGGCCAACGGCGCATCCTCCGGTCCGACCAGTCCGACCGTCTCGCCGATCGCCAGTTGGCCCGCCTCGCGCTGGTCGACCGGCTTGCCGGTATAGGTGACGGTCGGCAGCCAGTTTTCAAACAGCATCTCGTCGTGCTCGACAAGGCAGGCCCAGCGGGCGCTGTGGTCTTGAATGCCCACGGATCGGTCTCCGGTGTTATTGCGACTGCTGGCGCCACTTCTGCTGCTGCTCGGCGGTCGGCATCTGGGCGTCAGCATAATGGTCGTACATCCAGCCAGCCACCGCGTCCAGGTCGGTGTCGGTCAGATCGGGATAGCTGTCGCGGATCGACGGCATCAGGCCGAAGCGCTGGATGGCATTGGCGTCGACCGCGGCCTCGGCGCTCGGCGCCTTGATGTAGCCGACGACCCGCTGCACGAAGGCGGCGCGGTCGTTCCTGACCGCTTCACGCACATGCACCGCCATCATGTCCATCGGCGGCGCGATCATGTCTTTCATGCGTGCCGGGTCGCGGCGCTCGAAGTGACAGGTGGCGCAGGCCTTGTCGAACACCGCCTTGCCGTCCGAGGCGGCAGCCGCCGTCGCCGCCGGGAGAAGGGCCGCCAGTACGGCCAGCAGACTCATGTGTTTCATGTCAGATCCTTTTCTGCCAAGGGCCCGCACCGGCGCCCCTGCTCGTCGAGCAGCAGCCAAGGCAGGCCAGCGGCCTCCAGCAGCGCCTGAGCCGTCGGGCCGGCCAGCATGGCCAGGGTGGTCAGGCTGCCTGCCACCAGACAGACCGGCGCGATCACCGTCACCGAGGGCGGCGCCGCCACCGGCCAACCGGTGCGCGCATCCAGGATATGACAATAGCGGATACCGTCGCGGATGATAGCCCGTTCGTAGTCGCCACTGGTGGCCAGACCACCTGCCGCGATCTGTAGTCGGGCCGCCCGGCGGTCGGGCTGGCGAGGATGGCGGATGCCGACGCGCCAGGGCCGGCCGTCGGGGTGCGGGCCGGTGGTGCGCACGTCGCCCCCCAGATTGATCAGACAGACCGCGGCGCCGGCCGCCAGACAGGCGGTAGCGGCGGTGTCGGCGGCATATTCCTTGGCGATGCCGCCCAGATCCAGTTCCATCCCCGGCAGCGGCAGGAACAGGTCAGGCGGTTGCCAGCGCACCTTGTCCCAGCCGACCAGCGCCCTCACCTCGGCAACCTGCTCGCGGCTGGGGACGATGCCGCCGCGGAAATCCCAGGCGCGGCGCAGTACGCCCGAGGTCAGGTCGAACGCGCCGTCGCTCTGCTGCCAGCAGGTGACGCCATAGGCCACCAGTCCGGCGGTTTCGTCATCCAGCGGACACGCCGTCCGCCCGGCCGCGGCATTGATCCGCGACAGGACGCTGTCCGGCCGGTAGCGGCTGAACTTGGCCTCGACCCGCCGCACCTCCGCCTGAGCGGCGGCGGCGGCGGTCTCGGCAACGGCCGGGTCGGCCGCATAGACCTGCACCTCGCAGTCGCAGCCCATCGCGGCGAAGCACTGGCGCAGCGGCACCGGCATCAGAACGACTTGCGCACGCCCATGATGAACACATAGGCGCTCAGTCCTTCCAGCCCATTACTCCCATCGCCGGTGAGATGCCAATTGGCATTGCGTTCATAGTATTCAGCGTGGAGTTCCAGGGTCCATCCGTCCTCGAAGCGTTTTTCCACCGCGATGCCAGGAGCCAGCGCGCCGAACGAGCCGAGCCGGGGGTCGTTGGTATAGGAGCCCGACCCGGTGGTGGGCGCCGCGGCCGAGTCGTAGAACCGCACCTTGTCCTGACTGTGATAGCGCAGGAACGGCCGTACGATCCAGTCGTCGCCGATCGGCTGATACCAGGCCAGTTCGGCGGTGTGGGCGCTGAGCCCCCAATCGTCGAGGAACAGCCGGTAATCCACATGAACCGCGGCGTCGAAGGCCGGCACATAGTGGCGGTAGCGGGTCAGCCAGGCACCGGCCAGCCGCTCGCCGGGCCGCACGTCACCGCTGCGGTAGATGTCGTCGAAAAAGCCCGAGCCGTAGGACAGGGTGATGTTGCTTTGGATAAGCTGGGTCTGGCTGAGCACCTGGGTAATGCCGAACATGCCTTCCCAGGTCGACCGCGTTTCGTCGAGCAACGGATCGGCGTTCGAGGTGATGGCGTCATGCGTGAAACCGACACCGAACGAATAGGTCCGGTTGTTGTCGGGCGTCGCTACCCGGAGGTCAAGGCTGCCGGCATTGGACTGCCAGTCGGATTCCCGCGAATGGGCGAAGCCCAGGCCGACGGCGGCACGGTCGAAGTAATAGGTTCCCTTGGCATCGACGGCGACACGGTTGTCGGTCACGTCGCTGGTGGAGCCGCTGCCGCTGGAACTGCTGGTCGAGCCGGCCTCGGTGGTCAGGGCCTGAGCCGCCGCGCTCATCAGCGAGGTGAAGGCGCTGCGGCTCGGGCCGCCGCCGCCCGAGGCGCTGCTGCTGGTGTCGGTGCTGGAGCCGGAGCCGGAGCTGGAAGACGAGGCGGTCGGCGCCATGGGCGTGGCGCCGGCGATGGCGTCGATCAGGAAGCTGCCTTCGATCCCGATATGCTCGTTGAGCGGCGCTTCCATGTAGACATAGGGGGCGCGCACCCCCATCAACTCGTTCTTGCTGTTGTAGTCCTGGTATTCCAGCCACTTCATGCCGACGGTCAATTTTTCCGGCGGCGCCATCTGCGCCATGGCCGGCAGGCTGGCGGCAATGCCCGGCAGGGCCAGGGCGGCGGACGTCAGCGCCCGCGTCAGATATTCCTTGCGCATGATCAATTACACCCGCACCCGCCGCCACCGACACCATAGCCGCCGAACGCACCCTCGCGGGTGCCGTAGACGTGAAGACGCAGCTTGCGCTCCTGCGGATCGGGATCGAGCGCCATGATCGGCTTGGCCAGGTACTGTTTTTCCCAGGGCTGGACATCGGTACAGCCCGCCTGCGCCATCAGCAGGCCGAACACGGGCAGAATCATCAGGCGCGAAATCATTTGCTCTCCAGGGCGGCCAGGATCGCCGCTTCGAGGGTTTCCTTATCGGCATCGCGGAAGCCGCCATGGTCCAGGATCAGAGCACCGCGGCGGTCGATCAGATAGGACGAGGGCATGGCCTTGACGCCATAGGTCTTGGCGGAGTCGCCGCTGGGATCGTATAGAATGGTGAAGGCGTGGGGGACGCGCTTGAGGAAGCGTTCGGCCTCGGCCGCAGTCTTGTCCAGGTTGACGCCGACCACTTGCAGACCCTTGGCGCCGTACTTGGCCTGCATCTCGTCGAGCCAAGGAAAGCTCTTCAGGCAGGGAATGCACCAGGACGCCCAGAAATCGACCAGCACGACCTTGCCGCGCAGGCTGTCGAGCGATACCGCCGCGCCCTGGGCGCTGGCCAAGGCGAAGGCCGGGGCATCCGCGGCGCGGGCCGCCGGAGCCATCAGGGCCGCGGCGAAACAGAAAACCAACACCATGCGTCGTGTCATGACTACTCCGTTCGATGGCAGGTCTAACCCGACCAGCGACCTTCTCACTGCCCTGAAAAGCTGTCAACAACATGACATGACCTGACCATAGGTCCATCTCCCCGGCTTCCTCCCTTCGGCTATGATCCTCACCCATTTGCATGGCTGTTCCCGCCTTCTCTACGGCTGCGGACAGGCAATCAAACGTATTATAGTGATCCTGGTCCACCCGCATCCAAGAACCGCGTCCGTAACGGCTCAGTTGCGACCAAAGGAGGCCAAGGTGAGGATTTTCGCCCAAGTACATTCCGCTCGACAGCCGCTTGATGGCCTGCTGCCAATCCACCGTGACGTCTTGCGCGAGATGGCGGAAACAGAACGGCCGCTGATCCGGTGGGAGGGCGGTTATTGGACCACCGAAGATCCCGCGGCGGCGCGCCAACGGGTGTGGCCTGCCGGTTTCAATCTGCCGGACCGTTTCGTCAGCATCGGCCTGGTGCGCGAACTCGAGGAAAAAGGCCTGCTGTGCCGCTCTCACATCCATGACGAGGAATGGCGCGATCCCCGCGAACTCACCGATTTCGGCCGTGAATTGGGGCTGACCCTGGCCAGTTGATCAGGATCGGGATAGACTTCCCCTGCTGGAGCGCCGCGCGTCACATGTGACGCATGGCGCGACCAGCGGCCATTGCGGCCGCGGCCAAGCGCGGAGCGCGCCCGGCGAGGGCAGGCATAAGTTAGACCGTGATGCAGATTTACTGCATCACGGTCTAAATCCAAGGCAGGGGGGCCCGATGTTTCGCCAAGGTCTGATCGCCATCCTGGCCGCGCTGACGCTGTCGGGCTGCTTCGATACCGTTACGCGCCTGACGAACGGCGGCAGCTTCGCCGGTGCCGTGCGCGACGGTCTGTACTATCAGGTCTGCCGCGGTGAGAACGGAATCGGACGACTTACCGCCGACAGCGCCATGATCATTGCCGCCAAGCCGTTGCCGGACGGCCGGACCGGTGTCGAGATCCGCGGTGAAACCACCTTGCTGGGCGAAGTGCTGCCGCTGCTGCCAGGGGTGCAACTGGTGGGTATCAAGGAAGGCGATAAGGCGACCTTCGAGAATTTCCTGGTCATCACCGCCGCCGGCGAAACCGGCGCCTTCGCCACCGTGACGGTTGGCGAAGAGGTCGAGAAGCGTATCAAGGCGGCCGACGCCATCGGCGATGCTGCCGCCATCCGCGCCCTGCTGGTCGAAGCCCTGGCCGCGCGCCGCTACGAGATCCGCACCACCTATGTGGTCGTCGATCTGCTGCGCCCGGCCGCCGACGGCACCACGCCCCTGCCGCCAGCCCTCGGCCCTCTCGCCGAGGCGGTGGGGCAGGCAATTCCGGGATGTGATTGAGGGTGGTAAATCCCCTCTCCCGCAAGCGGGAGAGGGGGCGTGCACCACGTTGCCTAGGCCAGCTTGGCGCAGGCCTTGGCGATACGGTTGCAGGCTTCCGTCAGCGCCTCGGTGGAGGTCGCGTAGGAGATGCGGAAATAGGGTGACAGGCCGAAGGCTTCGCCCTGGACGCAGGCAACGCCCTGGTCTTCCAGCAACCAGGTGACAAAGTCACGGTCGTTGCCGATCACCTTGCCGTCGGGACGCTTCTTGCCGATCAGCCCGGCGCAGGACGGATAGACGTAGAAGGCGCCTTCGGGCGTCTTGCAGGTGAGACCGGGAACCTGATTGAGCATCGCCACCACCAGATCGCGGCGCTGCTTGAACACCTCGGCGCGTTCGGTGATGAAGTCCTGGGTGCCATTGAGCGCCTCGATGGACGCGGCCTGGCTGATCGACGAGGTGTGAGTCGTGCTCTGCGACTGGATTTTCGCGATGGCGTCGATCAGCGGCTTCGGGCCGGCGGCATAGCCGACGCGCCAACCGGTCATGGCATAGGCCTTCGACACGCCGTTCATGGTCAGCGTCCGCTCATAAAGCTGGGGCTCGACCTGGGCCGGGGTGCAGAATTCAAAGCCGTCATAGACCAGATGCTCATACATGTCGTCGGCCATCACCCAGACATGGGGATGACGCAGCAGCACGTCGGTCAGCGCCTTCATCTCGGCCTTGGAATAGGCGGCGCCGGTCGGATTGGACGGCGAATTCATGATCAGCCACTTGGTCTTGGGCGTGATCGCCGCTTCAAGATCGGCCGGCTGAAGCTTGAAGTCGTCGCTTTCGCGGCACTCGACCACCACCGGCTTGCCTTCGGCCAGCAGGGCGATGTCGAGATAGGACACCCAATAGGGGGCTGGGATGATCACTTCGTCGCCCGGATCGACCGTCGCCATCAGGGCGTTGTAGATCACCTGCTTGCCACCGCAGCCGACCGTTACCTGATCGGGGGTGTAGTCCAGGCCGTTCTCGCGCTTGAACTTGGCGCAGATCGCCTTGCGCAGCGCCAGGGTGCCGTTGACCGCGGTGTATTTGGTCTCACCTCGATCAATGGCCGCCTTGGCCGCCGCCTTGATGTTGTCCGGCGTGTCGAAGTCGGGCTCACCGGCGCCAAGGCCGATGACGTCGCGGCCCTGGGCTTTCAACTCGGCTGCCATGTTGCTCACGGCAATCGTCGGCGACGGCTTGATCAGCGACAAGCGCGAGGCGATGAAAGGCATGGTGTCCTCTGGGCAAATCAGGTCAAATGGGCGCAAACACTACGCTGCCCTGTCGCCGCTGGCAAGCCGCCACAGTTTGAAAACTGCTCGATAAGTTTTCAATGGCTCAGGACGTGTGACGCTCACTTGTCCGGCCGCGCGGAAGAATGCCCGGCCGCGGCACCTGTTGGCCCCGTTGGAGGTCGCGGATGGCCTGTTCGACCCGGGCTGCCAGTTCGGCATTCCCCTCGGCCTCCAACTCGGCAAGCACCGCCTTCAGGCGAAGGATGAGGTCGACGACCATGGCAATGCCCGTTCCGAGTAACAACGCGCACAGTATGGTCGCTCACCACGGGTAGAAACAGTCATCCTGCGGTTTAAGCAGCGCCTGATACCTTGGTATAAATCACGAATAAATCGTCGCAATATCAAGGGCATGCGTCCTGCCGCCAGCCCCCCCTTGCCAACCCGGGCAGGGAGCGCGCATCAGTCCAGCGGCTCGATCTGCTCGGCATGGTCCGGTTCGATGTCCGGACCGTTGCGCCATTCCACCCAGCCGCGGACGCGAATCCGGTGGTTCTCCAGGGCGAGCGGATCAAGTCCGGCGGCGGCGCAGGCGCGCAGGCCGTCGCCGGTCAGGCGCACGGTGAAATCCTTGTGCCAGTCGGCCCCGAAATTCAGGTAGACGACGCCGTTGCGCTTGACCGCCTGGAGCACGCGGCCTTCGACGATGCGCCAGCCGCCGGTGCGCACGGACTCAGGTGACTGTACCTGATAGCGGCGACTCGTCCAGAGGCCAAGGCCGGCGGTGCGGGCTTCGGCTTCCAGCCGCAGCAGGGCCGCGGCCTCGTCTCGGGAGTCGCGTTGGGTCTCGACCATCGCCAGACCCTGGCGCAGCATCTCGCCTTGCAGCCAGACCCCGTCGTCGCGCCGCAATTGTGCCCGCAAGCGGCCATGCCGATCGGGGACCGCGACGCTCCACACCACCGCCCGGCCGAGTGCCAAGGCGGACAGGCCGGCCCGGGCCGTGGCGGCAAAGCTGGCGTCCGTTTCCCAGGCAGCCGGCTTGGGCACCCGCAGGCCGGCCAGACGGAGCCGGCGGCCATCGTCGCAGGCCAGGGTATCGCCGTCGGCGATGCCGGCGATTCGGCAGCCATCCGCCGCCGCTGGGCCGGTCATCACCAGGACCATGGCCAGAGCGAGGACGGTTCGGGCCATCACGCGCTGGTGAACAGTTCCAATTGCCAGTCCATGGCCGAGGCCGACATGGGGTAGCCCCCGGCCGTGGTCGGATAGAGGATGTCGCGGGCCGGCAGCTTGCTGATGCGCTGCTGGATTTCGGCGGCGACTCCGGCCCCCAGGCCGGCCTTCCACACCAGAGCGCAGACCGCTTTGGCGTTGTGCGACCGCAGCACCTCGATGACCTTCCCCAGGGACAGCTCGGTCAGCACCGCCACCGCGCACATGACGAAACCACGGTCCTGCGAGGCGATGGCGGCCAGCAGGCTGGCATCATCGAGACGCCCGGCGGCATGCAGGGTCTGGACATGGGCCATGCGCGCTTCCAGCCCTTCGGTATCGTCGCCGGACTGGGCGAAGGGCGTCATCATGCCCTCTTCGAGGCGGCGCTGGACCACGTCGCGCAGGTCGCGCGCCAATTCCGGATTGACGGCGTGGCGCTGAGCCAGTCGGTCGAGCAGGTGGTCGGCGATCACCGTAGCCAGGCGCAGGGTGGCATGGCGCGACAGGCCCTGACGATCGACCAGCGCCTCCTGCCAGGTCGGTTCGGCCGGGGCGCCGTCGATCAGGCGATCAATGGTGCCCTCGCGAATCTGGGCCTGGTTGTTGCGCAGCAATTGACCGATGGCGGCGACGTTGCCGGTCTCGACCAGAGCGTCGGTGACCTCTCCCACCAGATACTGACGCCGGGCAATGGCAGTCAGGGCTCCCTCGGCGACGCCCGACCGAATGATGTCGATCAGATCGAAGTCGGTCAGCAGCGGCGAGAATTCCAGCACCGGCTGCGACACCAGCACATCCACATCACGCGCCAGCGCCGCGATCAGCTCGTGGGGCGCGTCGACCCGCGCCTTCAGCGCTTCGGCGATGGCGTGGCGGACTCGCGGCATCTGGTCCTTGGCCAGCCGCGCCAGCATGTCCCGAGACGTGCCGCTCAGCGCCTCGCCCCGGCCGCGGGCCAGTTTGCCGGCCAGCGCCTGGCGGACCTCGGGGGCAGGGTCTTCGGACAGGAAGCGCTCGGCTTTCTGCGGCTGCATGGGATTGGCGGCGGCGGCGGCGCGCACCGGTGCGGCCGAATCCTTGGCCAGAAAATACAGCAGCTCGGGCGGCAGGTCGGTACGACCGGCCAGCAGAGTCCGTTCGCTCACCGGACCGTGGTGAGCGAGTAATTTCGCCTGTTCATAATCCCCGGGCAAGCTGGTCATGGCGTGCCGTCTCCTCCCGCCACTGGCGGGGCAATGGCATAGCCGCCCTTGCCGTCATTCTTGACTTGGTACATCAGGCGATCGGCGCGTGCAATCAGATCGCTGAAGGTTTCGGTTGTGCGCGGATCATAGACGACGGCGCCGATCGACATGCCGAGCGGCTTGGCCGGCGACCCGGAAAAGCGGCGCAGCGATGCCGAGGCGGTGATCAGCACCCGGGCGCAGCGATCGGCCACGGCATAGCTGGCGCTGTCGAGCCACAACACGAATTCATCGCCCCCGACCCGCGCCACCAGATCGGTCGGGCGGATATTGTTTTTCAGCAGGTCGCGCACGAACACCAGCGCCTCGTCGCCGGTGGCATGGCCGTGGGTATCGTTGACCGCCTTGAAATTGTCCAGGTCGACGAACATCAGCACGGCCTGCTTGCCCGACCGCTGGAGCCGCGAGAAATGGCGCTTGGCCTCATTTTCGAAACCGCGGCGGTTCAGCAGGCCGGTCAGCGGATCGGTGCTGGCGATGGCCATCAGCCGGCGATGCTGATGCACCTGTTCGGTGGCGGTGCCGACCTGCAACGAGAAGATATTGGCCAGCCCGCGATCCTCATCGCTCCACGCCCCCGACCCGTCCAGCCGCCAGGCCACCAGCAGGCCGTTGATCATGTCGCGGCACCATGTCGGCACCGTCAGCACCTGCCAGCCGTTTGTTTCGATGACGGTGGTGGCGTTGGGATCGTAGTAGGACAGAATCTGCTGCATCGCCGTATTGTCGCCGATGTCGCCATAGGCCGCCAAGGTCTCGAAAGTCGGTTTGTCGTCGGTCAGCGACGGAGTTGCGGCGATGACATGGCAGCAGTCGGCGGCAATGCCCTTGGCGATGACCTCGACCGCCTTGGCCAGAGCCTTGACCGGATCGACCTCGCCGCGGAAGGTGCGCAACACCCGCGCCACCACCCGCTCGCGATGCAGCACGCGGGCGAGTTCGCGGTCGCGCCGACGCTCGTCGCCGATGTCGCGGCACACCCCGCGACCGCCGCACCACTGGCCGTCGGCGGCGAACAGCGGCACGGTCGACACCAGATGCGGCACCTCGCTGCCGTCGGCGTGGCGCAGGACCACCTCGGCGTTTTCCACCATCACCGGCGCCATGAAGGTCATGCGCACATCCATGTCGCCGCCGGGAATCAGCATGCCGATCGCCTTGCCCCACAGGTCATCGGCCTTGTACCCCAGCGCGCCGCGCTGCGACACGAAGGTCAGCAGGCCATTGGCGTCGACTTCCCAGGCGAAGGCCCCGGAAACATTGACCAGATCGCGGAAGCGCCGCCGCGAATCGATCAGGGCCTCGCGCAGATTGGCCTCAAGGGTGCGGTCGCGCAGGCTGACCAGGACCATCTGCTCGGCCCGCCGCGGCATGGCCAGCACGTCGATGACCATCTGCGACGCCCCCAGGTCGGTCAAGGTCACCGTCTCGTTGCGCGGTCCGCTCTGCCGTGCCGCCATGGCCATATCGGCGACCGCGTCGAGCAGCCCGGGCGCGCATTCGATCAGCGCACGGGCGGCAGCATTCATGGCCTGCACCTCACCGCCGTGATCGAAACACAGCGCGGGAATCGCCGAATCGTACCAACCTTCCGTATTCAGCAGTTGTTCCGCCTCACCGATCACGCCCAGCCCTTCCTCCTGATCACTGCGGCAATTCTACAGACTCGCGACGAACCGGCAACAAGGCCGAGAGGGGTAGATATTGCCTGCCGATGTCAGGAAGGTAGGGCATCACTCTCCAACATGCACGCGGCCTTTGCCGTCCACCTCCAACCGCAGGCCGTTGCTGAGAAGTACATGGCCCGGCGACTGCAAGCGGGCGGTGACGCCGGTGCTGAAGACCAGGCCGCCCACCGGGTCGATCCGGGCGCTGACCCCGTTGCTGCAATGCACCTGATCGGGGCCGCTGTGACGCGCTGTCAGGTCATTGCCGATGCGCAACTGGTCGGGATCGCTCTGGACGATCGACGCGCCGGTGCTCAGGCGCGCGCCGGCCCGATCCGGGCTGGTGACGGTCATGTCACGGAAGCCGGCGACGCGTGACACCTCGACCTCGCGCGGGCACATGGCGGTGCCGCCGGCGAAGGTGGCACCGGCGATCTGCGCCATGTCGGTCATGACCCGCGCGCACACCGCCGGATCGGAGCCGGCACCGCGGCACGGCCAGCCGGTGCCGTCGGGGCGGGAACCGAACACCGGGCCGCTGGCGTGCAGGCCCAGGGTGACGGTGCCATAGGCGGTGTTGCGCCACACCAGACGCCCGGCACTGTCCCACGATGCGGTCACGCCGTTCGAATAGACCATCGCGCGGCCATCGGGCCGCACCGTCAGGCCGTTGGCAAAGGTGATGACCTTGGCCTGGCGCCGCGCCGACTGACCATCGCTGAAGGTCACCGCGTTGCGCGCCCGGTCGAACTTGGCGATCAGGCCGGTTGACAGACTGTAGGACTCGTACTGGCCCATGCGCACGGTCACCGGACCGAACGCGGTTCCGTCGTGGCAGGGGCGGGATTCGGTGCGCGGTTGCCGGGTTGCCGGCGTGGCGAACAGGCAGACCCCCAGCATGGCGGTGGTCATCAGCGTTTCGTCGCAGCTTTGTGCGCTGCCACAATAGAAGCTGCGGGGCGTCGGCGGAGTCGCGGCGCGCAAGGGCTCGGCGGGCGGGGGTGCCGTCGGAGTCGGCTGGGGCGGCTGGGCGTGTTCGAGCATGGTGCGGATCTGGTCGGAAAGGCTGGATCTGAGAGCCTGCCACGAGTCCAGTCGCTGGGATTGGGACTGGCGTTCCTCCGCCTCCTTGCGTCTGGTCTCGGCGGCCCGCTGGCGGGCCTCGTCCTCCTGGCGGTGCAGCTCCTGAAGACGTCTTGCGTCCTCGTCCCGAGCTTTGCGGGCTTCGTCCAGCCGCCTCTGTTCGATCCTGGCGTCGTCCTGGGCGCGATGAACCGCCTCGCGGGCGCGCTCCTCTTCCTGCTGGCGGGCCTCGTCTTCCTGGCGATGCAGCTCCTGAAGGCGCCTTGCGTCCTCGTCGCGGGCTCTTTGGGCCTCGTCCAGCCGTTTCTGTTCGGCCTTGGCGTCTTCCTGGGCGCGGTGAGCCGCCTCGCGGGCGCGTTCCTCTTCCTGCTTGCGCGCCTCGTTGGCGCGGCGCAGAGCCTCTTCGTACCGCTTGGCGTCCTCTGCACGCTGGCGCAGATCCTGTTGCCGAGCGGCTTCGTCGGCTTTGGCCCTGGCCTCGTCGCGTTTGCGCTCCTCCTGCTGACGGCGCGCCTCTTCGGCCCGTCGCTGCTCGTCCTGCTTACGCTTCGCGTCCGCCTCGTCGCGTTTGCGCTCCTCGTCCTTGCGGCGAGCGTCCTCATCGCGCTTGCGTTCCGCGTCCTGGCGCTTGCGCTCGGCGTCTTCACGTTTACGCTCCGCCTCGTCGCGCTTGCGCTCCGCGTCACTTTCGGCCCGGGCAGAGGCGATCAACCGGGGTGCGCTGGCGGGCAACAGGTTGGGCAGCAGGCTGAGAGCGGCGAGGCCATAGAATAGGCGGGCTCGCATGAAACTTCCTTTCGATCAACGAGAGAGGCGCAGCCAACCCGACGGGTCGACGTCGAGTCGGATGCCGTTGCTGAAGCGCACGCGCTGGCCGGACACCAGACGCCCGACGACTCCGTTGCTGAACAGCACCCGGTTGTTGCCAACCTGACGCGCCGACAGGCCGTTGCTGCAACGGATTCGACCGCCACCGACCCGATCAGCGACCAGCCCGTTGCTGAAGGCCAGGGAATCGGCGTCGGTCCGGCTGATCACCAGGCCGTCGCTCAGGCGCAGCACCATTCGGTTGGCGCGGATTTCGTACGAGCCTTCGACCTTCCAGCCGCGCCGCGTGCCATAGGCCGGGTCAGCATAGATGCAGCTACCCAGCACGGCGGCCGCGGTCGTCACCTCGTTGCAACTGGCGTCATTGCCGCAGAAGAACGACAGGGTCGGCTGCACCGGAACCGGTACCGGAACCACCTGGCTGCGCGGCTCGAGCATTCGGCGCCGCTCTTCCTCGCGCCGCGCTTCGTCAGCACGCTGCTGGGCCTCGGCTTGGCGACGCATCTCCTCGGTACGTTCAGCTTCGGCTTGGCGCCGCGCCGCTTCGACCCGCTGAGCTTCGGCCTTGCGGCGGGCTTCCTCGACGCGCAGGGCTTCCATACGCTGGGCTTCGGCGCGACGCTGAGCCTCGGCGGCGGCTTCCGCCTTGTGGCGCGCCTGTTCGGCCGCCCGCTGGGCTTCCGCCGCCCGTTGCGCTTCGGCCTTGTGGCGCGCCTGCTCGGCGGCTTGCTGGGCCTCGGCACGGCGCCGGGCCTCATCGGCGGCACGCTGATCGGTGGCACGGCGGCGCGCCTCCTCCGCGGCGCGCTGCTGCTGCTGTTGCTGCTGAAGTTGTTGCTGCTGCTGTGCCGCCCGCTGACGTGCCTCATCGGCGGCGCGCTGATCGGTGGCGCGACGGCGCGAGTCTTCGGCGGCGCGTTGCCGGGCCTCGTCGGCTTTGCGCTGTTCCTCGGCACGGCGGCGGGCGGCATCGTCCTCCGCCCAGGCCGGAGCGACCAGCGACACGGATGGACGCAGCGGCGCGCTGATCAGCGCTCCCAGCACGGCCACGACAAGAAGCACGGCGCGTTTCATGGTGTTCCCTTTCGCTCGCCCGGATAAGTCCATCACCTGGAAGCATGCCCATATGGCGTGGCGACGAAAAGGAAGAGTTGCGGCAGGATCAAGGCAATATGTCCAGGGCGCCTCCAACCATGGTAGGAGAGAGTCGATACAAATGCCTATGGCCTTCGACTTGCCCCGCTATTCCCCTCGGATTAGCTTGATCGAAAGCGCCGCCGTTCCCTCCCCCATAGCCAACAACGGTGGCCAAATGAAAATCTGACCCCACCAAGGTCGTTTCCTGCCCCCGCCTTTGAGCGGGGGGCTTTCTTTCTGGCATCTCGTCTGCGCCACGCCTTCTCCCGCTGCGACCTTTCCCCTGCGCGGCCCCCGGCTATCCTGGTGGCAATCTTCGGAGGGCCGAGCATTGGACGACAGGATTCGCGCCGAGACGCCGGACCACCCGACGGCCTGGCCCCGGGCGGGTGGTGCTATCATGGTGGTGGATCGCCACCCGCTGACGCGCGACAGCATCTGCGAGTTGATCGCCCAGGCGGCACAGGATCTCCGGGTGATCGGGGTGGCGTCGCCGGATGAGGTCGAGGCGATCGACGGCACACTGGCGGTTCTCTACAACGGCAACGACCGGCCGCCGGGTGACGGGCGCATCGCCGAGGACATCGACCAGTTGCACCGGACCCTGCCGGGCGTGCCGATCGCTCTGTTGGCACCGGCCGGCGGCTCATCAGTGGAGCGGCCGGGCGTGCGCGGCCAGTTGCCGCCATCCCTGACCCCGGACGTGCTGGTCGCGGCGCTACGCCTGATCCTGGCCGGCGGCAGCTATTTCCCACCGGTCGACGACGCCCCGTCCACCCCCCGCCGCGACCCAGCCCTGGCCGGCCTGACTCAGCGCGAGTCCGAGGTGCTGACCAAGCTGTGCCAGGGCAAGGCCAACAAGATCATCGCCTACGAACTGGCCATGTCGGAAAACACCGTGAAGGTGCATGTCTATCGCATCATGAAAAAGCTGGGCGCGACCAACCGTACCGAGGTGGTGTCAATGTTGCAGCGCATGTCCCATTGAGGCGGCCCCCTTGACCCCGCCTCAGGTGACGATCGGAAATAACTGCGGCATCGCAGGTAACGCAGATAAACGCAGATGAGGCCGGATGAACACGGATGTATCCATCAGGATCGCAGTTTGTCGCTTATGTAACTGCCGCTGATGGCTGAAGGATTTTAAAGTATATTGAAAAACGGTCTGGAAATAAAATAAGTGATTCAAGCGCATCGTTCGTCACCCCCGCGAAAGCGGGGGTCCATGGCGCCGTCTGGAATTCGTGGCCGGCATGGATTCCCGCTTTCGCGGGAATGACGGGTGATGAATATGACGCATTGAAAATGCTTCATTTATTTAATTGCCTTATCTGCGTTTATCCATTGGTATCCGTGTTCATCTGCGTTACCTGCGATTTCTTAAGCCAGCTCCTGTGTCGCCCATTCAGCAATGCGCCGGGCGAAGTCTTCGGGCGGGATGGGCTTGCTGAACAGATAGCCCTGGCCTTCGTCGCAATGCTGGTCGCGCAGGAATTCGGCCTGGGCATCCTGTTCGATGCCCTCGGCGATGATGCGCAGGTCCAGGGTTCGCGCCAGATTGATCACGGCGCAGGCGATGGCCATGTCGTCCTTGTCGTGGGGGATATCCTTGACGAACGAGCGGTCGATCTTCAGGGCGTCGACCGGGAATCGCTTCAGATAGGCCAGCGACGAATAGCCGGTGCCGAAATCGTCGATCGACAGGGTAACGCCCAGATCCTTCAGGCGGTTCATCACCGCGATCGCCGCTTCGGCGTTTTCCACCAGCATGCTTTCGGTCAGTTCCAGTTGCAGCAGACGGGGATCAATGGCCGATTCGGCCAGGATCTCGCGCACGCATTCGACCAGATCGGGTTGACGGAACTGGCGGGCGGACAGGTTGACCGATACCGGCACCGGCGGCAGGCCCTGCTCCTGCCAGGCGACCACCTGAAAACAGGCGGTGCGCAGCACCCAGGTACCGATGGGAACGATCAGGCCGGTTTCCTCGGCCACCGGAATGAAGGTCACGGGTGAGATGCACCCCAGTTCGGGGCTGGTCCAGCGCAACAGGGCCTCGGCACCGGCCAGGCTGCGATCGGACAGGTGAACCTTGGGCTGATAGGCAAGATGCAGTTCGCCCAGTTCCAGAGCGTGGCGCAGGCCGCGCTCGAGGGTGGCGCGTTCGACCGCCTTGGCCCCCAGGTCGCTGGAGAAGAACTGGAAATTGTTGCCGCCCAGCTTCTTGGCCTGATGCGCGGCCATGTCGACATTGCGCAGGACATTGGTGATGTCTTCGCCATGCGACGGGTAGAGCGCGACGCCCAGGCTGCCCGACAGATAGATTTCGCGGCCTTCCACATGGAACGGCTGGAACAGATGGGCGAGGATCTGGTCGGCCAGGGCGGAGACGGTCTTGTCATCGTGGACATGCGGTACGATGACGGTGAATTCGTCGCCGCCCAGCCGCGCCACCGTGTCGACCTGGGGCCGCACGCAGCCTTCGAGCCGCCGCGCCACCGCCTGCAACACCAGATCGCCGACGCGGTGGCCCATGGCGTCGTTGACGCGCTTGAAGCCGTCCATATCGACGAACAGCACCGCCACCTGATCGCCGTCGTAATTGGCGTGAACGATGGCCTCGGCGAGCCGCTCCTGAAACAGCGAGCGGTTGGGCAGGCCGGTCAGCGGGTCGTGGCCGGCGAGGAAGCGCAGATGCGCCTCGGCCTCTTTGCGGCGCGTGACGTCGTGGGCGACGGCGATATAAAGCTTCTTGTCGGCCAGCTTGAGTTCGTTGACGGTCAGATCAATGGGCAGGCTGCGGCCGTCGCGGTGCCGTCCCTCGGTCTCACGCACCACGCCGAGCAGATCGGCCGGCAGCGGGCCATCGAACGACAGTTCCGGCAGCAGCCGCGCCACCGGCCCGCCCAGCAGTTCAGCGGTCGGAAAGCCGAAAATGGCCTGGGCGGCGGGGTTGACCGATTCCACCAGGCCCTGTTCGTCGATCGACAGGATACCCTCGGCCACCGTTTCCATGATCTGGCGCAGCCGTTCCTCGCGTTGCAGCACGGCGCGGATGGCCCGGTTGCGTTCGGTGATGTCGCGCGCCACCACCATCACGGCGTCGGCCTCGCCCTCTTCGCGATAGAGCACCACCGCCACTTCGGCGTCGAAGCTGCTGCCATCCGCCCGCATGAACTTGATCGGCACGCGGCAGCGTTCGCCGATCAGGGCGGCCATGTCGTTGTCGGCCAGGGCCTTGTAGTCGGGGTGGACGAAGCGGCTGAAGGCGTCGCCGACCACGCGCGACGCCGGCCATACCGACAGCATGTCGGCGCCCGCCGCGTTGAGCATGACGATCCGTCCGCCACGGGTCAGGCAGATCATGTCGGGGGCGATGTCGATCAGCGCCCGATAGCCGTTGGCGCTTTCCCGCGACACGTCTTCCAGGCGCTTGAGATCGAGGAAATCGTCGAGCAGGCCGAGAATATGGCGGCCGGCGCGGAAGATGTCCTGGATGTAGTCGTTGTATTTGACGTTGGCGATCGGGCCGAACAGGCCGTCCTTGATGATTTCCGCGAAGCCGATGATGGTGTTCAGCGGCTGGCGCAATTCGTGGCTGATATTGGACAGGAAGTCGACGCGGGCGCGGGCGGCCGACTGGGCCTCGTCGCGGGCGGTATCAAGGGAGCGTTCGAGGTGGCGTTGCCGGGTGACGTCCTGCACGGTGGCGGCAATCCCATCGGCACCGACCGGGACCGCCTGCACATGCAGAATCCGACGGCCCGACGGACTGGCAAAGACGATCTCCAGGTCGCGCGGCTGACCGCTTTCGATCACCTCGGCAAACCGCGCCAGCAGGTTCTCAGCACCACAATCGGTCAGGGCCTCGGCCAGCGACTCCTCGGCCCGGAATACGATATCGTCGCCGAAAATCGTCTGTAGAGTGGCGTTGGCGCGATGGCAGCGGAAATCCACGGTGCCGTCCGGCCGCTGCCACCGTTCGAACAGGCCCAGGCCATGCGGCATCGCCCGCATGACTCCATCGAGCCATGCGGCGGCATCCGCGGTGCTCGAGTGCAATGCGTCAGCGGGCATCGCCACCGGCTCAGCCACCTTGGTCGCCTGTTCTCATATCCTCCCCACTTCTCCAGAGCAGGATAGTCGCCTGCGGGGATGAAGGATACCCTTCCAGGGGTTACAGATTCGGACAGATTTCCAGGCGTCGATGCAAAGCGGCGAGTCGGATCTTATTCCTGCCGCAGCACCGGCTTGGGAACCTGCGGGGTGCGCAGGCCGGCGGGTTTGTTCTTGCTGTCGTTGGAAAAACGGAAGCGGCCGAACAGGACACAGCCTTTCATGCCGGGATCGCAGGTCACGCCGCCGACCTTCGTGCACTGGCCTTTGACCTCGTTCGGACAACCCCAGCCGCTGCTCATGCCTGCATCCTCGTTGATGGCGCTTCTCTAATATAGCAAGGGCCGCCGGCTCTCCGCAAGACGGTCAGCGCCGCGCCAGGTCGCCCAGGCGGCGCAAGGTCGCCAGCACCGGCGCCGGATCGATATTTTCCAGGGCGTTGGCGGCGGCACGCAGCCGTTCGCCGGCGTGGTCGGCACAGCGGGTTATGATGCGGCCGTGCTGGGCCAGGCGATGAGTGCGGGTGGTCAGGTGGGTCATGCGATCGACAAGAGAGGGTGGGGACATGGCGGAACTCGTGAACGGAATTGGAATAATTTGAATATGAACATATTCGATAGAGACTGATCAATACCTGCGAAATGGTGTGGACATGTTCCAGACGTATAAGAGGCCGTTCTGCCGTCCTGGGCGACGGATCGACCTAAGCTGGCGCTTTGCCTTTGGCCTGTGGCGCGTTACCCTGGTGGAAGAAGCGGAGGATACATGGCCGAGTCGCTGAGAATCCTGGTCGCCGACGACAATCAGGTCAATCGCATGGTCGCGGTTGCCCTGTTGCAGAAGGCAGGCCATACGGTGGTTGCCGCCGAAGGTGGCGCCGAAGCTGTCGCCATCGCGGCGCGGGGTGGGCTTGACGTGGTCCTGATGGACATCCGCATGCCCGGCATGGATGGTGCCCAGGCGGCTCAGGCGATTCGCGCGCTGCCCGACGGCGAGGCGGCCATGGTGCCGATCATCGCCCTGACCGCATCGCCGTTTCAGGACGAGCTGGATGCCTGCCGTCAGGCCGGCATGAACGGCTGCCTGTTCAAGCCGTTCGACGTCACCCTGTTCGCCGTCGCCTATGGCGAGGCACGGGCCGGAGCGCCGTGGCGGGTTCAGGGGCATGGCGATTCCGGTGGTCTGGTCGATCCCGGCCATCTCACCGAACTGGCGTTCGATCTGCCGGCCGAGCTGTTCACCGCCAGCCTGGACGCCTGTCGCCGCTCCATGCAGCAGTCCATCGGCGAACTCGAGACGGCGCTGGCGGCGGGTGACCGTTCGGCGATCGCCGGCATCGCCCACAAGCTGCGCGGCACCTCCGGCACCTATGGTTTCCGGGGCCTGCATCGTCTGGCCGGCGATGCCGAAATTCAGGCCCGCGACGCCACTCAGCCGCCGCTTACCGCGACGGTCGAGGAGGTGTGCTCTCAGGCTCGCTCCTGCCTGCTGCTGCTCGACGGATTCCTGGTGGCGCGGGGGTAAAACCCCGCCATTCGGCGGGGATGGGCGACGGAACTGTATACCCTCGGTATGAGCCTTCCGGCATGGCTATTCGCTTGGCAAATGCTTCATTGCACTGCAATGTACGGGGCTACGCTCGGATAAAGCCCGTCTCAGGGAGACTGTTTTATGAAAATCGCCATACCGAAGGAACGTCGCCTTCATGAGGCGCGGGTGGCGGCCTCGCCCGATTCGGTCAAGAAATACGTCGGCCTCGGCTTCGAAGTCGTCGTTGAGACCGGAGCCGGCCTCGGTGCTGCCATTACCGATCAGATGTTCAGGGATGCTGGTGCGACCATCGCTGCCGACGAGGCCGCGGCCTTGGCCGCTGCCGATGTGGTGCTGAAGGTGCAGCGGCCGCTTACCGCCGAGGAAGGCTTGGACGAACTGGCGCTGATGAAGCCCGGCGCCGTCCTGGTCGGCGGCCTTTCGGCGCTGCAATATCGCGAGCAGGTGGCGGCTTATGCCGGTGCCGGCGTGATCGCTTTCGCCATGGAGATGATGCCGCGGATTACCCGTGCGCAGTCCATGGATATTCTGTCGTCTCAGTCCAATCTGGCCGGCTACAAGTCGGTGCTCGACGCTACCGCCGAATACGGCCGTGCCCTGCCGATGATGATGACCGCGGCTGGTACCGTGGCGCCGGCCAAGGTGCTGGTCCTGGGCGCCGGCGTTGCCGGTCTTCAGGCGATCGCGACCGCCAAGCGCCTGGGCGCCGTGGTGTTCGCCACCGACGTCCGGCCCGCCGTCAAGGAGCAGGTCGAGTCGCTGGGCGGCAAGTTCCTGGTGGTCGATCCTGAAATGGAAAAGGAAGCCGAGACCGCTGGCGGCTACGCCAAGGACATGCCCGAGGACTACAAGCGCAAGCAGCGCGAAAAGGTCGCCGAGCAGCTCAAGAAGACCGACATCGCCATCTGTACCGCGCTGATCCCGGGCCGCAAGGCACCGGTGCTGATCTCCGAGGAGATGGCGCATTCCATGCGACCCGGCTCGGTGATCGTCGATCTGGCGGTGGAGATGGGCGGCAACTGTCCGCTGTCGCGGCTCGGCGAGGTGGTGGTGACCGCGGGCGGTGTCAAGATCGTCGGCCATGCCAATGTGCCGTCGCGTCTGGCCGCCGATGCCAGCGTGCTCTACGCCAAGAACCTGCTGAACTTCCTGACCCTGTCGGTGAAGAAGGACGCTCAGGGCGTGCTGGAATTCAACTGGGACGACGAGGTCATCAAAGGCACCGGCCTGACCCGTGACGGCAAGGTGGTGCATCCCGCATTCGCCAGCGAAGGAGTGGCCTGATGGACGCGCAAGCTCTCTCTCAACAGGCCGGCAAGCTGGCGGCCAGTGCTCAGGCGCTGTCGACCCAGGCGGCCGATCTGGCAACCCAGGCGGCGACCGTGACGCTGCCGGCTGCGGCGCAGGGCCCGAGCAGCTTCATCTACCTGTTCACCATCTTCGTCATGGCCTGTTTCGTCGGCTATTACGTGGTGTGGCGGGTGACTCCGGCTCTGCATTCGCCGCTGATGGCGGTGACCAACGCCATTTCGTCGGTGATCATCGTCGGCGCCATGCTGGCCACCGGCGCCGCGGCGTTCGGTGTTTCGACGGTGCTCGGCTTCATCGCCGTGGCGCTGGCGGCGGTCAACATCTTCGGCGGCTTTCTGGTCACCCAGCGCATGCTGGCCATGTTCAAGAAGAAGCAGAAGGCCTGAGGGGAGATCGGTATCATGGCTGTCAACTTCGCGATCTTCCTCTATCTGGTGTCGTCGGTGTGCTTCATCATGGCCCTGCGCGGCCTGTCGAGCCCCGAGACCGCCCGTAGCGGCAATACCTACGGCATGGCCGGCATGGCCATCGCCATCGTCACCACCCTGTTCATGGTCCGTGGCGGCGCTCTGCCGTGGATCATCATCGGCCTGGGCCTCGGCGGCACCGTCGGTTACTACGTCGCCAAGAAAATTCAGATGACCCAGCTGCCCCAGCTGGTCGCCGCGTTCCACTCGCTGGTCGGTCTGGCCGCGGTGCTGGTGGCGGCGGCGGCGCTGTTCAGCCCGGCCGCCTTCGGCATCGGCACGGTCGGCCATATCCATGGCGGCAGTCTGGTCGAAATGAGCCTGGGCACGGCGATCGGCGCCATCACCTTCACCGGCTCGATCATCGCCTTCGCCAAGCTGAACGGCAATATGAGCGGCAAGCCGATCATGCTGCCCATGCACCACAAGATGAATGCCCTGATCGGCATCCTGCTGGTGATCCTGGTGATCTGGTTCGGTGCCAGCGAATCCTATGTGGCCTTTGCCCTGCTGGTGCTGCTGTCGCTGGTGATCGGCGTTACCCTGATCATTCCCATCGGCGGCGCCGACATGCCGGTGGTGGTGTCGATGCTGAACAGCTATTCCGGCTGGGCGGCGGCGGGTATCGGCTTTACGCTCCAGAACCCGGCGCTGATCATCACCGGTGCGCTGGTCGGCTCGTCGGGCGCGATCCTGTCCTATATCATGTGCAAGGGCATGAACCGCTCGATCTTCAACGTCATCCTCGGCGGCTTCGGCGGCGAGGGCGTGGTGGCGGCGGCTGGGGCCGGCGGCCCGAAGGGCTCGGTCAAGGCCGGCTCGGCCGACGATGCCGCCTTCATCATGAAGAACTCATCGAAGATCATCATCGTGCCCGGCTACGGCATGGCGGTGGCTCAGGCTCAGCACGCCCTGCGCGAGATGGCCGATACCCTCAAGGCCGAGGGCGTCGAGATCAAATATGCCATCCACCCGGTCGCCGGCCGTATGCCCGGTCATATGAACGTGCTGCTGGCCGAAGCCAACGTGCCCTATGACGAGGTGTTCGAGCTGGAGGAAATCAATCACGAATTCGCCACCGCCGACGTCGCTTTCGTCATCGGCGCCAACGACGTGACCAACCCGGCCGCCAAGACCGACCCGACCAGCGCCATCTATGGCATGCCGATTCTCGACGTCGAGAAGGCCAAGACCGTGCTGTTCATCAAGCGCTCGATGGCCTCCGGCTATGCCGGCGTGGAAAACGAACTGTTCTTCCGCGACAACACCATGATGCTGTTCGGTGACGCCAAGAAGGTCACCGAGGAGCTGGTGCAGGCACTGGGACGCTGAGGTTTCGCGGCCAACGGCGGCCATGTCCAGCCAGAACAAGGCGGGAACATGACAGCCGTTGCGCCCAAATTGCACCCACGTCCCAAGGCCGGGAAACCGGCCTTGGGACGTGGTGGCCTTTGGGCCTACGCCAAAATAACCGCGCCGATATCATCCTGATCATCTCCATTCGACACGGCCACGGTCGCCATCGACAGCGAGGTGCTGCCCGTCGCTGACGGCGTCGAGGATACCAGGCAGGTTGACCACCGCCGGAAGGCCGAATTCGCGGGCGACGATGGCACAGTGCGACAGATAGCCACCGGTCTCCGCCACCACGCCGCCGGCCAGAAGGAACAGCGGTGTCCAGCCTGGGTCGGTGGCGCGGGCAACCAGAATTCCACCTTTGGCCAAGCGCGCCGCCTCGGCCGGATCGCCGAGAACACAGGCCGGGCCCAGGACGCGGCCCGGCGATGCCGCCAGCCCTTGCCACACTCCGGTTTCGCGGGATACCTCCGAGGTGGTGACGGGCGCGGGTGGACGCCCGGCCTCCTCGGCCATCACATCGGGCGGAGCCGCCTCGACCATCCACTCTGCCCTCTGGCGCCGATTGTCGGCGGCAAGCATGGGGGCTCCCTGCCCGTCCCAAAGGCCATCGAGCCAGGCAAGGATATCGGCGGCGGAGAGATCGAATACCGCCTCGACCTCGTCGAGCAATCCCGCCGCAGCCATGCGTCGCCCGGTTTCCTGCGCCACCAGCCGCAGCACGCCCAGCACCGCCACCAGACAGGACTTGGACTCCTCGCGCAGAGCGTAGCCTACCTGGGCCTTGGCCGCCGCCCAGCGCACCAGCCGGCGGGCCAGAGGCGGCAGAGCGGCCAAGGCAAGCTCCGCCTCGCGGCGCACCATGACGCCATCCTCCCGGCCACGGGACGCAGCGGTCATGCTGTCCAGCAGAGTCGCCAGTCCAGACGGTGCCTCGCCCCAGCGGGGGTTGCCCAATTCGCATTCCGTGAAGCCGCGATGACCGAAAAGATCCAGGAAACTCAGCCATTCGCTCGCGAAGGCAGGCGAGTTCCCGGCCTTCAGTCGCGCCAGTGACTGAAGACGATAGCCATGCTCGGCACTGGTCACGGCCCCCGCCCCTGCCATCAGCCGCGATACCAAGCTATCAGCCGCCTCGGTGGTCAGGCGGGCGGCTGCGATCTGACGGGCCACGCCCAGCCAGACGCCAGCGGCGGAATTGGCCAGTTGGATGGGGAAAGATATGAGCTCTGCCTGCCATGCCCGCCCCAGAGCCGCAAGCTCATGTTCCGTCAGATCGTCCAAACCGTCGCGACGCAACGCCCGCGCCCGCTGGTGAATGTCAGCCATGCGCGGCGCAAGGCGCCGGCTCAAACCCCACAAGCGACGCAGCAGGCGTAATTGCTGTGCAATGCGCCGCCGTCCGTCGCGGCCGGACAGCGGATTTCCAGGCGGAACCGCGATTGCTGGTTGGGCACCGCCCAGCAGGCGGTTGAACTCGGCGGGAGGCAGGCCGAAGGCGTCCCAGGCCGCCCATTGCAGGGCGGCAATGTCGAGATAGGGGCGACCGTGGTAGCGGCGCAACGACGGCATGCCGTCGGGCACTGTTAGACCGCTCGCACGATGGGCATCGAACAAAATGCGACTGATGCCCGGCTGCATGACACTCCAGGTCAGCAGGGTCGGCACGGCGGGCAAAACCTCTTTGAGATTGGCGTTGGACCACAGAAGCGGCTGCCCGGCCAATCCGCCGAAGCATGGCCGTGGCACCGCCGTGACCGGCCGCGCCTGGAGGATGGTGATCCCCTTGCCGTCGAAGGCCCATTCGATATCCTGAGGCGTGTCGCCATCCCCCAAGCTCCAGTGCAGACGTAGGGAAAGCCGGGCCAGGAACTGAGCCGCCTCGGACGGCAAAGGGGAGGATTGCGGGCAATCGACGGCATCCACATCCCACTGGTCGAAGCCGAAGCTAAGGCGAATGGGCGTTACCCGCCCCGCCACCAGCTTGTCGCCCAGCCCAGACACCGCCTCGATGACGATGCGGTCACGGCGGCCGTCCTGAGGGTCGACGGTGAAGGCAACGCCAGCCGCCACTGGCTCGTCGGCATGGGAGGCGCTCACCATGCGGCAGATCAACACGGCACAGAGACAACCCTCGTCGGCGATGCCGAAGCGCCGCCGATAGGCCACCGCCTGCGGTGTCCACAAGGACGCTTGGCAGCGACGGATGGCAGCCGCTACTGCCGTCCCCCTTTGTACCCTCAACACGCTGTCATGCATGCCGGCGAAGCTGAATTGCACGCCGTCCTCGCCCGTGGCGCTGGAACGCACCGCCAGGGATGCATCCAAAAGCCCCTGCCGCCGCAGACCCTGCTCAAGCACGGCGCTGTTGTCAGCGGAGAACGCCGTCGCCAGGATAGCTTCACGCAGGGCCGCCAATTTTTCCAGCGCCGCCGGATTGGCGAGATCCTCGGCGGTCAGCCGCCCTGCGCCGGCAAACAACGGCGCCAGGTCTCCACAGTTTCTGAGAGTTTGATCATCACCGGCCCCGACCACCAGCCCCGGCGGCACAGGAAACCCCCAGCGAGCCAACCGCGCCAGAGTCCAGGCTTTTGCCCCGGCCCTTGCAGGCCCGGCGGCAAACGCGTCCGCATAGTCGAGAAGGTCGATGCTCATCGGTCAATTCTCCCTTGCCCGCATGCCAGTGATCAGCACCCGCAACAGCGAGCGCAGCCAGCCATCGAGCGCCTCCGTCTCCCCGTCGATGCCAACCAGGACCGCCTGAATGAAGACCCCGCCGACGATCTGAGCGAGGGTTGTCACGTCGATATCGGGGCGAACCGTACCTTGCTTCTGGCCCTCGGCAAGAATGTCGCGGGCCAGCACACGGAACGACGGGCGATCGGTGGGCAGGGTCGCCGCGATGGCAGGGTGACGCAGCGGCGCCGAGAGGACCACGCGGGCGAGATGGCGGTTGTCGATGAACCAGCGGCAACTTTGCCCGATCAGGTCGAACAGCAACTGTTCGCAATCCTCTCCGGCAGCCCCGAGCCGGGGCCGTAATTGGGCATCCACCTGGGCGATGCCGCGGGCGGCCAGGCACAGCGCGATCGCCTCCTTGGAGTCGAAGTTGTAGTAGACCGTACCGCGCGCCACGCCGGCCCGCACGACGATGTCATCAATGCTGGCGCCATCGAAACCCTTTTCCGCGAAAACCGTGGCGGCGGCGTCCAGAACCTGCCGCCGGGTGACATCGCGGCGGCGTTCTTGCGGCGACATATTATACTCCAGTCTAAATTGGACTGGAGTATAATTTCAGCCTCTTGTCATGGCAAGCCTCTCAGCACGACGCTTGCCGCCGGGGCCGCGGCCAAGCGCAGAGCGCGTCCGGCATGGATGAGTCCCTCGGGACGGCGCCCGTGGCGCCGTCCCGCTTCAGCGGGATGCCTCCGGTCAGTCCTGCGCGCCAATCTTTCGTCTCGCCGATCCAAAATCCAGCCGGTATGGTCGGCGGCATGACCAGACTTGTTCCCCTGGCTCCCGCTCTGTTCGTGCTGTTGTGGAGCACCGGCTTTATCGGTGCCAAATACGGCCTGCCCTATGCGCCGCCGCTGACCTTCCTGTGCCTGCGCTATGCCTCGGTCATCGCCGTGCTGGCGCTTGCGACGCTGCTGTGGCGGGCGCCGTGGCCGCGTTCGCGACGGGAGGTGGTGGATCTGGCGGTGGTCGGTGTGCTGGTTCATGGCGGCTATCTCGGTGGCGTGTTCATAGCCATCGGTCACGGTCTGCCGGCCGGCGTTACCGCGCTGGTCACCGGGTTGCAGCCTCTGCTTACCGCGGCGGCGGCAGCGCTGGTCCTGGGCGAGCGGGTGCGGCCGATGCAATGGCTTGGTCTGGCGCTCGGTCTGCCGGGAGTTCTGCTGGTGGTGTGGAACAAGGTCGATGTGACCGCCGGTCTGGTGGGCTTGCCCTTTGCTATCGGCGCGGTGCTGTCGATGACCGCTGGCACGCTGTACCAGAAGCGCCATTGCGGCACCATGGACCTGCGTTCGGGCGCGGTGGTGCAGTTCATCGCCGCATTGGCGGTGACCCTGCCGCTCGCACTGCTCAGCGAAAGCCGGGCGGTGGAGTGGACCGGCTCGTTCGTCTTTGCGCTGGGCTGGCTGGTGCTGGTGCTGTCGCTCGGCGCCATCACTCTGCTGTACCGCCTGATCCGCCTGGGCAGTGCCGCCAAGGTCGCCAGCCTGTTCTATCTGGTGCCGCCGACCACCGCGGTCATGGCCTTTCTCCTGTTCGGCGAAACCCTGCCGCCGCTGGCGCTGGTGGGGATGGGGCTGACGGTGCTGGGGGTGGCGCTGGCGACGCGGGGGTGATGCCAGGTGTTGCGACTATCGACGGAAGAATTTGGCCGGTTGCTGGTCCCTTCGAATAGGCGAGGATCGCCCATTGCAGGGGCAACGCGGTGTTGAGCCTTCGGTGATCTGGCGATACAATTACGCAAGATTTTGGAAAGATTCTATGCGTTTTTTTACTGTTCGCGCAACTCTTGTGGCGTTGGTGTTGCTGGCCATCGGACCTGCCATCGCGGTAGCGGTGCGTGAGGGCAAACATATGTATGCCCTGCATGTTGCCGAAGCGAAGGAGCAGGGCTTGCGGATCGCCCGCTCGGTCAGCGCCGCGCATGACAGCATGGTCGAGCGGACACATGCGCTGTTGACGGTCCTTACCGACAGCACCGCCATGCTCGACATCCGTAGTCCAGGGTGCTGGGATTTCATGGCGCATCTCTTGCGGCAGCCGGGTCTTGATGCATATACTGGTGGTGGATTTTTTTCACCGGCGGGCGATCTGCTGTGCAACTCCATTCCGGTCGCACCGGGAATGAATGTTGCCGACCGCGAATGGTTCCAGCGTGCGACGACGCGCCGAGACTTTGCCGGCGAGGGTTATCAGATCGGCCGCAGCAGCGGTCGCGGCATCATTCCGTTTGGCCATCCGGTGATTGACAGAGATGGCCAACTGGTGGCGGTCGCGCTGCTGGCGTTGAGCGTCGACTGGCTCGAACGGATGGTCGCGCAAATCACCCTGCCGCGAGGGGTGCGTGTGACCATTCTCGACGAAGACGGCGTGGTCGTCGCCCATGTCCCTCCTCAGCCGGAGATGATCGGCAAACCGCTGCCGGTCAGTTGGCTTTCCACCGTATTGGGTGCCGATGAAGGTGTTTTTGCCACCACCGAAGCCGATAACCAGGATGTGCTTGTCGCCCATGTCCCCTTGCAGGGCGTTCTGGCTACGGTCCTGGTGACCACCGAGAAATCCTCGCATCTGGCGGACGCGGCGGAGGTGGTGAATCGCCAGTTGGCATCGCTGCTGGTCATCTTTGGCGGCGCGGCGATCGCCGCTTGGTTCGGCAGCAATGTGATTGCCCGGCCCCTGCGATTGCTGGTGCATGCCGCGCGGGCGATTGGTAATGGCGATTTCCGTCCCGTGCTGGCGGGATCACTGGCGCCGGTCGAATTCACCACCCTGCAACGCAGTTTTGCAGACATGGCTGATCTGCTGGAGGCCCGCGAGCTGGAACTGCGCGACAGTCGTCGTCGTTTCGAAACATTGCTCAATTCGGCCGGCGAAGGGATCTGCGGCATAGACCTCGACGGTCGGGTGACCTTCGCCAATCCCGAGGCGTTGCGGCTGACCGGTTGGGACATCAAATTGTTCATCGGCGAACCGATGCATGCACTGATCCATCACACCCGGCCCGACGGCTCGCCTCATCCCGCGGACGAGTGCCCAATGTTCCGCGCGGCACGGCAAGGCGTTGCCGCCAGGGTGACCGACGACGTTTTCTGGCGGCGTGACGGTACGCCCTTCGCCGTCGAGTACACCGTCACGCCCACGGTATCGCGGATTGGCCTGGTTGGTGCGGTGGTGGTGTTCCGGGATATTTCGGTGCGCAAGCAGCACGAGGAACGGATCATTCATCTGGCCAACCACGACGGGTTGACGGATCTGCCAAATCGTCAGATGTTCGAGGATCGTCTGAGCTTCGCGTTTCGTCAGGCGCGGCGGACGCAAAATCCGATCGCCTTGCTCTACCTGGATCTCGACCGCTTCAAACCCATCAATGACCAGTTTGGACATGCTGCCGGTGATGCCGTGCTGAAGGAAGTGGCGGTGCGGCTCGTCCGCTGTGTGCGCGAGAGCGATACCGTGGCCCGGCTCGGTGGCGACGAGTTCGCCGTGCTGCTGACCAATCTCGACGGCATCGATTCGGCAGCCCTGGTCGCCGACAAGATCATCAATGAAATCATGATGCCGATCGAGGTTGGCGAACACCGGGTAGAGATCGGGGTAAGCATCGGCATCGCGTTGAGCCTGGGCGATGGCGAGGACGACGAGGGGCTGATCAAACGGGCCGACAGCGCCATGTATGCCGCCAAGGTGCATGGACGGAACCGCTGGCGCGCGGCCGTCGCCTGAGGTGTCCTGATCGGTCTCGCTTATGCCTGCCCTCGCCGGGCGCGCTCCGCGCTCAGGCAACGGTCGGAAATAACCGATGCAAGTGATCGAACGGTGATCTCGAAATGCGCTCCGGTGAGTGATCTACGGCCTGAGAGATCGCAGGTAACGCAGATGAACACGGATGCCAACGGATGAACGCAGATAAGGGAATGAGTGCGAACGGCCTGATCACTTTGTCAGTGTGATCGAATTTGTTCCGGCATTCCATGCCTTGATGATCTTGAAAAGGCTTTTGCTTCCGGCGATCGTCAGTCAAGCGACAATCTGCGGTTCTGACGGATATATCCGTGTTCATCCGTGGATATCTGCGTTCATCTGCGTTACCTGCGATGCTGCCGCCTCGACACAGCGAGGCATCGGGTTCGATGTCGCAGTTGTTTGCGGTCGCCGCCTCAGGTGCGGCCTCAATGGCCGCTTGATGCCGGGGGCCGTCCATACCATCAAACATTACGTAACCGAGGGGGCCTTATCCCCCCGCCGCCAGGGCATGAACGAGCGAGCAGTCCCGCTCCAGGGTGGCCAGGTGACCGCTGGCCACCACACGGCCGCCGTCCAGCACATACACCTTGTCGGCGCCTTCGATGAGCGGCAGCGCATGGGCGACCACCACCACCGTGACGCGGTGGCGCAGCGATTCGATGAGGCGGCGGACGTGATGGGCCGAGACGTTGTCGAGCGCCGAGGTCGGTTCGTCGAGTACCAGCACTGCCGGCGCCACGTAAAGTGCGCGAGCGATGGCGAGGAGTTGGCGCTGTCCGCCGGACAGGCGCATGCCGTCTTCGCCGATCCGGCTGTCCATCCCATCCGGCAACCCGGCGATCAGCCCGTCCAGGCCGGCCATGGCCGTCACCCGGGCGATCCGATCGCGGTCGATGGAGTCGGGCGGCTGTCCCAGGGCGACATTCTCGGCCAGGCTGGCGTCGATCAGGGTGATGGCCTGCGGCACATAGGCGACCCGAGGCGCCTCGGCCGGCGTGAAGGCGATACCGCCGCGGGTCGGCTGTAGCAGGCCAAGCAGCAGGTCCATCAGGGTCGACTTGCCGGCGCCGCTTGGACCGATGAAGGCGGTGACCTCGCCGGCGGCGATGGTCAGCGAGATATCCGATAGGGCGTCACGCTCAGTGCCGGGATGACGGAAGCCGACGCGGTCGACATGGATGGCCGGTGGCACGGTACCGCGTCCGGCCGCCGTCGGTGGCACCTCGTCCGGGCTGTGCGCCAACAGGCCGCAGACCTCGGACAGCAGCGGCCAGGCCACCCGCATGAGGCCGACGGCACCGACGATACGGGTGCCCGACGGTGCCAGCCGCACGGCACCGACGAAGAAGATGGCGATTTCCGCCCTGCTCTCGCCGCCGCCCAGCGACAGCACCGCCAGCAGGCCGACGCTGACCGCCAGGATGATCGGTTCCAGCGTGTGATCCTGCACGGCGAAGGCAATCGACTCCCGGTAACGGCATTCGGCGGCACGGCCGAAGGCGTCCGAGAAGCGCCGGCGGAAAAACGCCTCGACGTGGAAGACGCGGGCATCACGGATCGAATGCACCGCTTCCGCCGCCATGCGATAGGCGTCCTCCAGGGACCGGCTCAGCTCGATCCCGATCCGGCCGAGCCGCCCTCTTGCCAGGGCGCCGCCGAGCGTCGCCGCCAGCACCGTGACCAGGCAGCCGACCACCGCGAAATGCTGTCCGGTGGCCAGCAGCACGGCGACGACGACCAGGACGCGGATGGACTCCATGGCGATCACCACCAGCGAATTCATCATGTCGGCGTACACGGACGGCCCATTGCTGAACAGCAGGCGCAGCATCGCACTGGTGTCGCGCGGCAGGGCCGTCGCCGGTGCGGCGAGGAAGCGGGCCATCAGGTCGCCGGTGAGCGCATGCTGGCCGGCGTTGCTCCAGTGCGATTGCAGGGCCTCGGCCACCAGTGCCGCGGCGGAGCGCACCACCACCAGCGCCAGGACCGCCAGTCCCCAGGCCACCGGAGACGCCGCCAGCGCCGCCTTGTCGAGGACCGGCAACGTGACATCGCCGCCAGAGCCGATCAGCGCGGCGATATAGGTGAAGATCACCGCACTGGCCATGGCCTCCAGGCCCGATGCGACGGCGATCGCCAGGCCAAGCCGCGTCAGTCGCGTCCGGTCGCGGACCAGCAGGCGGCCGATGACGGGGACCGCGGGATGGCCGGTCATGCGGACAGGATCTCGCCCGCCACACCCAGCACCTCGGACACCGTGGGCCAGTCATCCCACGGATCGTCGTCGCGGATGATGCGGTCACCCGGCCGGTGGCGTGGTCCCAGAAAACGCCGGTGCTCGCCGCCGTAACAGAACCAGATGTCCGGATTGGTCGGGCCGAACACGGCGACGGTTGGGCAATCCAGGGCCGCCGACATGTGCATCGGCCCGCAATCATTGGCCACGACCAGCGCCGCCTCTTCGAGCAGCGCCGCCACCGCCGCGACATCCAGGCCGGCGACCACCTCGGCCGACAGTGTGATGCCACTCCAGGCTTCGCGCTCGCGCGGCCCCAGCACCACCCGAACGCGCCGCCCCGTCGCCGTCAGGGCATCCGCCAGGCCGCACCAGGACGATGTCGGCCAGCGCTTGACCGCCGCGGTGCCGGCCGGCAGCAGCACCACGTCGTCGCCGCCGCGATCCTGACGCAGCCGCCGCAGCCGCGGCACGTCGCCGCGCTCCAGCCATGACCAGACGTCGTCGCCAAGCGCCAGTGACACCATGCAGGCGTCGATCAGCCAGGCCGGCCACGGTATCTCGGCATAATCGGCCGGCGGTGCGGCGAAGGGAGTGGGCCAGCGTTCGTCGACGCCATCGCGGTGACGCTCCAGTTCAAGGCATGCCTCGTCGCACCAGCGCAGCTTGTAGCGCCCCCGCAGACGCGGCGACAGCGTCGGCCACAGCGGATTGGAGGCGAAGTCGAGCACCGCGCCGAAGCGGCGCTCCAGCACTCCGGCAGCCTCGGCGCCCTCGTAGCTCCACACGACATCCGGGCCGCAGCGCTCACGTAGCAGTGCCGCATAGGCCGCGGGGGCAACCGCTTCCAGGCGGCGTTCGCCGGCCAGGGCAGCTTGCAGGTGCCGCAGCGCCGGTGTCGAGCACACCGCATCGCCCAGCAGATGCGGCAGGCAGACCAGCCACGGCAGATCGTCGTCGCGCGGTGCCGAGGTCATACGTGGGAAGCCCGAAGTTCGGCCAGCCAGCCCTCTCCGTCGGGGAACTCGGACACGTAGCCGTCGCGGAAGGCAGTATGCACCGCCGCGTAATCACGCGGGCCGCCGCTCAGCGCTGCCAGGTCGCAACCGACCTCCAGGCCGTAGATCATCTCCTTGCGCTGGCGCTCGAGCAGATTCTCGTCGGTGGTGCCGTCGGGCAGCGGTTCGCCGGGGACGAACAGCCATTCGAAGTCGACCACCTCGGCGCACAGGGTGACATTGTCGAACGCCAGCGTGTCGTTGACGCAGCCCAGGCGGTGCGCCCGTCCCACCGTGGCGCCCAGGTGCCGGCAGAAGCCGGTGAGCACGTCGCTCCAGCCCATCACCCGGGCACTGGCGGCCAGCGCCGAGGCCTTGACCGCCGGAGAATAATAGGCGAGATCGGCCACCCGTACCGGGCAGCGTGTCCGCGTGTACAGCAACACCGGATCGACACGGTCGCCGTTGCGGTAGACCGCACCGTCATGCGGGCCGGTCAGCGGGCGCAGGCCGAGCACCCGCGGCATGTCCAGGCCGAGCGCGGCGAAGCGGCGGCTCACCCGGATCTCGCGCTCGGCATCGCGGCGGCCGAACAGGCCGAACACCATCTCGGTGTCCTTTGGCGAGCACAGGACACGCGGCCCCCCCAGGGTCCAGCCGATCCCCTTGATGGACACCCAGGCATCACGATCGGGAATCGCCAGCGAGCGGCCGTGCTTGGGCGAAACCAGCAGCGGTCCCGGTTCGGCCGATCCGCTGCCGTTGGCGACGAACCAGCCGCCCAGCAGCGCGCACGCCGCCGCCTCGTCACCCTCGCAGGCCGCGGGCGGCAGGCGTTCGAACGAGACTGCGGAAGAGCGGACAGCCTCGCTCCACGGATCAGACCACCACATGGTCATCCATCATCACTAGAAAGAAACTCCCTCGCCGGGCACGCTCCGCGCTTGGCCGCCGCCTCAATGGCGGCTGGTTTCATGCACGGTGGGTCGGCCGCCAAGGCCGGTGGCGAACTGAACAGGAAAAGAGGCGTGACCGACGTTTGCCGGCCACGCCGCAAGGATCAGCCGCCGCGATAGTTGGCGCCGCAGCTGCTCAGGCCGGCCTTGGAGCAGCCGGACATGGTGGGGGTTTCGTGCGGAGCCTTGACGGTAATGACCAGTTTCTTCATTGCGCTTTCCTCCTGTATGACGGGGCGGTATCGCCCCCTGTCCCCCGAACCCCTCGGGAGATTGGTCAGGACGTGCGGGGCCCGGCCCGGAAGCCAAAGCTGTTCGGCACGCCGCGTTGCTGATGGATGTCGTCCACGCTCACCCCTTGCTGCAGCAGGTGGGCGGCAATCATCCGCGCTTGCGCCTGCTCGCAGTTGAAGGATGAGGGTTGGGCGGCATCGCCTGTTTCAAGAACCGACTGGCCAGGGCAGCGGCGGCACCAGCCGCAGCGGTCATGGCTGCCGCATTCCGCCTGATCGGCCCAGACGGTCTGGCGGATACGGTGTAAGGGATGGCCGGTCTCGTCCTTCGCCGCCTGCCACAGCGCGGACAGGCCGCCGTCGCGAAAAGTCCCCACTGGAACCGGCATGGAATTGCAGGCGAACAGCGTGCCTTCCGGGTCGACCGATATGATGGTCCGGCCGGCACCGCAGATCGGGTCGTGGCGGCGCTGGTGCGCGTCCTGCTGGCTCCACCGGGTTTCCGCGTCGCCCACCCACAGGGGGCTCTCCGGCGTCGCCGCCATCACCACCAGCTCGTTGAAATCGGTGATGGCAAGGTCAAGCGGCGCCGTATTGCCGTCCAGTCCAGGCGTCAGGCCCATGTCGAGCTGTACCGAAGCGCCCAGCTCGACGGCCAGGGCACGAGTCAGGTGGTAGCCCTGCACGGTATCCTGCATTTGCAGCGACTTGACCACTGTCTTGATGCCGGCGGCATGCAGGCGCTTCAGCGCTGCGACCGAGCGCTCGAACGAGCCGGGTACCCGGGTTACCCGGTCGTGCAGGACCGGCGTCGTACTGTACAGCGAGATCGACACGCGATGCGGCCACAGTGTGGCGAGGCGTCCAAGGGCGGCGTCATCCAGCGCCAGGCCGTTGGTGTAAAGTTCCACGGACAGGCGCCGGCTGCGGGCATAGGCGATGATGTCGAGCAGGTCGCGGCGCAGCAGCGCCTCGCCGCCGCTCAGCACCAGCTTGAACACGCCGAGTGACACCGCTTCGTCGATCAGCCGGAACGCCTCCTCGGTGGTCAGTTCGGCGCGGTTGCGGTCGGGTTTCTCGCCGGGGAGGTGGGCCGCGCCGGGATTGAAGCAGTGGATGCAGGTCTCGTTGCAGCGGTAGGTGATCTCCCAGAACAGGCACCACAGAAAGCCCTTGCCCTGAACCCACTCCATCATGTCGAGTTCGACGGTCTGATGGATTTCGCGCCCCATCGGCAAGGGCGGCGGAGGCGGCATGGCGGAGGCCGACAGGGTCTCGCCCGCGATCGTGAGATAACGGCCATCCTGCAGGGTGGTGACGAAATCGTCGATCTCGTCACCGACACCGATGTCTTCAGCAAACCGCTTCAGGTCTGCGCGGCTGACGCGCCCCCGTTCGGCAATGAAGCACCAGATGTCTGATGCCTCGGCGTCAAGCTGGATGAATTCATGGGTGAGTTCGTTGGAAATAAAGCTGCGGCTGTCCGCTTTGCCGGCCAGCCAAGTGCGGCACGCAATCCAAGGAGGACACGCAATCAACATATCCAGCTCCACGAGCACCTCTTAATATTCTTGCTCAGTCTTGAACGTGCTAGGATGATTTTGGCCATCTACGCTGATAGGAGAGGAGTATGAGCCTTTCTTCGACAATTGTCGTGCTTTTCGTAATCGGCGCCATCTCTCTTGTTGCGCCCCGGCTTTGGCGTAGCGAACCGGACCCTCGGGCCAGCGTGTTGCACGGATGAAAGGCTCATCCATGCCCTCGCCAAGCGCGGAGCGCGCCCGGCGAGGGCAGTTTCTTGTTAGTTCGCCTCCGGCCTTGGGGCCGACCCACCGTGCATGAAACCAGCCGCCATTGAGGCGGCGGCCAAGCGCGGAGCGCGCCCGGCGAGGGCAGTTTCTTTCTAGGATGTCAGCCGCCCATTCTCCAGCCATACCCGCCGCGTCGCCAGCCGCTCCACCAGCCCGGCATCGTGCGAAACGATGACCATGGCCTGGGGCAGGGCGGCCAGGGTGTCGAGCAGGCGGTTGCGGGCCGTGTCGTCCAGAGCGTTGGATGGCTCGTCGAGCAGCAGCACTTCGGGCCCCATGGCCAGCACCGCGGCGAGCGAGACCATGCGCTTTTCTCCCCCCGACAGGCGATGCGTGATGCGCTCGCCATAGCCGGCCAGGCCCAGGCCGCTCAGGGTGTCGGTGGCGATGCGGCGGGCCGCGGCCGGGCCATGGCCGAGATTGAGCGGGCCGAAGGCGACATCGTCGAGCACGGTGGCGCAGAATAGCTGATCGTCGGGATCCTGGAACAGCAGGCCGGCCCGCGCCCGGACCGGATGGAAATCGCGTTCGCTGCTGCGCGGGTGGCCGAAGGCTTCGACGAGGCCGGTGTTCGGCCGCAGCAGGCCGACCATCAGGTGGAGCAGGGTGGTCTTGCCGGCGCCGTTGGGCCCCAGCAGCGCGACCCGTTCGCCCGGCTCCAGCACGAACTCGGCACCGTCGAGCACCGGCGGCCGACCCGGATAGGCGAAGCCGAGCTTGCTCAGGCGGAACAGACTCATGGCCGATCCAGTCGCCACAGCACCATCGCCAGGGCCAGCACCGCCAGCGCGAAGACGACATCGGCCCGTTGCCAGCGGGAGTCCTCGACGACGGCGAAGCGGCCGGAGAAGCCGCGGCAGCGCATCGCCGCGAACACCCGCTCGGCCCGTTCCAGGCTGCGCACCAGCAGCATGCCGAACAAGGTGCCGATGCTGGCCCAGGCCCGCGGCGAGGCGGTCAGGCGAAAGGCCCGGGCGCGCATGGCCAGCCGCAGCCGGGCGTATTCCTGTTCGATAACGGCGATGTAGCGGATCGAGAACAGCACCAGTTGGACAAAGCCGGCGGGGAGCCGCAGGCCGGCCAGGCCATGGCCCAGCCGTACCGTCCCCATGCCGCCGAGCAGCGCCAGCGAGGCCAGCGCCGCGGCGTTGGCCCGGGCCAGCAGCACGGCGGCTTCGGCCAGTCCTTCATGCGAAGCCGGCCAGCCGGCCAGTTCGAACAGCGGGGCTCCGGCCATGGTGAAGGGCAACAGCAGCAGCATGGTCACCATGAAACCGTCCAGCGCCAGCATGCGCTTGACGGTCGGCCAGGGCTCGAGCCGGGCGGCGATTGCCAGCACCGCCGCCGCCGCCAGCGCCACGGCCAGGGCTTCCGGCTGGCGCAGGGTGACGGTCAGCACGGCGAACAGCGCGGCCCCGAGGATGCGGCTGCGCGGGTCGAGCCGGTCCAGCGCGGCGTGAGCCTCAGCCGCCACCGGCGTCGGGTCCGGCCTTCGTCCGACGCCGCGCCGTCAGGCCATAGGCCAGACCGGCCAAGCCGAGGATATACCCCAGGCCGCCCAGCACGTCATGAACGAGAATGCGATCGTTCCAGGCATCGACCTGTTCACGCAACGGCCGGATCTGGTGGGCGATCGCCGCTTCCACCAGGGTCGCCACGTCGGGCGCGGTCATCGGCGGTTCCGGCTCGGCGGGCGGCGGCACCACGGCGGCTTCGGCGACCTTGGGCCGCAGGGTCATATCGGCGACATCGGCCATGACCGATGGTTCCGGCAGATCTGCGGCGCTGATGGTGGTGCTGGTGACATGACCATCGCCGCTGTCGACGGTGATGCGGTAATCCTGGCGTTGCTTGGTGTCGAAGCGGAAAGTGCCCTCGGCATCGGTGCGCAGTTCGATCAGCGTGCGGCCGCGCGGATCGGTCACGGTGACCCGGGTCTCCATGGCGCGGCCGCCGCCGAAGAAATAGGCATAGCCGCTGACCACTCCACCTTCGGCGGTGGCGAAGACTTTCAGCTTGTGGGCCTCGGCCGGTGTGGCGATCAGCAGGCCGAGCAGCACAGCCAGCCCGGCCAGGGAACGTCGGTCATGCATGGCTGAACACCAGTTGCGGGGCTTCCAGGGCTTCGGGTCTGACCTTGAGCATCAGGCCGACGGCGGCGGCGGTGAACACCGCCTCGACGACAGCCACCGGCAGCGCGGTAGCCACCACCAGCCAGACCGAGTCGCCAAACTGCGGTGCGCCGAGGCGGATCGACAGGGTGGTCAACAGGGCGCCGAGCAGCACGCTGCCTCCCCCGGCGGCGGCTGCGGCGACCAGGGTCAGGCGGTGATTGCCGCGGCGGCGCACCGCCTCGAACAGCAGGCCGCACAGCACCGCCGGTACGGCCATATTGACGGCGTTGACGCCCAGTACAGTCAGCCCACCAAAGCCGAACATCACCGCTTGCAGCAGCAGCGCCACCACTATGGCCGGAAAAGCGGCCCAGCCCAGCATGACGCCGGCCAAGCCGCTCAGCACCAGATGGACGCTGCTTGGCCCGACCGGGAAATGCACCAGGGCGGCGACGAACAGCACCGACGATACCAGCGCCACCTGGGGAATGCGTTCCGGCGCGATGCGGCGCAGGCCGAGCCCGCAGCCGATCACCGCGACCGCGGCACCGGCCGCCAGCAGGGGTGTGGAGAGTACACCGTCAGCAATATGCATCGTGGTCCCCCTATTTCATATCCACGGCATGTATCCAGATGGTGCCGCCCAGTTCCACCGGTGCCGGCTTGCCTTCGGGCGAGGGCAGCGGTGCATCCGAGTCGGCCAGCACGTTGAAGCCCCACCAGCCGGCGTGCGGCAACGCATAGGCGAAGACGCCGGCGGAATCGGTTTTGGTGACCTGGGTGATGAAGGCATCGGACGGCGGCTTGATCGAGCCGTCATTGCGCCATTCCACTTCAACCACGGCGCCCGCCAGCGGCTTGCCGTCCTTCAGCGCGACGCCGCGGAACAGGTTGCCGGTCCACAGGCCATAGGGCCGGCTGAGTGGCTGGATCTCCACCGGCAGCCCGACCAGCGCGTCCCAGCCCTCGCCCGAGGCGAAGTCGACGATGACCTTGCTGTAGTGAATGATGTGCTTGCCCTCGCCCGGTTCCCAATAGGGCTGGGGCACCGCGAAATAGAGATAGCCCCCCGGTACGTCGGGCTTGTGGCTGACCCGCCAGGCGCGGACCCCGTCGACCTCACGCGGCTTGAGACGGTCGTGCAGATCGGTCACCGACCCCTCGCGCATCACCCCCACCGTCTCCGGCTCGGCCATTTCCATCGCCGGGCCGTGTTCCATCGGATGGGTGAAAGTCAGGTCGATGGTAACATCGCCGCCGCCATAAATGTCCGACGATGGAATGATCTCCAGGAAATGTGCCAGCGCCGGGGTGGGCGTCAGGGCCAGCAGGGCGGCGGCAAGGCTTCGCATGGCAGGGCTGCATTCCTTGTATGATCTTTCCACCCATTTTTCCTACCGGGTGCAATTCGTGTCAAGCGCCAAGCGCGCCGGTGTTGTGGTAGATAGAAGGGAACAGATCCCGAGGGCCCCATGGAACGCGTCACCATCTCGCTGGACGAAAGCCTGCTGGCCGACTTCGACGACTTCATCCGCCGCCAGGGCTATGAAAATCGCTCCGAGGCGGTCCGCGATCTGGTGCGGCGCCGGCTACAGGACGACGCGTTGGAACGCAAGGCCGCCGATTTCGCGGTGGCCAGTCTGTCCTATGTCTACAACCACCACCAGCGCGAATTATCCCGCCGCCTGACCGAGGCCCAGCATCACAGCCATGATCTGGTGCTGTCCACCCTGCATGTCCATCTTGACCACGAAAACTGTCTGGAGGTGGTGATGCTGCGCGGTCCGGCCGAACAGGTGCGGGCGTTCGCCGATTCGACCATCGCCGAAACCGGGGTGCGCCACGGCTGCCTCAATCTGATTCCGGTCGAGCTGACCCAGGGTGGCCACAGCCACGGTCACAATCATGGTCACGGCGCACCGCATGTGCACAGCCGGCCGAAAGTGTAGACTCCGCCTCCATCCAACGGGCCGACCGCTATCACGCCATGGCGCTCGTCGACGCAAGCGCAGCATTCTTATCTTGGGGAGTATCAACAACCGAGTCCCCCATGATGCCGCACCTTCTGATCATCGACGACGATGAACTGGTCCGTGACGCATTGTCGCTGATCATGGCAAGCTATGACTTCCAGATTTCTTCTGTCGCATCGACCGAGGAGGCGGTCGAGGAAATCAGCAGCGGCCGAAGGCCGGATGCGATCCTCGCCGACTATAGATTGCGGGGGAACGATACCGGATTGCGCGCTATCCAGGTGGTGCGCGAGAGGATCGGCCAATGGATTCCGGCGGTGATTCTGACCGGGGATACCTCACCCGATCGACTGCGTGAGATCAGCGGCAGCGGCCTGCCGGTGCTGCACAAGCCGGCGCTGGGAACCACCCTGGTCGCCAGCATCAACGCTGCCCTGATGGGCCGTCCGTCACGGAGCCGGCCGCCGCGCTGGAGTTGTGGGGAGGGGCTGCGGGCGTAGGAATGCCGGCCAGGGTGCGTTCGGCGGGAAAGGCCACCGTCACCGTGGTGCCGACGCCAAGTGTGCTGTCAATGACCAGGGTGCCGCCGTGCAGTTCTGCCAGTCGCTTCGACAGCGGCAAGCCAAGGCCGGTGCCCTCGCCGCTGTGATGGCCGGTCTGGCCATAGGGGCTGAGCACCAGAGCGATGTCCTGCGGGGCGATACCGACGCCGGTGTCGGCGACGACGAGCGCGACCGTGCCATCGCGCAACTCGGCCGACACGGTGACCGTCTGGTTGGCCCCGGTGAACTTGGCGGCATTGGTCATGAGGTTGAGCAGGATCTGGGTGATCTTGCGACCATCGCCGCGCAGCATAAGGCCGGGCTGCGGATGCACCGTCAGGTGGCTGCCCTTCTGTCGGAAACGCATCTCGGTCAGGCGGCGGCAGGTGTCCAGCACCCTGGTCATGTCGACCGTCTCCTCCTGGAGTTCCAGCTTGCCCGCCTCGATCTTCGCCATGTCCAGCACGTCATTGATCAGGGCCAGCAGATGGTTGCCGGACAGGTGGATATCGTCGCAATAGTCCCGGTACTTGGCATTGCCGAGGGGGCCCAGCAGTTCCAGGCGCATCACTTCGGCAAAACCGATCACCGCATTCAGCGGGGATCGCAGTTCATGCGACATGGCGGCGATGAAATTGCCCTTGGCCTCATAGGCGGCGTTGACCTCGGCCAGTTCGGCGTTGCGGCGCACCAGTTCAGCGCTGACCGACAGCACCGCGGGGTACAGCACCGCGGTGGTGGCCAGGACACCGAACAGCACTTCGGCCCAGGTGAGCAGGATTTCCCCGATCATGGTCTGCGCCGTTTCTTCTTCGACCTCGTACACCCCCTCGAGAAAGCCGGTCTGACCGTGCCCGAACGACATGGCCGGAGTCGTCACCTTCAGGAACAGCGACCAGTCGGCGATATGCAGGGAAATGTGCGGCTGTTCGCGAGTCGGCAGCGGGGTGGCGACGTCGTCGGCCAGGATGGCCTTCAGCGCTGCCTGATGCGACGACCCCTCGCGCAGGGCGTGGGCCAGCACGGTTCGGTCGAGACCATACAGTTCCGCCGACAGGAAATGCTCCCGGATCAGGGCCTCGGCCAGGTCGGTCGGCGACGCCGTGGCAGTGCCGGCGGTGGGATGGGTCATCCGATCAACCTCGGTCGAGGCCAGTTGGACGACCTCCTCGACCAGTTGCCTGAACTCGATGATCGTGGTGACCAGGAGGGACAGCAGCGACGATACCAGCGCGGCTGCCAGCAGCCGACGACCGATCCGACGCTTCAGGCGGTCATCCAACGCCGGGCCTGACCACAGCCAAGCCAGCGGGCGCCGCACAGCGGTTCGGATCATCATGATGGCAACCTCTCAAGTCTGGCCGATCACGGTAGTGACGCCAAGTGACACCGGCCTGACCGGGGCGTCACATCTACATCATCTGATCGGACCATGATCCCTGGTCGACAGGCATTCTGACCCAATGAGGGGCGCCAAAACAGAACATCCCCCTTCGGCTGCGCCCATAGGCGCGCCGAGGGGAGTTGGTCCGAGGCGGAAACCCTATTGGCCGACCTGGACCGCAACCGAGTTGAAAGTCGACGACAGGCTGCTGCCGAGGGCGGTTGCGGCGGTGATGATGGCGACGGCGATCAGGGCGGCGATCAGGCCGTATTCGATGGCAGTCGCACCGGACTCGTCAGCGAAGAACTTGGAAATCATGCGGGACATACTATCTTCCACTCGGCCTGGTGCCGGATTTTGTCTGCTGATGCCATGATAAAGCGACGAAATGGATGCTATACGAACTGGGTAAGAGGGGAAGTGACGACCGTCACCTGACGGCGGCGTCGTATATGCTTGATATTCGCGCAAACCTCCGTATAGTGCCGCCCTCACTTTCCGAGAATGCGGGCGATGCGCCCCGTCGGCTGCCCGTTGGGCGGACCGAACTATCGGGACAACAAACGATGAACAAGGGTCAAGATCCGCTATGACCAAGCGTATTCAAGCGAAGTTCAAGATCAATCGCCGCCTGGGCGTCAACCTGTGGGGCCGCAGCAAGTCGCCGCTGGCCAAGGGCAAAGAGAATCCTCCGGGCCAGCATGGCGCCCGTCGCCGCAAGCCCTCCGACTTCGGCACCCAGTTGATGGCCAAGCAGAAGCTGAAGGGCTACTACGGCAATATCAGCGAGAAGCAGTTCCGCAAGCTGTATGACGAGGCCGTGCGCCGTCGTGGCGACACCTCCGAGCAGCTCATTGAACTGCTGGAGCGCCGCCTGGATGCGGTGGTCTACCGCATGAAGCTGGTGCCGTCGCCGTTCGCCGCCCGTCAGGTGGTCAGCCATGGCCATATCCAGGTCAACGGCCGCCGCGTCAACATCCCGTCCTATCGCGTCAAGGACAACGACGTCATTTCCGTGCGCACCAAGTCCAAGGACATGGCGCTGATCCTGGAAGCCGCTCAGTCGAACGAGCGTGACGTGCCCGATTACCTGTTGGTCGATCACAAGGAGATGAAGGGCACCTTCGTCCGCGCTCCGAAGCTCGCCGACGTGCCGTATCCGTGCCAGATGGAACCGAATCTGGTGATCGAGTTCTATTCTCGCTAAATAGACTCTCCAAGCTCCGGAGAATGGGGACGCCCCGGCAGCGATGCCGGGGCGTTTCTTTTAGGCGACTCGACTCATGCGGTACCTTGTCGATCATTGGCGCGGACGGCATTCGCTGGCGCGCAGTTTCTGGCTCAACGGACTGGCCGCCAATCTGACGGCGGTGCTGGTGCTGGCGGTGATGGCCTTGGTGATCGCCGGCCCTGCCCGCAGCAGCCCCCCGGCCATGCTGGCCGGGCTGGTGTTCATGTGGGTGGTGGCGGTGCTGGTCACCCTGTGGCAGGTGGTCGGCACATGGCGTGCCGCCGCCCAGCAGTGCCGCGCCGGTCGAGCCCTGTGGGGACGGGCGGCTCAACTGGTGCTGGTGGCCTTGACCATCCAGGGAGTCGCGGCACTGATCGACGGCGGGCGCCAGATCAATCACATGGCCAAGCTGGCGCTGGGACGCGACGGCTTGTGGACTCAGGTCGAGCTGGATGCCGGAGCGATCGCCATTTCCGGTTTCATCACCTTCGAGACGCCGGACCGGCTGGACGAACTGCTGTCCCAGCCCGACGCGCCGCGTCTGGTGCGGCTCGACAGTCCGGGCGGTTATGTCGGTCCGGCCAAGACTCTGCGCGAGACCATCGAGCGGCTTGGCCTCGACACCGAGGCGGCGGGCCGCTGTGAAAGCGCCTGCACTCTGGCTTTCGTCGGTGGCGTGGCGCGGCTGGCGCGGCCGTCGACCGGCTTCGGCTTCCATGGCTTCACCCTGCCCGGAGTCGCCCGCAGCGATATCGCCGGCGAGGAGGATATCGTCAAGCGGTCGTGGCGTGAGCGCGGTATCAACAGTACCTTCATCGACCACGCCTTTGCCGCGGCCGGAGCGGCCATGTGGCACCCGAGCCTGGGCGAACTGGTGGCGGCAAAGTTCGTGACCCATGTGGTGGTCGATGGCAAGGTGTGGGATGCCGCGCAATACTGCCGGGCCAATGATTGCCGCTGAGGACTGGGATGTGCCCCAAGGTTCTGGTCACCCGTAGACTGCCCGCCGCCGTCGAGGAGCGGTTGAGCCGCGATTACGACGCTGTGCTCAACCCCGAGGACCGGCCCCTGTCCGCCGACGAGATCGTCGCCGGCTGCCACGGCGCTCAGGCGCTGCTGGTCACCCTGACCGACCGCGTCGACGCGGCCTTGCTGGCCCGACTCCCCGAGTCCCTGCGCGTCATCGCCACATTCTCGGTCGGAACCGACCATATCGACCTTCCGGCGGCGCAGGCGCGCGGCCTGGTGGTGTGCAACACTCCGGGCGTGGTGACCGATGCCACCGTTGAAATCGCCGTGCTGTGTCTGCTCGGCGCGGCGCGGCGGGCCGGCGAGGGCGAACGCATCATGCGTGACGGCACCTGGCCCGGATGGTCGCCGACCTATCTGCTCGGCACTCAGTTGACCGGCAAGCGCCTGGGCATCGTCGGCATGGGCCGGATCGGCCAGGGTCTGGCGCGGGTGGCGCAGGCGCTGGGGATGGAAATCCACTACCATAACCGCCGCCGCCTGCCGGCCGACCTGGAACAGGGCGCGGTATTCCATGAGCATCTGGATGCGCTGTTGCCGCTGGCCCAGGTGCTGTCGCTCAACTGTCCGGCGGCAGCCGAAAACCGCCATCTGCTGAACGCCCGCACCCTGGGTCTGCTGCCCCGTGGCGCCGTGGTGGTCAACACCGCCCGCGGCGATCTGGTCGACGACACCGCGCTGCTGGAGGCGTTGCGCTGCGGTCAGGTGGCGGCGGCCGGCCTCGACGTGTTCGAAAATGAACCCCGCGTCCACCCCGCCTACCGCACCCTGCCCAACGTCTTCCTCCTCCCCCATCTCGGCACCGCCACCCTGGAAACGCGGACCCGCATGGGCATGATGGCGGTCGACAATATCGACGCGGTGCTGGCCGGGCGGGAAGCGGTGAATGGGGTTTAGAGCGTTTTCCGACCAAGTCGAAAAACGCTCCCGTTTATGTTGCCCTCGCCGGGCGCGCTCCGCGCTTGGCCGCCGCCGCAATGGCGGCTGAGCATGATCCCACCTGATCGCATCACGCTCTAATCCCGCCGGCCGAGGAAGATGCTGATCCCCCGCCAGGAGTCCAGATGGTCGGCAACGGCTTTGACGGTGACCAGCAACGGCACCGCCAGGATGGCCCCCGACACGCCCCACAGCCAGCTCCACACCACCAGGGCGACGAACACCAGCGCCGGGTTGAGGGTCAGGCGTCCGCCCAGGGCGAACGGGGTGACCACATAGGCCTCGATATTGGTCAGGACGAAAAAGGTGCCCGGGGCTGCCAGGGCCCGGCCAAGATCGTCGAAGGTCATCAACCCGACGATCGCCAGGACCATAAGGGTCACCAGCGGCCCGGCATAGGGGATGAAGTTCAAAACGGCGGCCAGGGCGCCCCACAGCACCGGGTTGGGCATGTCCAGCGCCCACATGGACAGCCCGGTGGCCAGGCCCAGAGCGGCGTTGATGGTCGCCAGCGTCGCCAGATAGGTCGATACGTCGCGCCGCACCGCCCGCACGATCTCGACGGCACGGCGTTTGTCGCCGCTGGTCGAGATGGCCTGGACCAGCCGGCGCATGAACAGGTCGCCCGCCGCCAGCAGGAAATACAGCAGGATGACGGTGATCACCAGGCGGGCGGCGATGCCGGCGGTGCCGGCGACCAGCCACTCGCCCCAGGTCTGATCCCGGATGGTCACCTTGTACCCGGAGCCGTCGCCCCCGGTCAGGCGATCGACCTGCCGGGTGGCTTTTTCGACCCCGGCCATCGGCCTGAGCATGGCCCGCACCTTGTCTTCGATCTCCGCCACGTTCTGCGGCGCCTTGCTCAGCCACTCGCTGGCCGGCCCCGACAGGCCATAGGCCGCCCAGGTCAGCCCCGCCACCAGCCCGACCACCACCACCGCGGCCCCCAGCCCTTCCGGGATGCCCAGCCGGCGCAGCCGCTCGACCACCGGCGCCAGCATCAGGGCCAGGAACACGGCGATCAGAATGGGCGCAACGATGTCGGCGGTGGCGTAAAGGGTATAGCCGGTCAACAGAATCAGGATGCCGCGCAGCGCCACCAAATCGCCGCTCTGCCCTGGTGGCAGGGGTGGGGTGACGACCGGGTCGGGGCGAGTGGCGGGGGCGGCGGACATGAGGGGATATCTGGGGTGCCGCCTTGCCCGGACCAATGATGGTGACCGAGCGATGAGGTGGATAACCCTGTTGTCAGGGGGTATCGGACAGCAGCGTCACCATCCCCGAGGGCCATTGCCACAGTGCATAGGACCGTGCCAACATATGGCTTCCTGCTGCATGACGGGAGTGGCACCATGGTCCAGCGCGCCTGGGATGATATCGGCGTCGTGGGAATCGAACCCATCGACCAGGACCACCAACAGATGGCGCTGATGGTCAGCGCCTTGTGGGATGCCGTGGCGGCCGCAGAGATCGAGCGGGCCCGGCGCCTGGCCGCGTTGCTCGCCGAGCGCTTCGAAACCCACTGCCTGCGCGAGCGCCGGCTGTTCGTTCCCGACGACGGCGACGTCCGTCACGAGCGGATCACGGAACAGTTGGCTGAACTGACTGCGGCGCTGGCCGGCGAGGACGACGACGGCCAGAGCGCCGCGGCGCTGCTGCCGCCTCTGGCCCATGCCATGCAGGAAGAGGTCGCCGATGATGCCGTGCTGGTCAAGACCATGTGCGGTCAGGCGCTGGACCTGGCGGAGCGGCGCCGCTACCTGCGGTTCCGGGTGGCCCTGGCGGTGGCGGCGCGAGCGGCGGCCGGCGAGGTGATCTCGGCGGCCCAGCTGGTCGATATCAGCCGCGGCGGCTGCCTGCTGATCGACGGTGCCGACGGTGCCGAGGTTGGCGAGGAAATCGTGCTCGACGTGCTGGGTGAGCTGTTCCCCGGTGTATTAGTGGCGTCCGACGAACAGGGGCGGCATGTTCGTTTCAAGGATCACGTTGAATCCGAGCACATGGCCAGGATATTGCTGCGCGGGGTGATCGAGCCGGCGGCCTTGGCGCGAGAGGAGGTCAGCGGCTGATTGCCGCACCCCGCAACTTTCGCGCTTTTGCTTCTTGTCTTCCATGTTACAGTGAGGCCAGGCCGCGACAATGTGGATGCGGGGCCAAGGGCCGGGTTGTCGGTTCGGTTCGGCCACTGTTATACACATATCAGAACGCGATAATCGCGCGAGGAAATGATGGGCAAGGGTGGTCTGGCTGGCCTGGTTTCGGTGCGCGGCAGGATCTATGGCGGCTTTACGGTCATATTGCTGTTGCTGATGCTGGTTGCCGGTATTGGCATCGGTGGGCTGTGGGATGCGCGCGGTGATCAGCAGGCGGTGGCCAAGGCGGGCAACGATGCCACCCTGCTGCTGACCATCAGCGCCGATGTGACCGACATGCGTCGCGCCGTCAATGCTGCCTTCAGTGCCGGCATGATCATCCCCGAGGACGACGTCAAGCGGGTGCGCAGCTTCGAAAAGGAGTTGGCGGAGACCCTGACGGTCGCTGACGCGCAGATCGTCGAGCCGGCGCAGCGGCAGCAACTGCTCAAGCTGAAAGACTATTTCGCCCGCTACGTCGCCACCTTCGAGCGCGTCTTGCAGATGCGTGAGGCGCAGCAGACCCGTGTTGAGGTCGAAATCATGGCGGCCGGCGCGGCGATGGCCTCGATGACCTCGTCGGTGATCGAGACTGCCATGGCCGCCGACAACTTCCGGGTGGCGGCTCAGGCCGGCAAGGTGCAGCAGTCCCTGATGTATGCCCGCTACAGCGCGCTGGCCTTTCTCGGCCTGAGCGACGAGGCGGCGGCGTCGGATCTCAGTCAGCACGTCCAGGAATTCAACGAGCACGTCGTGCATCTGCTGGAGATCGCCAACGACGAGGAAAGCCGCATGATGGCCGGCGAGTTGCAGCACGGCGCTCCGATCTTTGCCGCCGCTTTCCGTGACATCCAGGCCAGTCAGGCGGAAATCATCCAGCTCAACAAGACCACCCTGGCCGAGGCCGGTGTCGGTGCCGCCGATCTGGCGCGTCAGGTGGCGACCGCCCAGCAGGAGGCGATGCGCAGCATTGAGGCGTCGTCTTCTGCCGAAATGCAGCGCAACATCCGGATCGGCGTCGTGCTGGCGGTGCTGGCGGCAGCATTCGGCTGGATTCTCGCCTTCAAGATCGCCACCGGCATCGTCAAGCCGCTGGGCGCCATCACCAGAACCATGACCTGCCTCGCCGAGGGCCAGTGCCAGCAGCATGTTCCCGGCCTGGATCGCCAGGACGAGATCGGTGAAATGGCCCAGGCGGTGGAGATCTTCAAGGACAACATGGCGACGGTGCGCCGGCTGGAAGCCGAACAGAAGGAAATGCAGCGCAAATCCGACCACCAGCGCCGTCAGCACATCCTGCATCTGGCCGACGACCTGGAAGCGCGGGTTCAGGCGGTGGCCGAGCAGGTCTCGACCCGCGCCCGCGACATCGTCAGCACCGCCGAGCAGATGGGCGGCAAGCTGGGTTCGTCGGCTTCGGGTACGCTGGAAGTGGCCCAGGCGTCGGTCCGCACGCTGACGTCCAGCCGCCATGCCGCCACCGCCGCCGAACAGTTGACCACCTCGATCCTCGAAGTCAGCCGTGACGTGGCCGCCGCTTCGGACATCGCCAATCAGGCCAAGACCGAGACCGACGACGCCAACGCCAAGATGACCCAGCTCGCCCAGGCTGCCGACCGCATCGGCGAAGTGGTGCAACTGATCACCGACATCGCCGGCCAGACCAATCTGCTCGCCCTCAACGCCACCATCGAAGCCGCCCGGGCCGGCGAGGCCGGCAAGGGCTTTGCCGTGGTCGCCAACGAGGTCAAGGGCCTGGCTGGCCAGACCGCCCGCGCCACTCAGCAGATCGGCGAACAGGTGGCCGGTATCCAGGATGCGGCGCAAGGCGCGGTGCGGGCCATCGGCGCCATCACCTCGACCATCGCCCGTGTCCACTCCATCGCCACCCATGTCAGCGAACTGGTCGAAGTCCAGACCACGGCAACTCGCGACATCGCCAGCAGCGTCCGCGAAGTCTCGGGCGAAGCCGAAGCCGTCGCCGAACAGGTCGCCAGCGTCACCCAGGCCTCCGCCTCGTCCTACGGCTCCGCCATCCAGGTGATCTGGGCCGCCGAGGAACTGACCAAGCCGACCGAGGAACTGGTCAGCGAACTGCACGACTTCCTGAGTACGCTGCGGGCGTGAGAATGGTGCCAATTTTAGCCCTCCCCCTTGATGGGGGAGGGTTTTCTCGATCGCGCGTATCTACGCGAATGCGAGAAATGCACTCCGGTGAGCGATCTATGGTCGATGAGATTGCAGGTAACGCAGATGAACACGGATACCCACGGATGAACGCAGATAAGGTAAGGCAACGACCGGAAACAACTGCTCCATTTTCAGAACCGTTATACCCGGGCATGACACAGAAGGCTTTGTTTACCAGCGCTTGTCGCTCGAGTAACAAGCTGCGGTTCCGGGGGATGCATCCGTGTTCATCCGTGGATATCTGCGTTCATCTGCGTTACCTGCGATGCAAGGCGCATCGACACCGCGGAGCGTTGGAGTCGATGTCGCAGTTATTTGCGGCCCTCGCCTTCCCTTATCCCTCCGCATCCCCCTGCGCCTCCGGTGCCGCATCGGCAAATGCCGGCAGGATCATGCAGGTCTCGTAGATCCGCCGGATCGTCGGATAGGGCTCCAGGTCGCAGGCGTAGCGGCGGGCGTTGAAGACCTGTGGGACCAGACAGACATCAGCCAGGGTCGGTGTCCGGCCATGACAGAAGCGGCCGGTCTGCGGGCTGGTGGACAGCATGGTCTCCAGGGCGGTGAAGCCCTCGGCGATCCAGTGATGAATCCAGGCGCATTTCTGCTCCTCGGTCAGGGCCAACGGCCCGGTCAGGTATTGCAGCACCCGCAGATTGTTCAGCGGATGGATGTCGCAGGCGATCAGCAGGGCCAGGGCGCGGACCCGGGCGCGGTCGATGTCGGCTTTGGGCAGCAGCGGCGGGCGGGGGTACACGTCGTCGAGATAGTCGAGGATGGCCAGCGACTGGGTCAGCGTGGCCTGGCCGATTTGCAGCACCGGCACCAGACCTTGCGGATTCAAGGCGCGGAACACCGGGTCGTGCTGGGCGTCGTGGCGCAGTGCCACCGCGACAGGATCGGCGTGCAGGCCCTTCAGGTTCAGGGCGATGCGCACCCGATAGGCGGCCGAGGACCGCCAATAGCCGTGCAGGATCATGGCGCGCGGACCTCCTGGTCGATGGCGCCGAACAGCGATGCGCCCTGTGTGTCGAGCATTTCGATGCGCACCCGGTCGCCATAGCCGAGAAATGGCGTGCGCGCTTCACCGTGTTCCAGCAGCTCGAGCATGCGGCGCTCGGCGATGCACGACGAGCCGACCGAGCGGTCGGCATTGGACACCGTCCCCGAGCCGATGATCGAGCCGGCGGTCAGCGAGCGGGTGCGGGCGGCGTGGGCGATCAGGGTGGGAAAGTCGAAGGTCATATCGGTCCCGGCATCGGGATGGCCGAATGGCTGGTCGTTGACCTGGGACAGCAGCGGCAGATGCAGCCGGCCGCCGTCCCAGGCATCGCCCAGCTCGTCGATGGTGACGGCGACCGGAGAAAAAGCGCTGGCCGGCTTGCTCTGGTAAAAGCCGAAGCCCTTGGCCAGTTCGCCGGGAATGAGCTGGCGCAGCGATACGTCGTTGACCAGCATCACCAGGGCGATCAGCTCGCGGGCCTGGGGCGCCGTCGCGCCCAGGGGAACGTCGGTGGTGATGACGGCAACCTCCGCCTCGAAGTCGATGCCCCAGGCCGGATCGGCGGCGAGAATGGGGTCGTGCGCTCCGAGCAGACCGTCGGAACCGCCCTGATAGATCAGCGGATCGCTCCAGAAGCTGGCCGGCAGTTCGGCGCCGCGCGCCTTGCGCACCAGTTCCACATGGGTGACATAGGCTGAGCCGTCGGCCCATTGATAGGCGCGGGGCAGGGGAGCGGCGCAGTCGTTTGGATCGAACGCATGGCCGCCGCCTTCTTCCAGCCGCGCTGCGGCGTGGGCGAGGGCAGGGCGGGTGCGGCCCCAGTCATCCAGGGCGGCTTGCAGGGTGGCGGCGATTTCCGGCACCGGCATGCAGCGCGCCAGATCGCGCGACACCACCACCAGCCGGCCATCACGGCCATGTTTCAGGCTGGCGAGTTTCATGGGGCCGCCCAGGAGTTCACATAGCCGGGCCATTCCACCGACTCGGCCGGTGCGGCGGCGCCCAGCGGGTCGCGGCTGTCGATCATCACCGCCACCTCGTCGGTCTCGCGGCGTGGCGCGGTCATGGCGGTGCGATAGGCCTTGGGGTGCGGCCCGTGCGGGAAGCCGGCCGGATGCCAGGTGACCATGCCGGGATGGATGTTATCGCGGCTGAAGAACTGGCCGCGGTGATAGAACAGCACCTCGTCGTAATCGTCGTTGGAATGATAGAACGGCAGCTTCAGCGCCTCGGGATCGCTTTCCAGCGGTCGCGGCACGAAGGTGCAGACCACGAAGCGCGCGGCGACGAAGGTACTGTGGGCCGAGGGCGGCAGGTGGTAGCGATGGCTCATCAGCGGCCGGATGTCGCGCCAGTTGATGCGGACCGGCGTCAGAGTGCCATGCCAGCCGATGGCATCGAGCGGATTGAACGGGTAGGTGACGGTGGAAAGCTGGCCGCGCCGCTTGATCACCACCCGGGTTTCGGTCTCGGCGTACTGGGCGCGGAAGGCGTCATCAATGTGCGGCACCTCCAGCATGGCCGGATCGAAAATGGCCTGAGCCCCCACCAGGCCCTTATCGGGCAGGCGATAGGCGTCGTCGGTGGCCTCGATCATCAGGACGGCCAGCGGCGCCGTGGCGGTGATGCGCCAGGCGGTGCCGCGCGGCAGCATCACATAATCGCCCTCGCCGATGGCCATGTGGCCGTAATCACAGAACAGATCGCCGGCTCCGGCATGCACGAACAGCAACTCGTCGCCATCGCCGTTGCGCACCAGATGATCCATCGCCCCGTCGCCGCGCCACCAGCGCATCGACACCGCCGCGTTGCCGAGGATGGGCACCGCCTGCCACGGGCACGGGCTGCACGCCTCCAGCCGCGCCAGATCAAAGGCACGCGGCCGCAACGGCCCCTCCCAGCCGCTCCAGCCGGTGGGAGGATGGCGGTGGTGCATCTGGCTGGCCGGACCGTAGAAGCCATCACGGCCGATCTCGCGCTCATAGGTGCCGGCCGGCAGGGCGACATGGGCCTGACGCGATGCGGTGCCCTCGATATGCGGGACGCTGATCCAGTTTGGCATGGTTCGATGCCCTCCCTCGAATGACTTGGGGACGGCGCGTCGAAATTGAAGGCTACCCTTGCCATCACGGCAGTTTCAGCTTCGCTTCCAGTTCCGCTTGGACTTGGGGGGCATCTCCAGGTTGAATCATGTCACTCGCCGTGATCACACATTGACCGTTTGCCACGCTCGGCCGACTCTGGTTTGGCGGCGGTGACTATAGGCCAGGATGTGTTCGACGAAGGCGGCTTGGCTGATACCGTGATGGTTGGCGCTGAGCATGACCGCTGCGGTGGACCCCAGGTTGCACGAAATATTGCATTCCATGAACATCAGGCGCCGCTTCACCGGGTCGAAGCGGAAATCCACCCGCATGTAGTCGAACGGCTGAAACTCGGCAGCCACCTGCCGCGACAATTCCCGGGCCTGCTCGGCCACCTCGCTGTCAGCGAACAGCTCGCGGCGCCGATTGGCCGTCAGGAAGCGTTTCTGCTCGAACGTGGCGATGCCGTGATCCAGCGATGAAATTTCAGCCACGGGCGTCAATACGATGGGCACATCGCCGCCGAGCACCGGCACGGTCACGTCGATGCCGGGAATCAGCGTCTCGATCATCGCGTCCTTGCCCTGCGCCAGGAACTGCCGCGCCTTGTCGGCCGCCGCATCCCACGAGTCGGTGGCGCAATCCATCGTTACGTCCTCGGACGCTGATCCGAACCGGTATTTGACGAAATACGGTCCACCCATCGGCGGCCGCGCCGGAATGTCGATCGACCGGCCATAGGCGACTCCGGGAATCACCGGGATGCCGGCCTGCGCGGCCACCGCCTTGGCATGATGCTTGTCCTCGGCCAGAGCGCGCACGTTGGGTGGCGCGCCCATTACCGCGATGCCGAGGCGTGAGCAGATCGCCGGAACATAGACTTCGCAATTGCGGAACGGCGCTCGACTGAACAAGGAAAATATATAATTGCTGTTTCGCGCCAGATCCGGCAGGCGGTCAAGATCGTTGCAAGTCGCCGTCAATACTCCAAGATCATCAAGAATATGACATATTTCCCAGTGATAGATCGGCCGGACACCAACTTTGGGGTGGCGATGCGGCCGCGGGCTGCCACGTTCCGGCGCGAATGGCGCCAGAAACAGAACCTGCAACGATTGGCGTTCCCCTTGTGTAAGCTGAAATAGCGTCGACATACCAAATACAACCCTTGAGGTGTTCCGCCAGAGCGCTTTGGTCTGGCCTCCTACGAAAGTACGGGATGTTTTAACGGAAGAATAACCACACACTCCGTAAGCAGATTGTCTCGTGTCCACGAGTTGTTTTCTTGTTGCACATATTTTTCTGAGATGTCAAGTCGTCACCCGTAAGTCAACGCCAAAAATGCCAAGTGCCCTCATAGCGATAGGCGTGCTACACTTATTGCGCTTGTGAGGCAGAAAATACGAGGATGTTCAGATGCGCAATGATGTTGGAGAAATCCCTGAAGAGCTATTTTGTACCAAGGCGAACGACTACCAGAGGTGGCGGTCTGGGTATCCAAGCAACATTATCAACGTATTGTCGACGCATGCCGGTTTTGGTCGCGATTGGGTTGTTGCTGAGATAGGTTCCGGCACCGGCATCTTCAGCGAAATTCTCGTGCGGGCGGGCAATCGCGTGTTCGCGGTCGAGCCCAACGCCGACATGCGCCATGCGGCCGAGGCACGTCTGGCGGATCAGCCGGACTTCATCTCGGTGGCGGGATCGGCTGAGGCGACCGGTCTGGCCGCCGGCAGCATCGACCTGATCGTTGCCGCGCAATCCTTCCACTATTTCGATCCGCCGCGGGCCCGCGCCGAGTTCGACCGGCTGTTGACGCCGCGGGGGACCGCGCTGGTTCTGTGGAATGCCTTCGACCAGGATATGGCCAGCTACGATGATTTCCTCGCCTTGCAGCGACAGCATGCCGCCAAGCCCGATCTGGTCCGGCGCCGCAACTTCGCCCGGGACGAACGGCTGGATGAGTTCTTTGCGCCGGAGGGATTCGAGTATTGGGTCATCCGCCACCATCAATCGCTCGATCTTGACGGCCTGGAAGGGCTGCTGTTCTCGCTGTCATATATGCCTGGACGCGATGACCCACAGGCGGAGGTGCTTCACCATGCCGCTGCCGCCTTTTTCACGCGCTACGCCGAGGATGGCCGGTATCGGCTGTGCTATCAGCTTCAATGCCATTTGTGGCGGCGGGGAGTCTCGAGTCGCTAGGTGCATTTCGCTATTGCGGAAATAACGAACCGGCATCGCCCACCCGGTTGTGCAGGTGCACACCACCCGAACAGGCGATTGACCTCATTTTTTTTCCACGTAGTTTGCGCTCGCGAAATATCGTTACGACGGTCGGGTGCTGGGGGCAATCATTGAAAAGGCGGACATGTTGCGTCGCCGCAGCAGGTTCGAATGTCGTCTTCCCAACAGGAAATGACGGGATTGCGACCCAGGCTGGACCGTTGGACAAGGCAAAATGGCTCAAGGACAGCCGTTGCGCCGCATGGCATGAAGTTTGCTAACGAGTCTTTTCAGCATTTCGGTCCGACACGTCGGGCTGTTATTCGGCTTAGGCTCTTTGGTATAAGCAATTGGTTCTGTTCCGAGCGCTTTGGGTAGTTCGGAGTGTGTGCGGTACTCGCCTCGCAGTTGCGGGGCAGCGCAGCCAGTGGGAGGATCACCGCTCGATGACCGTCAAGATTACTCGCCGTCGCGCCATCACCGTGCTGGCCGCCGCAGCAGGCCTGCCGTTGTTGATGAAGGCGGGCAGCGCGCAGGCTCGGCTGGTGCGCTGGGAAGGCACCACGCTCGGCGCGCCGTCCAGCATCCAGCTTTATCATCACGACGAGTCGCAGGCGCGCGCCGCCATCGACGCCGGCCTGGCCGAACTGGCCCGGCTGGAGGCTGTCTTCAGCGTCTATCGCGCGGATTCAGTGCTGTCCCGCCTGAACCGCGACGGCGCCGTGACCGATGTTCCGGCCGAGTTCGTCGAGCTGCTGACTCGGGCATTGACCGTTGCCGAATTGAGCGACGGCGCCTATGACCCGACCGTGCAGCCGGTGTGGCAACTTTATTTCCGACATTTCACCGCCGCCACCGTCGATCCCGCCGGCCCGGCACCGGCTGATCTGGCCGCGGCGCTGTCGCTGGTCGGCTGGCGCAATGTCGAAATCGACGGCAGCCGCGTCGCCTTCCGCCGTCCCGGCATGGCCTTGACGCTCAACAGCGGCGCTCAGGGGTATATCACCGACCGGGTCACCGCGGTGCTGCGCGCCCATGGCTTCGCCAACATGCTGGTCGATATGGGCGAGCCCCGTGCGGTGTCGTCCAAGGCGGACGGCTCGGCATGGCGCATCGGTATCGCCAATCCGGCCGATCCGACCCGCGCCGTCACCGAGCTTGAAGTGGTCGACAAGGCCATCGCCACCTCGGGCGGCTACGGCACCGTGTTCGACGAGGCCGGCAAGTTCACCCACCTGATCGACCCGCGCACCGGCCGCACCGCGCCGGCTCTGCTGGGCGTTTCGGTGGTGGCCGACACGGCGACCCAGGCCGACGGCCTGTCGACCGCCATGCTGCTGGCCGCGCCGGAGCGCCGTCAGTCGCTGCTGCGTGCCGCCGGTGGCCAGATGGCTCTGTTCGTCACGCCGGACGGCGTGCTGACGACGATCCAGGCCTGACGGCGATGAGTGGTCTGGGCGGCGGCGGCATGGCGGTATCGGATCGGGCGGACCTCGTCGAGGGCACCGTCCGCGTCGTGGCCCTTGAGGGTGGCATGGCCATGCTCGAGCCCGAACAGACCACAAGCTGCGGCGGCTGCGGCTCGGCCGCGGTATGCGGCGAAAAGGGCGGCAACAGTGCCCAGTGGTTGCAGGCGCGGCGCTTCGCCATTGCCAACGACCACGACCTCGTGGTCGGTGACCGGATCGTGGTGGGCATTGCCGAAGGCTCTTTGCTGCGCGGAGCGGTCGCGGCCTATGGCCTGCCGCTGCTGACCATGCTGGCGGGCGGCATCACCGCCCAGCAGATGGGCGGTGGTGACGGCGCCAGTGCGGCGGCAGCCATTGCCGGCTTGGTGACCGGCTTGGTGATCGCCCGCTTCTGGTCGCGCCGTCTGTTGGCACAGGGCGACCTGTCGCCGCGCTTCCTCCGCCGGGCCTTCGGTCCGGGGCCGGGCGGGGAATGTCATTCGTGATTGAGGGGATGGGACGGTAAATTATGCAGGAAATGATACTGCTGATCGTCAGCGCGGCGCTGGTGAACAATGTGATCCTGGCCCGCTTCCTGGGCCTGTGCTCGTTCATGGGCGTCACCACCCGGGTCGACACCGCGGTCGGCATGGGCTTGGCTACGACGTTCTGTATCACCGTGTCGGCAATGGGCGACTGGGGGCTGGAGCGCTATCTGCTCGAACCCTACGACCTGGGCTATCTGCGCACCGTCACCTTCATCCTGATCGTCGCCGCGTCGGTGCAGTTCACCGAGATGGTCGTGCGCAAGGTGTCGCCGCCCCTGTTCAAGCTGCTGGGCATCTATCTGCCGCTGATCACCACCAACTGCGCCGTGCTCGGCGTGTCGCTGCTGCTGGTCGAAGGCAAGATGGGCTTCATCAGCAGCGTGGTGTTCGCCTTCGCGTCGTCGCTGGGCTACAGCCTGGTGATGATCCTGTTCGCCGGCCTGCGCGAGCGGGTGGCCCTGGCCGAGGTGCCGCGCCTGTTCGCCGGCCCGCCCATCGGCTTCATCACCGCCAGCCTGTTGGCCTTGGCCTTCATGGGTTTCTCCGGCATGAGCACGAATTAGGAGGGTTGTCGTCATGTTGCTTGACGTCGGAAGTCTTGCCGCCATGGGGGTGGCGCTGGGTGCCGCCCTGGGGGTCGCCTCCCATTACCTGGCGGTCGAGGAAGACCCGCTCGAGAACGAACTGAAAGATATGCTGCCGGGCTCGCAATGCGGCCAGTGCGGTTATGTCGGCTGCGGCCAATACGCCGCTGCGCTCGCCCATGAGCATGCGTCGGTCAATCTGTGCGGCCCGGGCGGCAAGGCGACAGCCGAGGCGCTGGCCAAGAAGCTGGGCGTCACCGCCGACTTTGCCGAGCACGAGGACGTCGGTCCGCAGTTCGCCAAAATCGACGAAGACCTGTGCATCGGCTGCCTGCGCTGCATCGGCGAATGCAGCTCGGACGCCATCATCGGCGGCCCCAAGCAGATGCATACGGTGCTGACCGACAACTGTCATGGCTGCGCCAAGTGCTTCAAGATCTGCCCGACCGAGGCGATCAGCATGTGCAAGGTGCCGGTGACGCTGGGCGGTTGGCATTGGCAGAAGCCCGACGTTGTCGAGCATGTGCATTGAGGAGCGCCGGTCGATGAAGCTTTTTCCCGTTCGCGGCGGCGTCCATCCCGAGTACCGCAAGGACCGCACCGCCGAGTGCGCCATCGTCGCGCTGCCCATGCCGGAACGCCTGTTCCTGCCGTTGCAGCAGCATATCGGCGCGCCGGCCTCGCCGGTCGTCGCCCCTGGCGATCAGGTCAGGAAGGGTCAGTTGCTGGCGACCGCGCAAGGGGCCGTGTCGGCTCCGGTGCATGCGCCGACCTCGGGCACCATCGTCGATATCGCCGACTGCTTGGCGCCCCATCCCTCGGGCATGTCGCAGAAGACGATCATTCTTGAGACAGACGGCAAGGACGAATGGGCCGACCTGCCGGCCGGCCTGGATGATCCGTTCGCGGTCGACGGCAAGGAAATCGGCAAGCGGGTCGCTGCTGCCGGCATCGTCGGCCTGGGCGGCGCCACTTTCCCGTCGTCGGTCAAGCTCAGCCTGGGCACCCAGAAGAAGCTGGAAACCCTGCTGCTCAACGGCGCCGAGTGCGAGCCCTATCTGACCTGCGACGATCGGGTGATGCGCGAATACGCCTCCGAGGTGGTCGACGGCGCCCGCATCATGGCGCACGCCCTGGGCACGCCGAAGATCGTCGTGGCCATCGAGAACAACAAGCCGGCGGCCCTCAAGGCGATGGCCGAGGCGTCATCCGCGTTCACCAACGTCACCGTGGTCGGCGTGCCGGTGCAGTACCCGATGGGCTCCGAGCGCCATCTGTGTCAGGCCATCACCGGCCTGGAGACTCCGGCCCGCATGCTCACCGCCGATCTTGGCGTGGTGGTGCACAATGTCGGCACCGCGCGGGCCATTCATCAGGCGATCCGCTTCGGCCGGCCGCTGCTGTCGCGCGTCGTGACGGTCAGCGGCGGCGCTGTCGCCGACGCCAAAAACGTCGAGGTGCCGCTCGGCACCATGGTGTCGGAGCTGGTCGAGTTCTGCGGCGGCCTGCGCGGTGAGGCGAAACGCCTGATCAGCGGCGGGCCGATGATGGGCAACCCGCTGCCGGCCCTGTTCGTGCCGGTGGTCAAGGGCACCTGCGGCATTCTGGCGCTGACTGCGGCCGAGTGCAACGAAGCCCCGCCCGGACCGTGCATCCGCTGCGGCACCTGTGTCACCATCTGCCCGTGCGGTCTGGTGCCGGTCGAAATGGCCGCGTTTATCCGCAAGGACAATCTGGAAGCGGCGCAGCGCATCGGCGTGATGGACTGCGTGTCGTGCGGCAGTTGCTCATATATCTGCCCGTCGCATATTCCGCTGGTGCAGTATTTCAACTACGCCAAGGGCGCCATCAACGCCAAGGATCGCGAGGCGCGCAAGCAGGATCACATCAAGGTTCTGGTCGAAGCGCACAACGCCCGCCTGGAAAAGGCGGCCGCGGCCAAGAAGGCGGCAGCCGCCAAGGCGGCGGCAGCGAAAAAGGCGCAATCCACTCCCACCGCCGACAGCAAGGTCAGCGCATGACAGCCGTACTAATCGACAAGAGCGGGCCGTTCACGCACGCCCCGACCAGCGTCCAAAAGACGATGACGACGGTGCTGCTGGCCCTGGCGCCGGCCACCGTGTTCAACGCCTATCTGTTCGGCTGGCCGGCCATCTTCCTGTTCATCGTCACCGTCGGCTCGTGCCTGCTGGTGGAAGCCGCCTGCCTCCAGGTTCAGGGCCGCTCGGTGAGCGGCGGCCTGAGCGACGGCTCGGCGGCGCTGACCGGCTGGCTGCTGGCCATGAGCCTGCCGCCATGGGCGCCGTGGTGGACCGGCCTGCTGGGTGCGATCTTCGCCATCGTCCTGGCCAAGCATGTCTATGGCGGTCTCGGCCAGAACGTGTTCAACCCGGCCATGGTGGCGCGCGTCGCCCTGCTGGTGTCGTTCCCGGTGCAGATGACCAGCTTCGTCGCCCCCAAGCCGCTGTTCTCGGGCACGGCGCCGGGCTTCGCTGACAGTCTGGCGATCACCTTCGGCAGCGCCTTCAATCTGGACACCATGAGCACAGCCTCGGCGTTGGGTCTGGTCAAGACCAATCTGTCGCTCGGCATTCCGGCATCCCAGTCGGTCGGCAACACCCCCGGTCTGGTGGACATGCTGCTGGGCTTCCATCCCGGCTCCATGGGCGAGACCTCGGGTCTGCTGATCCTGGCCGGCGGTCTGTTCCTGATGTGGCGCCGCATCATCTCATGGCACATCCCGGTGGCGGTGATCGGCACCCTGTTCGTCATGGGCACGCTGTTCAACACCATGAGCCCCGACCGCTTCACCAGCGGCCTGTTCCAGGTTCTGTCGGGCGCCACCTTCCTGGGTGCGTTCTTCATCGCCACCGATTATGTCACCTCGCCGGTCTCCAAGCAGGGCCAGATCGTGTTCGGCATCGGCGTCGGCCTGATGACCTGGATCATCCGCACCTTCGCCGGCTACCCGGAAGGCATGGCCTTCGCGGTGCTGCTGATGAACTCGCTGGCGCCGATCATTGACCACCACCTTCGCCCGCGCGTCTTCGGACGCACCCGTCAGGGCGAGCCTCTGCCGCTGAAGGGGGACAAATGAGCCCGCGCCTGATGATCCACGCGGTGATCCTGGGAGTCTTCTGTCTGGGCTTCGGCATCATGCTGGCCCTCACCGACATGGTCACCGCCAAAGAAATCAAGCTTCGTGCCGTCGAGGACACGGAGAACTCGCTGGCCAAGGTGATTCCGCCCGGCAGCTATGACAACAATCTGGTCGCCGAAGCCTTCAAGATGAAGAATGCCGAAGGCAAGGAGATCACCGTCTACCGCGCCACCAAGGGCGGCAAGGTCACCGGCGTCGCCTACCAGATCCATGGCTCCGGCTATGCCGGCGAGATGCGGCTGATGCTGGGTGTCGATCCGCAGGGCAACATCCTGGGTGTGCGGGTGACCGCGCATAAGGAAACGCCCGGTCTGGGCGACAAGATCGAGGAAAAGAAAGGCCCTTGGATCACCCGCTTCACCGGTCTGTCGCTCGGTCAGCCGGCGGTCGACAAGTGGAAGGTCAAGAAGGACGGCGGCCAGTTCGACCAGTTCGCCGGCGCCACCATCACGCCCCGCGGCGTGGTCAAGGCAGTTCGTCACGGCCTGGAATTCTTCGCCGCCCACAAGGCCGAACTGTTGGAGAAGCACTGAGATGGCCACTCCCTCATACTCGCGAATCATCAAGGATGGCTTGTGGGATAACAACGGCGTCCTGATGATGCTGCTGGGCATGTGCCCGACCATGGCCATGACCACCAGCGCCACCAACGGCTTCGGCATGGGTCTGGCCACCGCGGTGGTGATGGCTCTGTCCAACCTGCTGGTTGCCATGTTCCGCAACTACATCACTCAGGAAGTGCGCATTCCCGTGTACATCCTGATCGTCGCCGCCATGGTCACCCTGGTCGATCTGACCATGAACGCCTGGATGCACGAGCTGTACAAGGTGCTGGGCCTGTTCATCCCGCTGATCGTGTCCAACTGCCTGCCGCTCGCCCGCCTCGAGGCCTTCGCCGCCAAGGAGCCGGTGCTGCCCTCGCTGATGGACGGCATTTTCATGGGCCTGGGCTTTACCTTGGCACTGACCATGATTGGTGCGGTGCGTGAAGTCGTCGGCGCCGGTACCCTGTTCGCCGATGCCTCGCTGCTGCTCGGCCCGGCCTTCAAGGTCATCGAACTGCGCATTCTGCCCGAAGATACCGGCGTGCTGATGATGGTTCTGCCGCCGGGTGGCTTCCTGGTCGCCGGCCTGATGGTCGTGTTCAAGCGCATGATGGATCTGCGCGCCGGTAAAGAAATCTCCATGGGCGGCGCCCACTGCGTCGGGTAAGGGAAACATCACCATGAAAGTCGGAGTCGCCTACGCCACCCCGAAGCGCCAGGTTCTGCTGTCCGTGACGGTCGACGAGGGGTGCACCGTCCGGCACGCCATCGAAAAATCCGGCGTGCTCGGCATGTTCCCCGATATCGACCTGGAGACGCAGAAGGTCGGCATCTTCAGCAAGGGCACCACGCTGGACGCCGTCGTCGAAGACGGCGCCCGCATCGAAATCTACCGCCCCATCACCGCCGACCCGAAGACCGTGCGTCGTCGGGCGGCGCCGGAGAAGGCGGAAGCATAGGGTAAAGCCACCATCCTGCCCGGGGCTTTTCCCGGGCAGGATGGGTCTAAACCTTCCGGGGATGTTGCCGGCGATTGGCAACATCCCCTTTGGTTTTGTCGCGGTCGCTGCGATCCGCCACCCCCCCATCCTCTCCCTTTCACGCATCCCCTGCATGCCGTAAGTTGATTGTGCGGAGCCGCGGGGAACGGCGCTGACGTGATGCACTCAAGGGGAGTGGGCAGGCATGAGCGCGATTTCGAGGACGGTGGCCCTGGCGACCGGGTGCGCGGTCGTGGCGTTGTCTGCGGCGGAAACGGCGCAGGCGTCGGGCTTCGCCATTAAGGAGCAATCGACCACCTATCAGGGCACGTCCTTTGCCGGGGCCACCGCAGGCGCGCTGGATGCCACCACCATCTTCTTCAATCCGGCCGGAATGACTGAATTGCCGGGGCGGCAGATGGTGTCGAACGGCGCCTATATCATGCCCAGTTCGGAATTTTCGGGCAGTGCCAATTTCGCGGCGCGGCTGGGCGGTGGCGCGGTGAGCGGCGACGGCACGCCCGGCGATGCCGCCAACGATGCCTTCGTGCCATCCTTCTATGGGTCGTGGGAAGCGATCGCCGATACTCTGTGGGTCGGCATCGGTGTGACGGCGCCTTGGGGTCTGGTCACCGACTATCCGTCGGACTGGACCGGTCGCTATCAGGCCCTGTATTCGTCCCTGACCACCTACAACTTTCAACCCAGCCTGGCTTGGAAGGTGACGCCCAAGCTGTCACTGGGCGCCGGCATGCAGATTCAATACGCGGAATCGGAACTCAGCCAGGCCGTCGACTTCGCCTCGATTATCGACGCCAGCGCGGGGGCGGCCCTGTTGTACAGCCCCGGCTCGCTCGACGGTGTCGGCACGACCAAGGGCGGCGGCTGGGCGGTGGGCTATACCCTGGGCGCTCTGTACAAATTCGACGACAGCACCCGCATCGGCGCCTCGTTCCGTTCGGCGGTCGACCACACCCTGACCGGCGAGGCCACCACCTCGGGCGTTCCCTCGGTGTCGACCCTGGTGGCACTGTTCGCTGCCACCGGCGCCACCGCCGATCTGACAACGCCGGTGATCGCCTCGGCTGGCCTCTATCACCAGATCAACCGGCAATGGGCGGTGATGGCCGATGTGTCCTGGACCGAATGGTCAAGCTTCAAGACGCTGACGGTCGAGTATGACAATGCTCTGCGCTCGGACACGGTGACCGACGAACATTGGAAGGACTCGGTTTTCGCGGCGCTGGGCGTCAGCTACAAACCGGCCGACGCCTGGACGCTGCGGGCCGGCATCGCCTATGACCAGTCGCCGGTGCCCGATGCCTGGCGCACCGCCCGCATCCCCGATACCGACCGCTATTGGCTGTCGATCGGTGTGGCCTATGACGTCAGTCAGATGGTGTCAATCGGGGCTGCGTACACCCACATCTTTGCTGAGGATGCCACGGTTTCGCTGACCGACGACCTGACCGGCACGGATGCGTTCCGCAGCTCGTTGTCGGGGCTGTACAGCAGTTCGGTGGACATCGTTTCGATGCAAGTGAAGGTCATTTTCTAAACGTCCCGCGGTGACCGGGCAGGATCCTCCCCCCGGCCGCCGCAGAGGACATCAAGGGAGGATCGGCATGACGTCCAGCGTGGCGGCCAGTCGAGACGCGGAGCAAATCCCGCGCCCCTGGTTGTCTTCCTATCCACCCGGCATCGACTGGCACCGGGCACCGCCGACGGCGCCGCTGCACACTCTGATCGACGAGGCCGCGGCCCGTTTCCCCAACCGCCCCTGCCTGGATTTCCTCGGCCGCATCTGCACCTATGCCGAGGTGGCGCGGATGGTCGACCGCACCGCCAAGGGCTTCCAGCAACTGGGAGTCGGCAAGGGCTGCAAGGTCGGCCTGTGCCTGCCCAATTGCCCGTATTCACTGATCTGCTTCTACGGCGTGCTGAAAGCCGGCGGCACGGTGGTCAACTTCAATCCGCTGAATGTCGAACGCGAGATTGCGGCGCAGATCGAGGATTCCGAGACCGACATCATGGTGACGCTGGACCTGCGCCAGCTATACCCCAAAGTGGCGGCGGCGCTGGAGACGACGCGGCTGAAGCGCATCATCGTGTGCCGCATGTCCGATGCCCTGCCGACGGTCAAGGGGGTGCTGTTTCCCATCTTCAAGCGTAGCGAGATTTCCGCCTTTCCCGCCGATGTGGTGCATGTGCCGTTCGCCGTGCTGACCTGCAATGACGGTCGGCCCAAGCCGGTGACCATTGATCCGGCCACTGATATCGCCGTGCTGCAATATACCGGCGGCACCACCGGCACGCCCAAAGGGGCCATGCTGACCCACGGCAATCTGTACGCCAACATGGCGCAGTTGCGGGCCTGGTACCCGGATGTGGTCGAGGGCGGGGAACGGATGCTGGCGGTGCTGCCGTTCTTCCATGTGTTCGGCATGACGGTGGTGATGAATTTCGCGGTGTCGGCGGGGGCCGAGCTGATCCTGCTGCCGCGCTTCGAGCTGAAACAGGCGCTCGCCTGCATCACCCGCCGCAAGCCGACCCTGTTCCCCGGTGTGCCGACCATCTATCGCGCCATCGCCGCCGCCCCGGACATCGCCCAGTATGACCTGTCGTCGATCAAGGCGTGCATCTCGGGCGGGGCGCCGCTGCCGGTCGAGGTCAAGCATGCCTTTGAAAAGATCACTGGCTGCGTGCTGGTCGAAGGCTATGGCCTGACCGAGGCCGCGCCGGTGACCCACGCCAATCCGCTGGGCGGGGTCCACAAGGACGGCTCGATCGGCCTGCCTCTGCCCGGCACCCTGTGCGAAATCCGCAGTCTGGACGATCCCAGCCGCCCCGCCGCTCCTGGCGAAAAAGGTGAGCTGTGCGTTGCCGGGCCGCAGGTGATGGCCGGCTACTGGAAGCGCCCGGACGAGACGGCGCGGGTGCTGGTGGATGGCTGGCTGCATACCGGCGATGTCGGCACCATTGATCCAGAGGGCTATGTCTTCCTGGTCGACCGCATCAAGGATGTCATCCTGTGCTCGGGCTACAACGTGTATCCCCGCATGATCGAGGACGCCATCTACCAGCATCCCGCCGTCGTCGCGGTGACGGTGATCGGTATCAATGACGACTACCGCGGCCAGGTGCCCAAGGCCTTCGTCCAGCTTCGCGACGGTCACACCGCCACCGAGGACGACATCAAGGTCTTTCTGCACGATCGCCTGTCCCGCATCGAGATGCCGCACAGCATCGAATTCCGCCACGACCTGCCCAAGACGACGATCGGCAAACTGTCGAAGAAGGAACTGGTCGAGGAGGAGAAGGGGAAGGGAATAAGCCCTCCCCCTTGATGGGGGAGTAGAAAAAATCGTCATTCCCGCGAAAGCGGGAATCCATGCGGCCTGACAGCCAGAATAAACGGCGCCAACTTTGGTGAGGGCGAAAGCAAAGAACTCTATCAGCACCGTCATGTCGGACGTCAGGGCCGCATGGATTCCCGCTTTCGCGGGAATGACGATGTCTTTTGTAATTTGTGCTTTGTTCTGTTCGGAGGCCCCATGCTCCATCCCATCGTCATCGCCGCCTATGCCCGCTCTCCCTTCACGCCCGCCGGCAAGGGCGCGCTTGCCTCGGTCCGGCCCGATGAGCTGGCGGCGCGGGTGGTGGCGGCGCTGGTCGAGCGCAGCGGCATCCCCGCCGCCGACATCGAGGATCTGATCGTCGGCTGCGCCTTCCCCGAGGGCGAGCAGGGGCTCAACGTCGCCCGGCTGATCGGCTTGCGTGCTGGCTTGCCGGACAGCGTCGCCGGGGTCACCGTCAACCGCTTCTGCGGCTCGTCGATGCAGGCGATTCATATGGCGGCGGGGGCGATCCGCATGGATGCCGGCGAGGCTTTCCTGTGCGCCGGGGTCGAGAGCATGTCGCGGGTGCCGATGATGGGCTTCAATCCGATGCCGCATCCCGGCTTGATGGAAAGCTGCCCGCAGGCCTTCATGAGCATGGGCGAAACCGCGGAAATCATTGCGACGCGCTGGGAGGTGTCACGCCGCGAACAGGACGTGTTCGCCTTCGACAGCCAGCGCAAGGCCGACCGCGCCCAGGCTACCGGCCGCTTCGATGACGAGATCGTGCCCATCGGCGATGTCAGCCGTGACGGCTGCATCCGCGCCGATGCCAAGCTGGACAAGCTGGCGACGCTCGGCCCGGCCTTTGTCGAGGGCGGCTCGGTCACCGCCGGCAATGCCTCGCCGCTGACCGACGGCGCCGCGGCGGTGCTGGTGTGCCGCGCCGACTACGCCGATCGTCGCGGCCTGCAACCGCTGGCGCGTATCCGCTCGATCGCCGTGGCCGGCTGCGCCCCCGAAGTGATGGGTATCGGCCCGGTGGCGGCCAGTCTGAAAGCCCTGTGCCGCGCCGGCCTGTCCGCCGCCGAACTGGACGTTATCGAAATCAACGAAGCCTTCGCCGCCCAGGCCATCGCCGTCATCCGCGAATTGGGAGTGCGGCCGATGCGGGTCAATCTCGACGGTGGGGCGATCGCCCTTGGCCATCCGTTGGGAGCGAGCGGCGCTCGCATCACCGGCAAGGCAGCGCAGTTGCTGCGGCGAGTGGGGGGGCGTTACGCCCTGGCTACCCAGTGCATCGGCGGCGGCCAGGGCATCGCCACCGTGCTGGAGGCACTGTGATGGTCGAGCCGATCCGTCGGGCCGCGGTGATCGGCGCCGGAGTGATGGGCGCCGGTATCGCCGCCCAGTTCGCCAATGCCGGGGTACCGGTGCTGCTGCTCGACGTCAAGGCGGCCATTGCTCAGGCCGCACTCGACAAGCTGCGCCAGGCCGACCCGCCAGCCTTCATGCATCGCGGCGCGGCGAAGCTGGTGACGGCGGGCGCCGTCGACGATCAGCGGGACGGGCTGGCCGCCTGCGACTGGATCGTCGAGGCGGTCGTCGAGCGCACCGAGGTCAAGCGCGCCCTCTACGACACGCTGGCGGGGGTCAAGCGGCCGGGGGCGGTGCTGTCGTCCAACACCTCGACCATCCCGTTGGCGGTGCTGCAACAGGATATGCCCGACGTGCTGGCCGCCGATTTCCTGATCAGCCATTTCTTCAACCCGCCGCGCTACATGCGCCTGCTCGAGCTGGTCGCCGGACCACGCACCCGGCCCGAGGCCGTCGCGCGCATTGCCGCATTTGCCGACCATCGCCTCGGCAAGACAGTGATCCATGCCAAGGATACCCCCGGCTTCGTCGCCAATCGCATTGGCGTCTACTGGCTGCAAGCGGCAGTGACCGGCGCCGTCGATCTTGGCCTGACCATCGAAGAGGCCGACGCGGTGCTCGGGCCGCCGGCGGGCATTCCCAGGACCGGGGTGTTCGGGCTGCTCGATCTGGTCGGGCTCGACCTGATGCCGCCGGTCATCGCCAGCCTGGCCGGAGCCTTGCCGTCCAGCGATCCGTTGCACCGGGTGGTGCGTGACCTGCCGCTACTCCGCCGCCTGATCGAGACCGGCCATACCGGCCGCAAGGGCAAGGGCGGTTTCTACCGGCGCGGCGCGGCCGGCAAGGAGGCGGTCGACCTGCTGAGCGGCGATTGGCGGCCGGTCACGGCGCCGCGGCTCGACAGCCTGGAGCAGGGCAGGGATCTCAAGGCGCTGATGTCCCACCCCGACAAAGGCGGTCGCTATGCCTGGTCGGTGCTGGGCGGCACGCTGGCCTATGCGGCGGCGCTGGTGCCGGCGATCAGCGAGTCGGTGGCCGCCGTCGATGAGGCGATGCGGCTGGGCTACAACTGGCGCTGGGGGCCGTTCGAGCTGCTGGACCGGCTCGGGCCCTCGTGGTTCGCCGCCCGGCTGCGCGACACCGGGCAGGCGGTGCCGCCGCTGCTCGAGCGGGTTGGGTCAGGCCGCTTCTATCGCCTCGAGTCCGGCCGGGCTCAGCAGTTCGGCCCGGGCGGCTATACCGACAGGACGCCGCCGGCCGGCGTGCTGCGGCTGTGCGATATCAAGTCGCTGAGTCAACCGGTCGCCCGGAATGCTTCAGCGGCGGTGTGGGATATCGGCGACGGCGTGCTGTGCCTGGAATTCACCAGCAAGATGAACGCCATCGACCCGGATATCCTGGCGCTGGCGCGTCAGGCCATCGCGCTGAAGCCGACGGCGCTGATCATCCACAACGAGGGTGAGAATTTCTCGGTGGGCGCCAATATCGGACTGGCCCTGTTCGCCGCGAATATCGGGTTATGGGGCGAAATCGAGCGTCTGGTCGCCGAGGGCCAGGACACCTATCGCGCCCTGCGCGAGGCCCCATTCCCGGTGGTCGGTGCGCCGTCGGGCATGGCGCTGGGCGGAGGTTGCGAAATCCTGCTGCACTGCGACGCCGTGCAGGCCCATGCCGAGACCTATATGGGCCTGGTGGAGACCGGGGTCGGCGCGGTGCCGGCCTGGGGCGGCTGCAAGGAATTGCTGCGCCGGCTCCAGGCCGCGCCCGCCCTGCCGCGTGGGCCGATGCCGGCCGTCTCCAAGGCTTTCGAAACCATCGCCCTGGCCACTGTCGCCAAATCGGCCTTTGAGGCCAAGGAGTTGGGCTTTCTGGCGGCCGGCGACGGCATCACCATGAACCGCGACCGCCTGCTCGCCGAGGCCAAGGCCCGCGCTCTGGCGCTGGCCGTCGACTATCACCCGCCGCCGCCCACCACATTCCATCTGCCCGGTCCGTCGGGTCGGGTCGCGCTGATGCTGGCGGTGGACGCCCTGCGCAAATCCGGCAAGGCGACGCCTCACGACGCGGTGGTCGCCGGACACCTTGCCACCGTGCTGTCGGGCGGTGATGCCGATGTGACCGAGGCGTTGACCGAGGATGGCGTGCTCGCCCTGGAACGCGCCGCCTTCATGGCCCTGATCCGCCAGCCGGCGACCCTGGCGCGGATCGAGGCGATGCTGGAGACGGGCAAGCCGTTACGGAATTGATCCCTTCCTGGGAAAACCGGAGCACACCCCATGCCCCACTACACCGCCCCCCTGCGTGACATGCGGTTCGTTGTGGACAGTCTTATCGGTCTTGACCGGCTGACCGCGCTGCCCGGCTGCGCCGAGGTCACGGCCGACGTGGTCGGCGCGGTGCTCGGCGAGGCCGGCCGGCTGTGTTCCGAGGTGCTGCATCCGCTCAACCAGAGCGGTGACGCCGAGGGCTGCCGGCTGGACGGCGGGGTGGTCCATACTCCCACCGGCTTCCGCCGCGCCTACGACCTGTTCCGTCAAGGCGGCTGGACGGCGCTGGCCTGCGATCCGGCCTATGGCGGGCAAGGCTTGCCGCGGGTGGTGGACGCTCTGGTCACGGAAATGATCTGCGCCGCCAACCTGTCGTTCGGCATCACCCCGGGCCTGAGCCACGGCGCCTATGCGGCGCTGCACGCCCATGGCGACGACGCATTGAAAGCCCGCTTCCTGCCGCGTCTGGTGTCGGGCGAGTGGGCCGGCACCATGTGCCTGACGGAACCGCAATGCGGCACCGATCTCGGTCTGGTGCGCACCCGGGCGGTGCCGCAGCCGGATGGTTCGTGGCGGCTGTCGGGCAGCAAAATGTTCATCTCCTCCGGCGAGCACGACCTGACCGACAATATCCTGCATCTGGTGCTGGCCCGCGCTCCCGACGCCCCCAAGGGCATCAAGGGCATCAGCCTGTTCCTGGTGCCCAAGCGGCTGGAGAGCGGTGTCATCAACGGCGTGTCCTGCGGTTCGCTCGAGCACAAGATGGGCATCCGCGCCTCGCCGACCTGTGTGCTGAATTTCGATGGCGCTCAGGGCTGGCTGGTCGGCACGCTGCATGGTGGCATGCGCCAGATGTTCACCATGATGAATGAGGAACGCCTGGCGGTCGGCATTCAGGGGCTCGGGCTGGCGGAGGCGGCCTATCAGAACGCGGTGGCCTATGCTCGCGAACGGGTCCAGGGCCGCTCACTGAAAGGCCCGCGCCGGCCCGACCTGCCGGCCGATCCGATCATCGTCCATCCCGATGTGCGGCGCATGCTGCTGACCATGCGCGCCACCATCGAGGGCATGCGGGCGCTGGCGGTGTGGGTGGCGTGGCATGGCGATCTGCGCGACCGCCATCCCGACCCGGTGACGCGCCAGGAGGCCGGTGAACTGGTGCAACTGATGACTCCGGTGGTCAAGGCGCTGTTCACCGACCTGGGCTTTGAGGCGGCCAATCTCGGCCTCCAGGTGTTCGGCGGCCATGGCTATATCCGCGAGCACGGCATGGAGCAATTGGTCCGCGACGCCCGCATTGCCCAGATTTATGAGGGTACCAACGGCATTCAGGCGCTCGATCTGGTGGGGCGCAAACTGCCCGCCCATCACGGCCGCCTGCTGCGCCGCTTCTTCCATCCGGCCCTGTCCTTGCTGGAAAGCGCCGACCCCGAATTCGCCGCACCGGTGACCAAGGCATTGGGCCGGTTGCAGCGGGCCAGCATGGTGGTGGCGCAACGCGGTCTGGCCGATCCCGAGGAAGCCGGAGCCGCCGCCACGGAGTATCTACGGCTGTTCGGATTGGTGGCGATGGCGGTGCTGTGGGTCAGCATGGCCGAAGCCGCCTCCTCTCCCGACGACCCTTTCCACCGTGCCAAACGCGACACCGCCCGCTTTTTCCTGCAACGGGTGCTGCCGCAGACCTCCGGCCTGTTTGCGGCGATCATGGCCGGCGGGGCGACGATGACCGGGTTCGACGAGGCGGCGTTCTGATGGTGAAGGGAACCACAGAGGCAAGTGTTTCTCTGCCCTCGCCCGCTGGCGGGAGAGGGAGGGGACCCGCGCAGCGGGGAGGGTGAGGGTGGCCAGCCTCGAAGTCTGTCCAGATGTAAACGCCGAAACCACCCTCACCCCGACCCTCTCCCGCCAGCGGGAGAGGGAGAAGTCCCCCTTTACGGGAACAGCGGCTGCTGCTCCAGGGCGCAGGTTTCGGGCAGGCCGAACATGACATTCATGTTCTGCACCGCCTGACCCGAGGCACCCTTGACCAGATTGTCGATGACCGAGCACAGAATCACCCGCCCGGGCACGCGGTCGTCATAGGCGTTCATCAGGCAGGCGTTCGAGCCGCGCACATGGCGCGTTGCCGGCACCGCGCCTTCGGGCAGCAGCCGCACGAAGGGCTCGCCGGCATAGGTCTCGGCCAGCACGGCGCGCAGGTCGCGGGCCTTGGCGCCGTTGACGGTGCGGACATAGATGGTCGACAGAATGCCGCGGCTCATCGGCATCAGATGGGGGGTGAAATTGACCACCACCGGCGCGCCCACCGCGCCGGACAGGCCCTGCTCGATCTCAGGGGCGTGACGGTGGCTGGCGATGCCGTAAGCGTTGATACCCTCGGTCACCTCGCAGTACAGCACGCCCTCCTTGGCGGCGCGGCCAGCGCCCGAGGCGCCCGACTTGGCGTCGATGATGATGTCTTCGGCCGAGATCAGCCCGGCCCGCAGCAGCGGAATCAGCGGCAGTTGCGCCGAGGTCGGATAACAGCCGGGATTGGCCACCAGCCGGGCGGCTTTCACCTGTTCGCGCGCCAGTTCGGTCAGGCCATAGACCGCTTCCGTCTGCAACGCGGGCGCCTTGTGCTCGTGGCCGTACCACTGGGCATAGGTCGCCAGGTCGGCCAGCCGGAAATCGGCCGACAGGTCGACGATCTTCAGATGACTCGGCAGGCTGGCGATGATGTCCTGCGTCGTGCCATGAGGCAGACCGCAGAACACCGCGTCGACTCCGGACCAGTCGACCTGATCCACCGTCACCATGTCCGGCAGGGACAGCCCACCAAGATGGGGAAACACCGCGCCGATGCTCTGCCCGGCCCTGCGGTCGGCGGTCAGGGCGGTGATGCGCATACGCGGATGCAGCGCCAACAGACGGACCAGCTCGGCGCCCGTGTAGCCGCTGGCTCCTAGAATGGCGACCCGAATATCCTGCGTACTCATGTGCTGCCCCAATAACTGCATGGTTGTGGGGCGAGACTATACGCGGATGGGATGGGGAGGCAAGATGGTGGGCGATGTCCTGTGCAGGACATCGCCCCATCCACGCTCTAATCGCTCATCTTCAGCGCCGCCAGGAACGCCGACTGGGGGATTTCGACCCGGCCGAACTGGCGCATGCGCTTTTTGCCTTCCTTCTGCTTCTCCAGCAGCTTGCGCTTACGCGAGATATCGCCGCCGTAGCATTTGGCGAGCACGTCCTTGCGCAGGGCGCTGATGGTTTCGCGGGCGACCACCCGGCCGCCGATGGCCGCCTGGATGGCGATCTGGAACATCTGGCGCGGGATCAGATCCTTGAGCCGCTGGCAGATCGAGCGACCGCGGGACTCGGCGTTGGATTTGTGGACGATGAAGGCCAGGGCGTCGACCGGCTCCTGGTTGACCATGATCGACACCTTGACCAGATCGCTCTCGCTGTACGACTCGATGTCGTAGTCGAAGCTGGCATAACCGCGGCTGATCGACTTCAGGCGGTCGTAGAAGTCGAAGACGATTTCGTTCAGCGGCAGCTTATAGACCGCCATGGCGCGGTTGCCCACATAGGTCAGATCCTGCTGCTGGCCGCGCCGTTCGGTGCACAGCGACAGCACCGGCCCCAGGTAATCGTCGGGCACCATGATGGTGGCCTTGATCCACGGCTCTTCGATGTGGTCGATGCGCGCCTGATCCGGCATGTCGGCCGGATTGTGCAGTTCGACCAGTTCGCCGTTGGTCAGGTGAACGCGATAGACCACGCTGGGGGCGGTGGTGATCAGGTCCAGATTGAATTCCCGCTCCAGCCGCTCCTGGATGATCTCCAGATGCAGCAGGCCGAGGAAACCGCAACGGAAGCCGAAGCCCAGTGCCATGCTGGTTTCCGCTTCATATTCAAAGCTGGCGTCGTTGAGTCGCAGCTTGGCCAGCGAATCCCGCAGATTCTCGTAGTCGGCGGCATCGACCGGGAACAGGCCGCAGAATACTACCGGGATACTCGGCTTGAAGCCGGGCAGGGGCTCGGTGGCGGGGCGGCGGTCGTCGGTGATGGTGTCACCGACCTTGGTGTCGGCAACGGTCTTGATGCTGGCGGTGATGAAGCCGATCTCGCCCGGCCCGAGCTGGTCGACCTTGACCATTTTGGGGGTGAAGAAACCCACCTGCTCGATATCATAGGCGCCGTTCGTGGCCATCATGCGGACCTTCTGGCCGCGCTTGAGCACGCCATCCTTGATCCGCACCAGACAGATGACGCCCAGATAGGGATCATACCAGGAATCGACCAGCAGCGCCTTCAGCGGCGCGGTGGCATCGCCCTGGGGCGGCGGCAGGCGCTTGACCAGGCTTTCCAGCAACTCGCCGATACCGATGCCGGTCTTGGCCGAAATCATCACCGAATCGGCGGTATCCAGGCCGATCACGTCCTCGATCTGCTGCTTGACGCGCTCGGGCTCGGCGGCGGGCAGGTCGATCTTGTTGAGGACCGGAACAATCTCGTGGCTGTTCTCGATGGCCTGATAGACGTTGGCCAGAGTCTGCGCCTCGACCCCTTGCGAGGCGTCGACCACCAGCAGCGAGCCCTCGCAGGCGGCCAGCGAGCGGCTGACTTCGTAGGCGAAGTCCACATGGCCGGGCGTGTCCATCAGGTTGAGCTGATAAACCTGGCCATCAGTCGCCTTGTACTCCAGACGTACCGTCTGGGCTTTGATGGTGATGCCGCGCTCGCGCTCGATATCCATCGAATCGAGCATCTGCTCCCGCATCTCGCGGTCTTCGACGCCGCCACATTTCTGGATGAGCCGGTCGGCAAGAGTCGACTTGCCATGGTCGATATGGGCGATAATGGCAAAATTACGGATGTGCGAAAGATCGGTCATCGGCGTTCCCTGAGTCACGCCGGGAACATAGGGCGAAAGCCGGCTATGGGCAATGCTTTCGCTTGAAACTCCAGCCGGCGCGACACCGTCAGGCTGGCGCTGGCTTGCGGTTCTTTTTCATCAGCGGCACCAGCCAGCGGTCGAACAGGTCCGAATCGCGGATCAGAGCGGCGATATCGGTCCCCTGCTTGGCCGAGCCGCGGCGCTTCATGTCGATATATTCGCAGGCAAGACCGCGCACGCCCTCGGCCCCCTCGGCAGTTTGAAAGGTGGTTTCGAAGAAGGCGGTGCCCAGGCCGTTCTTCATCCACAGACCTTCCAGGATACAGACCACCTCGGCAAAGCTCAGGGTTTCATCGGGCTCAGGGCGGATCAGCGCCTCCAGCATCGGTGTCGTCAGATATTCCAGATAGCGCCGGGCCAGCAGTTGGAACTGTTCGATCGCCTGACCGCGCCCGGGCTCTTCCAGCGGGCGGATACGGCTGGAATAGATTTCGCCGAACAGATCAATCAGCCCCGGCTCCTGCTGGACCAAAGTCGAAAAACTGCCGCCCAGGAGGCGCTTGATGTAGTTGATATCGGTTTCCCAGCGCCGCCCCTTGACCGGCTTCTTGCCTTTTTTCCGGCGGTCGGCATTGACCTTTTCGGTGATGTCGTGGCGTTCCCAGCGGCCGATGGCGCGCACCGCCTCGGGTTCCTTCAGATCAAGGAAGAACTCGCCCATGTCGCGGAACTGCTCGACGCATTGGAAACTCTCGACGACGGCATCCCACATTTCCGCGGTCCAGCTCAGCGTCTCGACGAATTTCGGGCCGAGAATCTGGCGGACCGACCGCGCCTGGAACGGGCGCAGCCGGCGCACCGCCATGGCGAAAGCATCATCCTTGCTGGTCAGCAGTTCGGAGAAGCGATTGCCCCAACCGGTTTGCAGTTCCGCCAGAGTCAGGGCGTCGATGGCGGCGAGCAATCGCATGCGCGGCAGCGATGCCTTGTCGTCGACGAAGTGGTGCAGGCGCTCATAGGCCCGGGGATTGTCCTTGTAGACCTCGCGCACGGCGATTTTCAGAAAGAACTGCTGCCCCTCGGCGACCGTCAGGCCACAGCCGCCCAGCGGCGTGCGCTTGTTGCCGAAAGCCAGCGAGCCGACCTTGCCGATCGGCCGCAACTCGGCCAGGCCGGTCTGCCAGGCGACGTCGAACAGGGTCAGCGCGCGCTCGATGCAGCGGTGATCGTTCAGGCTGGCGGTGAAGTCACGACTGTTCAGCAGCCGCTGCGGCTCGGCCACCGCCATCGCCTCCATGGCCTTCAGCCCCGGATAAATGGCTTGAGCCACGCGCAGCAGGCGCTTTTCCTTTTGCTTGGCGCTGCGCATGAACAGAGGGCGCAAGCGTGGGCGCAACTGGGCTGGCACCAGGCGCAGGAAAGCCCCGTCCCCGGTCTCTTCCGCGATGACGATATGCGTAGGTGTTGCCATAGGTGTCTGGCGTTCTCCCCTCTTGCCCACACCTTGCGCCTCTCGCTGCGGCTTGGCAACTCGCAAGGCAATTCACCCAAAAATTTTCGTTGCAGAGCCAAATATGTTCGGCTATGGTCCGCGCCTCCCCACAAGGGAGATGCGGAGGGGTGCCAGAGCGGTCGAATGGGCCGGTCTCGAAAACCGGTGTAGGGGTAACCCTACCGTGGGTTCGAATCCCACCCCCTCCGCCAGTACTCTTCCAGTACTGTTTCTCTGGCAAGCAGTATACCCGGAAAAATCCCTAGCAATGGCGCGGTGTCGCGGCAATAGCCGTTGACCGCGGGGTTGTCAGGAAGCGCCGAAATCTCCCCTTCTTCTTCTCTCCGAGGCCCGTATTCTCTGGAGGCTGTTGACCGCGCGGAGGAGTCCGGCGTCGAATCCCCGGTCAAGAGCCTTGCTGCCGTTCGATGGCGGCGATCATGCGCGCCGCCTGGGGATGGTCGATATCCTCAAGGGCAGCACGGGCGGCAGCGTCAAGGTCGGGGATGGTGCGGGCGATCCTGCCGAGCAGGACGATGCACTCCTCGTCGGCAATGTCGACAACGGCCGCGATGACCTCCGGCGAGGGCGTCGTACGTAGCAGGCCAAGGAGCCGTGGCTTGGCTTCGAGCCGGCCCATGCGCGCCAAGGCGAAGGCGGCGGCGATGCCGACACTGGCATTCAGGTCGTCCAGCAGATCGATCAGAACGGGAACGAGGTCCAGCGACGGGCGGACACAGCGGCAGGCGTCGGCGCGGACCGCGGGGTCGGCATGGCGCAGCAGGTCCAGCACGGCAGGGACGGGAAGCTCCGACCCGAGGCCGGCGGCGGCAACCGCCACCCTCAAGGTCGGCCCCTGCACCACCGCCCTGGTGATAAGCAATGCCACGGCTCTGGCCGCGTCCTTGCCGCCGATCATGGACAGAGCCTCAAGGGCGGCTACCTGCTCCGGAACCACCTGGTCGACGCCGAAGCCGGCGAAGCGCCGACAGACCCGTTCCAGGGCGGACACCGCCGCCCGCAGCCGGCGGTATCCTGCTTCGGCTGCCAACGAGGCAAACTCCGCCACGCCCGCCCCGTCGATCGCGGCAATCAAGGCGTCATCATCAAGCCTGGCGATCTCCATCCCTTGCCGGCTGGGGTCCGTCCCCGCAGGTCGTTCGACGGCCGCGCCACGCGCCGCGAAAAGATCGAGCTGTTCCCCGGTCATAGCGGATTGCGTGGAACGCCCTCCGTCAGCGCTTCCCGCCGGTGCGGCGGGCGCGCTGACACTCGACCTCCTGCTCGGCGGCGCAGTCGCGACAGGTCAGGGCATAGGGGTTGGCGCGTAGCCGTTCGGGCTCGATGGGCAGGTCGCAGGATTGGCAGACGCCGGACGACAGCGCCTTTGGCCGGCCGCTCAGCGCGGTGCGGATCGCCGCCATGGTCATGTGCTCCACCCGCTCGCGAACCGCTCAGCTAGCCAAAAGGTTCTGAACGCGCTTTGCTTGTGGCCTGAATGGCCAATGCACTCTTTGCCACAACTTCGATCGGATAAAGCATGGGGTTCGGGGCCTTTCGGCCCCGAGCGGGGCGCGGGGCGGCAGCCCCGCACCACTCCCCCACCATCACACCACCGCCCGCTCCACCACCTCCGCCGTCACCGGATGTTCCAGCCGGCCGAGCATTTCCTTCGGTACGATCTGCCAGAACCGGCCGATCTGGCGGTTCCAGTCGGCCAGCAGGCCCTCGGCCCAGGAAGATTGAGTCTCGGCGTGGTGTTCCTGGACCAGGGCTTTCAGCACACCCTCCCAGTGGTCGGTCTGGACCCGTTGCCAAATCACGGTTTCGCCGTTGACGCGGCTTTCGAAGTCGCCGTTGACGTCCAGCACGAAGGCCATGCCGCCGGTCATGCCGGCGGCGAAGTTGGCGCCGACCTTGCCGAGCAGCACCGCAACCCCGCCGGTCATGTATTCACAACCGTTGGAGCCGCAGCCCTCGACGACGGTGCGGGCGCCGGAGTTGCGCACGGCGAAGCGTTCACCGGCCTGGCCCGCTGCGAACAGTTTGCCGGCGGTGGCGCCGTAGAGCACGGTATTGCCGATGATGGTATTCTCGTTGGAGCGCAGCGATGAGGACACCGGCGGGCGGACGACGATGGTGCCGCCGGACAGGCCCTTGCCGACATAGTCGTTGGCCTCGCCGAACACCTCCAGCTTGAGCCCCTGCACCGCCCAGGCACCCAGTGACTGGCCGGCGGTGCCGCGCAGGCGCACGGTGATATGGCCGGGCATCAGGCCGGTCATGCCGTAGCGGCGGACGATCTTGTGCGACAGCTTGGTGCCGATGGCCCGCTGGGTGTTGCGCACCGTATAGGCGAGCTGCATCTTCTCGCCTTCTTCCAGCGCCGGGCGGGCGTCCTGGATCATCTGGGCGTCGAGGGTTTCCGGCACCTCGTTGCGCTCGTTCTCGCCGAGCGCGCAATAGCGCGGGAAGCCGCCGCTGTCGGCCTGGACCAGGATCGGGTTGAGGTCCAGGTCATCCAGATGCGCCGAGCCGCGGCTGACCTGATGCAGCAGATCGGTGCGGCCGATGACCTCGGTCAGCGAGCGGACGCCCAGCGTGCTGAGGATTTCGCGCACCTCCTCGGCGACGAAGCTGAACAGGTTGACGACCTTTTCCGGCGTGCCGGCGAACTTGGCGCGCAGGGCAGGGTCTTGCGTGGTGACGCCGACCGGGCAGGTGTTGGAATGGCACTGGCGCACCATGATGCAGCCCAGGGCGATCAGGCTGGTGGTGCCGATGCCGAATTCCTCGGCGCCGAGCATGGCGGCCATGACGATGTCGCGGCCGGTCTTCAGGCCGCCGTCGGTGCGCAGCTTGACCCGGTGGCGCAGACGGTTGAGCGTCAGTACCTGATGCACTTCCGACAGCCCCATCTCCCAGGGCAGGCCGGCATATTTGATCGACGACTGCGGCGATGCGCCGGTGCCGCCGACATGGCCGGAAATCAGGATGATGTCGGCTTTCGCCTTGGCCACGCCAGCGGCGATGGTGCCGATACCGGAGCGCGCCACCAGCTTGACGCACACCTTGGCCGCCGGGTTGATCTGCTTCAGGTCATAGATGAGCTGCGCCAGGTCTTCGATGGAATAGATGTCGTGATGGGGCGGCGGGCTGATCAGCATGACGCCGGGCGTGGCGTGACGCAGCCGGGCGATTTCCACCGTCACCTTGAAGCCGGGCAACTGGCCGCCCTCGCCGGGCTTGGCCCCTTGCGCCACCTTGATTTCGATCTCGCGGCACATGTTCAGGTATTCGGCGGTCACGCCGAACCGGCCCGAGGCGATCTGTTTCACCGCCGAGTTGGCGTTGTCGCCGTTGGGGAACGGCTTGTAGCGGGCCGGGTCTTCGCCGCCTTCACCGGACACCGACTTGGCGCCGATGCGGTTCATGGCGATGTTCAGGGTGCCGTGCGCTTCCGGGCTCAGGGCGCCCATGGACATGCCGGGGGTCAGGAAGCGCTTGCGGATTTCGGTGATGGACTCGACCTCGTCCAGCGAAACCGGCTTGCCGGCCGGCTTGATCTCCAGCAGGTCGCGCAGATTGATGGGCGGCAGCTTGCGCAGGCCCTCGGCATAGCGCTTATAGGTGGAATAGCTGTCGGTGTTGACGGCCTGCTGCAAGGTGTGGATCAGGCTGCCCTCGAAGCCATGCGCCTCGCCCGAGCGGCGGTATTTGTAGAAGCCGCCCACCGGCAAGCTCACCACGCCATCGGTGAAGGCGCGCTCATGCAGTTCCAGCACCCGCGTCTGAATGCCCGCCAGACCGAGGCCCGACAGGCGGCTGGACATGCCGGGGAAGAACTCGGCGACCAGGGCGCGGCTCAGGCCCACCGACTCCATGTTGTAGCCGCCGCGATAGGAGCTGACCACCGAGATGCCCATCTTGGACATGATTTTCAGCAGGCCCTGGCCGATGGCATAGGTGTAGCGGTCCATGCACTCTTCCAGAGTCATGGCGCCGAACAGGCCGCGGCGATGGCGGTCGGCGATGGATTCCTGAGCCAGCCACGGATTGACGGTGGTGGCGCCGACGCCGATCAGCACGGCGAAGAAATGCACATCCAGGCACTCACCCGAGCGCACGTTCAGCGAGGTAAACGTGCGGAGCTGCTGGCGCACCAGATGGGTATGCACGCCGCCTGCGGCGAGGATCATCGGCAGGCCGGCGCGGTCGGGGCCGATGGCCTTGTCCGACAGGATGATGTGGGTGCAGCCGCCCCGCACGGCATCCTCGGCCTCGCGGCGGACGCGGTCGAGCGCCGCGCGCAAGGCGTTGTCACCGCCTGACGGGTCAAAGGTACAGTCGATCTCGGCCGCCGTCTCGCCCATGTACTGGCGCATGGCCTCGTGTTCGGCGCTGGACAGGATCGGCGATTCCAGATGCAGCAGCTCGCACTGCATCTCGTTCTCGTCGAGGATATTGCCCAGATTGCCCAGCCGGGTGCGCAAGGACATCACCCGCGCCTCGCGCAGGGAATCAATGGGCGGGTTGGTCACCTGACTGAAGCTCTGGCGGAAGAAATGATGCAGGCCGCGATAGTGGTCCGACAGCACCGCCAGCGGTGTGTCGTCGCCCATGCTGCCGATGGCTTCCTTGCCGTCCTCGACCATGGGATGGAGGATCAGCTCCAGGTCTTCCATGCTCCAGCCATAGGATAGCTGGCGGCGGCGCAGGTCTTCAACGCCCAGCTCGACCGGCTCGTGCGCATCGGTGCGCACCAGGCTGTCGAGTTCGACCATCCGCTTGGTCCAGTCCCCATAGGGGCGGCGGCTGGCCAACTCGTCCTTGATCTCGCGGTCGTGGTAGAAGCGACCGGCCTTGAGGTCGACGGCGATCATGTTGCCGGGACCGACCCGGCCTTTTTCCAGCACGTCGTCCTCGTCGACCTTGACCATGCCGGCCTCGGAGCCGACGATCAGCAGCCCGCCCCTGGTCAGGGTATAGCGCATCGGCCGCAAGCCGTTGCGGTCCATGCCGGCCACCACCCAGCGGCCATCGGTGGCGCACAGGGCGGCCGGGCCGTCCCACGGTTCCATGACGCAGGCGGCATAGGTGAAGAAGTCGCGATGCGGCTTGGTCATGGTGGCGTTGCTGGTGATGGATTCCGGCACCAGCATGGACTTGACCATCGGCGCGGTACGGCCGCCGCGCACCATCACCTCGAACACATTGTCGAGCGCCGCCGAATCCGAGCCGCCCGGCTGGATCACCGGCTTGACGTCTTCCACATGGCCGCCAAGCTGGTCGTTCTCCATGCGGGTCTCATGGGACTTCATCCAGTTGACGTTGCCCGGCAGGGTGTTGATCTCGCCGTTATGGGCGAGCATGCGGAACGGCTGAGCCAGGCGCCAGGTGGGGAAAGTGTTGGTGGAATAGCGCTGGTGATAGATGGCGAAGCTCGAGGTGAAGCGCTCATCCTTCAGGTCGGGATAGAACGAGTCCAGTTGCTCGGCCAGGAACATGCCCTTGTAGATGATCGAGCGGCACGACAGCGAGCAGATGTAGAATTCGGTGATATGGTCGGCCAGCACCCGCTTTTCGATGCGGCGGCGGATGATATACAGGTCGGTCTCGAAGCGCTCCTCAGGCGTGCGCTTGTTGTTGGCGACCATGATCTGTTCGATTTCCGGCCGGGTGGCGTTGGCCTTGTCGCCGATCACCGCCACGTCCACCGGCACCTGACGCCAGCCATAGATGGTGTAGCCGAAATTGATGATCTCGGTCTCGACGATCGAGCGGCAGCGTTCCTGAGCGCCCAGGTCGGTCTTGGGCAGGAAGATCATGCCGACGGCCATGCGCGCCGCCACCGGCTCATGCCCGGTGTGGCGGATATGTTCCTTGAAGAAATCCTGCGGCAGCTCGACATGGATGCCGGCACCGTCGCCGGTCTTGCCATCGGCATCGACCGCGCCGCGATGGAACAGTACCTTCAGCGCCCGGATGCCGGCTGCCACCACCTCGCGTCGCGGCTTGCCGTCGATCGCCGCCACCAGCCCGACGCCGCAGGCATCATGCTCGGTCAGGTCGATGCCGGCCTGTTCCAGGATCGCGGCGTTGCTGCGGTAGTCGTCGGCATAGGTGGTCATGGTGATGGCTCCCTGTAACCCCTTTGCTGGGGGCGCGGGCGTCTCGCCCGCGAACAAACGGCTGAGCGGCGGTGATGCCTGACGCGGGCGAGACGCCCGCGCCCCCAGCATAAGGTTTACTCCGCGGCGGACCGCAGACCCTTGCGTGCCTGAATATAGCTGTGGATCGCCGCTGCCGCGTCGCGACCGTCGCGGATCGCCCACACCACCAGCGAGGCGCCGCGGACGATGTCGCCAGCGGCAAAGACGCCGTCCATGGTGGTCATCTGGGTGCGATAGTCGACTTGCAGGGTGCCCCACTTGCTCACCTGCAAGTCCGTCGCCCCGAACGCCGCGACATCCTCGGGATCGAAGCCCAGCGCCTCGATGACCATGTCGGCGGGCTCGATGAAGGATGACCCCTCGATGGGAGTCGGCTGCTGGCGGCCCGAGGCGTCGGTGCCGGCCAGATGCATCCGCACGGCGCGCACCCCGGTTACCTGACGGTCGCCGAGCAGCGCTTCCGGCGCGGCCAGCCAGACGAATTCGACGCCTTCCTCCTCGGCATGGGCGACTTCGCGCTGCGAGCCGGGCATGTTGGCGCGGTCGCGGCGGTACAGGCATTTGACCGAGGTGGCGCCCTGACGAATGGCGGTGCGGACGCAGTCCATCGCCGTGTCGCCGCCGCCGATGACGACGACATTCTTGCCGGCAGCATTGAGGGTGCCGTCGTCATAGGCCGGCACACGATCGCCCAGGCCGACGCGGTTGGAAGCGATCAAGTAATCCAGCGCCTTATGCACACCGGTCAGGCCGGCGCCGGGACAGACCAGTTGCCGCGCCTTGTAGACGCCGGTGGCGATCAGCAAGGCCTCGTGCTTGCGGCGCAGTTCGGCCAGCCCGGCATCGCGGCCGACCTCGAAATTGCTGTGAAACTGCACGCCGCCTTGCGCCAGCAGCCGGGTGCGGCGCTCGACAACGGATTTGTCCAGCTTGAAATTGGGAATACCATAGACCATCAGCCCGCCCATGCGGTCGTGGCGGTCGTAGACATCCACCTGATAGCCCTGGTGCCGCAGCATATCCGCCGCCGCCAGCCCGGCCGGGCCGCCGCCGATGATGCCGACGCTTTCCGGCCGCTCCTTGAGCGGCCGGGGCGGCTGGACCCAGCCATTGGCCCAGGCGGTATCAGTGATGTAGCGCTCGACCGCGCCGATGGTCACGGCGCCGTGGCTCGACTGCTCCAGCACGCAATTGCCTTCGCACAGCCGATCCTGCGGGCAGATGCGGCCGCAGATTTCGGGAAAGGTGTTGGTCGCCTGGCTGAGCGCATACGCCTCTTCCAACCGCCCTTGCGCGGTCAGCATCAGCCAGTCGGGGATGTTGTTATGGACGGGGCAATGCACCTGGCAGAACGGCACGCCGCATTGCTCGCAGCGCGACGACTGGTCGCCCGCCGCCTCGGGCACGAAATCGGAGGCGATCTCGGCGAAGTCCGTTCGCCGCGCCTCGGCCTTGCGTTTGTCCGGGTAGTGCTGCTCGAGCCGAATGAATTGCAGCATCTTGCGCGGCATCGGGGGCCTCCGGGCATCATGGGCAGGTCCAGCCACCCCCTCCGGGATGGCCACAAGCCTATGTACGCCAAGAGACCGGTTCGGTTCCAGCGAAAAATGCAGGTTAGGTCAGGAATGTTTACGTATTTCAGAGAGTGATGATGAAGGGGTTCGGGAAGCTCGATTGTTAAGATGTTTATTACCGATTAAATAGGTCCGAAATGAGACGATAAAATCCTCCTGGAGAATGCCGCTGGGATAAGGCCAGGAATGCTCTCTCTCCCGCTGGCGGGCTACGGGATGCACACATGCACCTGCCTCATCCTAAGAAGTCGTCATTCCCGCGAAAGCGGGAATCCATGCGGCCTGTCCGTCAGAAGAAGCGGCACTCATCGTGATGCGGTGCGAAGGCAAAGGGCATTCCCTGCACGGCCGTACCGGACGTCACCATCGCATGGATCCCCGCTTTCGCGAGGAAGACGATCTGCTTTGTAATTCGCGCCTGCAACATGCGTGCATGCTGGAGTTCCCGCCAGCGGGCGAGGGTCTTAATTTAGCGCCTATGGGCATTCACCGCAGTGCCTTGGCCAGGAACTCGGTGGTGCGGCGCCAAGCCTGTTGCGCTTCGTCCTTGACGTAGTTGTTGCCGGTCGGGTTGACAAAGGCGTGGTCGGCCTCGTACCAGAACACTTCATAGGGTTTGCCCAGCTCGGTCATGGCCTGCTCGAACGGCCGGACGATGTCGGCGGTAATGTGCTTGTCGCGCAGGGCGAAATGGCCTTGCACCGGGCCTTTCAGTTTGGCCAGATCGTCCTTGGGCAGGTTGACGCGGCCGTAATAGACGACGGTGCCGTCCACCGGCACCAGGGTGGAGGCGCGCAACGACCAGCCGCCGCCGAAGCACCAGCCGACGGTGCCGATCTTGCGCGTTGAGTCGTTATGATTTTGCAGCCAGCGCAGCCACGCCGAAAGGGTATCGGCGGACTCGTCGTCCTTGACCGCGGCGATCAGCTCACGGGCCTGATCGACAGTGTTGGCGACGCGGCCAGCGAACAGGTCGACCGCCAGCGCCAGATAGCCTTGCGTGGCGAAATCGGCGGCGACCGCCTTGATCTGATCGTTGAGGCCCCACCATTCGTGAATCAGCAGCACGACGGGAGCCGGCTTGACGGTAGGCACAGCCAGCGCGCCAGCCACCTCGCGGCCGGCATTGGTGCGGATCCTGACCAGCCGGGTGGTATCGGCGGCAGACTGGGCGAGAGCCGGATCAGCCAATACGGCGGCCAGCGGCAGGCCGGCCAAACCCTGAACGACGGTACGGCGAGGGATCATCGGCAAGGCCTCTCAAAGCATTCTGTCGCAATATATCGGCAGGGTCGGGGTGCCAGGGAAGGCTGACCTTGCGGATAGAGGGGCGTGCCCCGCCCCCCTCACTCCAACGCCGCGGCTGCCTCGTCAGCGGTGGCATCGAAGCATTGGATTGTGTTGCGGCCTTCGGACTTGGCGCCATAGAGCTGACCGTCGGCCAAGGCCACCAGCTCATTGGGCCCCAGGGAGTCGTCGCACCGGGTGGTGATCACGCCGATACTGACGGTCACATGGTTGGCCGCCGAGGAGCGTTCATGCGGAATGCGCAGGGCATTGACCGCGGCGCGGATCTGTTCGGCAACGCGCATGGCGCCGTGATGATCGGTTTCCGGCAGGATGCAGACGAATTCCTCGCCGCCATAGCGCGCCACCAGATCGGGCGGACGCCGTACCGCCGCGGCGATCGTCTCGGCGACCCGGCGCAGGCAGGCATCGCCGGGAACATGGCCGTAGATGTCGTTATAGGCCTTGAAGTGGTCCACATCAATCAGCACCAGCGACAGGGGTTCATCGTTGCGGCGGTGACGGGCGATTTCCGCGGCGACGACCGTATCGAAGCGTCGCCGGTTGGCCAGGCCGGTCAGGGCATCGCTGCTCGACAGGATTTCCAGTTGATCACGGGCGCGCTTGAGTTCCAGGTGATTGCGCACCCGGGCGCACAGGATGGGCGGGCTGACCGGCTTGGTGACATAGTCGATGGCCCCCAGGTCGAGCCCCTTGGCCTCGTCTTCCTGCGAGTCCAGACCGGTAACGAAGATCACCGGGATCGCCTTGGTGGCCGGATCGGCTTTGAGCCGCGCACAGACTTCGTAGCCGCCGGGCGCCGGCATCATCACGTCCAGCAGGATCAGGTCGGGCCTCTGCGAGTGAGCGAGAACAATCGCCTCCTCGCCATGGGTCGCAAAGATGACGTGATGCTGATCCTCCAGGGCCGCCGAGATCAGCTCAATGTTGTCCGGCTCATCGTCGACGACAAGGATAACCCCCCCGCACTCAGTCATCCCGTCTCCCTTTCAAGGTGCATGTCTTGCGTGAGGGCGGCCAACGCGACCCGGGCCGCGGCGAAATCCAATCGTTCGACGCCGTGTTCCAGGCCCTCCCAGGACTCGGCCCCGCCGTGACCGGCAGCCAGGCCTTTGAATTCGGCGAAGGCCTTGCGCGCCCGCAGGCTGTTCTTGGCCAGCAAAGCATCAAGAGCCGCCGCCGCCGCGGTGACGGTCTCGCGGTCGAAGGCCGGAGGGGCGGCGGTATCGGCGGCATCGGCGGCATCGGTGGCGGCAGTCGCCTCGGCCGTCTCGATGCGATCGAGCACCACCGTCGCCGCCAGCGCCCGCTCCAGCGCCTGCTCGGCGGCGGCCAGCAGCGCTGGCACCGCCTCTACCCGTTGCTCGCGCAGGGCGGTTTCCACCTGACCGGCAGCGGCCTGCACCGCGCTCGCGCCCAGCGTACCGGCGGCGCCCTTCAGGGAATGGGCGAGCAACGAGGCCCGTTCCAGGTCGCCGGCGGCCAGGGCGCTCCGCATCTCTTCGCCGAACCGGGCATTCCGGTCGCGGAAGCCCAGGATCAGGCGGCGCAACAGATCGCGCTTACCACGCACTCGCGCCAGCGCCGCGACCAGATCGAAGCCCGGCAGGTGGTCGGGCAACAGCACGGTATCGCTATCGCTATCGGTATTGGAAGCCCCCGCGCCGCTGGCCGCCACGGCGGGTTGAGCTGTCGCCCCGGGGCTCCGCTTCAGCCACTGCGCCAGCAGCAGATACATGTGATCGGGATCAATGGGCTTGGCCAGATAGTCGTTCATGCCGGCCGCCAGACATTTCTCCCGTTCTCCGGCCATGGCATGGGCGGTCATGGCGATGATCGGCAGGTCGGTGCGGCCGAGTTCGCCGCGGATGGTGCGGGTGGCGGTATAGCCGTCCATCACCGGCATCTGCATGTCCATCAGCACCAGATCATAGGCGCCGTCGCGCACCATCTCGACGCCCTGCCGGCCATCGGCGGCAATGTCGACGGTGGCGCCCACATCGGTCAGCAGTTCTACGGCCACCTGCTGATTGATCTCGTTGTCCTCGACCACCAGAATCCGCACCCCAGCCAGCGCCGACCAGTCGTCGCCATGGCCCGGCAGTTGGGTGATGATCTGTTCCAGCTCGCCGGACTCGCTGTAGCATCGAACGATGGCGTCGAACAGCACCGACGAGGTCAGCGGCTTGGTCAGCACCTCGCGGATACCAACCTGACGCGCCCGGTCGACCACCTCGGCACGGTCATAGGCGGTGACCATCAACAACAGCGGTGGCTGGTCGGGCGCGTATTCCTGAAGGATGCGCTGCGACGCCGTCAACCCGTCCATGCCCGGCATTTTCCAGTCGACCAGGATGACGTCATAGCCCTCGCGCCGATGAAGGGCATCGCGCACCGCGCGCACCGCGCCCTCGCCGCTGTCGGCCTCACAGACCTCCAGCTCCCAGGCCGCCAGCAACTCCTTCAGCACCGCCCGGTTGGTGTCGTTATCGTCGACCACCATGGCGCGCCGTCCGGCCAGCCGCGGGATGGTCAGGGCCGCCGGGCGCTCCTGCTGTGGGCCGCGGCCGACCCACAGGGTGAAGGTGAAGATACTGCCGCGGTCGGGGGCACTGACAACGCGCAGCTCGCCGCCCATCATCGCTACCAGATGGTGGCAGATCGCCAGCCCCAATCCGGTGCCGCCGAACCGCCGGGTGGTCGAGGGATCGGCCTGGGCGAACGGCTGAAACAGGCGCAGGCACTGTTCTTCGGACATGCCGATACCCGTGTCGCGCACCGACACGGCCAGATGAATCCGCTCGGCGGTCTCGTCGATGACCTGGGCCGACAGTTCGATTTCGCCGCAATCGGTGAACTTGACCGCATTGTTGGCCAGATTGACCAGCACCTGACCGAAGCGCAGCGGATCGCCCAGCAGCATGCGCGGCACCTTGGCATCGGTGCGGAAGATCACTTCCAGCCCCTTTTCCTCGGCGCGCATGCCGACCAGATTGGCGACGGTCTCCAGTACCTCGTCGATGGCGAACGGCACCTCTTCCAGGGTCAGCTTGCCGGCCTCGATCTTGGAAAAATCCAGGATGTCGTTGATGATGCCCAGCAGCGCCTGGGCCGAGCGGAAGATCTTGATCACATAGTCGTGCTGGCGCGGGTCCAGCCCCGAGCGCAGCGCCAGCCGCGCCATGCCGAGGATGGCATTCATCGGGGTGCGGATTTCGTGGCTCATATTGGCGAGGAAATCGGTTTTGGCTTTGGCCCCCTGTTCGGCAGCACGCCGGGCGTCCTCCAACTGGCCGAACACCTTGCTCAGCAGCACCGACACAGCGGCCGAGGCGACCACGGTGGAGGCCAGGAACATGATCAGCGAGAAGCTGAGAATGCTGACCACCGAACGGTCGACGGGCTCGCTGCGCCAGCCGACATCGACCACCGCCTCCGCTCCGTCGATCAGGGACGAGAGCGGGATCAGGGTGTGGTAATGACGGTCGTCCCGCAGGGTGATGATGCGGTTGGTGGCCAGCAGCGGCAGCAATTCGGTATCGGCCAGCGGCTGGCCGAAGCGGGTGGGATCGCTATGGGCGATGATCATACCGGCGCGGTCGAGGACGGCGATATGGGCCAGGCCGTCATCCTTGTTCAGCTCGTGCAACTGATAGCAGTGGACCCCCAGCAAGCCGGCCATATCGGCGATGGCCATGGTCGAGTGCAGCTTGCGGACGTCGGCGACGATCGCTTGGGCGAGCGCCTTGCCGCGCACCCGTTGCGATTCAAACAGTTCGGTTCGGACGGTGGTGATATGGAAATAGGCATTGGCCGCCAGCGCCACGGCAACGATGGCGCAGACGGCCAGAATGATCTTGGTCCGCAGTGTAAAACCGATCACGCGCCCACTCTCCTCACGGTCTCCGATTCCGTCAGAACACGGCGGCGGGATCAAAATGTTTCGCTACCGTCTCGGGTGTGACCAGAATGGTCCCGGTGATGACATCGCGGCTCTGCGGCGGTTTGCCGGACGTCAGGTGTTCCACCAGAATCTGCACTGCCTTGCTGGTGATTTCCGACGGATTGTTGATCACCGTCGAGCGGTATTGGCCGGACGTGGCGATTTCCGCATAGGCTTCCTTCTGGCCATCGACTCCGGCAACCATCACCTTGGTCAGGCCGGCTTCGCGCAGGGCCTTCAGCGCTCCCAGTACCATGGCGTCGTTCAGGCCGTAGACCAGATCAATCTGACCACCGAACTGTTCGATCGCCTCCTTCATCTTGTCGTAACCCAGAGCCATGTTGTAATCGGCGCGATACGAGCCGAGCAGCTTGTATTTACCGGCGAATTTCGGGTGCTGCACGACATTGAGCATGCCGTTGCCGCGGCCGATGGTCGCCGGCTCGCCGGGAACGCCCAGCAGCATGACGATATTGCCACCCTGCGGCAACAGGCGTTCGGTGATATACTGGCCCTGCAACAGGCCGGCACGCCATTGGTCGATGCCCACATAGCACAGGTAATCGCCGTACAGTGGCCGGTCGATCGCCACTACCGGTATCCCCATCTCTTTGGCCCGTTTGATTGAGGCCATGGTGCCGTATTCACTGACCGAGTTGACGATCAGGGCATTGACACCGGCATCGAGCAAGGTACCGATCTGCTGGTTCTGCTTGACCACGTCGCCATGGGCGACCTCGATGGTAATCGACGCCCCCATCTGGGCGGCGGTCTGCCGCGCCGCTTGCTCCATGGCGATGTAATAGGGATTGTTGAGCGCCACATGGGCGAAGCCCAGCTTGATCTCCTTGGCCAGGCAGCCGGTTCCGGCCGGCATCAGCATCAGGAGCGCCGCGACCAGCCATCCGAACAGGCGCTTCTCCCCTCTCATGCCCTCTCTCCCGCGTGGCCCCGGTTGCGGGAAAACTGGTCGAGAACATATTTATACAGCGCGTCGGCGCCGCCGCTCTGGAAGGTCATGGCCACGTCGACCTTGCGGCCGGCGGGGTCGCGGACCAGTGTGCCCTGAGAAAAGCCGGTGGTCTCCACCGACAGGGTCATGGACTCGATCTGGAACAGTTCCGGGTGGGTCAGATAGCAGGCGGCGGTGACATCCCACATGGAATAGTAAGGCTGCGACCGTACCAGCGTGTAGCTCTGCAACGCCAGCCGGGCATAGTCGAACGCCCGCCGCTTCAGCAGCTCCGTCATGAAGGCGGTCGAGACCGGCACCTGATTGGTGACGTTGAGCGGGAACAGGGTGATGGGGCAAGTGGTATTGCGCAACATCCAGTCGACCGAACTGGGATCCCAGAAGATGTTCCATTCGGCGGTCGGATTGGCCACCTGCACCGGCAGCGTGGTCGGATCGAGATTGCCAGGAATATCAATGGCGCCGCCCATGCAGACAATGCGCTCGATCGCTTTGGCCAGTTCCGGCTCGCGCGCCAGCACGATCTGTAGCGCCTTGAGCGGCGAATTGACCAGCACCGTCACCGTGCGGTCGGCAGCCAGGGCCTCGGCCAGTACCTGCCGGGTCACCGCCTCGCCGTCGGGAAACGGCGGCCACGCCGGATTGATCGGGAACGGGCGCAGGATTTCCACTTCACCCTGGCGGACGCAGTCGCTGCGATACTCCCAAGGAAAGGGATTCCATCCGGTGGCGTTGCTCAGGCCGACCGGCATGGCCTCCAGGCCGAGAAAGCCCTGCAACTTCCAATTGGTGTCCATGGCCGGACCGTCCACACAATCGGCATTGATGATCACGGTCCCCGCCAACTCCACCGTATCCATGGTGGCGAGCAGAACCAGCGCCATGTATTCATCAATGGCTCCGTCATGGTGGTACAGAACCCGCATTCGTTCCCGGATCATGATATTTCGCCCCCCATTCCCCTGGCTTGCCCCGCGCCCGAAGTCTTGGGCAGCGGTCGTGTATTGTCAATTGATAGATAAAGCGTGATCTGATCAGGTTATGGATCACGCCAGCCGCCATTGCGGCGGCGGCCAAGCGCGGAGCGCGCCCGGCGAGGGCTGAACAATGAGAGCGTTTTTCGACTTGGTCGGAAAACGCTCTAAAGCCCAGGTTGGGCCCTTCCCTTCGGCCACGGCAAGCCTGCCTTGCCGGACCTCCGGCGTTTGCTCCCTTCCGGCCGGACGGCGGCCGGGTTACCATAGATAGGTTCGGAGTCTCCGACTCCGGCCAACAAGGAGAGCGCTCGATGACGGAAACCGCGCCGCAACGCGATCAGGGGCCGGCTCCCGGCCAGGAATTCGAATTCATGATCGCCGACCGGCGGCGGAAGCTGGTCGGTCTGTGGGCTGCCGAACTGCTGGGGCTGATCGGTCAGGCCGCGCATGATTATGTCCGCAAGCTGCGCAACGCGCGGCGGGCCCATGTGGTGGAAGACGACGATCTGCTGCTTGAAGAGTTGCAGAAGGATCTGGGCGGCAAAGCCTCGCACCGGGAAATCCGCGAAAAGCTGATTCATTTCCTGCACGAGGCGCGGCGCCAGCTCATGCACGAGAAGAAAGACCCGCAGTGACGGCTTCCGGGGTGCCGTGCTATCAACCGGCCTGGTGTGACGTTTGGCCGTGATCCCGATGCAACAGTTTTCCCCGCCCCAGACCCGCCCGCCGGCGCCGTTTCTGCCCATGTCGCGGGCCGAGATGGAGCGGTTGGGCTGGGATGCCTGCGATATCGTGCTGGTGACCGGCGATGCCTATATCGACCATCCCAGCTTTGGCGCCGCCATCGTCGGCCGGCTGCTGGAGGCGCAGGGGTTCCGCGTCGGCATCATCGCCCAACCGGACTGGCAGGATGCCGAGCCGTTCAAGGCCCTGGGCAAGCCGGCGCTGTTTTTCGGTGTCACCGCCGGCAACATGGATTCCATGGTCAACCGCTATACCTCGGACCGGCGGCTGCGTCATAACGACAGCTATACGCCGAATGACGAGGGCGGCAAGCGGCCGGACCGGGCGGTGCTGGTCTATGCCCAGCGCTGCCGTGAAGCCTTCAAGGACGTTCCCATCATCCTCGGCGGCATCGAGGCCAGCCTGCGCCGAGTCGCCCATTTCGACTACTGGTCGGAGAAGGTGCGGCGTTCGGTTCTGGTCGACGCCAAGGCCGACCTGCTGGTCTATGGCAATGCCGAACGCGCCATCGTCACCATCGCCCGGCGCCTGACCGAGGGCGAGCGGGCGCGCGACATGGTCGACATCCGTGGTACCGCCGTGCTGCGCGACGCGGTGCCCGACGACTGGACGGTGCTCGACCTGTCGTCGATCGACGACTCGCCGGCCCGGCCGGCGGCAGCGGCTCAGGTGGTGGTGCGGCTGCCCGGTTATGAGCAGGTCAAGGACGACCCGCTGCTCTACGCCCAGGCCTCGCGCGTTCTGCATCTGGAAAGCAATCCGGCCAACGCCCGGCCGCTGGTTCAGCGCCACGGCGACAAGGAACTGTGGATCAACCCGCCGCCGATTCCGCTCGAGACGCCCGAACTGGATGCCGTCTATGATCTGGCCTATGCCCGGGCGCCGCATCCGGCCTATGGCGCCGCGCGCATTCCCGCCTGGGAGATGATCCGCTTCTCCATCAGCATCATGCGCGGCTGCTTCGGCGGCTGCACCTTCTGTTCGATCACCGAGCACGAAGGCCGCATCATTCAGAACCGGTCCGAAGCCTCGGTGCTGCGTGAAATCCAGGCGGTGCGCGACCGCACCAAGGGCTTCACCGGCATCATCTCGGACCTGGGCGGGCCGACCGCCAACATGTACCGTCAGGCCTGCCAGGACGATGCCGCTCAGCATGTGTGTCGCCGGCTGTCCTGCGTCTATCCGGAAATCTGCAAGAATCTGGGGACCGATCACGGGCCGCTGATCCAGCTCTATCGCAAGGCCCGCACCGTCCCCGGGGTCAAGAAGGTGCTGGTGGCCTCGGGCGTGCGCTATGATCTGGCGGTGCGCAGCCCGGACTATGTGCGCGAACTGGTCACCCACCATGTGGGCGGCTATCTGAAGATCGCCCCCGAGCACACCGAGGCCGGTCCGCTGTCGAAAATGATGAAGCCGGGTCTGGCCACTTATGAGCGCTTCAAGGTCATGTTCGAACAGGCCGCCCGTCAGGCCGGCAAGCAGTTCTACCTGATCCCCTATTTCATCGCCGCCCATCCCGGCACCACCGACGAGGACATGCTGGCGCTGGCGCTGTGGCTGAAGTCCAACGGCCTGAAGCTGGATCAGGTGCAGACCTTCCTGCCGGCGCCGCTGTCGCTGGCCACCGCCATGTACCACAGCGAGCGCAATCCCCTGAAGCCGCTGCGGCGCGACAGCGGCGAGATCGTCGCTACCGCCAAGGGCCTGCGGCAACGCCGCCTGCACAAGGCGTTCCTGCGCTATCACGATCCCGAGAACTGGCCGGACCTGCGCGACGCCCTGAAGCGCATGGGCCGCGCCGACCTGATCGGCTCCGGCCCCGCCGCGCTGGTACCGGGCAACCAGGGACCGACGGCACAGGCGAAGGCGAAGCCGAAGCCGAAGGTCGGGCCGCGACGGCGGTAAGGTAAATAACCACTCCGTTTCTTGATCCGTCATGCCCGGACTTGATCCGGGCATCCACGCCTATCCGCCGCTCAAATGCTCGACTGGCGGCACGACGTGGATGCCCGGGACAAGCCCGGGCATGACGATCCTATGACGCCGTTATTCCCGACCGTTGCCTGACCGGCCCTACAACCAGTCGCGCAGCAGCGCTACCAGCGGCACATCGGCCGGTGGCATGGGATAGTCGGCCAGACGGGGCGGGCGGACCCAGGTGAGTTGCTGCCCCTCGCGTCCGGTCACCTGACCTTTCCAGGTGCGGCAGACATACAGCGGCATGAGCAGGTGAAACGTGTCGTAGTCGTGCGAGGCGAAGGTCAGCGGCGCCAGACAGGATTCGCGGACGTCGATCCCCAGTTCCTCCTCCATCTCACGCATCAGGGCGATCTCGGGCGTCTCACCGGCATGCACCTTGCCGCCGGGGAATTCCCACAGCCCGGCCATGCTCTTGCCGGCGGGACGCTGGGCCAGCAAAACGCGGCCGTCGACATCGACCAGCGCGACCGCCGTCACCAGCAGCATCGGCCGCGCCGACCACGACTCCATCCAGGCCTCACGCGTCACCGTCCAGCGCAGTGCCGCCAAGGTCTCGCCGCGCGTCACGCACCCCACCGTGCGGCAGCCGCGCGTGAATCCGGTTTTCTCGACCACCCGCTCGCTGGCGAGATTATCGGGCACCACGTCGGCGATCAGTTGATCAAGACCCAGAGTGCGGAAGGCCAAGCGCTGCAACCGGCGCACCGCCTCGGTGGCCAGACCCTCGCCCCAACGATCACGGCGCAGCCAATAACCCAGTTCGCCGACCTTGTTCTTTTTGTCGATCACCAGGGCGATCACCCCCAGCGGCGTGCCGTCACGGCGATCTTCCATGGCCAGCGCCACCGCCTCGCCATGGGGCATGGCGACGATCTTTTCGGCCAGATATTCCTCGGCTCCGGCGCGGCTCAGCGGATGCGGCAGCCGGGCGAACTGCGCCACCTCCCAGTCATTGGCCACCTCGGCGATCCACACCGCATCGGCCAGGGCGACCCGCCGCAAGCGCAGCCGTGCGGTATCGAGCGGATAACCGGTCCAGGCACTGTCGGCGGCCCAGCAGGGGGAGTCTTCTGACATGGCGGTCGCTCTTGAGAGAAGGTGGGGGTGGCAAAAAGCCCCTCGCCCGCTGGCGGGAGAGGGAGGGGCCCGACGCGAAGCGTTGGGAGGGTGAGGGTGGCTCCCGGTTCCGCCAAGAAATCAATGGCCTATCGGGAAACGGAAGGGAGAACCACCCTCACCCCGACCCTCTCCCGCCAGCGGGAGAGGGAGCATGCG